>ERZ1031273.287-NODE-287-length-22604-cov-7.452304_pt1 | contig 22604 bp, 21 predicted proteins | sample MGYA00516575_ERZ1031273 | MGnify/ENA primary metagenome ERZ1031273 (study PRJEB33718, sample SAMN03159816) | human skin metagenome | collected 2014-02-25 | study: EMG produced TPA metagenomics assembly of the PRJNA266117 data set (Human skin bacterial metagenome... | reverse complement strand
ACCCGGCCGGTGGACAGGCCGGCGGCCATGGCTACGTCGCGGTCGAAGTCGGCGAGCGTCGAGACTCCTGCGGAAACAAAGTCGGTGAAGTTCATGGCCCAGAAGCTAAGCCAGCGCAACCCGCAACACCAGACCCGCGGCGAATTGTGGATAACTCAACCTGTGAAATTCACAATCCGCAGGTCAGCGCGCCAGATTTAAATCGATGTCCACCCCGTCGACGCGACCGCGGGAGGTGAACTGCCACAGTGTGGGCTCTGGGAAGCCGAGGGGACGCGGCCAATCCCCCAGCTCCGGCAACGCAGAAACGTCCACGGCTGGGTTGGTGCCCCACTGCGCGAGCCACAGCGCGCCGAACTCGGACACAGAAGCAAACAGCATGTGCCGGCGCCAGTACCAGGCACTCGTGTAGACACCGGCCACTTCGACGCCTGCGGAGGTGAAGGCGTGGTGGGCGGAGCGGACGTCGAGAAGCGAAAGCCCCGCGGGGGACTCAACGTCGAGCCACATGGGCAGGCGGCGATCCCCTAAAACCTCGAGCGAGGCGGCAACTTGCGAGGCGACGGACGTGCCTTCGGACGGCGCGCGCAGGAAGTGGTACGCCGCCGTCGCATGCGGGGCGAACGACGAAAACGCAGCGTCCTGGTACGTGCCGTCGGTGGTGCGGGCGATGACGAAGTCGAAGCCGGAAACGTCCAGCCCGGCCTGGTGCTCGGAGACGTCGAGCCCCAGCTTCACCTCTTGGTCAGCCCCATGCGCGGCGCGAAGCTGCCCGGGTGGCGGCGCTGCGAGGCGGCGTCGGCGATGGCCAGGCGCCACTTCGGGTCGCGCACCGGCATCTGGGAGATGGGGAACCAGCCGGCCTCGGTGTTTTCGTCGTCGCCGACAACAGGGTCCACGGTGGGGTCGAGCGGTTCGCAGCGCAGTTGCACCGTCATGTAGCTGGCCTTATCCCCGTTCGCGTGGGTGACCGGGCCGTGCGCGCCGACGCCCAAAATCGCGGCGGCGGTCACGCGCACGCCGGTTTCCTCCAGCACCTCGCGAACAGCCGCGACGTGCGGCTCTTCGCCCGGGTCCGCGATGCCGGTCACGGGGGTCCACTCGCCGTTGTCGGCGCGGCGCACCAGCAGCACTTCGGGGACGGCCCACGGGGAGGCAACGGTGGCGTCGCGAAGCACGACGGCGCACACGGCCGGCACCCACATCAGGTCGGTGCCGATCTTCTTGCGGGCTTCCACGATGAACTCCGGGATAGGCATGGTGGCAAGTGTACAAAGAACCGAATAAACCTAGCCAGCGCTTTTATCCATTGCACAATAGGGTTGATTACGGGTTTACATGAAAGGGCAAATCATGGTCGCTGGATACGAAGGGCCTCTACTCGGAAATCATGGCAAGTACGTGGAGTACCTTCTAGAGCGTTTAAGTGCCATTGCGAACGGGGCAAACGACGACCAAATTGTGTTGATCAACGCGCCCTCCGGGGCTGGCAAATCACGAGTCATTCGCGAGTTTTACCACCGGCTCGTGCTCACCCAGAGAAGTCCGTACTGGCCACCATTGGGGCCGGACAATCGCCGTGATTCCCCAACCATTGATCCCATGGCTCGCAGGAAGGTTATTGGCCCCAGCGCACGAGATTTCATTTGGAGAGAAGACTCCCTTCCGTCATTTTCCTGGTGGTCTTTTAATTGTGAACAAATGTCCACAGGTGGGAGCATCGACCTCATAGCGGAGGGCAAACAACAGTGGGAGACCCACGCGCTTCCGATTGCTATCGCGGCACGTGAGTTGCAAGATCCGGGCACGATCTCAAAACGTGTTTTTGAGATCGGAACAAAGAAGCTGTGGGAGGCCTTCAAAGATGAGGGTTCCGACCTTGCAATCGACGCTCTCCTAGGGACTATTGATTTCGCTGTTCCAGGCGCCCATTCCTTAATTGGATGGGGCCAAGACTTGTTTGATGGGGCTCGTCAAAAACGACACGAACAGAATCTACTGCAGTCTCGGGTGGACTTGGGTTCCCAATACCGCGAACGTTTAGCATCGGCTGTCGAAGAGTTCGCTGACTGCATCCGTCAATTTGCCGCATCCGGACTTCCCGCAATTGTCGTGGTAGAAGACCTCCATCTGTTAAACGATAATTTTGCAGACTTTATCGATAAGGTCACCTCTGGCACGGAACCTGTATTGGTGGTGGGGACGGTATGGCCCGAAGCAACCGCACGTTACCCCTATCAACGTTTCCGGTCGCTTACTGAAGACAGAGTTGTTGAACTCGAGCTCGAACAGCTGACCGCTGCAGACCGTGGTGAGCTACTCCTCAGCCATGCCAAGTTGACCGAACCCGAGACTTTAGGCGCGCTGACAGCGAAATTGAGTACCCCACTCGATGTCAATCTCTGGCTATCCCTACCTCCCGTGCAACGACATATCCGTGTCAACCGAGGTCAGCTAATCCCCACTGCTGCAGATATCGAGCGCATACCGGATACGCTCCGAACGGTCCACGACCAGCGATGGACCGAACTAGATGATCTTGAACGGCTTGCACTAGCGCTGGCGGTAACTTTGAACCCTCTCGAAGGTGAACCGCTTAAACCCTTTGTAGCTGATGTCCTCGCGCCGGTCGTCGGGTTTGTAGCCAATCTGGATGAGATTGAAGTACTGAACCTCTACAAGCGGTTGATGGGGTCTGCGCGCTGGTGCCGCGCCACCGGTCCTATAACTATTTTCGTCGAAGAAGCCCTCGTTCGTGCAGTAGAGCGAAATCGAGCCTCGGTACTCATGGATGCTGATGTTTTCCTAGCCCGTGAAGAACTCATCCGTGTTGTTGGAGACTACCTTTATGAACGCCGAAACGGTCCCACGACCTTACCGTCCACTTCAGAAATAATCCTGCTTTCGAAGTGGTACGACGCTTGGACTTCAGAGTCGACGACAATCGACGAAACCTGGATTGCTGTACAGGAACTCTTAGCACAACTATCTGCAAGCCGGTTGGACTTTGGCGATGCCATTCGTCGCGCAGACAAAATCCTCCAGTTTCGAGATAGATCTCCAGTAGAACTGCTCTCCTTCTACATAAACCTCGATGTGCAACGCTGCGAGTGGCTGGCAGAACACGGCGAAATCGATCGCGCCATTCGCGAAATCGAGGAAGCAGCCCACTACACGGCATCGTTACTAGGGACAGAAAGGCATCGGGATGTGCTTCTTATAAAATCGATCATCCCTAGAATTCTCGCAGAGCTTGGACAGTTGTCAACGGCTGTAGCTGTCCAAGAGAAAATTCTCGAGTCGCTAACTGAAATTCTCGGCCCCGAAGACCCCATAGTTCTCAACGAGCGATCTTTTCTATTAACCCTTTCACCGAACTCCGTCGCGGCTGCTCAATCCAAGCAACAGAATACGGATCAGTTGATAAATTCAGGGTTGCTCAACGAGCTGCAGAGTGTAGAAGCACAAATAGCCAGTGCCTCCTCGAGAGCACGCAGCGGCGACCTTCATGCAATCGACGAACTAAAGATATTGATCAACGAATATCAGTGTCACCCTGATAGTGATCACGCTTCGATCATCACTCACAAGAATCTTCTCGGCACCATGCTTATGCAGCATCACATCTTTGAAGATGCCAGGATAATTCTTGAGCAAGCGTTTGAAGATGCGAAGGCTGAATTCGTAGGGGAAAACGATTTGACTATGCAGATCACAATGAACCTCGCGGCCTGTAGACAGAATCTCGGAGAAGTGGCCGACGCGATTCCCCTGCTCGAAGAGGTTGCGCAATACCGAATCAGAAAATTCGGCGTTGCACATAAACGGTCTTTAACCTCGCTTTTTCTCCTGGGTAAAGCTCTAAGGGAACTACAGCAATTTGAACAGGCCCTACAGCTACTAGAAACGGTCTACCGCGAGAGGTCTGCATTGTTAGGAGAAGAAGATCCCGCCACGCTGATAACAAGGAGAGAAATCGCACTAACCCGTTGGAATTTGCGCGATAGCAGCGCACTTCGGGAAATTGTCATCATCTTGAAAATTCAAGAGAAGGTTCTGGGCTCAGAACATCGGCATTGCCAAACCACTCGAGAGATAATCCAATCGATGCTTAGCAACAACTCAAGCTAAGCTGATACCGGCCGATAGGCATGGTGGCAAGTGTACAATCCCTGAAGTTATGAGCACCGCCGTTTCCGACAAGCAGCCCTGGGTCAGACGCGTCCCCGCGCCCCTGTTCGTCGCGGTGTACGGCGCGCTGGTCATCCTGGTGATCTTCGGTGTGGTGATGGCGGCGAGCCGCACCACGGCGAGCACCCCGGAGGACGCGGAGCTGCCGCAGCCGGAGCGCCCGTTCAACCCGGCGCCGGCGGATCCGGGCAACGTCGCGGCGAGCATCCGCCCGAACTTGATCGAGAACGTGCGCGTGGGCGAGACGAACTCGGGCGCGATGATGCGCGGCGACGTCGTGGTCGGCGCGCTGGACGACTCCACCGAGATTGCGGGCCACCTGTCGCGTCTGCTGGAGCAGAATTGTTTGGATACGGTGACGTTGACGTCGAAAAGCGGGATGCGCTTTAACTTCTGGGGCTTTTGCTTCTCGACGCTCCCTCCGGAGACCCTCGCCCAGTACATCGATTTCGGCGTGGCTGAGGGCGCCGATTCGGTGTCGTTTGTGGACTACGCGTCGCACAACCACTTCCGCGTGATCACCCTGAACTGGATGGACGTGGACGACGCCGATGCGCTGTCGAAGCGGTGGCTCGACGTTCAGCGCCCCGACGAGATCGACCGCGTGACGTTCAACGGCTACACCGACGACGAGGTCGTGGTGGTGGACAACGACAAGGAAACCGGCGAGCACCTCAAGCGCTGGCCGCTGCTTGCCAACCCGGTTACCAACGCCGGGGAATAAACTCCGCGTCCGGCACGGCATGCCGGATCACGGCCATGACCTGCTTGACGTTGGAGTAGCTCATCAGGTGCGGGTCCTCCATGCCCTCGTAGCACTCCTCGCCCGCGCGGCCGGCTTCCGTGCCGGAGACGACGCCGATGACGGTGGCGCGGCCGCCCACGTCCGCGAACACCGGCCCGCCCGAGTCGCCCGAGGCGGCGCACACGGCGGCGATGTCGCCGAAGGTCTCGTCCTCCACGCCGGGGTCGAGGTTGACTATCTGCACCCGCTCAGTGTCCTCGAAATCGCCGCACGTGTAGCCCGTGGTCGCGCCCGTTTTGCACACCCTATCGACGGGCCCAAGGCCCTCTCCGATCCCAGTCGGTATCGGCGCGCCGACCACGTCCATGAACCGCTCCGGGTCCGTGATCTCGATGATGCCGACGTCCGCGCCTTCCGTCTCCGGGGTGTTCTGCGAATACAGCCCGGAGAAAATGAAGTGGCCGACCTCGGAGGCGTAGTCGAAGGCGGTGGAGGCGTTGGTGGGCCACACCAGGTCGCCTTCGCGGCCGCAGTGGCCGGCGGTCACCGCATACGCCCGGCCGTCCTTGCCGGTAAACGAAAACGCCGCGGTGCACGACTGCGCCGTGAAATGCTCCCCGGGCGCCGGGCGGTGGTCCGTGGTCTGGATCTTCGTGCCCGGTGCCCACGGGGCGAACGCGGGCACGAGCACGTTGTTTTCGTTGGCCGGCGCGGGAGCGTCGTCGTCAGGCGTTTGCACCTCGGACAGTGCCTCACGCTCCTCCACCGTGCCGGTGGGGATTTTCGACGCGTTCAGGCCAAGCCATACCACGATGCCCACGATCACCGCCGTCGCGACGATGACGGTGATCCACCCGCCCGTTTGTAGACCGCTGCGGCGCGCCCGCGCAGTGGAGCCGGGGGCCGGCATGTCCGGGAACTTCAGCGGATACTGCGGGTACTGCTGGGGTTGCTGCGCGGCCTCTCCGGGCATGTCCGGGAAACGCCACTGCGGGCCCTGCTCGGGCTGGTAGCGCTTGGCTGAACCGCCCTGGCTACTCGGAGGCGTCAACCGCCGAGCCCTCGTCGCCGTCCTGCTCCTTCTCTTGGTCCTTTTCTTCGGCCATGATCTTCATGTCCCGGATGAACTTCTCCGGGTCGAAGTCGGTGTAGTGCTCCGGGCCTGCGAACTGCTCCTGTGCCATTGCGCGCACTCCTTCCTTGGTGTGCCCTAGACGTTAGTGCCCTCGATGGCTTCGGCGATAAACGCCTTGACGGCCTCGGCGTCGTTGGGCAGGTCGGTCACGTGGCGCTCCGCGTCCATGATGCCGGCGAAGCGCTCCGGCACCTCCGGCGCCTTGCCGATCGCCTCGGCGATCGTGTCGGCGAACTTCACCGGCAGCGCAGTTTCCAGCACCACGATCGGGGTGTCCACATCGCCGGAAAGCTGCTCGGCCACGTGGATCCCGTCGGCGGTGTGCGGGTCCACCAGCACGCCGAACTCGTCGTGCACGCGCTTGATGGTGGCCACCCGGTCGGCGTGGGTGGAGGTGCCGGAGGCGAAGCCGAACTCGCCGCGGATGCGCTCCATCACCTCTTCCCCGCCCAGGTCGGAGGCAGCGAAGCCGCCGTCTTTCACCCTGTTGGCGAACAGCTCGCGGGTGAGGTCGGAGTCGCGCAACGTGGCGTCGAAAAGCATCCGCTCAAAGTTGGACGCCTTCGAGATATCCATGGACGGCGAGGACGTCGCGTAGGTCTCCGCGGCGGAGCGGGGGCGGTACTCGCCATTCGCGAAGAAGTCGTGGAGCACGTCGTTTTCGTTGGTGGCGACAATGAGGCGGTCAATGGGCAGGCCCATCTGCTTCGCGATGTGGCCCGCGCACACGTTGCCGAAGTTGCCGGTGGGCACGCAGAACGAGACGCGCTCGTCGTTGTTCTCGGTGACCTTCAGGTAGGTGGCGATGTAATACACCACCTGCGCGAGCAGGCGCGCGAAGTTAATGGAGTTCACCGCGCCGATGGAATACTTCGACTTGAACGCCGCGTCCGCGCTGACCGCCTTCACCACGTCCTGGCAGTCGTCGAACACGCCATCAAGCGCGATGTTGAAGATGTTCGGGTCGTTAAGGCCGAACATCTGCGCCTGCTGGAACGGGGTCATGCGCCCGGCCGGGGTGAGCATGAACACCCGGATGCCGTCGCGCCCGCGCATCGCGTACTCGGCCGACGAGCCGGTGTCGCCCGAGGTCGCGCCCAGAATATTGATCTCCTCGCCGCGGCGGGCCAGCTCGTACTCGAACAGCTCGCCGAGCAGCTGCATCGCCATGTCCTTGAACGCCGCAGTCGGGCCCTCGGACAGGTGGCCGATATGCAGCGTATCGTTCAGGCGGGTCACCGGCACGGTCTCCTCGTCGGCGAAGACGGGCGTGCGGTACGCCCGTCGCGCGATCGCCTCGAGGTCCGCCTCGGGGATGTCGTCGACGTAGAGCTTCAGCACTTCGGCGGCGAGGGCCGCGTAGCCGTCGTGAAGCAAAAGTTCGCGCCACTCGTTCAGAAGTTCCGGGGTGATGGACGGGTACACCGCCGGCATGAAGAGGCCGCCGTCGGGGCTTAAGCCCGTGAGCAGGATGTCCGTGAAGGAGCGCGGCTGCGCCGATGCGTCGCGAGTTGAGATGTAGTCCACCCCGCGAAGTCTACGTCATGGGTGCCTCTGCCCGGCCTGATCCGGGGATTTACTTACAACCGCGGAGGGCGACTAGTGCTTGTAAACGGAAGATCGGTGGCCAATGTCGATCAGCATAATCAGGACTTTGTCGTCCACGATGTCTGCGATGATTCGGTAGTCCCCCACCCGCCAGCGCCACAACCCCCGTTTGGTGCCCACCAGAGCTTTGCCACTTCCCCGTGGGTCGGAAGCGGCTCGAAGTCGGTGGAGAAAACTTTGAATCCGTTTCTGCTCGCCTCGGTCGAGTTTGCGAAACGATTTCGCTGCACGTGGCGAAAACTCAATCCGCCAATCCGAGCTCATTCTCTAGCTCCTCGAGGGAGATGGTTGGAAGCTCGCCACGCCGAATCGCATCGGCTTCCGCTTCAAGCACGTCGACGTACTCCAGCTCCGCGAGGTGCGCACTCAGCGCTTCGCGCACGTAATAAGAGGCTGGGCGGCCCGTGCGCCGGGCAAGCGCGTCCAATCGCCTCTTCTGGTCTTCGTCTACGCGAAGACTGATTACTGATCCGCTCATGTGAATATTTTTACACTCGATTGACCAGCAGCGGAAGCCCCTACCGGCGGGGCGGTTCCTGTCGGCCGGTCAAAATATCCACCACCGAGCGAATCGCGGCGTCGCCGAGCGGCGGCACGGTGCGCTCCTTCTCGGGCGCCTGCTCGCGCGCGGGCGTGCGGGTAGTCGGCTCGACGGTGATGCTCAGCGTCTCGCCGTCGAGCTCCAGCCCGGTCTTGGGGTCGACGCCGGCCACGCGCGCGGCGTCCACCAGCGCAACCAGGTCTGCGAAGGTGGCGTTGTTCAGGTCGATGGTCATGTTCACTGCCATGACCCCGAGCATATTGCCTAATCGAACTCGTGCGACGGCACCTCTCCCCAGAACACCTCCTCGACCACCTTGTGGGCGTGGCGGGTGATGCGCAGGTAGTCCTCTAAGAACTCCTGCTGGTCGTCGGGGTCGTAGCCGGCAGAGCCCGCGACCTGAGCGAGCTGCGGGCCCGGCGCGGGAAGTTGGTCCGTGCGCTTGCCGGTGACCAGCACGATGGCGTTGCGGGCGCGGGTGGCCGTGAGCCACGCGGTGCGCAGTATCTCGGCGTGCGAGCCGCGGATGACGGACGGGTCGTCGAGCTCGACGAGGAAATCCAGCGCGTCGAGGGTGGGCGGGGTGCGCAGCTCCTCGTGGGTGTGGGCGTGCTGCATGGTCAATAGCTGCACGGTCCACTCCACGTCCGCGAGCGCGCCGCGGCCGAGCTTGGTGTGGGTGGCGCGGTCGGCGCCGCGGGGCAGGCGCTCGTTGTCCACGCGGGCTTTGATGCGGCGGATTTCGCGGATGTCGGCGGGTTTGGCGCCGCCGGCCGGGTAGCGGAAGTCGTCGATGGCCTCCAAAAACGCGTCGCCCACGCCGCGGTCGCCGGCAACGACGGCCGCGCGCAGCAGCGCCTGGCGCTCCCAGACCTCGCCCCACTCGCGGTAGTAGCGCTCGTAGCTGGCGATGGTGCGCACCACCGCGCCGGAGCGGCCCTCGGGGCGCAGGCCCAGATCCACCTCGAGGGGCGGGTCGCCGGAGGGCTTGGACAGGCGGGCGCGCATCTGGTCGACGATCTTTGCCGCCCAAGAAATAGCCTTGGCTTCGTCGGCTTCCTCGCTCGGCTCGGCGACGATCATCACGTCGGCGTCGGAGCCGTAGCCGAGTTCGGCGCCGCCGAGGCGCCCCATGCCGATGACGGCGATGCGGGCCGGAGGTTCGTCGTGAGGCGAGGATGCGAGATCCGCGTGCACCTCGGCGCGAAGTGCCGCCTCGAGGACGGCCTCCCACACGTAGGTCAGTTCGAGGCAGACCTGGCGCGGCTCCATGAAGCCGAGCAGGTCGGCGCTCGCGATGCGGGCGAGCTCCGCGCGGCGCAGGGAGCGCGCCACGGCGACGGCTTTGTCGGGGTCCGCCTGGTGGCGCTTGGCGGAGGCGATGATGGCTTTATGCACTTGGTCTGGGGCGGCGTCGAGCAGCCGGGGGCCGTTGGAGCCGTCGCCGAGGAGTTTGACCACGTCGGGCGCGGAGATGATGAGGTCGGAGGCGTACGGCGAGGTGCCCAGGATATGCATGAGGCGTTGCGACGCCACGCCCTCGTCGCGCAGCATGCGGAGAAACCAGCTGCGGTCGACGGCGGCGTCGGAAAGCTTGCGGTAGTTCAAAAGCCCCTGGCCGGGGTCGGCGGTGTCGGCGAGCCAGTGCATCAGCGACGGCAGCAGGATCGCCTGCAGCTTGGCCTTGCGCGAGGTGCCCTTGACCAGCGCGGAGAGGTGGTCGAAGGCGCGCGCCGGGTGCCGGTAGCCCAACGCTGCCAGCTGGGCCTTCACTGCGTCGGCCGAGAGGGTGGCCTCGCCGACGGACATGTCCGCCACGGCACCCAGCAGCGGTCGGTAGAACAGTCGCTCGTGCAGGTCGGAGACGTCGCGGCGCACGCGTTTGAGCTCGCGGTACATCGCGTCCGGGGCGGAGCCGCGGTGGTTCGCGGTGAAGCCGGCGGCGCGGGCGAGCCAACGGTTGCGCTTCTCGTCGTCCGGCTCGGGCAGCTGGTGGGTGCGCTTGAAGCGCTGCAGCTGCAGGCGGTGCTCTAACAGGCGCAGGAACTCGTAGGCCTCAGTGAGCACGCGAGCGTCTTCGCGCCCGACGTACCCGGCCTTCGCCAGCGCCGCGAGGGCCTCCAGGGTGTTGCGGGAGCGCAGCGTGTCGTCGATGCGCCCGTGCACGAGCTGCAGAAGCTGCACGGCGAACTCGACGTCGCGAAGCCCGCCGGGCCCGAGTTTCAGCTCGCGGCGGCGCACCTCCGCGGGCACGTTTTCCAGCACGCGCCGCCGCATGGCCTGGACGTCCTCGACGAAGGAGTCGCGCTGGGAGGCCTCCCACACCAGCGGCGCGATCGCCTCGGAGTACGCCCGCCCCAGCGCCATCGTCCCGGTCTGCGGTCGCGCCTTCAGCAGCGCCTGGAACTCCCAGGTCTCGGCCCATTTCCGGTAGTACGCCTGGTGCGATTCCAGCGTGCGCACCAGCGCGCCGGAGGCGCCTTCGGGCCGCAGGTTCGCGTCCACGTCGAAGAAGCACGCGGAGCCGATGCGCATCATCTCCGCGGCCACGCGCGTGATCTTCGGCGAGGCTGGCTCGGCCACGAACACGACGTCGACATCCGAGATGTAGTTCAGCTCGCCGGCGCCGCACTTGCCCATGGCGATCACCGCGAGTTCCGCGTCCGCCTCCTCGTCGCCGTAAACGTCGCGCACCGCCACCGCGAGCGCGGCCGTCAGCGCGGCGTCCGCGAGCCACGTCAGCCGCTCCGTCGTGTAGCTGTAGCTCATAGATTCGCCCTCGCCGTAGCCCTTGACCGCGGCGAATGTGCCGGCGAGGTCGGCGGCGGCGATGCGCATCACCAGGTCGCGGTGGGTGGCGCGGAGCTTTTGCTTAGCCGCGCTTACTTCGCCCTCCCCCGCCTTATGCAACCCCGGCCCGTCAGCGTCGACCCCCACGGCGGCGAGCATGGTGCGGTAGAGCTCGGCCTCATCGGGCAGGTCCTCGAGCAGCAGCCGCCACTGCTGCGGGTGCGCGATCAGGTGGTCCGACAGGGCGGTGGAGCCGCCCAGCAGGGCGAACAACCGGGTGCGGAACACTGGAAAGTCGCGCAGCGCCGCGAGCAAATCCGCCCAGCCGTCACCCAGCGCGTCGAAGAGCCGGTGGGCGTTGTTGAGCGCCAGGTCCGGATCAGAAGAACCGGCGAGGGTGTAGAGCGAAGCTTCGTCGATAAGCGAAAGCTCCTCGATGTCCTCGGCGGCGCGCGGGCTGGTCAGTCCGAGCTTGGCGGGTGAAATCACAGGTCGATCCCCGTATCAATCTCCCAGGGGGTGATTTGGGCGGTGTAGTCGTGCCACTCGGCCCACTTGGCGCGCAGGAAGAACTCGAAGACCTGCTCGCCTAGCACCTCGGCCATGAACTCGGAGCGCTCCATCTGGCGCAACGCCTGGTCAAGCGAGTTGGGTAGGTCCCGGTAGCCCATCGCGCGGCGCTCGCGGCGGGTCAGGGCAAACACGTCGTCGCGGGCGGGCTCGTCCAGCTCGTAGCCCTCTTCGATGCCCTTCAGGCCTGCGGCGAGCACTGCAGCGAACGCCAGGTAGGGGTTGCACGCCGAGTCCAGCGAGCGCACCTCCGCCCGGCGCGAATCCGCCTTGTGCAGGCGGTAGGTGGGCACGCGCACCATGGCGGAGCGGTTGGAAATACCCCAGGTGGCGGCAGTGGGCGCCTCGGAGCCGAACTGCAGGCGCTTGTAGGAATTGACCCACTGGTTGGTCACCGCGGAGATCTCGCCCGCGTGCTCGATGATGCCGGCAATGAACTGGCGGCCGGTTTTGGACAGGCTGATTTCGTCGTCCGGGTCGTGGAAGGCGTTGGCGTCGCCCTCGAACAGGGAGAAGTGGGTGTGCATCGCCGAGCCCTCGAGGTCGGCGAACGGCTTGGGCATGAACGTGGCGTGCACGCCGTTCATCTCGGCGACCGTCTTCACGATGTAGCGGAACGTGACAATGTTGTCGGCCATGGTCAGTGCGTCGGTGTGGCGCAGGTCGATCTCCTGCTGGCCCGGCGAGCCCTCGTGGTGGGAAAACTCGGTGACAATGCCCATGTACTCCAAGGCGGAGACGGCCATGCGGCGCAGCTTCGGCGCCTCGTTGCGCTTGGCCTGGTCGAAGTAGCCGCCCTTGTCCGCAGGTGTCGGCGGCTGGTCACCTTCGCCGGGTTTGACCACATAGAACTCGATCTCCGGGCTGGCCACAAACTCGAAGCCCATGTCGCGGGCGTTGGTGATCTGGCGGCGCAGCACCTGGCGCGGGTCGGCGAAAAGCGGGTCGCCGTCGGGCATGGTGATGTCGCAGAACATCCGCGCAGTCTGCAGGCCCGCCTCCTCGTCGAACGGCAGCGGCTGGTACGTCGACGGGTCGGGCCGCAGCAGGGTGTCCGACTCGGAGACGCGGCTAAACCCCTCGATGGAGGAGCCGTCGAAGCCCACGCCCTCCTCGAAGGCGCTTTCCAGCTCCGCCGGCGACATCATCACGGTTTTCAGCGAGCCGAAGATGTCGGTGAACCAGAGGCGGATAAAGGCGATGTCCTGCTGCTCCACCATTCGCAGCACGTTGTCGGTTTGGGCGCTCATGCTGCTCAACTGTAGCGGGCCTTTGGTCGTCGATAGGCAGGCTAAGCTTGGTAGCAACAAACCATTGAAGGAGGACAACGATCATGGCTGCACAAGCACCCGAGCAGTTCCTCGAGGTGGAAATCAAACTCGCGGTCGACGAGGGCACCGGCATGCCGGACCTGACGCAACTGCCCGGCGTGGAGGAAATCTCCAGCATGCGCGAGCACAACCTCTCCGCCGTGTACTACGACACGAAGGATCTGCGCCTGACGCGTTCCAAGATCACGCTGCGCCGCCGCACCGGCGGTGCGGATGACGGTTGGCACCTCAAGCTGCCCAAGGAGGGCGGCCGCAACGAGGTGCGGATGCCTCTCGACGACCCATCGGCCGTGCCCGAGGAACTGGTGGCCCAGGTGCGCTCGATTGTGCGCACCGAGGAGCTGGCGCCGGTGGCGCAGGTGGACAACCGCCGGGTTGAGATTTTGCTTTCCGGCGCCGAAGGCGCTGTCGCGGAGTTCTGCGACGACCACGTCACCGCCTGGTCGCTGCTTCCCGGCGGCGAGCGCACCAATTGGCGCGAGTGGGAGCTCGAGCTGGCCGAGGCGCTCGCCGGCACCGAGGCGGGCGAGACGCTGATTAACCAGGGCACGAGCTTTTTGATCTCGGCGGGCGCGCGCAAGTCGTCCTCGCCGTCGAAGCTGGCCACCGCGCTGGGCGATTCGGTCAAGACCGCTCCCCTGCCGCCGCACATGCAGGCAGAGCTTGAGGCGGACTCCCCAGCCGCCGCCGTGGTGGATTCCCTGCGCAAGCAGCGCGACGCCATCGTCTCCTGGGAGCCGCGCGTGCGCGCCGACGAGTACGACTCGGTGCACCAGCTGCGCGTGGCAACCCGCGAAATGCGCTCCCTGCTGGAGACGTTCGAGGGTGTTTTGGAGGGCGAGCAGCTCGGCGCGCTTGAAGACGAGCTGAAGTACGCCGCCGGCGTGCTGGGCGTGGCCCGCGACGCCGAAGTGGTCGAAGAGCGCTTCCTGGAGCTGTTGGATTCGGACGAGTCCGGGCTGGTGGACGACGCCGCCCGCGCGCACATCGCCGGCGATATGCGCCGCGACTACAACGAGGCCCACGCCGAGATCGTGGCCATGCTCGACTCGCAGCGCTTCATGGATCTGCTGGACGCGATTGACGGGTTGTTGGCTAAGCCGCCCGTCGCAAAGCAAGAGGCTCCTGAAGACACCCCGGCGGAGTCGAAGGAGGTCCTCTACGACCACTTGAAGCGTGGCTACAAGAAGCTGAAGAAGCGCCACGACAAGGTGGATGAGCACTACCACGACACCGACCTGCCGCTGCACGAGCGCGAAGACTACGTCCACGACGTGCGCAAGGCCGCGAAGAAGCTGCGCTATTCCGCCAACGCCGCGGCCGACGCCGGGCTGAAGGCGGGGCGGCTGGCGAAGGCATGCAAGGCGCTGCAGTCCAAGCTGGGCGATTTCCAGGACGCCGTGACCTCGCGCGACCGCATCCAGCGGCTTGCCGAGGAGGCCCGCGAGCGCGGCGAGGACACCTTCGCCTACGGCATGCTCTACCAGCGCGAACTCGACCGCGGGGAGCAGGCTTTAAGCGGTTACGACGACGCCGTGCGCGAGGTGCGCAAGGCGTTTAAGAAGATCAAGCCGTAGGGCTTACCCCGGGCTTACTTCTCCCAGGACGGGGCCTCGCCCCAATTGTCGTCCGCCTCGTCCTGGTTGTCGGCGCTCTTGTTGCGCTGCGCGGCGATCTGCAGCGCGGACTCGGCCTCCTCGCGGGTGGCGTAGGGGCCCATGCGGTTATCCCAGGCGGCCTCCTTGCCCTGGGTGACCTCGCCGGTGGACGGGTTGTAGTAGAACTGCTCGTCTGCCATTTTCGTTCCTTTCGTGGTTTGCTTACCCGTCCGACTGTACCGGGGCGGTTGGTAGTGTGGTGGCGGTTAAAAGGAGCGTGACATGGCATTGTTTGAAACCCCATCGAAGTCCCCTGTGGAGCGCGTTAGCGCAGCGTCTGGGCGTGTCGCATCCGCGCCGGGCACGTGGGTGCTCATCGGTGAAAACGTCGACCACTTCGGCGGCGTGACCCTGGCCGGCACCGCGTCGCTGCGCGCGGCCGCGTCGGTAAGCCCTCGTTCGGACGGCGTGATCTCGATTGCGGCCAACGGCCCGCTCGGCCAGGAATTCTCGGCGCAATTGCCTTACGACGACCAACCCGCCGACGGCCTCGCCCGCCGCTGGTGGGGGCTGGTGCACACGCTGGTGCAGCGCCAGGTGCTCTCCCGCGACACCGCCGGGGTGGACATCACAGTGGAATCCGACGTGCCGGTCGGCGCGGGCCTGGGCGCTTTGTACGCCGCCGACGCCGCGATTGCGCTGGCGCTGGCAGGTTCGCACGACGACGTGGACACCGCCCCGTTCCGGGCCCGGCTTGCAGAGATCTGCTCGCACGCCGTGGCCACCTATTCCTCGCAGCCGGTGCTGCGCGCCCGCCACTCGGTGGCGCTGCGCGGGGCCGACGGGGTGTCGGTGGTGGATTACGCCGACGGCTCGCTGACCCAGGCGCCGCACCCCTCGCGCCACGGCGTGCGCGTGTTCTCCGTGTCGAAGGAGCTCGGTGCACCGTTTACGCAGTCGCGCGAGGCGATCGCTGAGCGCCGCGCGTTCATCGACGCCGCCTGCTCCAACTTCGGCGTGTCCTCGCTGCGCCAGCTTCCCGACGCCCCCGGCCGCGCCGTCCAATGGGTCGAGGCACGTCGCGCCGCCGGTGACACCGCCGCACCGGAGCCGGAGGCCGCGCGGCGCTGGGTGCAGTTCTGCGAATCGGAGACGCTGCGCTCCCTCGCCGCGGCGAAGGCCCTGCGCTCGCGCCGCGCCAATGAGCTGTTCACCCTGCTCAACTCGCCGTCCGAGTCCCACGGCCTGGCCTCCCCGGACGCTCTCGTCGCCCTGGCCCGCGAGCGCGGCGCCGTCGCCGCCCGGCCCGCCGCCATCGGCACCTCCGACGCGGTGATCGCGTTCGTGCCTGTGCAGGAGGCGGACGCGTTCGCGTCCACGATGGCGCGCGAGTTCGAGGTGGTGGAGGTCGCCGCCGGCGAACCCGCCCGCCTCGAGGGGTAGGCCTCTCCGCCCCTTAATCCGCGGGCCAGGCGAAGCCGACCTCTCGCGCCGCCGGGTCCGCCCGCACGAGGGAGAACTTCGTCTCCTCGCCTTCCTCGGGCGCGCCCGCGGACGGCGCGAGCACCGGCGGGTCCACGATGAACACGCGAGCAGCGTCCTCCCCGCTCTTTAAGGTCACGCCGTTGAAGTTGTGGCCCACCCACGGCTCGAGCACCGTCGCCTCCGTCAAGTGCAGGCACGCCTTCTCCACCGTGTTGGCTAGCTGGGAGGACCGACCCATCGTCTTGATCACGCGCGGGGCGTCGCGCTCGACCCACTCCGGAACGTCCTCACCTGCACAGATGGCGAGACAGACTTCGGTGGCGTAGCGGTCGATCAGCCGCCGCAAGGGCGCGGTGACGTGCGAGTAGAACCCGCCGATGCCGGCGTGCACCTCGGCCTGCTTCTCGGACAGGTCTATGTAGCCGGACCCGCGCAGCAGTTTCTGTGCCTCGCGCATCACCGCCATCCCGCGCGGGGTATCGGCGTCCACGCCGGCCAAAAACTCGCCGATGTCGCCTGCGACCTCGTAGCCCAGGTTGCGTGCTTCTCGACGGAACTCCGCCTCGCCGCCCTCATCCGCCGGGCCCAACGTGCGCAGGAAGCCCACCCCGGCGTCGACCATCATCCGTCCCGCCACCATGCCGGTGAGCAGCGAGATCTCCGAGTTGTAGTCCATGACCGGGTGCCGCGGCTCGATGACCAGCTCGAAGGTGCCGCCGTCGCCGACCACGCGCACCGACGGCAGGCGCAGGTTGATCGCGTGCCTGCGCAGCGAGGACTGCTGCCGCAGCTGGCCGACTTCCTCCAACAGCGCAATCGACGGGTGCACCGACCCTGTCTGCATGTCTTCGTGCACGCCCTCGTAGTCCAGCCGCGCCACGGAGCGCACCAGCGCGCGCTCGACGTGCGCGGAGTCGACCTCGCCGCGCTCGTCCAGCTCGAAGGTCCAGAGCACGGCGGGCCGGTCCACGTCGGGAAGCAGTGAGGCAGAGCCCTCCGACAGCTCCTCCGGGTGCAGACGCGCGGGCCCGTCTGGCAAGTAGATGGTCTGGCCGCGCTCCAGCGACTCCTTCGCCACCGCCGAATCGGGATCCACGAACGCCGCCACATCCGCGATGGCGTAGCGCACCACGTAGCCGCCGCCGTCGCGCGCCTCGATGTGCACTGCCTGGTCCAGGTCCTTCGACCCGACGGGATCGATGGTGACCAGGGGCACGGAGCGGGCGTCGATACGCAGCTGCGAAAAGCGGTCCTCAAGCTCGGCGGCTTCGGCGTGGAGCTCCGGCGAAAACGTTGTGCGTACGTCGAATTCACGCGCGATCGAGCGGAAGTTCAGGGGCGCGGCGTAGAGCTTCATAGGAAGCCATCGTGCCACGAAAAGGGCGAATGAGTCGGCCTGTGAGCCGGATTCTGTTCCCCTTGCGGGGCGGCGACCATCCATCTGGACCACCCATCGCTGGGCGCCTCAAGCAGCTACCTTCGGACTGGGCGGGCAGCCTACATCCGACGACCTCCGCCTTGCGGCGGGGGCTCTTGCCTTGCTCCCGGTGGGGTTTACCTGGCCACCTACGTCACCGCAGATGCCGGTGCGCTCTTACCACACCCTTTCACCCTGACCTCGTTGCCGAGGCGGTCTACTTTCTGTTGCACTTTCCCGCGGATCGCTCCGGGTTGCTGTTAGCAACCACCGTGCCCTGTGGAGTCCGGACTTTCCTCGACCCGCGCCTTCCCGTTCAACGGTGGTTCGCGGTGCCGCGGCCGCCCGGCCGGCTCATTCGCGAGGTACAGCATACGCTTTCCGCCGGTTGGAACGGAACTGTCGGGCATCGTGCGAGGATGCTTACCCAAGGATGCTTATCTCTCGAGAGCGTTGCCGAGCATTTCTCGCGGCCACTCGAGGAGTAAGCGTTTAGGAGTAAGCATTCTCCCCCGGTAAGCATCCTGGGGTAAGCATCTAGCCCCGAAACCTACCCGCGGTGGTGGGCGACGTCGTTGACGCAGCGCACCACCCCAAAGTCGCCGTAGTAGTCCACGACGCTGATGCTGGCCAGGTCCAAAAACAGGTGCTTGAACAGCTCCGGCCCGGCACCGAGGGCCTGGCGGAGAAACGACTTCACCGGCGTCATGTGGGTGACCACCAGCACAGTCTTACCCTCGTAGCGTTCCTGCAGCTTCGACCGCGTGCGCGAAACCCGGCGGTGCAGCGCGGTGAGCGACTCGCCGCCCGGGGGCGCGTTGTTGGGCGAGGACTGCCATTCGTCGAACGCCGCCTTATCCCGCGTCACGGCCTCGTCGCGGGAGAGCCCCTCGAAGTCGCCGAAGTCGAGCTCGCGCAGCCCCTCGTCGACCACCACGTCGAGCCCGAGCGCCCCGGCGGCGATGCGGGCGGTGCCCTGCGTGCGGGCCTGCGGCGAGGCGACGACGGCGTCGATGCGCCCGAACCCCCGCAACGCGTTGGCGGCCCGGCGCGCCTGGTCGCGGCCGGTGTCGGTCAGCTCGGGCTCAGCGGCGCCGGAAAAGCGCTGCTCGGCGGAGTGCTGGGTCTGCCCGTGCCGCAGCAGGATGAACCGGGTGCGCGGCGCGTCGGCACCTGCCCAGTGCGCGGGGCTCGCGGTCTGGTGCGTTTGCTTCTCGACGTCCTCCGGTTCCCCCCGCTTCTCCCCCACCCACACGCCAGTGCCTTTGACGATGCCGGGTTTGTCGCCGCGGGCGGCGGCGTCCATGGCCACGTTGGACAGCTCGTCGGCCTTTTTGTTCTTCGCGCGGGGGACCCAGGTGTAGGTGACCTTCTCAAACGAGGAGACCAAATCGCGCGCCTCCCGGGCCAGCTTCTGCATGTCGGGGTGCTTGATTTTCCAGCGGCCGGTCATCTGCTCGACCACCAGTTTGGAGTCCATGAACACGTCCACCTTCGTCGCCCCGACCTCACGGCACGCCTCTAGGCCGCGCACCAGGCCGTAGTACTCGGCGACGTTGTTGGTGGACTTTTTGCCCACCACGTAGGCGATCTCGCCGAGGGTTTCCCCGGAAGCGTCGTAGACCACGGAGCCGGAACCGGCGACACCCGGGTTGCCGCGGGAGCCGCCGTCGCAGTACATCTTGACGTGCATTTACGCCTCGTCGGTAACCGGGTTGACCCGCACCAGCAGCGTGCCGCAGTTCGGGCAGGTGGGCAGTTCGTCTTCCGGCTCGCCGAGCACCTCGGAGCGCTCGGCCGGAGGCAGCTGGATGAAGCAGCCGCCGCAGGCGCGGCCGTTGAATTTGGCGGCGCTGATGTCGTCGTAGGCGCGGAGCACGTCGTCAGGCAGTTGCCCCCGCAGCGCATCGGTGTCCACAACGTCTTCCTCGGGCAGGGCATCCACGGCGCGCTGGGCGGCCTCGACCTTGCGGTTGGCCTCGTCGACGCGGGCGGCGTGGACGTCGCGGTTGTTGCGCAGCGCGGCGATCTCGTTGTGCGCCTCCTTCAGCTCGGACAGCAGGTCGGCGATGCGGGACTTCGCGGCGTAGCGGTCGTGCTCGAGGTCCTTGCGGCGCTCCGGGTCGGTTTCGGCGGACAGCTGGCGCTTGTCGTCCAGCTCGCGCTTCTTCAGCTTCCGCTCGTCTTCCTGGATGCGCAGGATTTCCAGCTCCATGTCGTCGACTGCGAGTTGGGCTGCGGCGGAGGCGTCGGTGAGGCGCTTGCGCTCGTCGATAAGCTTCTGAAGCTCCTGCTCCTCGGGGCGCACGCGCGGCTGCGAGGACGCGGCGTCTGCCTGCGCGAGCTGCAGGAGGACGGGCTGCAGGTCTTTGGAAAGGTGCATCGTTTCTCCTTACTCGGGGTGCGCGGAGATGGTCCACGGATCCGTGCGGATGTGCAGGATCTCGGCGTCCACGCTTAACGGAGCCACGATACTCTCCGCCTGCTCGGTCCAGGGAAACTCGCTGGCCCAGTGGGCGGTGTCGATCACGGCCGGCCCGCCGGCGCGCAGGTGCTCGTCCACCGGGTGGTGGCGCAGGTCGGAGGTGACGTAGACGTCCACGCCGAGCTTCGCCACATCCGCCAGGAAGCTGTCGCCGGAGCCCGAGGACACCGCGACGCGTCGCACCATCTGGTCCGGGTCGCCCGCGGCGCGCACGCCCCACGCGGTTTCCGGCAGCGCGTTGGCCACCTGCTGGGTGAACTCGCTAAGCGTCATCGGCTCTTCCAGCTCGCCGATACGCCCCAGCCCGGTCGCTTTCTCGAGGTCGCGGGTGTCGGCCATCTGCACCACGTCGAACGCGGGTTCTTCGTAGGGGTGCACTTCGCGCAGCTTCTCGACGATCCTCCGGCGATCCGCCGCCCTCGCCACAAACTCAATGCGGATCTCGTCGCCCGTGTAGTGTGTGCCCACGGCCCCGTCGGTGGGGTTCGCGCCCTCGATGGGGGTGAACTCGCCGGTGCCCTCGAAGGAGAAGGCGCACTCGCGGTAGTCCCCGATCGCACCGGCGCCGGCTTCGAACAGTGCGCGTTTCAGGTCCGCGGCCGCTGCCGGCGGGACGTGCACACCCCAGCGATCGGTGGCGTCTAGCGTGACCGGCTTGATCGGGCGGCCGGGCGTGATGCCGACCAGCTCCGCCAGCCTGTCTGAGACTCCCGGGCGGGCCGAATCCGCGTTGGTGTGAGCGGCAAACAGCGCGCAGCCGCCGGCCAGCAGGGTGTGGATGACCTTGCCCTTCGGCGTGTTCGCCGCCACCGAGTGCACGCCGCGAAGCAGCAGCGGGTGGTGCACGACCAGCAGCTGGGCGCCCGCGGCGACGGCGCGCTCCGCAACCTCCTGGGTACAGTCCAGGGCGAACGCCACCTTGCCCACCTTCGCGTCCGGGTCGCCGCAGATCAGGCCCACCTGGTCCCAGCTCTCGGCAAGCGCGGGCGGGTAGGCGGCCTCGAGCGCGTCAACAACTGTCTGCACTGTTACGTCTGTCATGGCAGCCAGCCTACAAATTTGGAACAGTGGGATGGCGTGACCACTTTGCTTTTCGATGTCGACGGCACGCTGATCGATTCCTTCCCCGGCATCCGCCACGGCTTCCTCATCGGTCTGGAGGCCGTCGGTTGGGACGTACCCGACGAGGACTTCATCCGACGCATCCCCGGCCCGCCCATGCCGGAGACGATGCGCTCGCTCGGCATGACTGCCGCGCAGGTAGATCAAGCCATGAGCGCCTACTCCGACTACATGTCCGGCGAGGGCTGGCAGCGCTTCGAGGTCTACCCCGGCATGGACGACCTGGTGCGGCGGTTGACGGGTGAGGGCTACCGCGTGTGCACGGCGACGTCGAAAAGCGAACGCTTCGCACGCGCCGCCTTAAAGCGCGCGGGGTTTTTGGAGCACATCGACTTTTTGGGCGCGGCGTCGAACGACGGGAAGCGCGCGAAGAAGGTCGACGTGATCCGGCACGTGCTGGATCAGGCCGCGCCCGAGCGCCCGCTGATGGTCGGCGACCGGCTGCACGATTTCGAGGGCGCGAAAGCGTTTGGCATCCCGAGCGTGGCCATGACCTGGGGCTACGGCGCTGCCGAGGAGTGGGAGTTGGCCGACTGGGTGGCGCGCGACGCCGACGAGCTAGAAAGGATCATCCGTGAGTTCTAAATTGCACATCGACTTCGTCTGCACCGGCAACATCTGCCGCTCCCCCATGGCGGAGGTGATCCTGCGCGAGAAGTTAGCGCAGGCTGGGTTGGGGGACGCGGTCACGGTGACGTCGTCAGGCATTGGCGGCTGGCACGTCGGGCAGAAAGCCGACGAGCGGGCGCGCGCCGAGCTGGCCGCCCACGGCTACGACGGCGAGGCGCATCGCGCGCAACAGTTCGGGTACGAGCAGGAGCAGGCCGACCTGATCGTCGCGCTGGACACGAACCACGTCTCCGAGCTGGTCGCGCGCGGCGTGAACGAGGACAAGGTGCGCCTCATCCGTTCGTTCGACCCCGCTGCCGAGGAAGGCGCGGGCGTGGCCGACCCCTACTACGGCGGGCCGCAGGGCTTCACCGTCGTGCGCGAGCAGATCGAGTCCGCAGCTGACGGCATTATTGCCTGGGTGCGCGAGCGACTAGACTGACCCGGCGTGAGCGCCAACAATCAGACGTCGAAGCCGTGGTGGCGGCAGATGCTTACCCCCGGCTGGGTCATCGCGGCGCTGTTAATCGGGGTGTTCTCCTACTACGCGTTTACGTTCCTGGCGCCGTGGCAGCTGGGCAAAAACGAGGCGCTGGTAGAGCGCAACGAGCACATCTCCGCCGCCTTCGAGCACGACCCGGAGCCGTTGTCGTCTTGGCTGGGCGCCGACGGTTCCCTGGGTGCCGACGCCGAGTGGTCCCGCGTGGTCGCCACCGGCCGCTACACCGGCGACGACGTGCTGCTGCGCCTGCGGCCCGTCGACGGCACACCCGCCTTCCAAGTCCTCACCCCGTTTGCCCTGAATGACGGGCGCGTGATCGTCGTCCACCGCGGCTGGGTCAAAGCCGAAAACTCCACCCAGGTACCCGCTGTGGAACCGGCGCCGACCGGCGAGGTCACCATCACCGGCCTGCTGCGCGCCGACGAAGGCGAGCACCCCAACCCGCCCATGCACGAGCAGGGCTACGACATGGTCT
>ERZ1031273.286-NODE-286-length-22641-cov-8.340831_pt1 | contig 22641 bp, 15 predicted proteins | sample MGYA00516575_ERZ1031273 | MGnify/ENA primary metagenome ERZ1031273 (study PRJEB33718, sample SAMN03159816) | human skin metagenome | collected 2014-02-25 | study: EMG produced TPA metagenomics assembly of the PRJNA266117 data set (Human skin bacterial metagenome... | reverse complement strand
ACCCCCGCACTTTCCTGCGGGGTGAGTGGGGGAGGGGAGCCGGGCTTTTCGTGTACCATCATCGTCCCCCCTAAGGTCCACGAACACCAGAGAATCGGGGAATCGGGCGGTAAGTGCTCTTCGACGACTTTTGGGACCTTATCTACGCTGCCTCTGCCGCCGCGCTCTACTCCAACCGGTCCTTCTCGATTTTTTACTAGGAGCCGCTGGCCTGACCATGAGGGTGAGGCCGTCAAAGTCTGTTGGAGTCCAGTCGTGCCGGTGCGTGCGAAACTCCATGCCCTGCTCGTTGTTGGATGAGTACACCAGCAGTGCGCGCCCGTCACGGACTAGATCTGTCGTTCTATTCCATAGGAGATCGCGCACGCGAGCCGAAGGCGCACCCACGAATGTGCCAGGTGTGAGTTCCGTGAGCCATTTGGTTAGGTCACCCCTCAGACCAGCCGGGCATGCCGTAACCACAAGAACCATCATGTGAGCGCCTCGTGTTCAGCCCAATTCACACCCGAAGAAATGACTTCGAGTTCGCTCCAAAGTAAAAGTTCAGCGTCTTTGAAGAGTTCGTCATCCGGCACATCCATAACGAACTTGAGGTCGCGGACCATCCGCTGCATCAATCGCTTTTCGACGACTGCGTCCCGCACCATCCTCCGCACAGTGACAGATGGCATGCCTTGTGCGCTAGCTACAGCGTCGAAAGCCGCGGGTATAGCTATCTCGGCCTTATACAAATCCGCAATGTCGTACACGAAAGAGCGATCGGTTCCTGTACGGATCACGCCGAGCGCGGGAATGAACCCCATTCCCACTACTACGGCATGAGCAATGCCGTAAAGAGCTGCGCTAGCCGCAGTGAGCGCTTGGTTGATAGGGGAGGAGGAATCAAAATCATTGGGGTCATAACTCCTGCGGTCCCAATAGACACCAGTGCGCGCAGCCTCCGCGGCGTACACCTTTTTCATACGAGCGCCTTCGCGGCCCCGGAGCTTGGCCATAGATAACCCGGTGAGGTCTTCTTCAGGGAAGCGCAGACTATACATTCGTTTTGCACAGTCCAGTCTCTTCCGCTGGTGCGACACAACTTCAGCCTGAAGCTCCGCCATTCGAGAAGATTTCGCAGGCGGCCGTCCGCTGGCGTAGTAGCGAACGCCACGTTCGCCAACCCAGACTGTCGAGGTGCCAGCATCTCCGAGCAAAGCCATCGCGGCATAGGTGATGCGCGTTCCAGGGCCCAGGAGAAGTACGGCTAATTGCGTGGCTGGCACGTGCGCAACGCCGCGTTGATCTGTGATTGTTAGTGCGTTGCCGTCACGGTTCACCGTGGCACGTTCGACATACAGAAATGAAATGCGATCTCCCATTTGCGCCAGGGCGTGGCGCGTGATGGGTAACTCTTGTGGCGTGGTCATTTACTGCACTGGCGCGAGGGTCAGGAGGCCACAACCGTAAGCACGTGCACGACCAATGCCATTAATAAGCGCGCCCCGAAGTGCCGCCGCGTCGGTGACTTCGAGAGTGCCGGAGAAACGTGCCTTTGCAATGCGGACTTGGTTCCGGGGCCCGCGGGACTCTTTTCCTTTGCCGAACACGTCGGTCCACCGCTCCATCACCATTGGTGCATCACCAGGTGACCACCGAGCACGTTCCTCGTCAGTGCAGTCATCATCAATACGCGGAGCAAGCGCGAAACCTGCTCGATCGGCTTGCTTGTACAACCAATCGAGTTGATGACGGACTGATACGTGTGCCTTGACCTTGCCTCGTTTGCCGTTGGGAGCCGAGTAGGTGGGGTTACCCACGATTTCGAAATGCCACCGTTGTCCCTTCATGAGGGAATTCAGAAAACGGTCGTAGTCCGCGCTTTGCGCTGGACGGCTATCCCACCCGGCTTGCTCAACGATTAGAGCGCCCGTGGGCTTTTCAGGACCAACGATGTACAGCACGGATTCGTGGTCTTGCGGGTCGACTCGCCAAAGAACACGTCCATTGTCTTCAGCAATATCCGGCGGGAATGAGGCCCGAACAGCGGCGTGCATGGCTTGGGGATTTGTGAGGAGCTTTCGCCCGTTACGTCGTGCTGGGTTGATTGAGATTCTCGTCAGCGTGCTCATGCCTGCACCACCGTTTCAAAATAGATGTCTCGGGGCGAAGTGCGTTCCTTCCCGTCAGGATTGTGAATTTCCACATCGTCACACCGAATGACATCGCGCCATCCATAGCGGCGGTGTTGGGGATCAAAGGACAGTGGAACGTCCTGGCGTGGCACACCGCCTGTCTCTTCGGGAAGTGCGTCCCGGTAGACCGCTAGAGAGACATCCTTCGGTGACTGATTCTTGTGTTGAGCGGTCGCGTACCAAGTTTTGTGGTCTCGAAGGGCCTGCTCGCCGGAACTATCAGTCAGGCCGACGACTAATCCCGGATGCACGGGGCAGGAGCGCCGTCCCATGAAAAGGGGAAACACAGGAGATTTCAGCGCGTCCGCGATGTTTTCGAGCAGCGCTCGGTCATCTGACTCCACAGCAACAAGGAATGCAGCGTCCGAAAGGAAGTACCGTGTGACGAGATGCGCGGAAGCATTTGGTTTTGTCTGCCATGGCTGGGCAGTCTGATAATCGCGCAGAAGACTTCCGGATTGGTCGACGCGAACCGCCAGCCTCAGAGCTGCAAGGTCTTCGATTTCGTCTGTGCGACGCCGACCTTGAGCTGCAGCGATGAGACCTACGACTCCAGACTTTGTCGGAGTAGTTGCTGTAGCACGGGTCTTGTAGCGAGACTCATCTCCCCATGATTGCATTGGCCCCTTTAAAAGGAGTAAAAGTGAGTGAGCCACTAGCTTTCACCAGCCAGGCGCTTCAGCTCATCAGCCACACGATCCGTCAGTCCTGCGAGCGTGGTTTTCTCAGCAATGGATTCGAACGGTGCAGTGAGATCGCCAATACCAAGCACGAAGGCAGCCTGAGGGACGAAACCGTAGACTTCTTCGATATCTCGTGCTTCCTGAGCGAGTCGCTCAGCGGCCACGGTACGACGGGTCTTTGGTTTCTCATTCGACTGATAGTTGCTGGCTGTTTCCTCGAGTACTGGCGTCTCGAAGGCATTGACCAATGAAACCGGGCGCGTATCGCGAATGGTTACGTAAACCAACTCAGGCAAGGTCTGGTTAGCAAACGTATTGATCTTTCCGGTAGGCATCGACGCAATGAACGCTTCGATGAAGTGTTGCGCTGCCTGGCGTGCGACCTCAGCAGAACCCAGGTTGGCTTCCAGCCCATTCACGTTGACGGTTGCGTACCGGTAAAGGGTAGAAGACATCATCTGGACAGTTCCGATCATTCCTGCACCGGTTTCTTCGCCTTCTTCAGCAAGGTCATCTACTGCGGTGAAGTAGTCAAAGTCTGGCGTGGAGTTGTGGATACCAATAGCGTGAGCAACCTGCACCGCGGCATCGACGTTGAAAGCTGCATCATCTGCGATCATGCGACCGAACATGGCCATGTCCACGGAGTGATTCGTATCCAGAATTTCCTTGGCTTCGTTCTTGGTCAGCTTTTCATCGCCGCGTGCGAGTAGTTCCTCAACTGCGCGATCGATCTGCTGCTGGCTGAGGAAGATTAGGTAGCGGGTACGAGGGTACGGGTTGTGTTCCGCTTCTTCGTCGCCCTTCTTTGCCTTCTTGTCTACTTCGGTTGTGATCCCCGCAGCTTTGAACAGCTTCTCAGTCCGTGCGATAGCGTCGTCTTCATCGAGGCCTTGTTCCACAAGGCGGAGAGCAATTTTTTCCGGCAAACGTTTGGAACGATCACCGATCTGCTCGCTATCAAATTGAGTTTCAAAGTACCGACGGATAGCACGCTTCCATGACTGGGAAGAGACGCGTTGGCGGGGGACACCACCGAAGACAGCGGTTTTCGGTGCACCAGTGTCATCGCGGTTGATCAGGGATGGAGGAATAGTCTGCAGGGCGTGGATATCGATTACCAGGGACATGGGTTCTGCCTTTCTAGTTAGTGGTGGTGGAAAGATCTGAGGATTCGGAGTCAGACAACGGGGAGTCTTGCTGGGATGGTCGTAGCATTCCGACCGCATAATCGCGGCCCCAGCGCAGAAGAACTCCATCGCGACGTGCTGGGTTCTGCAGGCTGCGCAGGTCTACGGCAAAGGCACCGTAGTCAAATGCGAGTTTCTCGTTCTTTAGCAACGAGACCAGTGTTCGCAGGTGAATTAGACGCGAGGACTCTTCGCGAGCAGTTTGCATAGCATCAAACCGTGCTTTAAGTGACCCTGATTCGCTGATGGTTTGCAATCGACCACAGGCCATTGCAAATGAGCGATCTTCAGAGTGTGCTGGCGTTGTAGCGCTTTGCATGTGCGATGCGAAGAGCGTGAGTGCGTAGTAAGCCGCAGACTCAGAAGGTGAGGGGGCATCGCCATGGCCGAGCTCGCCCTCACTAAGCGCAGGGGTGAGGAAGCTCAGGACTTGCTGAAGGGCGAGTGGGTTGGTACCAAACTCGCGAGCCGCACTCTTGCGCAATTCCGCAAAAACTCTGCGTGCTTCAGTACCACCAATTGATTCGGGTCGTTCAAGGTAATTTGTCTGCAATCGGTTTACAGTGTTTGCCACACTGAACCGAAGGTTTGGTGCACTCATTCGGCGTCGCCTTTCTGTCGCTTTGCTCTTTCTTCTCGTTCATGTTCTCGCAAGAGAGGGAGATCCTGGCTGATCCGATATTGCAGGTGGCGATACAGTGATCCGGCACTAATTACGCGGCCGTCTCCATCTTCTCCAGCATCCACAACGCGGCCGACCAAAGCTTTCTGTCCCGCTCCTCGCACCGCTTCATCAGCAATCTGGAACAGTTGTTTACGGATCTGGGCCTGCCAGGAGATCGCCTCTTCCTCGATGCTTTCGAGGTTCAGACCACGTAGCCAGGAGATAAAGCGTGGTTCCAAGACCGTGTACAGACGGTCCGCTGCATCTACGTCGAATTCGTAATCGCCGCCAGCCGCAACAGCTAGTTGGCCAGAGAACCAACCGAGCGAAGTGGCCGCATTGCGGGTTACATCCGCAGCATCGCGAACGTATTGGCGTTGAACTCGTGAAACTCCATCATCTTGTAGCAGTGAGAGAGGCAGACCAATATTTCCAGTGACTACTGTGCCGACCGACGAGCTTTGTGCTCCGTATTCCATCGAGACGATGCTTACATCAGCAATCTCGTTAGAACGCTGTTGCTTCGCGATCCTCGAGAAATTTTCTAAGTTGTCTGGCCGTTTAGGCGCATGATCTGCACCGGTAAAACCGGCATCGGACTCGGATACAAGTAGTGCGTCGAGCGAGCGCCACATGGTGCGCTGTGCATCGTATGGCTTGGGGTAGTAGGCCAGCTGTCCTTTCTTAGTCTGGTTCTTACTGAAGCGGTAAGGAGTCATCGGATCCGCGAAAACGTTTTTTCCTGCCTCTGGGATTTGATCACCATTGCTAACCAGGACTGCCACTACTCGGTTTTCTTCAGCGAATAGGCGAATTCTTCTTGACTGCCACGTAGCCAGGTCTGCCGCACCTTCTGGCTGCGGCGCTTCGGGCTTCGCAAGCTTTCCGGTGCGATCGTTCCGTTGAGCAGACGAATACGCATCGCGTTCCCAAACAGGCAAGTCATCTGCGGAACTAGGAGAGAGAACTTTCTCAGGAGTATTTAGTAGAAGGGTTTCGAGAAGTGAGCGCCCATGGATGGTTGTGCCTCCAGTCATCCCGGCCCATCCGGTACCGATGGGGTAGCCTCTGCCACCTTTCACCCGCGGGTCACCGATAGCGCCAGATTTGATTCCAGAGTAGTCATACGCCTGCGTGTGGATAAGCCATCGTGCTGCCTCATCGAATGCGAGGCTTTGACGCCCCTCGTGCGTGCGCATTGTGAAATAGTCCTGCTCAGAGTCAGGCAAAATCCGAGAAACTGGCTGTCGTGTCGCCTTGGTTGTATCGAGAGTAGCGACCTGCATAAAAGGTTCTGCGGGATCGAATACGTCAAAGCGGTGTTGATATTTGTCTAAATATTCCAAGACCGCATTGTCGTGTCCGTCTTCCACTAGTTCCTGGCGCTTTGTAATGAACCATTCCTCCCAGCTACGAGAGCCTACGGCGGCGCCTTGGTGTGCCCGCCAGAAGATGGCTAACAAGACACGGCGAACTGCATAGTCCTGTGTGGGGGAATCACCGCGTATCTGAATTGGCGTTGTACTGCCATCGAAAATCTGCCTGATGCTCAATTTCTCGGTGCCGCTGGAGGTTTCGCAAACTATCCACGGCTGTTCAAGCAGGTTGAACGACGGGTGATTGTCAGGGTGTCTCACTCGGTTTTCTCCTTTCTACGTTTGGGAAACAGGTCGATTTTCTTCGATATTAAGAATCGTGTTAGACATCATCACCGGGTTTATCGCTCAGGATTTCGATTCCGAGTTCCGAGGTGTATCGGATATTGAACCGCCCAAGGACAGCTTCGCCTGCTTCATCTAAGGGCAGTGCGAGCTGTCCTTTGAGTAAGTAATGCTTGTTCCATGCCATGGGTGTGAATTGTTCGAGGGTCCCAACCACATCTTCAAAATCTGCGTCATATCGAGTCATGCGTGTTGGCAGGCGCACGGTACTTGAAGCCAGATGGAACGCTTGGCGGTAGTTCAGTTCTGGATCACCAGTGATTGCCCAGTCGGTGCCTAATGGGACATACTCTTGCTCGTCACCAGCGATCGGGATGACTTCGACCGTTGGTTCTGCATCGCGGACTTGTGCAGCCCCCATCTCGTCATCTCCAAGGGTGACAGTGGCCTGTTGGAGATCGCCGAAAAGGTCACTGAGCCGGTTGCAGTCGTCGGGAGATTTAATGCGGAAGCTGCTTGACCGCGCGTGTGCTGTTTTGACCCGTGCACTGTCAGCGATTAAGGCCTTCTCCCATTCCTCAGCCCATTCGTTCGGTAAGTCTTGCTCGGCGGCGTAAACATTGCGAACGAGTGCTGCTACATCATCCGGCCTCTTAAAAGATGAGGGCAGATGATGAATGGTTGAGAGGAGAACTTTCAACCCATAGATGGCTTCAGCGCCTGAATCGAGGACAGGGTGGGGCACAAGTGTCTCGATACCGCGAACAATTACCTTTGGTTCGCGTACGCGTGATGGGCGATCGGCGTCTGGGCGCTCGTGGCGGTGCAGGCGCCCAATACGTTGAATTATGAGATCCATGGGTGCGATGTCGGTGACTAGGACATCAGCGTCAATATCTAGACTTTGCTCGGCGACTTGGGTAGCCACCACGATCTTGCGGTACGGCCTGCCTTCGCCGCGGTGGGCGTCCGGGCCGAGCTCTTTGCGCAAGAGGTCTTCTTTTTCGGAACGTTCCCAGGCCATGAATCCCGCATGGTGCAGTTCAACCTCATCGGGGTGCGAGAGCTTGAAAGCACGGTATGTTTCTTGAGCGCGGGCGATCGTGTTGCAGATGATGAGCGCTACGCCTCCGTCTTCAAGCAAGGCGTCAATGCGTTGCTGGAGCTCATCGAGCGAATCATCAATCACTTCGATCGAGGCTTCGAGGTTGGTGGGACTAGGCGCTGGAGCGATATTCTTCAGTTCAGTTTGAGATGCCACGGTGATGAGCGGATACGCATTGCAGGGGTATTCGATTTCACGGCCTGTGAATGCTTTTACCAGTGAATTTCGTCGATCCGGTGGGAGAGTGGCAGACATCATTATCACAGTCGCGCCATACTCGGCGAGCCACTCGAGCGTTGTCTCGAGGTAATCAGAGGTGTACGTGTCATACGCGTGAACCTCGTCGAAAATGATGATTTTCCCGGCGAGCGCCACGTGCCGCAGCATGGAATAACGTTGACGTAATGCCATCATGAGCACTTGGTCTACGGTTCCCACAACCACATTTGAGAGCAATCCGCGGCGGCGTCCACTCATCCAAGAACTCGCGATGACATTTTCGCCGGCAGGGCTGTCCTCGCCGATTCCCTTGAATCTCAGTTGCTGATACGGCTGGGACAGTTGATTTTTCGAGTGGGCGAGATAAAGCGATGACACAGTTTTTGAATCTGTGGCGTTCTTGGCCCAAGTGATGGTCCGTTCGAGCAACCCGTTTGCGGTGGCCATCGTTGGTGCCGCTAAGTAAATTCCCTGCGAGCGAGAGGCGTTGGCAATGATGTGTGCGCTGGCAAGGGCCGCTTCCGTCTTGCCTACCCCGGTTTCCGCTTCGAGGATTATTAAGGAGGGGCCAGTAACTGTTTTAGCTGCCTCGGCTAAGGCGGCCTGAACGCTTCTCGCGTGGAAGTGTTCTGGCCAGCTAAAGGAGTTTCGATAATGCTTATCGAGGTCGTCTTCTACGCTCGTTCCGTTCCATGGGGGTGTTAGGTCGGTGGACTGCATTCCAGAGCGAACCCGTTCATCTTGATTCCCAGTAACCGCCATGGGAAATGCATCGGGGTTTGATGCAATCCAGTCAGCCATGACGACAAGGCCTGTGAGGAGCTGGATCGCTGATGTGTCTGGTGCTGAGCCTGTTTTCAATACTTCGAGAACAGGCCGGATCCCTGTGTAATTGGCGAGGACGTCCAGTAGTTCGTACTGGACATCTTGCCATTCCTGGGAGTAGATGCTCAGGATGGTTTCGATGTGTTCTTTCTCGCCATCTGATGATGAAACACCGTGATGGGCATCAGAAACTGAGGCAAGTTGTTCTGCGGTGGGGTAGTCAAACCCTTGATCCATGAGCCAGTTTGTGACAAGAATTCCGGAGCAGATGCTATGGGGCATCTTGTTTCGACCTATTTCTAAGCCGCTCATTCGCAGGGGTAGGCCTGCATCAGTCAGTTTTGAAATGAGGTGCTCGAATCCACCCCTTTTCTCTAGTTGGGTCTGGAACTTCAAGCTGGCTTTGCCAATGTCGTGCGTGCCCGCTAACCAGGCATATAGATCTCGGGTTTGTTCTTCTGTGAGGCCTAAACCGTTCGCAAGTTGCTGCTTTATGTGGTCTGCAATCCAAAGGTCGTAAACCGCTCCCGCCACCCCGGCTGTATCTATGAGGTGTTGCGGAAGACTGAGGTTGCCACTCTCATCTCCTGACTTAGCCCAAAGTGCTTTAGCTTGTTCGCTGAAACTGAGGATTGGCGCTTGCATTCGAACGGGCTTTTCGCGAAGCGGGCTCTTGTGTTGCTTCTCCATGGTCCACTCCTTGCAGGCGCGGTTTTGTTTACATCGCTTGATTGAAGTCTAGGCCACTTTAAGGAAATTCTCTTGAAATCTCACTAGGACTAGTTGATATATATCCATTCGGGATGTTTGGTGGAGGCATCTGGTTTTCGCATACCGTTAGCTCATCCCCATTAAATGGGGATGAGCCGTAGTCTTTGTGCGATTGGCTCACCTCCCCGCGTAAGCGGGGTACCATCTACTTGGGTTCGAGAGTTGTCCCTATCAAGGGTCGATAGGATCTCTTTTTGCAGGCTGGGAAGTGTGCTCCCCGCGTGAGCGGGGATGAGCCTTGGCCAACGTACTGCGGGTGGGCGTGGTTACCCGTGCTCCCCGCGTGAGCGGGGATGAGCCCCCGGAGCGCCGCCCAACGCACTTCATGGAGAGGTGCTCCCCGCGTGAGCGGGGATGAGCCGGCGACTGGTGCTGCTGCATCGGCAAAGGCTGAGTGCTCCCCGCGTGAGCGGGGATGAGCCCCCGTGCCCCCACATCAGGCAACGACGCGGGCGGTGCTCCCCGCGTGAGCGGGGATGAGCCCCATCAAACGGGGGTAGTGAAAAATAATGCGCAAGTGCTCCCCGCGTGAGCGGGGATGAGCCCCGATGAAGGCCAGCGTCTACGCCGACCCCGACGTGCTCCCCGCGTGAGCGGGGATGAGCCCTGGCAGACGGAGAAGCTGACCACTCGTATCTCGTGCTCCCCGCGTGAGCGGGGATGAGCCCCGTCAGACGCAGCAGTACGAGGATGGCGAGCCGTGCTCCCCGCGTGAGCGGGGATGAGCCGTCTTCTTCGGTTTCGATGTTCATGATCTGGCCGTGCTCCCCGCGTGAGCGGGGATGAGCCGGAAGAGGAGAAGCGCGAAGAGAACATCAAGAAGTGCTCCCCGCGTGAGCGGGGATGAGCCCCGAGCTGCTCGGGCTGGTCGCTCTACTGCTGCGTGCTCCCCGCGTGAGCGGGGATGAGCCCCAGAGAAAATCGTGCCGGGTGTTTTCTGGTTCGTGCTCCCCGCGTGAGCGGGGATGAGCCCCCCCTGCCGGTGCGCGGTCAGGGGGTCGTGGTGTGCTCCCCGCGTGAGCGGGGATGAGCCGTCGGTCGATTTCCTCGTCGGTCATCGGGTATTGTGCTCCCCGCGTGAGCGGGGATGAGCCTCCACCGCACCCGACACCAAAAGCGACGTGACCGTGCTCCCCGCGTGAGCGGGGATGAGCCCAGGGCCGGACGCTTGCTCACCTCGTTTTTGGTGTGCTCCCCGCGTGAGCGGGGATGAGCCGGACCGCGCCCCCGGCAGCGTCGAGGGGTTCTCGTGCTCCCCGCGTGAGCGGGGATGAGCCCCATCCGGCCCCACTCGGCCTGAGTATCCAACAGTGCTCCCCGCGTGAGCGGGGATGAGCCCCTGTAAGGTTCCAGCTGCCCGCTGGCACGCTCGTGCTCCCCGCGTGAGCGGGGATGAGCCCAACGAGGACGCATCTACTACTGCACACCGCAAGTGCTCCCCGCGTGAGCGGGGATGAGCCCACCCAGGAGGTGACGGATGAATCTGGAGAATCGTGCTCCCCGCGTGAGCGGGGATGAGCCCTTGGAGCGTCATCACCCGCGACACCTACCCACGTGCTCCCCGCGTGAGCGGGGATGAGCCCAGCACTGCCCGCACCTCCCAACGATGTGCCCCGTGCTCCCCGCGTGAGCGGGGATGAGCCCTCCGCGAGGTAAGCGAACCGGACCACCCGGAGGTGCTCCCCGCGTGAGCGGGGATGAGCCCTCACGCGACACATTCGGCATATAGGAGTACACGTGCTCCCCGCGTGAGCGGGGATGAGCCCGTGATAAGGTCCACTGCGCTTTCGTCCAGGTCGTGCTCCCCGCGTGAGCGGGGATGAGCCGGGAGGACAATACGCATGTATCTACCGCTGAAAGTGCTCCCCGCGTGAGCGGGGATGAGCCCCGCGCCACGAACGGCGGTGTCGCTCCGCATTTGTGCTCCCCGCGTGAGCGGGGATGAGCCCAGGAAAAGTTTCAGCTACGACGACGAAGCAAAGTGCTCCCCGCGTGAGCGGGGATGAGCCGACAGGCTTGATGATGTTGTCGTAGACCCAGCGGTGCTCCCCGCGTGAGCGGGGATGAGCCCGAGTACGAGTGTGCGCGAGATGCCCATTGGCGGTGCTCCCCGCGTGAGCGGGGATGAGCCCAGGGACTTGCGCTGGTTCACCTTGCCCAAGATGTGCTCCCCGCGTGAGCGGGGATGAGCCCAGCCTGACTAGCAGACAGGCGGGTGCGAGTCCGTGCTCCCCGCGTGAGCGGGGATGAGCCGCGTAGGCTTCCCGGTGATCGTGTCCCACGCAGGTGCTCCCCGCGTGAGCGGGGATGAGCCCCATTCTCCGGGTGGCGCGACAAAACCGACGAAGTGCTCCCCGCGTGAGCGGGGATGAGCCCTGGTACAGGGAGGAATAGGAATGGCGTTGACGGTGCTCCCCGCGTGAGCGGGGATGAGCCCTGGTACAGGGAGGAATAGGAATGGCGTTGACGGTGCTCCCCGCGTGAGCGGGGATGAGCCCACCGAAGTCGGCGGATTCGTCTTCGACCCGATGTGCTCCCCGCGTGAGCGGGGATGAGCCCGTGCTTCTGAATCAGAAAGTAGCTGCCCACCAGTGCTCCCCGCGTGAGCGGGGATGAGCCGGGGCCGGCGCATGTTCCCGATTCGACTGGGGTGTGCTCCCCGCGTGAGCGGGGATGAGCCCCACTGGATCAGCCAGTTAAACCAGGGCAGACCGTGCTCCCCGCGTGAGCGGGGATGAGCCGGACCTTGGTGTGTGGATTGATGTGGAGTCAGTGTGCTCCCCGCGTGAGCGGGGATGAGCCGGGAGCAGCAAGACAACCGCCGCCTGGCACGTAGTGCTCCCCGCGTGAGCGGGGATGAGCCCTGGCCCATGAGGGTGTTGACGTCGTCGATCTGGTGCTCCCCGCGTGAGCGGGGATGAGCCGTTTGGCCTTGGCAGAACGACTTCGCGGGTGCGGTGCTCCCCGCGTGAGCGGGGATGAGCCTATTGGGGGCGATATTGCTGAGCTTCATGTAGAGTGCTCCCCGCGTGAGCGGGGATGAGCCCGTCCGACTGTCGCAGTCGCCGCTATCGGTGCGGTGCTCCCCGCGTGAGCGGGGATGAGCCCCAGCAGTCGTCACAAACCCAAAATCCCCCTGAGTGCTCCCCGCGTGAGCGGGGATGAGCCCCACCTGCCTAAAGCGTGACGTCCTGCTGCTTGGTGCTCCCCGCGTGAGCGGGGATGAGCCCGTCGAGATCGACGGCGAACACGGTAACGGCCTGTCCTTTCTACGTGATTCGAGAACATTTGCGCTGAGTGCCGGGGAATTTGGCATTGTGTCCACCAATGGACGCATGGAACTTGTAAAAATGGTCGCGTAGAACGTGTAAAAACGGTAGCGTAGCGCATCCGAAATATGGTCTTCTAGTGCCTTTGGCCTCGGGTAACGGCGGCTAAGGCGAGTGGGACTATTTTCGGCAGAATTTCCGCCGTAATGGGGGCGTGGAGGCATTCATGCTGTCGCTCTCTACTTCACCCACTCTGTTTGCGTGTCTGAACAAACGCTTGGTGGCGCGAACTTCTCGGGGTTGCTTGGTCTTAGCGAAGGGGATCCCGGGTACTCATCTTCTTTTCAGTTCGGCCTGCCGAATCATGAGATCTCGGTAAAGTACAGGGCGGAAAGTGTGCTGTCCGTGCGAATCTCTCGGGCTCCTCCTCTACGCCCGGGGTGTTCGTGCGGATCAGCGCTTTGTAGAGGAGGCATGAATGACCAACCAGCAGCCGCCGTTTGGCGGGGGATTCCCGCAACCGGGGTCCGATAATCCAGGTTCAGGTGGATCTAGCGCGTGGGGCTCCGGCTCTTCTGCAGCAGATTCGCCGTGGGGCAGCCCCGGGCAAAGCGCCCCGGCACCGACTCCCAGTACGGGTGGTGCGTCCTCCCCGTGGGGTTCGCCAAGTAGCGCTGGCACTGGTGCTGTCACGGATCCTTTCGCCGCACCGCCGTCGGATCCTTTCGCGCCTGCGAAAGAAGGCGACTATTCCGGTCCGCTCCCAGGCGCGCCTGGTTCAGCAGAACCGGCTGGTGGGGCGTCGCCACTGGAGCCGTCCTCGGCACCGGCGACCTGGCTGGTGCCGGGTCTGGCCCTCGGTGTTATCGCGCTGGTGATGGCCGCGATCCTGCTGCTGGGTGACATTTCCCCGATCTCCGGCACATACGCGGGTATGGCTTTCGGCGCGTGGGCGCTGGCTGGCCTTGTGGGTGTGTCCTCCTTGGCCTTCTACTTCTCCGAGGACACCCGACGTCGTGCCAACGGCATGTACTCGATTGTCGGATGGAAGCAAGGTCTGTACTGGGCCACCCTGGCGGTGCTGCTCATCGCCATCATTTTGTCGTCGCTCTGCATCGCCCTGTGGGTAGGCAGGCTCTAGGCGCCGCGAGGAGAACACGATCACAATGACGAAGAACAACAAGATCGCGGCCCTGGCCCGCCGGGCCACCGCCGTCGCAGCAGCCGGTGTCCTCGCCCTGGGCACCAGTGCTTTCGGAGCGTTCGGCACCCTCGAGGCCTCCGCACAGGGAGTGCAGCCGTTCAAGCCGCTGGAAAACGGGCCCCTCTCGCCCGGCGATAAACCAGAAGGTGGTGTGAAGCCGGAGAAACCGGAGAAGCCGGGCAACAAGCCCGGAGATAAACCTACTGAGAAGCCGGGTGACAAACCCACTGAGAAGCCTGGCGATAAACCGGCTGATAAGCCGGGAAATAAGTCGGACAAGCCGACGGGCAACGCGGTGCAGGCCGAAGGCGGGGACAATGCGCTCGGCCAGCTGGGTGCGTGCTTGGCTAATAACGACGAGCTCGACGTCTTGCTGCTGATGGACGAGACGAACAGTCTGGTCAACCGGTGGGACGACGGCAAGAAGGTCGAAGGTGAGCCGGGCGCGGACCCGGACCACTTCCGTATTCCTGCCGCGCAGAGCTTCGCGAAAATCCTGCTCCAGAAGAGCGAGGATCAGAACCTCACCACGAATATCAAGATCGCAGGCTTCGGTCACACCTACAAGAATGAGCTGAACAACCCGGGCGAGGGCTACAAGGGTTGGATGAAGCTGACGGAGGATAGTCAGCAAGACGTTTACGAGCAGATCCAGACGTTTGAGAAGCGCACGGAGGAGACCAAGGGCACTGACCACAACGCCGCGCTGGAAGGCGCGAGCGACGACCTGCTCAACTCCCCGGGTGAGGATCCCTGCCGCCTGTTGGTCACCTTCACCGACGGCAAACTCGCCACCGGCGACGACAAGGGTGCAGAGGACAACCTGTGCCGCCCGAACGGCGTCGCTGACCGTCTCCGCGCCGCAGGCGTCACGCACGTCGGCATCGGCCTGACCAACCCGCAGCTCAACGAGAACTTTGACCTGTTCCAGGCCATTACCGAAGGTGAAGCCGCAGGTATCACCTGTGGTAAAGAGCCGCGCAACGGTGCGTTCTACCCGGCGAACAAGGTGGGCGATCTCTTCGCCGCCTTCCGCTCCGCGCTGGATACCGGCGGTTCGGCCGGTCAGACCACGAACGCGAATGAGCCGTTCACGTTCGTCCTGGACAACTCGATTACTTCTGTCCGCTTCAGCGCTGTGGGCCGTGACGATCTCGGCCCGGACGCGAAGCTGGAGATGACTGCGCCGAACGGCGACAAGGTCGTCATGGAAGGCGATGGTGAGAAAAATGCCGGTGGCGGCAAGGTCACCTGGGAGGCGCGCAACGACGCGGTTCAGAGCGCCGACGGCGCGCTGAACAAGACCGGCGACAAGGACTGGGCCGGTGAATGGTCCATGCGGTTCATCGACATCGCGCCGGAGGCAGAAAAGGATGGCGAGGTGTTCAACCTCGTCGAGATGGTGCCGGAGCTCAACGTCACCTTCAGCGCCGACGGTGCCAACGATGCGGCGAAGACCGACGATGAGGGCGGTAAGAACGACCTCAAGGTCATGGACGACGGCAACCTGATCGTGTCGCTGACCGGACCCGACGGCAAGAAGGTCGATCCGGAGGGCAAGGCCGAAGGCACAGTCGAGTTCGTCCCGAGCGGCGGCGGTGACCCGGTCACGCTCGAGGAGAAGGCGGACTTCTCCTCCGGCAGCGTCGAGATCCCGGCATCGAAGATCCCCGACGCCCCCGCATCCGGCCGTGTCAAGGCGGAAGTGACCATCACGACTGCGGGTGCGAAGGGCAAGCCTGGCACCACGCTGTCCCCGCTGCAGGGCGATACCGCGCTCAGCGTCGCCGTGCAGAACCTGCCGCAGTTGCCCGGCCAGATTGACGTGGTCACCGAGGGCGACGAAGTCACGGTGAATGTGCCGGTTTCCGGCCCGGGCCGCGTCTGGGTCGAGGGCGGCCAGCAGGTCGAGCACGGATTCGACGAACTCGGTGCGGTGACCGTCGACTCGGAGCACAACTCGAAGGACTCCGCGCTGACCGTTGCCCGCGGCGACACCGCTGAACTGCCGCTGACTTTCACGTTTGAACAGCGCGCGCAGCTCATCGCCAACGGCACGCTGCCGGTCCACATCGCTGACGAGAACGGCGGCGAAGAGCGCGTGGTCGACGTGGCCACCAAGATCGACTCCAAGGTGCCCGTGTCTAAGGGCGTCGCCGTGGTGACCTTCATCCTGGCGCTGCTGCTCGGCCTGCTGCTGCCGTTGTTGCTGTTGTACCTGGTGCGCTACCTCACCTCCAAGATCCCGAGCGATCCGGCGGTGGGCCCGGTGGCGTTCCGCATGACCCGCAGTGCCGGCGGCACCTGGTCGTACGACGGTCAGACGCACCCGATGATCGACCCGACCGATGCAGCGGCGCGCCAGATGCAGCCAGGACCGCGTTCTGTTCAGGCCGGCCGTGCGGAAGCTAAGGTCGAAAGCTTCTCCATCAACCCGCTGACCGCGGCGAATGTCATCGTGTCCACTCCGTCGATCGCCGGCGACGGCAAGGAGAAGGACGGCCACGCGGTGCTGCCGCTGGCGGTGCAGGACTCCTGGTTCGTTCACTCGCCGAGCCAGTCCGGTGACGACATCGAGGTCGTCGCGTTCCCGCGCATCCCGATCGCACCGGCCGCGCAGGAGCAGCTACAAAACGAGATTGCTACGGAAGCACCTGCGCTTGCCGACGCACTGGCCGAACGTCTTCCGTCCGCCGAGCCGGCCCCGGGCCAGTTCGACCAGGGCGGCGGATTCGCCCCGCCGGGTGAGACCGACTTCGGTGCTGCCGGTGCCGGTTGGGTCCCGCCGCAAGGAGGCGGTCAGGATTTCGGCGGTGAATCTCCGTGGGGGCCGCCGAGCGCAGGTCCGCAGCCGGGCAGTGGTGGAGCAGGGGCCCCGTGGGGGCCGCCGCCGCAGTAAGGACTGTGAACCCACTTGGAGCAATCGAGAAAATCACTCAGCCGGGCTGCGGGCGAACCGCACAACGGCCATGATTGGGAGCAGGAATCTTCACAATTGAAAACGAATAACTGAATAACCGGATTGCACAAGCATCAGTGAGCTAGAAGCTAAACCCATTTAAAGGAGCACCCCCTCATGGAAAGAGTCCTCGTCGTCGGCTGCGGCGGTTCGGGCGCTAAGACCTTGGCGTTCATGATGGACCAGCTGAAGACGATGTTGGCGGAGCGTCTCCCCGACGAATACGTCTCGCCGAAGGATGTGAAGCTGCCGGACGCATGGCAGTTCGTGTCCTTGGATGTGCCCACCAAGCCGGAGTCCGCGGGCAAGAACCTGCAGAACGTCCAGGAGGCGGGCGGACGCTACATTTCGGTCGGCTCCTCCGGCCGCTACGCCAACGTCGATGCTGCGGTGTCGGCGCGTTTGGCCAGCGGCAAGAAGCTGGGGACGATTTCTTCGTGGGCGCTGCGCAACCCGGGGGCGGAGACCACACCGATCTCCGCGGGTGCAGGCCAGTACCGCTCCATTGGCCGCATGCTCACCCTGAGCAAGCTGCGCGAAGTGCAGGAAGAGCTGGAAAAGGCGTGGGCGGCGCTGAACCAGCCGGGCACGGCTAGTGAGCTCAGCCGCGTCCAGACTGCGCTGACCGGCCGCGCGTCGTCCGCAGTGAACGCGGGCAAGGACGTGCCGCTGATCATCGTGGTCACCTCCATGTCCGGCGGTGCCGGCGCATCCATGGCGATCGATGTTTGCCGCTTGCTCACCTCGCTGGATAAGGCGAGCGTGGGCCGCAACTGCATGTTCGCCTTCACCCCGGATATCTTCAGCGGCATTCCGCAGGACCAGGTGATGGGCGCGAACCCGAACGCGATGGCGATGTTTGGCGAGATGGCTGCGGCACAGATGGGTGCGGCCACCGAGACTGACCGTCGTCTCTTCGAGCAGCTCGGCGTGAACCTCGGCGACGAGAGTGTGCCGATCTCCCGTGTCTTCCCGGTCGGCGCACACTCCGGTGCAGAGGGCGCGCAGCTTGGCGACGGTAAGCCTGGCACCGTCTACCGCGCACTTGGCCGCGGCCTTGCGTCGCTGCTCATGGACGAGGCGGCGATGGGCCGCTTCACCCAGTTCAACCTCGGCAACCAGGGCGGTCTTCAGGCACGCGACAACACCTACGGGTGGGGTGTACAGAACAAGAACAACCTCCCGTGGGGCTCCTTCGGCTACGCACAGCTGTCCATGGGCCGCGACCGCTACGCGGAGTACTCGGCGCAGAGGCTGGCACGCTCGGCCGTCGATAAGCTCGTGCGCGGGCACATCGACCCGACGAACCCGGCGTCCGGCGACGAGCAGATCAAGCAGCGCGTGGACACCAACTGGCGTCAGATCCAGGCGCGCACCACGGTGATCCCTTTCGGCGAGAACGTCGGCGACTGGCTGTGGCGCACCTTCGGTGCAGAGATGGACCGCTGGGCGAATAGGTACGCGGAGACACTCCGCCACCAGGTCCCGCAGCCGAATAACCGCCGCGGGCGCGACTGGGCGCCGGAAGTCGTCGGTGCGCTGAATGTCCTCGACCAGCAGGTCACCGCCGACAACGGTGCGGACTTCTACGCCGCCGCCTACAACTGGGCGAACCAGCGTAACCTGCAGGAAGGATTTTTGGACATCATCCGCCGCGAGGTGGGCAATTTCGGCCTGCCGTACGGCGCGACGGTGCTCGATGCGATCAAGAACATGCTCTCCCGCGACGTGCTGCCGCAGCTTGAGCAGGCGGCCCGCGGACAGCAGCGCCTCGCCCTCCACCCGGAGACTGAGCGCGCGATGATGAATGCGCGCGGCAAGATCGTCAGCGCCGAGCAGTACATGGAAGACATCGTCCGCAACGCGCGTCAGCAGCTCCGCCACCGCGCGCAGGCACGCATGTCCGAGTTCGTCATGGTGACGCTGACCGACTTCATCGACCGTTTCATCGGCCCGCTGCAGAAGGCGATGACCACCGAGCACACCGATCTCGAGCACGAGCTGTCGCTCAACAACGACAAGGACCTGGGCGTCGCGCAGCTGAAGACGAACGTGCCGCAGTTGTGGCCGGAGGACACCGACATGGTGCCGCCGCGCTTCTCCCAGGCGGCGAACGAGATCTTCCTCACCGAGATCGAGGATTTCCCGCGCCAGTACGTCCACGACATTCAGAACGCCACCAACGCAGACTCCTACTCCAACGCGATCTCCAGCGCTGCTTCCTCCGTGGTCAGCGGCGCATGGTCGGCGCTTGAGGGCGCGGAGCAGGCACCGGAGGACCTGATCGTGCTCACGGGTCCGTGGGTGCCGATGAACTTCACGCGCGACCCGAATAACCCGACGGAGCTGCTGGACCCGAAGCTGGGCCAGTTCTCGGTGCGCATTGGTGCCGAAGAGGTCCTGGAGCGCTCCCGCATGTACATCCAGCGCCGCGGCTTTTCCTTCTACGACTTCATCTCCACCTCGCTGCGCAGCTACGTCACGTCGCCGACGCTGCAGGACCACGAGCGCCGCGCACGCCAGCAGCGCCTTGCCTCCAAGTTCACCGAGGCGATGAAGAACGCGCTGCCACTCGCGCAGATCGATGACAACTTGGTGCGCAACCTGTACGGCGACGAGGTGGGCTACGCGTTCAACTTCTCCAAGGTCCCGCTCGAGGGCGACGAGTCCGCGCAGATGCTCGCTGACGAAGTGGTCAACTTCCCCAACGTCAAGCTGGCGGACCCGATGAGGCCATTGGGCGACGCCCTGCAGAACCAGGGCGAGGAGCGCTCCATCGACATCTTCGGTTCCTACCCGAACTACGTGCCGGTGGTCTTCGGCTCCCTGCTGCGCCCGATCCGCGATCAGTGGGACAGCCTGAAGGACGCCCGCAAGGAGTTCTGGCGCGCCAAGCGTGCACGTCCGATCCAGGCTGCAGTCCCGATGAGCGAGGCGGAGCGTCGCGCATTCGTCGGCGGTTGGTACATCGGCCGCATCATCGGCTACATGGACTTCCCGGCCACCTTGGACACTCCGGACAACAACAGCCCGGTGAAGGTGTACGACGACACCGAGGGCAACCACGGCTGGGTGTCCTTCCCGGACCCGCTGCTCACCCCGCCGTCGAAGTTCCGCAATGTGTTCGACTGGTTGCCGGCCGTCATCGAGTCCGCCCCGCTGGCGTGGACGAAGGCAGGCATGACGCCGCTTTTGGATAGCTACCGCCCGTACCGAGTCATGCGCGGGCTGTACGACAATGCGGAGAACCCGTCGGAGATCGGCCGCACGCTGCACGGCACCCGCCTGCTGGCGAAGTGGCTGGCTACCGGCGAACGCAAGAGCGGCGACCGCCTGATGGTCAAGGGCACCGGCCCCGAGGTCACGCCGGAAGAGCGCCTCGCCGCGGTGAAGACCTGGCTGTCGCGCCAGCGCGAGATCGCCATGGAGTACGTGCCCACGGACAAGCTCCTGCGCGACCAGCTCTCCGTCCAGGCATCCCGCCCGGTCGCGGACGTCGATTCGCGCGAGCTCGCCTCCCGCATCCCGCTCTTCGCTGATGTCGCGCTGGATGTCTACGAGGTCATTGACACGATCATGCACATGCTGGACGAGGCGGACCGTCTCAAGCACAGCGCCCTCGAGGAAGCCCCTGAGCTCGACCTCGGTTCGGTTTCGCGCCCGACAAGCATGCCGACCATGCCGGGAGAGGATGACATTTAATGGCTGACACGTTCCGTGCCGCTGCTTCGCAGGTGTGCGTGCCCATCTTCGTTGGTCGCGGCCGCTTCGGCGCCGCGCTCCGCCAGGCTCTCCAGGATTTGGAGGCCCTGCACCTCATCGGCCGCGCGATCTGGGTGGACATCGACGCATTCAGCGGCCCGATGGACCAAGCATTGCTTATCGACGGCCGCGTGGACGCCACCCCTTCCACCACCGACAGCTTCGCCCGGCTTTTGGCCAGCGGCTATAACGAGCGCTTCACCCTCTGTCTCGTCAACGCCCAAAACGGCGAGGACAATATCCGCGACGACGAGCTGCAGAACATTTCCGACGCTGTATCGGACCTGAACCCGCTGCCCGTCAACGTGCTTGCCGGCCGCGCCGGGGAGACAGAGGCAACTGACGTCGATATCGTCCGCGGCTACGTGAATCTGTTTGTGGCGCCGGAGGAATCCGATGCCCCGTCCGATCATGCGGTCCCGGTGTCTGCCGGTGAGCGTGAGAACACCTTCACCTTGCTGGTGGCCACGACGTTGTGCTCGCTGTTCGGCCTGTGGGACGGTGCCTCCGAGTGCCCAGTGGAGCAGCTGCGCGGCACTGCATCGCCGATTCACTTCCGCCTCACCCGCGCTTATTTCCGCCGCGTCGACGGCGAGGTGGTGCAAAACCAGCTGCGCCAAGCTCTCTTCGACACCGAGGTCAACCCGGTCCCGCGTCTGTACCGCGCCGACGGCGGCACCGCTGTGGTGGAGCACCCGCAGGACCGCGCTCAGTTCTCCCGCGCGGCCGCCGACGAGTTCTTGGGCATGTACCGCGATGGTCTGATGCCCGTCCGTGAGTCCGCGCAAACGCAGCGCGACCGCGAGCTGAGCAATAAGCAGGCCTCCCGGGAGCTGCGCCAGATCTTGTGGCAGACTCTCATCAACACTCCGGCCAACTTCTTCAACGACCTGCGCGGCGGTGCTTCCGACCAGATTTCGGCGAGTCTGCAGCGCGTCTACGGCACGGACTCCTCCGCGGTGATCGGCAGCATGAAGCACCTGCAGGGTGCTCCGGCGCAGATCTCCCAAGAGGCGCAGCAGGCCGACCGCAACCAGATTGCCGCGACCATGCACCCGATGTGGAACGGCTACAAGAATTTCGCGCTGACCATGCTGGACGCGAAAGCGCGTCCGATGGATCCGTTCAAGCAGAACACCGCAACCCCGCAGGTTGTGCGTCAGCCCGCTTCCGACCACATCACGGTGGCGGCGAGCGCCCGCGACGTGATCCCGGCGCCCGAGCAGGCAATGCGTATCGACGATCCGAGTCTCCGCGATGTCATGGGCGCCGACTCTTTGGCCCCCTACGACCCGGAAGCGATCGCCGCTTACGAGCAGCGCCTGAACTCCGCCGACACCAATGGTGTGTTCGACACCGGCAAGCTCCACAACGATTTCGAGCGGTGGAAGAGCACTGAGCGCGGCAGTTTCGCCCGCCACGTCGGTGAGGAATTGCGCAATATCCGCGTGGAGTGCGAACGCCAGGTCGACGCCGCCCGCGCTGAACTCGAGCGTCTCAGCCGCGGAGTGAAAGCCCCGGAGACCGGTGGTGCTGCGAAGACTTTCCGGTTCATGGGGTGGGTGGCCACGACGTCGTTAAGCTTCTTCTTGCTCTTGTGGCTCATCGGCCACCTGGTGATGAAGAAGGCGCAGGACAAAATTGCTACCGGCGATGCTGACATCGCGGATGCGATCTTCTCCCAGATGTGGTGGGTGAAGAATCTCAACAACGCGTCCGCGTCGACGTTGGCGTGGATGTTCGGCATCTGGATGCTGGTCTGGCTGATTTTCTTCCTGCTGCAGGTCAGCTTTGAAACACGCGACCAGGTTCAGCTGGCCAACTTGCGCAAGAGCCAGGAAGCCCGCGTCAAAACGGCGACGAACAACCTGCGCAATGCGGAAATCGCACTCGTGCGGATCGAGGAGGCGTACCCGCAGTTCCTCTCCGTCACGCAAATGCTCGGCGAGCTGGTCAACCGCCCATTCGGGCGCGTGAAGACGGAACGCAATATCGCCGCGCAGCCCAGCAACCGCATGCCCCGCAATGTCGTTTTCGCCGATGCTTCGCCGGAGCCCGACGCGGTGGCGAATGTCGTGGCGCACTACAAAAACGGCCTCTACCACGAGCTGTCTCTTATACACATCTGACGCTGCCGACGACTCCTTACGTGTAG
>ERZ1031273.285-NODE-285-length-22727-cov-7.818102_pt1 | contig 22727 bp, 23 predicted proteins | sample MGYA00516575_ERZ1031273 | MGnify/ENA primary metagenome ERZ1031273 (study PRJEB33718, sample SAMN03159816) | human skin metagenome | collected 2014-02-25 | study: EMG produced TPA metagenomics assembly of the PRJNA266117 data set (Human skin bacterial metagenome... | reverse complement strand
ATCTACACGTAAGGAGTCGTCGGCAGCGTCAGATGTGTATAAGAGACAGCCCATGCTCCTGGCACCAGCTCCCCTGCCTCCGACATCCTGACCGCCGCCGGCTACACCCCCGCTTACCGCGAGGACCAAGCCACCTTCTCGATCGACACAATTGTCCACCCCGCAGCCGCCGACCAACTCCCCGTCGACTCCATTGACGTGGTGTTCAATAACGAGATTTCCGCCGACAATCTGACCTTGTTCCGTGCACTTCTCACCGCCGCATCCGAGGGGTACCCGCGCGGGGACTTGAAGCTCGACACGGTGGAATGGACCGAGCAGCGTCTTCGCGACGCCCAAGCACGACTGCTCGACCGCGGCGGCAACCAGTTCACCGCGATCGCATTCAGCACTGCACCCGACGGCGTGCGTCTGGCAGTCGGTCTCGCCGAAGCCGTCCACTACGATGCCGACGACGACTCGCTCATCGAGCTCGGCCTCGTCTTTGTCCTGCCCGCCTACCGCGGTGCGGGTGTCGGCACCGCCCTAGTTGAATCGGCATTGGCCGCCGCGAAGAGCCGCTGGGCGGAGGTGGAGACGGGGTACAGCTCATATCCGTCGATAAGCGGTGCTGCGCGCACAACCCCGATCTCCGCGACGACCGCTTGGCAGCGATCCCGCTAATCGACGACGAACTGCTGCGGATCCGCCGGATCGTAAAACACAGTGACCGACTGGTTGAGTCGCGGACTCTTCGACGCATTCGACGCAGGTGCTGTGATTACGCGGCCATCGGCGGTGGTGAACTCGACCACCTCGAAGGTGCGCGTCGCGTATTGCTGAATCTCGCCTGAAATCATCTGCCTGCGCTTATCTACATCCACGACGCGCCCCTGAACCTTGACTCCGTTGGCGTGCATCTCGTCGACCCCGCGTTTACGGTACGAGCGCGTATACGCGATGACCCCGATAATGACGGCAACGACTGCGACCGAAACGATGATTGATGTAGCGCTCATACCTTCATTATCGCTTCCTTGGACCCTCTCCGCTCGCCGCGAACCCGTTGTTTACATCACGTCTGAGCTGGAACTACGGCGAATTTCCCCAGTTTAACAAGACGTATTTTTCACGGTACCCTGGGAATTGTTTGTGATTTTCATGCAACGAGTGAATTGGTGATGTCTGGAATGAAAAAGGCCGTGTCGTCGTTTGGAAAATTCGTGGCGAAAAAACCGCGAGCAGCGATCGCAGGAACAGCTGCAGCCGCGACAGCATCTCTGGCGGTACGAGATCTGCGCCAGAAGAACAACGCGATCTTCCGCAACTACCCGGTGCTGGGCCACGCCCGCTATCTCGCGCACCGCATCCGCCCCGAGATCCAGCAGTACTTCGTGGAGAACAACTGGGACGGCCGCCCCTTCAACTTCCAGACCCGCCAGATGATCAACCAGCGTGCCGACGGCACCGAGGGAGAAATGTCCTACGGCACCGAGCGCGACGTCATGGAGACTGGTTTCGAATACCTCGTCCACTCCATGATGCCGGCGAAGATGCCTGCAGAACCGCCCCGCGCGCACATCGGCGGCAAAGACTGCACGAAGCCCTACGACATGTCGCTGATGAATATCTCCGCCATGTCTTTCGGTGCGTTGTCCGCGAACGCCGTCCGCGCCCTCAACAAGGGTGCAGAGCTTGGCGGTTTCGCCCACGACACCGGCGAAGGCGGTCTGAGTAGCTACCACATGGAAAATAACGGGGATCTCGTGTGGGAAATCGGCACCGGCTACTTCTCCGCGCGCACCGAAGACGGTGAATTCGACCCGGCGAAATTCAAAGAGCTCTCCGCCATCGACCAGGTGAAGATGACCGAGCTGAAGCTCTCCCAGGGCGCGAAGCCCGGCATCGGCGGTGTGCTGCCCGGCTCGAAGGTCAGTGCCGAGATCGCGAAGGTCCGCGGCGTGCCGGAAGGCGAAACCTGCGTCTCCCCGTCCCGCCACTCGGTGTTTTCTACCCCGACCGAACTCATCGAGTTCATCGCCGAGATGCGCGAGCTCTCCGGCGGTAAGCCGGCTGGCTTCAAGATGTGCGTCGGCTCGATGATCGACGTCCTGTCCATCTGCAAGGCGATCCGTGAAGTGGGCACCGCACCCGATTTCATTGTTATCGACGGCTCCGAGGGCGGCACTGCCGCCGCACCCCTCGAATACGAGGACCACGTTGGTCTACCTCTCACTGAGGGATTGATGATGATGCACAACGCGCTCGTTGGAACCGGCCTGCGGGACCAGATCAAGATCGGCGCGTCAGGCAAGGTCGCGGCCGCCAACGACATTGTCAAACGCCTCATCCAGGGCGCAGACTTCACTAACTCCGCCCGTTCAATGATGATGGCTGTCGGCTGCATTCAGGCCCAAAAATGCCAGACAGGCAAGTGCCCCTCTGGTGTGGCGACGCAAAGCAAGTGGCGTCAGCGCGCCCTCGACGTCGATTCCAAGGCAATCCGCGTGAAAAACTACCACAACGCCACTGTCCAGCAGGCGGTGTCCATGATGGCATCGTGCGGCGCCACCACCCCAGACGAACTCTCGCCGAATATGCTCCGCCAAGTCATCGCGCCGGGTGTCACCCGTTCCTATGAGGCGCTCTACACTTGGCTCGAGCCCGGCCAGCTTATCGACGACGCCCCCGAGGCATGGGCCGACGCCTGGAAACAGGCCAGCCCCGACGAATTCCGTCTGCCGGTAATCACGAAGGTGCGTTAAGTTTCTGCGTCAGCCTGCCAGTTCACGATCTTCAGACCAGACACTCTCGAAAACTCCCTCGTATTCGCAGTGACGAGGGTCAAATCGTGAGCAAGCGCTTGGGCAGCGATCCACATGTCATTGGCCCCGATGACCAGCCCGCGCCGTTCCAAGTCGGCGCGGACTCGGGCGTATGCGAGCGCTGCATCGGTGTCGATCGGCGCAACCGTGTAAATGTCCTTCAACCGCCCCAGTGCAATGCGTTGTGGTGCAGCCGCTCCTTTCTCGATTGCCACCATCAGCTCTCCCAAGACGACGGCCGACAACCTCACATTGTCGAGAGGCTCTCCCGCAAGGCGTTCGCGAAGTCGCTGATTCCTGCCCCGCAGGATTTCAATGAAAACGTTCGTGTCTGGTAAATAACCCACTAATCCCCCACTGACTGAACCGGCGCAGGCGGTGCGTCTGCCGGACGATTCAGGGAATCAGCCCAGCCTTCGGGGAGGTCCGCTGTTATGAGGTCAACGGCATCCAGGGCTGACATCTGGGATGGGATGATGACCAAATTCTGGCCGACTTTTCTAATGGCGACGCGGTCCACATCGAGACGAAACTGCTTGGGGATTCGAACGGCTTGGCTGTTACCCGACTGAAAAACAGTCGTGTTCAATTGATTCGAGTCTCTGGGCGAAGTCATAGCAATCTCACCTTCTCACCTCGCATGATGCGCAAATACACGATGAGTATATACCGGCATCGCCAGCGAACTCTAGAGCGATGTCCAACTAGAAAGCGAGAAAGGATAACCTGTTATCCTTTCGCCACTCTGCGTGCGGGGATAGGTTAGCGCCCTTCGTCGCGGCGGTGGCGCTGGGCGGCGCGGGCGCGGCGGTCGTCGATAAGCGTGTCTGCGTCCTCGGCGCGGCGGACGGACTGGTGGCCGGCATCTGCCTGGGCTTCGGCGACGGGGTTGAAGTCAGTCTGTTCGCGGCGCAGCGCTTCCATCTTCTGCTGCTCGGGGTCGCGGCGCATCCACGCGGCGGTGAGCAGCGGTACGGCGATCACGACGCAGGCGATCGCGAGATACATGCCGGCGCCGGTGGAATCGCCGGTGGTGCCGGTCTGGCGCAGCCAAAGGCCGAGCAACGCCGCGACGAGCGAGACACAGCCGGCCATCCACGCGAAGAGAGCGAACGTGGTGCGGCGCGCGATCACGAGTAACAGGGTGAACACGGCGAGGCAAAGGAACGACAGGAGTGCGAAGGCGCGCTCCCCGATCGCCACGTCGATGCCGTCCGGCTCGGTGAAGGTGAGCATCTGCCACCCGGCAGCGTCGCCGGCGAAAGGCAGGATCAACGAGACCACATAGACGGCCACCGCAGCGGCTAAGACCCAGCGGCGGGCGCCGAGGTCGACGGTGCCGGCGCGTTGCTTCTCGAGGGAGGCGAGGTCGGGGTGGGAGGTGGCGTCGTCAAGCATGCTGCTCATGTTAACCGCACGTGCCGCACGCGTTGGCGGCGCTGGGGGCCTGCTTCGGCGCGCCGATGCTCGGAATTCCCAAGCCGACGCCGACGGGCGCGGTGGTGGGAACCTGGCCGGCCTCCGCGTTGTCGCCGGCGAGCGTGCGGCGGTGGGCGTGAATGCCGGAATCGGCGATCAAATAATGCGGGCGCGAATCGGTGACCGTGACGTGCACGATATCGCCGGGACGCACGGTGCGGTCGATATTGCCCTCAACCGTGAAGTGGACGAGGCGGCCGTCGCGCGCGCGGCCTGACATGCGGCCGGTGTCCTTCTTGTCGTGCGTCTCCTGGACGAGCAACTCCTGGTCGGTGCCCACGAGCTTTTCGTTCTCCTCAGCGCTGATGCGCTCCTGCAGCTCAAGCAGACGCTCGAAGCGCTCCTGGACGACCTTCTTCGTAATCTGGTCGGCCATCTCCGCTGCGGGCGTGCCGGGGCGCGGCGAGTACTGGAACGTGAACGCCGAGGTGAAACGCGCCTTCTCGACGACGTCGAGCGTCGCCTGGAAGTCTTCCTCCGTCTCCCCCGGGAATCCGACGATGATATCCGTCGTGATCGAAGCGTGCGGAAGCTTCTCGCGCACCTCGTCCAAGATGCGAAGGAATTTCGCCGAACGGTACGAACGGCGCATGTCCTTGAGCACCTTGTCGGATCCGGACTGCAGCGGCATGTGCAACTGCGGGCACACATTCGGGGTCTCCGCCATGGCGTCGATGACATCGGAGGTGAATTCCGCCGGGTGCGGCGAGGTGAAGCGCACGCGCTCCAGGCCCTCGATGTCGCCGCAGGCGCGCAGCAGCTTCGAGAATGCGGAACGGTCGCGCTCCATGTCTGGGTCCACGAAATTCACGCCGTACGCGTTGACGTTCTGGCCGAGCAGAGTCACCTCAGTGACGCCCTGGTCGACGAGGGCTTTGACCTCGGCGAGAATGTCGCCCGGGCGGCGGTCCTGCTCCTTGCCGCGCAGCGACGGCACGATGCAGAACGTGCACGTGTTATTGCAGCCCACCGACACCGACACCCAGCCGGCGTAGGAGGACTCGCGCTTAGCGGGCAGGACCGACGGGAAGTGCTCGAGGGCTTCGACGACCTCGACCTGCGCTTCCTCGCTAACACGCGCGCGATCGAGCAGCGCGGGCAGCGCCGCCATGTTGTGCGTGCCGAAGACAGCGTCGACCCACGGCGCCTTCTCGATCACGGTGTCACGGTCTTTTTGCGCCAGGCAGCCGCCGACGGCGATCTGCATGCCCGGGTGGTTGCGCTTGACTTCACGCAGCTGACCGAGGGTGCCGTAGAGACGCTTGTCGGCATTCTCGCGGACAGCGCATGTGTTGAAGACCACGAGGTCGGCTTCCGCGTCGGCGGGAGCAGCCTCGTAGCCGGCGTCTTCCAGCAAGCCGGAGAGTCGCTCGGAATCGTGCACGTTCATTTGGCAGCCGAACGTGCGCACCTCGTAGGTGCGCGGAGCTGCCTGCGTCGTTGTCATCCCGGTTGTCACGGTGCAACAGTGTATTGCCCGCCGCGTTCATCGCATAACTGCTCACCGCGGGCGCGCAGCCACGCTACGCTTGATAGCGATCTTCAAGGGGGCCGGCGCCGATGTCGGTTCCCACCTTCGGAGGGATTCATGTCCAGCACAGGGCACTCACGGGCAGCGCGCGTCACCGTTAGCGCATTCAGCTTATCGACGCTCACCGCCTGCGCCCTTTTCCCCGGCAGCGCCAACGATGCGGATCTGCTCGACCAAATCGAAAGCGGCCAGGTGACCGTTGGGTCCGCGTTCACGAACCCGGGGTTGAGCATCCTCCACGACGACGGCTCGGTCGCGGGATTAGACACTGACATTGCCGAGTACGTGATCAATACGATCGCTGATGACAAGGGCTGGGACCGCCCGAGCATCGAATGGCGGCAGGTGCCATACGGCCAGCGCGCTTCCATGTTGGAGCACGCGTACGTGGACATGATCGCTTCGACGTATTCAATGAATAGCGAACGCGCGGACAAGACGGCTTTCGCGGGTCCGTATCTGGTCACACACCAGGCATTGCTCGTGCGCGACGGTGAGAACACCATCACCGGGTTGGACACGCTGAGCGGCCGCAGCTTGTGCTTCGTCACCGGCACCACGGCGGCGGGCACGATCAAAGACGAGCTTCCTGACGTGGTGTTGGAAGAATACGACAACTACAAGGCGTGCTTGGACGCCCTGCGCGAGGGCCATGTGGAAGCCGTGACCACAGACGCGGCGATTCTCGAAGGCTTCGAAGCGCAGGAGCCCGGAGTTTTCGACGTCGTCCCGCTCGAGGTCGACGGGCGCCCGCTTACCGACGAGCACTACGGCCTCGGACTCCGCCACCACGACGAGGAAACGATCCAGGCTGTCAACGATGCCCTAACGCAGATGTACGACGACGGGTCCTTTGACCGGTTCGTGAGTGAAAACCTGCAGGCCGACCCGGACACGATGCGTGACACCCCGGGCGACACGTCGTTCCTCGACGGCCCTTAGCCGACATTTTGAAGTTCGTCGCACCTCTCGTCGAGCGCGTCCTTGGCGATCTGCAGCGCCATTGACTCAGGGAAACCGCGCCGGGCAAGCACCCCGACGATGCGCCGAAGTTCCTTATCACGGCCAGCCCTGTCGACGGGCACGCTTTTCACGGTGCGGGCTTTTTTCTGCGCGAGTCCGCGGGCGAGCTCGCGTTCGTCGTCCTCGTCGATCTGCTCCAAGGCAGCGTCTTGGTCCGCGGCAGAGACACCCTTGTCCTGTAATTCGCGGCGCAGCACCGACGATGATTTGCCTCGGCGCTCAAAGCGCTGGCGGACCCATTTGTGGGCGAAGGCTTCATCGTCGATGAGGCCGGAGCGCTGGAGGGAGTCCAGGACATCGTCGATAAGCTCTGGCGCGGGAGGTTCCTCTCCTTCTTTGACGCGCCGTTGATCGAGGAGTCGCTCGCGCAGCTCGTGGCGGGAGCGGGACCGCTGATCGAGCAGACGCAGAGCACGCTCGCGCACTTTCGCGGCAGCCTTTTCGTGCTCGTGATCGATCAGTCCCGGCCCCCCGCCGGCCGCGTACGCATCGAGCGCCTCTTGCAGCTTGCGGAGCTTTTCCGGGTCAGGTTCGCGCCGTTTCGGCATAGGACGTTATTTCTCCCCGGCGGCAGCGCCCTCGTCTTCATCATCGAAGTCGATATTGGGCACCATGTCGATGGCCTCGTCGCTCAACTCATCGTCCTTACCAGCGAATTCGCCGACGCCGAGCTTCTGGAAGATCTTCTGCTCCAGCTCGTTGGTCAAGTCTTGGTTCTCCTTGAGGAAGAGACGGACCTTCTCCTTGCCCTGGCCAAGCTGGTCACCCTCGTAGGTGAACCAGGAACCGGACTTCTTGATCACGCCGTTTTCCACGCCGAGGTCGATGATGGAGGACTCGCGGGAGATGCCCTCGCCGTACATGATGTCGAATTCCGCGATCTTGAACGGCGGGGAGACCTTGTTCTTGACCACTTTGAGGCGCGTGCGGTTGCCGATGGAATCCTGACCGTCCTTGAGCGTCTGGATACGGCGCACATCGCAACGCACCGACGAGTAGAACTTCAGTGCCTTACCACCGGTGGTGGTCTCCGGCGAGCCGAACATGACACCGATCTTCTCGCGCAGCTGGTTGATGAAGATGGCCGTCGTGCCGGAGTTGTACAAAGCACCCGTCATCTTGCGCAGAGCCTGGGACATCAGGCGCGCCTGAAGACCGACGTGGGAATCGCCCATCTCGCCTTCGATCTCCGCCTTCGGGGTCAGCGCGGCAACGGAGTCGATGACGATGATGTCAATCGCACCGGAGCGCACGAGCATGTCCGCGATCTCGAGAGCCTGCTCACCAGTGTCCGGCTGGGAGACCAGCAGGTTGTCGGTGTCCACACCGAGCTTCTTGGCGTAGTCGGGGTCGAGGGCGTGCTCCGCGTCGATGAATGCGGCGATACCGCCGGTACGCTGCGCCTGCGCGATGGCGTGCAGTGCAACGGTCGTCTTACCGGAAGACTCCGGGCCGTAAATCTCCACGATGCGGCCACGCGGCCAGCCGCCAATGCCGAGCGCGACATCGATGGCGGTGTTTCCAGAGGAGATGGATTGGATCGGCGGGCGCTTCTCGTCACCCAGGCGCATGATCGCGCCCTTGCCGTAGTCCTTCTCGATCATCGCCATTGCCGCGTCAAGCGCGTTCTGGCGGTCATTCGCAGCGGAGGCAGCTTTCTTTTTCGTTGCCATGGCGTGGTTCCTTTCGTTTCGTGTGTTCCCCGGTTCAACTCCCGGTTAAAGCAGTCTCATCTTCTTAGACCGCTCCAAGCGGTGTCCGGTTCCCCGTTCACTGCAAATCACACTAGTGGTCTTTGCGACACCACCATCGAACATACACGCACGAATGTTCGAATGATTCACTCCCCCGGGCGATCAATTCCCAGTCGGCGCTCTTCGGGAATATCGAAGTCGTCGCACAGGTGGTCCCACACGTCGCGGGGGTCCACGCCGGCGTCGATAAGCTCGCCCGCTGTCTTCCCTTCGCCGGAGAAAACGTGCGAGGACACGACCCACTTTCCTTTCGCGTCGCCGAATTCGTCGACGACGAGTTGGTGGAATTCCGTCAATCGCATGCGCACCACCTTACGCGCCCCGATTTTCGCTTCTCGACGCTTGCCCCTCCCCTCGAATTGAACGGCGTTCAAGTGGGCCGCTAATGTTTCCTTTATGACAACTTCACGCACCTCGGGCGCGCGCGGAACCAGCGCAGCCACCGATATCGCCTATATCGCGGTCTTCGCCGCCCTGATCTCTGTCCTTGGCTTCGTCTCCATTCCCATCGGAGCCGCGGGTGTGCCCATCGTGCTGCAGAATGCGGCGACGATTCTCGCCGGCCTCGTGCTCGGCGGCCGCCGCGGCTTTTTGGCTACCGCCTTGTTCCTGCTCGTCGGTTGCTTCCTGCCGGTGCTCGCCGGTGGCAGCACCGTCATTCACGCGCTTGCGGGCCCGACGGTCGGCTACCTCGCGGGCTACCTGCTCGGCTCCGGCGCCTCGGGCCTGATCGCGTACCGCGCGCCTTTCAACAACAAGGCCGCGACCATCGCCGTGTTCTTCCTCGGCGGTCTCGTCGCCATCGCGTTCCAGTATGTGCTCGGTTCCTTCGGCCTGGTGTGGCGCGCGGATATGGGTCTCGGCGCCGCATTCGCCGCGCAGCTCGCGTTCATCCTCCCCGACCTGGGCAAGCTGGCCGTGATGGTCGCGATCGCTTTCGCCGTCCACTCCGCCTTCCCGCAGCTGCGCCGCACGCGTTAATCTCTCGTCGTGCCCACCATCTCTTTCGACCGCGCCAGCGTCGCCTACGACACCGATGTCATACTGCAGCCGCAGACGCTCGAGCTGAGCGAGCAACGCATCGGCATCATAGGCTCCAACGGCTCCGGTAAATCAACGCTGGTGCGGCTGATCAATGGGCTGATCGAGCCGTCATCAGGCACCGTGTCCTACAACGGTCTCGACGTCGCCGAGCACGGCAAAGACGTGCGTAAGAAGGTCGGTTTCATCTTCTCCGACGCCGAAGCACAGATCGTCATGCCGCGGGTCCGCGACGACATCGCGTTCTCCCTGCGCCGTTTCAAGCTGCCCAAGGCTGAAGTCAATGCGCGCGTGGACGACATGCTGGAACGCTTCCAGCTTGCCGACCGCGCCGAGAATTCCCCGCACACTCTCTCCGGCGGTGAGAAGCAGATGCTCGCCCTAGCAGCCGTCATGGTCATCGAGCCTGAGACGATCATCGCCGACGAACCGACGACGCTGCTCGACATGCGCAACCGCCGCCGCATCATTCGCGAGCTGACATCCCTCGACCAGCAGGTCATCGTGGTCACCCACGACATCGACATGCTCACCGAATTCGATCGCGTCCTGTGCGTCAACGACGGCGACATCGTATTTGACGGCCCAGCGCGCGAGGCCATCGCGTTCTACACCGACCTGATGGACAAGCTTGACGACGTTGACCGGGACGGTGAGACGTGAGAATCAGAGAACTTCCCATGGGCGTCTACGTCCCTGGCACGACGCCTGTTCATCGCGCCTCTCCCGCCACGAAATTCGCAGGGCTGTTGCTCTTCATCATTTTGATCACGGTGCTGCCGACGAAGCCGTGGCACCCGCTCGCCGCTGCCGGCGGCGTCGCTGTGCTGTACGCCGTCGCCAAGATTCCGCTCCGAACTGCCCTGCGCCAAGTCCTGCCGATCCTGCCGTTCATGGCCTTCATCGGCGCCTTCCTGTGGTGGCAAAACGGCCTGGAGAAGATGCTCATCACCGTCTTCGGTCTCATCGCCGCCCTGATGGCTGCGAGCCTGTTCACGCTGACCACCACGATCGAGGACCTCATGGAGGCCCTGGAGACAAATATGGCTCCGCTTGAGCGCATCGGCGTGCCCGTGGACACCGTGAGTCTCGCCATCGCGCTGACAATCCGCCAGATTCCGGTGTTGCTCGGCACCGCCAACGAGTCCCTCGACGCACGAAAGGCCAGGGGCGCGAATTTATCGCTCCTGGCCTTCGGTACCCCGCTTGTCATCCGCAGCGTCCGCCACGCCCAGCTCACGGGCGAGGCGCTCATGGCGCGCGGTGCGGTGGATTAGCAGCTACTGATTAGCGCTCGCCGCGCAGCTCACGCATACGCGCTGCGACTGCGTCTTGGTCGACGTTGGAGTAGTCAGTGGCGGAATTAGCAGCATTGGACGCAGACGAGGTGCCCTGCTCGATCGCGGGCTTCTTGCCGGACTCGAGCTCGCCGCCCATCTCGGCGCGGATCTGCTCGAGACGGCTGTGGCCGGCCATCTGGATGCCAGCCTGCTCCACCTCGGCCATGCGGCCCTGGACGGAGTTCTGGGCAAGTTCGGCCTGGCCGAGAGCGTTGGAGTAACGGCGCTCGATCTTTTCGCGCACCTGGTCCAGATTCGGGGAGGAACCATCGGTGAGCGAGTTCATGGACTGCAGGGACTCGGCGACCTTCTCCTGCATCTTGGCCTGCTCGAGCTGGGACAGGAGCTTAGAACGCTCAGCGACCTGCTGCTGCAGCTTCATGGAGTTGCGCTCCACGGCCTGCTTGGCCTGCTCTGCCTGCTGGAGAGCCTGGTCGTGCAGAGTCTTGGTGTCCTCGACGCCCTGCTCAGCGGTGACCAGCTGGGCAGCGAAAGCCTCAGCGGCGTTCTCGTACTCGACGGCCTTGGAATTATCGCCATCGGCACGGGACTTGTCAGCCAGCTTCAGCGCCTGCTTGGTATTCGCCTGCAGCTTCTCCACATCAGCCAGACGACGGTTCAGCTGCATCTCCAGCTGACGCTGGTTACCGATCACGGCCGCAGCCTGCTGAGACAGCTCCTGGTGCTGGCGCTGAGCCTCACCGATCGCCTGCTCGATCTGGATCTTCGGATCGGCATTCTCTTCAATCTTGTTGTCGAAGAGCGCCATGAGGTACTTCCAGGCTTTAACGAAAGGATTCGCCATGGTGTTTCAGTCTCGCCTTTCTACCGCGTGGTGTTTCACCACGTCACGTGATTAATCGCTAACGGTTCAATGGTAGCGGAGCGCGACAGGTCGCGCGCGGGAGTTTTTCTATACCTCGGCGGCCGCCGGCGGGGTATGAGCCAGCTCGTGCTCCATCGACTGCAGGGAGAGGTTCGCCGCCGCCTCGAGCAACAGCTCGGCAACGGTGGTGTCCAACGCGATGCACACGGAGGCCAAAAGCTCGGAGGAGACTTCCTTGCGGCCGCGCTCCAATTCGGAGATATAGCCCGGTGAGACGCGTGCCTCGTTCGCCAGCTCGCGCAGTGTCACGCCCTTGTCGGCGCGGAAGGCGCGAAGCGACATTCCCAATGCCTCGCGCAACAGCGGTTCGCGTACCTTCGTCTGCGTCTTCTTCGCAGAATCCTCGCGCGCGCCGTCCTCAGTTCGGGTCGTAACAGGTTGGTAATTGAGCGTCGTCGTAGTTGCCATCACGTCGTTCAACGATCGTCCCCTTGTTTTTGTTCCCGATCAGTTTCATGAAGTACTGCCACGATAGCCGCAGCGACGGCCAGTTCGCGGATCTCCTGCCGCTGCCCCACCAGCACTCGCACCGGTTCGCGGCTCCCCGGAACCAGCGCGAACTGCGTCGCTAGCGCTTCCTGGGAATTACCGGCGAGAATCTCCGCAGCTGGAAGTGAGATGGTGCGTGACGGTCCCGAGACCGCAATGTGGACCTCGCCGACCGGGTGCCCGTCCTGCGGATCGGGCCCTGCCACACCCGTTAAGGCCACACCCCACGTCGCGCCGCACTTTTCGCGCGCGCCACGGGCCATGTGCCGGGCAGTCACCGCGGCCACAGGGCTGTGCTTTTCCAACACAGACTCGGGCACACCTGCCAGTGATGCCTTCAGATCCGTGGCGTACGTGATCAGTCCTCCGCGCAGCACATTGGAAGCACCGGGAACTTTCGCCACGGTCGCGCTGGCCAGCCCCGCTGTCAGGGACTCACAAAAAGCGACGGTCTCGCCGCGTGACGCGAGAGTGCGGACAAGATCGGGGGCAGCGGAGACGTCGATAAGCGTGTCCTGTGTCATGCGTCCTTCCTGTTCGCCTTGGCACCGTCGACGAGGTACTGCACGCCCGTGACCACCGTGACCACGACGGCGATGAGCATGACCACGAGCGTCGGGATATCCATCCAGCCAGGCAGCGGGCACAGATACATGGCCACGCCGATGGTTTGGAGCACTGTCTTGAGTTTGCCGCCTTTCGATGCGGGCACGACTTTGCCGTTTCGCAGCATGCCCATGCGCCAGAAGGTGATGCCCAGCTCGCGCGCGATGATCACGACGGTGATCCAGATCGGCAGCGGGCCCGCGATATTGAGCGTGACCAGCGCCGTGATCATCAGCGCTTTATCCGCAATCGGGTCGGCGATCTTGCCGAAGTCCGTGACCAGGCCCCGTGAGCGCGCGATATCGCCGTCGAGTTTGTCGGTGACCATCAGCGCGACAAAGACCCCGAACGCCCACCACCACCGTTCCGTGAGCACTAGCCACGCGAAAACGGGGATGAACAGGATGCGCAATGACGTCAAAATATTGGGCAGATTCCAGTTCGACTGTGTGGTCTGGCTCGGAGCATTCACGCCTTCAACCCTACATTCCATGCTCTCGCACTAGACTTCGCGCCCATGACCTACTTCATCGCGACGTACACGTACTGGGACTAGCCCTATTTCTTCCGGCCGCCGCGCGCGACGTCCAAGTGGTCGGTCTCGCGCGAACCGGTCGCGGTGTGATCGCCCTTGCCCGAAGTCGCCGGGTCATCGATCCACTCGATGTGGTGGCCGTGGTTGTCCACCTTGCGGCGGTTGCCGTGGTCATCGAAGTCGATGTGGTACTTCTGCTCCTCGCGGCTGGAACGGCCCGCCTTCACATCGGCGCGATCCTTCATGATCGAGGCCACCGCCGTCACCGCCAGCACGCCGACGATCACCGCCAGGGACAGCACGGTGCCGACCTCCGGCACGTTCATGCCCTCACCGCCGTTGATGAACGGCAGGTTGTTCTCGTGCAGTGCATGCAGCAGCAGCTTCACACCGATGAAGCCCAGCACCACCGCGAGGCCGTACGGCAGGTAGACGAGCTTGTCCAGCAGACCGTTGAGCAGGAAGTACAGTTGGCGCAGTCCCAGCAGTGCGAATGCGTTGGCCGTGAACACCAGGAATGCTTCCTGGGTGATGCCGTAGATCGCCGGAATGGAGTCGAAGGCGAACATCACGTCGATGAAGCCGATGGACAACAGCGCCACGAACAGCGGCGTGACCGCCTTCCTTCCTGCCACCGTCATGGAGAACAACCGGTCGCCGTGGTAGGACCTAGTCACCGGAATGACCTTGCGCAGCGTCTTGACCACGAACATGTCCTTCGGGTCCGGATCCTCCTGATCGGTCGCCTCGTCGTACACCAGCTTGATCGCGGTGTAGAGAAGGAAGACGGCGAAGATGTAGAAGACATCCGACCACGCCTCAATGATCACTGCGCCGAGCAGAATGAACAGTAAACGGCAGATCAGGGCGATGACGATGCCGATGAGAAGCACCTTCTGCTGGTACGCGCGCGGGATCTTGAACGATCCCATGATCAGCGCGAACACGAACAGGTTGTCCACGCTGAGCGAGAGCTCCGTGATGTAGCCAGTGAAGAACTGCACGGCGTGCTCCGAGTCCCACATGACCCACACGAGGCCGCCGAAGACGCACGCCATCGCCATGTAGAACGCGGCCCAACCGCCCGATTCCTTCATCGTCGGCTCATGCGGGGTGCGCACGTGCGAGACGAAGTCGAAGATGAAAAAGCCCAAGATCACCGCCGAGGTGATCAACCAAATAGACAGGGGCACATGCATAAATAGAACCTCCGGTTGCGACGAAAAATAACCGGAGGTCTCCCCCACCCTCTCACGTGATGGGCCACCCGGACCGGGAACCGCATAGGTTGGCCGTGTTGACGATCCGAGGCGCTTTCGGGGTACTCCCCTCCAACAGAGAGCAAGACTACTTGATCGCCCCGGCGAGCACACACCCCGACCCTCAGAGCCGTGGCCTAAACGGAGAAGGGATCGTCGTCGGCATCGAGATTCAGCCGGAGCTCAATCGCATCGGCGATCTCGGCTACAAGATGATCGCCGCGACAGTCGGCGATGAACGCCGCGGCCATGTCGGTACCTGCGGCTACTCCCGAAGATGTCCACCGGTCGCGGTCATGCACCCACCGCGCCGACCGGTGCCACTCGACATTTACGCCAAAGCTCGTGGCCCACTCGAAGGCTCTCTTATTGCTCGTCGCTGCATATCCCTCGAGCAGGCCGGCTGCAGCGAGAAGCGCGGATCCCGTGCACACTGACATCAAGATCTGCGATTGGTCGGCCAGCGCATTCAACTGGGCGAGGAAGTGGTCGTCTTCGACCAGCCGGCGCGTCTCCATGCCACCCGGCACGAACAGCACATCCCCGGTTGCCGAACTAAAGTCGCCGTCCACGCCGAGCCGGACGCCTTGAGAACTCGCGACGGAACCACCGTCCGCTGAAAGCATTTCCACGTCGAAGTCGTCAACTTTGGACAGCACTTCAACCGGGCCAGCCACATCGAGCAGCTCAACATTGTCGAAAAGGACGACAGAGAACCGAAGCCCATGAGTAGCACCCATCGGTTAGAACGCACCCCCGGTCGGGTTGTAGGTGGCCTTCACGGTCTGGGTGTCGCCATCTGCCGCATCCGAATCGCTGGACGCTTCTTCTGCCGCGGTTTGCTCTTCGAGCACTTCCTTGGGCGCTTCGGCCGGGTCGGCGCCCTTGATCATCCACTGGATGGTCTCGAGCTCCTCGGGCTTCACCAGGACCTCGCGGGCCTTGGAACCCTCGGACGGGCCGACGACACCGCGGGATTCCATGAGGTCCATCAGGCGGCCGGCCTTGGCGAAGCCGATACGGAGCTTGCGCTGCAGCATGGACGTGGAGCCGAGCTGGGAGGTGACGACGAGCTCGACGGCCTCGAGGAGGTCGTCCATATCCTTGCCGATCTCCTCGTCGATCTCCTTCTTCTCCGGAGACTTCTCCTCGGTGACGCCTTCGGTGTAGTGCGGCTCGCCCTGCTCCTTGACGGCATCGACAACAGCCTGGATCTCCTCATCGGAGACGAATGCGCCTTGGAGACGCTGCGGCTTACCGGCGCCCTGCGGAATGAACAGCGCATCGCCCATACCGATGAGTTTCTCGGCACCGCCCTGGTCGAGGATGACGCGGGAGTCGGTGAGAGAGGATGTCGCAAAAGCGAGGCGGGACGGCACGTTCGTCTTGATCAGGCCGGTGACCACGTCGACGGACGGACGCTGGGTTGCCAGCACGAGGTGGATGCCGGCGGCGCGCGCCTTCTGGGTGATGCGGACGATCGAGTCCTCGATCTCCTTCGGCGCGGTCATAATGAGGTCGGCGAGCTCGTCGACGACGCAGACGATCAGCGGGTACGGGCGCATTTCGCGCTCGGAGCCCAAAGGAGCGGTGTGCTCGCCGGAGCGGACCTTCTTGTTGAAGTCCTTGATATGGCGCACGCGCGCGGACTTCATGTCCATGTAGCGCTGCTCCATCTCTTCGACGAGCCACTGCAGAGCCGCGGCAGCCTTCTTCGGCTGGGTGATGATCGGTGTGATCAGGTGCGGGATGCCCTCGTACGGGGTCAGCTCCACCATCTTCGGGTCGACAAGAATCAGGCGGACTTCTTCCGGCGTCGCGCGCGTCAGCAGCGACACCAGCATGGAGTTCACGAACGCGGATTTACCGGAACCGGTCGAACCAGCGACGAGCAGGTGCGGCATCTTCTGCACGGAGGCGGAGACGAAATCGCCCTCAATATTCTTGCCCAGGCCGATGAGCATCGGGTCCTGCTCACTGCGCACCTGCGGCGCATCGAGCACGTCGCGCAGACGGACCATCTCGCGGTCGGCATTCGGCACCTCGATACCCACGGCAGATTTGCCCGGAATGGGAGTCAGCAGACGCACGTTATCGGTGGCCACAGCGTACGCGAGGTTGGACTGCAGGTTCGTGATCTTGGAGACCTTCACGCCCGGGCCAAGCTCGACCTCGTAGCGCGTCACTGTCGGGCCGCGCGAGAATCCCGTCACCGCCGCATCGACCTTGAACTCGTCGAAGACGTCGGTGATCGCCTCGATCATCCGGTCGTTGGTTTCGGTACGGGTCTTCGGCGCGTTGCCCGGCAGCAGCAAGCTTGTCGACGGCAGGTTGTAGTCGCTCGCCCCCTCCGGCTCCCGTACGGCCGGAGCATTGGTTGCCTGCTGCTCCTTCTCGGAATTCGGCGTGGACGCCGGGATAGCCGAGGCATCGATGTCCGAACGGGCGACGATCTGCTTGCGCATTTCTTCGCGCGCTTGCGTCACTGCATCGCTGGCGCCAGCTGCACCAGCAGCGGCCGCCCCACCGACCTTCTGGATCGGTGCGGTATCAGACGGCTTCGACGCAGGTTTAGCCTTCGGTGCTGGCTTGCGGCGCGGTGTTTCAGCCGGAGCTGGTGCCGGTGCCTCAGCAACAGGAGCGGCCGGAGAAGCCGGGATCTGCTCGGTGAACTGATCGTCAGAGTCGAACTCGCTGCTGAAGTCGTACACTTCGTCCTGCGCTGCCGAACGGGACATCGCACGGGTCTCGTTAGCTGCCGGAGGACGAGAGTTGGTCCGGCGGCGACGGGGAGCGGGCTCGGCGGGGGCGTCGAAAAGCGTCGGGTCGCCGGCTTCCTCGTCGGCGGGCTCGACTGGGTAATTGTCCATCGGCGTGCGGCGCTTACGCGGCTGGCTGCGGCCTTGGACGCGCTCGCGTGGGCGACGCTCACGCCCCTCGGCGATGTCGTCGAGATCGCCGTCGACGTAGCCGTACATGTCGTCGTCTTCGGCCTCATCTTCGTGCGGATCCGGAGTGTGCGCATTCGACACGATGCTGCGGAGCACGTTCCGGATGTAGTCGAAGGATTCGCGCACGGTGATACCGGTGGCGAGAAGTGCCGCATAGACGATGACGAGACCGAGCAGCGGAACTGCGACGAATGGAGTGAATCCAGCACTGAGCGGTCCACCGATAATGGCGCCAATGGCGCCGCCGGCGATCTTCCTGTCAGGCCAGCTTTCCGGCGTACCGGCGAAGATATGGATCAGACCGAGCATGCAGACCGCAATGATCGTGAGACCTGCACCGCTGTGGGCGCGTTCGGACGCGGTCCTGCCGAGCCCGAGCATGATCGCGACGGCGATGCCGACGAGGATCACGGGAAGAACAAGTGCACCAGCACCGATCACCCAGTGCACGCCACTTGCGATAGCAGCGCCGACAGGACCTGCGATATCCAGCCAGACAGACGCGCCGAGCACGGCTGCGAGGCCGATAAGGATCAGGCCGAGAGCATCGACATGGCGACCGCGCCCCGGGACGTCGTCGTGTTCGTCATGAGCATCAAAGGAATCATCCACGTCCCCAGCCTCCTCGGGTGCGTCGTAGGAATCGTCGTACCCATCTGGCTGCGCCGAACGCCTCCGGCGGCGGCGCGCAGGTGCTCCATCAATCTCATCGTCGGTACGGCGCTTCTGTGAGCCTGTGGCCTTACGGCCGACAGAAGAGAACGCTCCCGTCACCTCCCGGGCAGCATTGCCCATTCCTCGCCCGACGGCACCGACAGCGGAGCCGACGCGCTCATCAGCGGAAGCGGCGGCGACCATGGTTCCGGATGCGGAATTGCGCGAGTACCCGCCTGTGGTGCGGTTATCGCGGCTCTTCGGCCCGGTCTTGGGGCGGCCTTTCTGGCGGCGCTGGGTACTGGTGACAGACATGGCCACCACTGTAGTGCCCAGTTGCACCTCAAGTCACATGCGCCACACCGGGACGCTCAATTTTCATGGTGTCTAGAGTCGACGCTTGACTTCCTGAACTGCTTGCTCGTCGCCGTCAATGCGAACCTCGACTGCATCGCGGCCGGTGACCCACAGCAGCAGTTCCCCGGGCTCGCCGGAAACGCGGACGACCCGGTCGCCCTGGTCCACCACACCCCGTTTGCCACCGAGTGTGACTGGCGGGTGGTTCGGCGGGGTCAAGACGACTGGCACATCAGAGCTTTTGAGCGCCATCAGGCCCATTAACTTCGCGGCCTTCATGAGGTCGTTTTCTACCGTGCGGGAAAACTCGCGGGGCGCAACCTCTCCCCCACCCCGGCGGACATCCTCGTGGTGAATGAAGTGTTCCGAGGTGTTCATCGCTTTGTCCAAGGGCTTCATGAACACCGGCGGTCCTGCTGCCCACTCTTTGACTACATCGTCGAATGGGCGCTGCTTCACTTTGGCCTGGGCATCTTTTGTCGTTTTCGATAGCGCCGGCAGGAAATATCCGCCAGCCAAGTGCGGCTTGCGCTCACGGAGGTAGAGGTGCACGGCGAGATCAGCGGTCGTCCATCCGTCGCACAACGTCGGGGCATCGGGCCCCTTTTCGAGCATCAGCTGGGCGAGCTTTTCACGTTCTTTTTGCTGAAACGACATAGGCCCCAGCCTAGCGTGGCTGGGGCCTATGGTTCCGGGGTTCGTCGGGAAGCGAATTACAGGGATTCGCGCGATGCCTCGACGTCCTCGTTGCTGAGCGGTGCTGTGTCGTCGGCGTTCATCGGAACGACCGTCGGCAGGATCACCGGCTCGCGCTTGTACTTCTGCTCGATGGTGCGGGACACGCGGCGACGAATCTGCTGCACCATGCGGTACGGATCGTTCTCGCCTTCCGCCGCCAGATCGAACATGGTGTTTTCCACCAGCTCGACCAGGTCAGGCAGGACACCGCGGTCGTCGTCGACAAGACCGGTGGTGGACACGACCGGGCGCTCGATGAGGCGGCTCGTGCGGTCGTCGATCACGCAGGTGATGGAGATGACGCCGCCGGCGGCAAGGTTCGTGCGGTCGGTCAGGACGTCCGGGTCCACATCGCCCATCGTGGTGCCGTCCACGTACAGGTTGCCCACCTGGTACTGGCCAGCGACCTTGAGCTTGCCGTCGACCATGTCCACGACAACGCCGTTCTGTGCCAGGACGGTGTTCTCCGGCTTCACGCCCGTCGCGATCGCCAGCTCCTTGTTGGCGCGCAGGTGGCGCCACTCACCGTGCACCGGCATTGCGTTGCGCGGGCGGGCCATGTTGTAGAGGAACAAAAGCTCGCCGGCGTAACCGTGGCCGGATGCGTGAACGTGAGCGTCATCGCTGGTGATCACGTTCGCACCGATCTGGGCGAGGTTGTTGATCACGGCGAAAACCGCTTCCTCGTTGCCCGGGATGAGCGAGGAGGACAGGATGATCGTGTCGCCGTCGCGCACGGTGATCTGACGGTGCTCGCGGCGGGACATGCGCGACAGAGCGGCCATCGGCTCGCCCTGCGTACCGGTCGTGATCAGCATGACGCGGTGCGGAGCCATCTTCGCGGCTTCCTCGATCGGGATGATAGTGCCCTTCGGAGCCTTGAGCAGATTCATCTTCTCGGCGATCTCCATGTTGCGGATCATGGAGCGGCCGTTGAAGGCGACCTTGCGGCCCGAGGCGACGGCCGCGTTGACCGCCATCTGGACACGCGACACGTTCGACGCGAAGGATGCCAAGACAACGCGCTGCTTCGCAGCCTGCACGAGACGAATCAGGGTCTCCTCGATGCCGGCCTCAGAAGCAGAGATGCCGGGAATCGTGGCGTTGGTGGAATCACAGAGGAACAGGTCGATGCCCTCATCGCCGTAGCGTGCCAGCGCCGGAAGATCCGTCGGCTTGTTGTCGTACGGAGTCATGTCGACCTTGACATCGCCGGTCATGCAGACCGTGCCAGCGCCAGTCTTGATGACCACGCCGAGGCAGTCCGGAATGGAGTGACCGACGTGGAAGAAGCGCAGGTTGAACGGGCCGACTGTCACCTCGGACTTCGGGTTGACCTCGTTTAGCTTCGGACGCTGGCGGTGTTCCTTGGTCTTCGCGGCAATGAGCGCGTTGGTGAATTTCGCCGAGTAGATCGGGATATCCGGACGCAGCTTGAGCAGCCACGGGATAGCGCCGATGTGGTCCTCGTGGCCGTGGGTGACCACGAGCGCATCGACCTTGTCCAGCTTGTTCTCGATCGGGCCGAAGTCCGGCAGGATCAAATCCACGCCCGGCTCGTCGGAAGACGGGAAGAGCACACCGCAGTCCACGATGAGCAGACGCCCGTTGTACTCGAAGACCGTCATGTTTCGGCCGATCTCGGAAATACCGCCGAGGGCGTAAATACGCAGACCATTCTGCGGGGGCTTCTGCGGTGCGGGCAGACGCTTGGTCAGATCGGCACCCTGCATACCCTTCACCGGGTTACGGCGGTTGTCGCCGCCACCGCGACCACCGCGCCCACGGCCACGACCACGGCCACGACCACGGCCGTTGCCGCCGCCGTTATTGCCGCGTCCGCCACGGTTGCCACCGTTGCCGCCGCCGCGGTTGTTGCCGTTTCCGTTTCCGTTACCGTTACCGGAACCGTTGTTGCCCCCGTTGTCGCCGGGTTGGGTATCCGCAGCCTGGAAGACCGGCTGCTGATCGCCGGCCTCCGGCGGGCCCGCCTTGCGGGTCACTTTACGGGAGCGATTGCGGGGTTCGTTCATACTTATAGGACTCCAGCCTTTTCCATGTCGCGGCGCAGAGCCTCCAACTGCGTGTCATCTACTCCGACAACAGGCAGGCGGGGGTCTCCGACCTCGATGCCCTGCAGACGCAGGGCCGCTTTTGCAAATGTCACTCCACCGAGCGCTGCTTGCTGTCCAGCGAGCACGCTCATGGTGGTGGCGTTGATTTCCCGCGCGCGGGCGAGGTCGCCTTCCTCGAAGCTTGTCACCATTTCTCTCATCAGACCTGGGGCTGCGTGGCCGATCACGGAGATGACTCCGGTCGCGCCGACGGAGAACCACGGCAGGTTGAGAACGTCGTCGCCAGAGTACCAGGCAAGGTCCGTATCGTTGATAATCGCGGTCGCCTCAAGCATGTCACCCTTGGCGTCCTTGACTGCCTTCACGGTCGGCAACTCGGCGAGAGCGCGGATCGTGGACCCGGCGATGGGAATGCCGGAACGGCCCGGGATGTCGTACAGGCAGATCGGCAGTTCGGTCGCCTCAGCCACGGCCGTGAAGTGCTTGAGCAGTCCAGCCTGGGACGGCTTGGAGTAGTACGGCGTGACCACGAGAAGCGAATCGGCGCCAGCATCGCGGGAAGCCTTGGCCAGCGCGATGGTGGAGCGTGTGTCGTTCGTGCCGGCACCGGCCATGATCTTGACGCGGTCGCCGAGCTCCTCACGGACGGCCTTGATCAGTGCGATCTTCTCGTCCGGGGATGTCGTCGGGGATTCGCCGGTGGTGCCACCGAGGATGAGAGAGTCGACACCGTTGTCGACAAGGTGGGCAGCCAACTTTCGCCCGGCCTCCAGGTCGAGTTCGCCGTTTCGATCGAACGGGGTGACCATTGCGACACCGACAGTGCCGAGTTCTTCTGCACCGGTTTGTGCTTTCGTTGAAATGCCCATGGTTATCTAGGGTACATTCTCTTCCCCGCCAATCTGTGTATCCCTATCGGGCTTTTGTGGCGGGGCAGAGTTCTTATCCGGCGTATGGGCTGGTGGCCATGACAGAGCCGTCGGCAAGCGTGCTGATCAGGAAGTCGTCGAAAAGCGCAGGTGCTTGTTTTTTGAGGATTTCCAGGCAGGCAACGGCGAGTTCACGGATTTCGGTGTCGGCGTGCTCGCTGGCGCGCGCGGCGATGAATTCGCGCCATGCCCGGTAGTTGCCGGTGACCACGAAGCGTGTCTCGGTCTGTCTCTTATACACATCTGACGCTGCCGACGACTCCTTACGTGTAGATC
>ERZ1031273.283-NODE-283-length-22948-cov-7.925698_pt1 | contig 22948 bp, 19 predicted proteins | sample MGYA00516575_ERZ1031273 | MGnify/ENA primary metagenome ERZ1031273 (study PRJEB33718, sample SAMN03159816) | human skin metagenome | collected 2014-02-25 | study: EMG produced TPA metagenomics assembly of the PRJNA266117 data set (Human skin bacterial metagenome... | reverse complement strand
GAGATCAGCCTCGGTCTCGTGGGCTCGGAGATGTGTATAAGAGACAGGCCTCATATAAATTATTGGCGTATCCATCGTCAAATGTAATTAAGATTTCATCACCCACAAACGAATGAGCTTTGAAACGATCTTCAAACTCCTCTATTCCGATTACATTGTAGTTTCTAGATAAATACTTGAGCTGATATTCAAATTCTTCTAGATGAATGTTCTCTGGGGCAACAGAAATTGGAAGAGCCGAACTAACTCCATGATAAAAAATAACCCTTGGAGTTTTATTCGTTTTCTGTAAGAAGTTTGATATCCCCAAAAGATTGCAACCTCGACATATAACAGATTTCGCGTTCATGAACTTACATTTCATCAAATCTATACACTAATCCTCTTGTGGATTCTAGTATATTCATTCATTTAGTATTACAGCCTTTGGTCGTAGGTGCCGGCGGGGAGGGCGGACTTTACGTCGTAGACAACCGCATTGGCGGCTTTCAGGGGAACGAGGTCAAGTGCTTCAAATTCTCTGTGGGAGACGGCGAGGATGACAGCATCGTAGCTTGCTTGGGGAAGGGTATTGTGCACCTCTACGCCGTATTCGCGCCGAGCCACTTCGGAGTTGGCCCAGGGGTCGTGGATGGTAACGTTCACGTTGTAGTCGCGCAGCGTCTTTACAATGTCGATCACTTTGGTATTGCGTACATCGGGGCAGTTCTCCTTAAAGGTAAAGCCGAGAATCAGCACATGGGCATTAAGCACCTGAATGCCCTTTTTGAGCATCAGTTTAACCACTTGGTCCGCTACGTAGGCTCCCATTCCGTCGTTCATGCGTCGTCCGGCGAGGATGATTTCGGGGTTATAGCCGTGCCGCTGTGCGCATTGCGCTAAGTAGTAGGGATCCACTCCGATGCAGTGTCCGCCCACGAGCCCCGGTTTGAAGGGCAAAAAGTTCCATTTAGTGCCGGCAGCCTCCAAAACTTCTTGCGTATCAATACCCATACGATGGAATATCTTCGCCAGCTCGTTGACAAAAGCTATATTGATATCGCGTTGGGAGTTTTCGATCACCTTAGCCGCTTCTGCTACTTTGATGCTGGGTGCCAGATGGGTGCCGGCGGTGATTACGGAGCTGTAGACGGCATTCACATACTTGCCGACTTCGGGCGTGGAGCCGGAGGTGACCTTTTTGATATGCTCTACGGTATGCTGTTTATCACCGGGGTTGATGCGCTCGGGGCTATAGCCGGCATAAAAATCTTGATTGAGCTTAAGACCCGATACTTTCTCTACCACCGGAATGCATTCGTCTTCGGTTACGCCGGGATAGACGGTGCTTTCGTACACCACTACATCGCCGCGGGCAATTACCTTGCCGATGGTGGTGCTGGCTCCGATTAAGGGGGTCAGGTCGGGGGTATGATTTTCGTCCACGGGTGTGGGTACGGCAACTACATAAAAGTTGCAGTTGCGGATCTCTTCAAGGTTAGAAGTGCAACGGAACCCGTTGTTCAGAGCGGATTGCAGCAATTCATCCGAAACTTCCAGTGTAGCATCGTGCCCCTCCATCAGAGCGGCTACCCGATGCGGATTCATATCAAACCCGATGGTGGGGTATTTGGTGGAAAAAAGGCGTGCAAGGGGCAACCCTACATAGCCTAAGCCGATAACGGCTATCCGAGTGTTGTTTAAGTTATTCATACTTTCACTATTTATTTTGATCTACAAGTTCTGTCGGTACCAGTCGCAAGCAATGGCGAGGCCCTCTTTTACGGAGTAGCGCGGTGCGTAGCCGAGCAGCTGCCGCGCCTTATCGATGCATGCCAAGGAGTGCGGTATGTCGCCCACGCGGTTGGGCCCGTGGAGCGGTTCGATGGCGGCAACTTCAGGGTCGTGCTTCGCCAGGTTATCCTTCAAGTAGCCCACTAACTGATTGAGCGTAGTACGCTCGCCAAAGGCTACATTGTATATTTGGTTTACCGCGTCCGGATTGGTGGTTTCTATGGCAAGGCGGTTTGCCTGTACCACGTTTTCCACAAAAGTAAAGTCGCGACTGTAGGAGCCGTCGCCGTTGATTACCGGTTGTTGGTGCTCCATCAGTGCTTTAGTAAAAAGCGGTATCACGGCTGCGTATGCGCCGTGCGGATCCTGCTTGGGCCCGAACACATTAAAGTAGCGCAACCCGATGTATTCAATTCCGTAAGTACGTGCAAAAACATCGGCATAAAGCTCATTCACGTACTTAGTTACCGCGTAGGGGCTGAGCGGGCGACCGATGTTCGGCTCCACCTTAGGCAGCGTAGCGCTATCCCCATAGGTGGAACTACTAGCGGCAAATACAAACCGCTTTACTCCGGCATCGCGTGCCGCAATCAGCATATTTACGAAGCCCGATATATTGACTTCGTTGGTTGTGGCGGGATCTTTTACGGAGCGCGGAACCGAGCCGAGTGCCGCTTCGTGGAGTACGTAATCCGCTCCCTCGCAAGCCTTGCGGCAATCCTCGGGGCGACGTATATCCCCACCTATAAAGAGGTAGTTCGGATGGGTAAGAAACTCCGCTATATTTTGTGGTTTGCCGGTAGCAAAGTTATCCAGGCAACGTACTTTGTAGCCTTGTTCCAAAAAGTGTTTGGTGAGGTTGGAGCCGATAAAGCCGGCCCCTCCGGTAATCAGGATGGTCTTGTTTGCGTATTCAGTCATAATAATCTATTTGCCCAACGGTTGCAAAGGTAACCTATTTACCCGAATGAAAGTACAATGCAGCCGTCTGTTTGCGTTTCGTATAAAGGTCTGTTCATTCGGTATTGCGGTGCAAAGGTAGTACATCGTCCACGGCGGAATGTATCGAAACGTATCGTAACGTATTAAAGTGTATCGAAACGTATCGAAACGTATCGTAACGTATTAAAGTGTATCGAAGTGTATCGAAACGTATTAAAGTGTATCGAAACGTATCGAAGTGTATCGTAATGTATCGGACGGAGTGGGGTAGTGTGCCGGGGAATTCCGTGCGTTAGGCGTGGTGCCGCCATAGGTTCGCGCCGGTTAGCGCGTGCGTTCCCACGGAATGAGGCGCCGGGCGCGCAGATAGTTGGCGGTGCGCGATAGCGGTCGGGCGAGCGGAATGCCCAGCATTTCCGGTATCAGCAACGTTTTGATGGTTCCTTTTACCGGAGCGGAGGCAACTTGCCCGATAGTTAGCTTGGGGAAGCGTGGGTTGCGTAGCGTTTTGCGGTTACCGAATGCCATTACGCCGCCCACCGCTATTCGGGCGCGTCCGGCCAAAGCGGCTTGCTGCAGGCGGTGCCTATCCAAGGGCGGTAGCGCGTTGTTGTGCTTTTCCTCTTCGCTCGGCGCCATAGCATCGGATTCGGGCGCAGCCACCATTCGCTCAATGCGCTCCAGGATGATTTGCCCCTCAAGGAAGCGTTCCAAATCGATATTCTCCGTTATGGAGGCGGTATTCACGTAATAATGGTAGACCGGTTCGGCATCATTCATTATATAGATGCGCGGACGGTTGTACAGCAGTAGAAGCGTTAGTATATACCTATCTTCGAGGAAGTTCAGTCGTTCCACCTCTTCCAAGCGACGTAGCACCGTTTCGTTGAGCAGGTTTCGGCGGATCATCTTGTTCCACAGGCCCGAATGAATGTAGCCTCGCAGGATTTCCTCGAAAAAGAGCTGCCCGTCAATTGCCCCTTTGATACCTAAGCGCGCCAATCGGTAATCATAAAGGCGTGCTTCCATATCTTGCGGCAGCATTTCGCCATCGGATTGGCGTATTCGTTGGAAAGGTGCCAGCACGAAATCGGCGTTTTGTGCCTCCATTGTTTCTATAAGGCGGCGATAGGCTCCCTCAGGCACCACATCATCCGGATCGCAGTGAATCAGATAATTGCCCGACGCGTGACGCAATCCGAGCGTACGGGCCGAAAGCACCCCTCCGTTCGGCTGATGAAAAACGCGTATTTCGCCCGGGTATTGAGTGGCGAGCTTGTCGCATAGCTCCGCGGAGCCGTCCGTGCTGCCATCGTCCACCAGCAACAGTTCCACAGGAACGCCTTGGCGCAGCACGCTCAGTACGGCGCGCTCCAATACGTCGCCCACATTATATATAGGCACCACAACCGATACCAACGTACCGGGCGCGTCAGTTTGGCTTTGCAGCGGATTTGCGGTGCACATAAAAGATTTGCAACAAAAGAAAGACTAATTCCACCACACCGGCGAGCACTAACGCGAGCGCCACGGAGGCGGCCGAGCGGTGTATGCTGACAGCTATATAGCCAATGGCTGCCAGCGATGCCAAACTGACCAATTGATTGATGAATACCGTCCGGTATCGGCCTGTTGGAATCAGCACTAAATCGATGAGAAAGCCCGAAAACATCCACACCACCAAAAGCGATGCCAGTATAATTAGGATGGGTTGCGCCACCGGTACCAGATCCTTGCCGGCAAACAGGCGCACAATCCAGCCGCTGCACAGCATGAGTGCAATCATGCCGGTAACGCCTACAATCAATTCCTTGCGGAGAATGCGCTTAGCGCGGTCGAGGGAGAAGCGCTGCACCAAGTTGGGGAAGAGCGCCGCGTGCAACGAGCGGATCGCTATGTTGGCGGCGGTCATCACCTTGTAGGCGAGGTCAAAGGCGGCAAGTTCCCTCATTCCCAGCAGAATGCCGATGGCATTGTTCATCCCCATTATCTTAATGGTGTTGACCATATTGGAGAAAAAGAGTGGCGTCGCTTCGCGCGTATAAAGGCGTAGCGTGCCGAGCGAAACCCGCTTTATCGCGATCCGCTCCTTGCGAAGGACGTACAGCAGCGAGCCGAGCATGGCAAGGAACGTCGTTACCGAGGCGCACAGCGCATACACAGCCACATCCTCCTTGCCGGTAACAAACAGCACCACGCCTACCAGTAGTAGTACTTTGGCGGTAAACTGTATGATCAGGTTTACGCGATTCTTTTGGATCGCCTGATAGTACCACGCGGTGGAGATCACGTTGATGGGAATCATCAGGGCGAGCGCCGCGTAGAGCGCCAAATGTTCCCTAAAGAGCGGAATGGCCAGCACAAGCCCCATATAGAGCGCCGTACCTGCGAGTGCAATCAGCCCCTTGCCGGCAAGAATGGCGGATAGCACTTCGCTCTTAAGCCGCTTATCGTTATTGCCGTCCGCTACCGCTACGTACTTGGCGCCCACGGTATCGTATCCGAAGGCAACCAATGCCAAAAAGTAATTGACAAACGAGAAAGCAAAGACAAAACTACCGTAGCTTTCCGCACCGAGGCGACGGATCAGCAGCGGATACAGTACGAGCGAAAACGCCGTATTGAGGAACGAAATGAGCGTCATGGAGAAAAAGTTCTCCATAATCCGCCCGTTCCGCCGCAATAGAGCGACGTTGCCCGTGATTATTGCCTTTAACCGACCCACCGCAGCGAGGGTTTACCGGACGTTATCCTCTGCTCTTTCGAAGTTGAGTTCGAACTGTTTGAGCTTTTTGGACGGCAGATAGGATACGCGTACGTTGCGAATATCCCGTTGTGCCACAAATTTGCGCGGCGCATCAAATCCCTTGCTCCCAAAGGTGAGCCGGAAATTGCCCAAATCGCCCATCTGAACCGAGTAGCCCTGCTCTAAATAGAACCGGAGCATATCGGTGAGCGCCGTTACCAAGCCCACTATATCGCCGGAGGAAAAGGCGGTAACCTTTTCCAACTGTTGCACCAGCTCCTCAAACGTTACGGTACCGCTCGTTAGGGGCAGTATCCGATATTTCTCTTTGCCCGCGTCCTTGCCCACGGCAACACGTTGCTTTACGATTTTGTACTGCATCTTCTATGCTCTTTATATAGGTCGTTTCAGCTCTCTGTTCCCCTGCTAACGGAGGCCTCCTCCTATGGGAACGGAAAAAAGTCTATAGGGTATGCGAAAAAACTCTATAGACTTTCCCCAAAAACTCTATAGACTTTTCCCAAAAACTCTATAGACTTTTCTCGGAAACTCTATAGACTTTTCTCGGATACAAAGGTACGAAAATTCCGTTTGCATCGGAAGCGCCTGCGGAAAGGTCCCAAAGCAGGGCGGCTTGGAGGGGGAACAAACCGCTTTCGGCATTATATGGTTATATTTGCGCACGGTATGGATTAGGTGTGTGTGAATACGATGACGCAGCAGGAAAAAGAGGAACAGCTGATAAAAGCTAAATACGACGAGCTGATCGATGCCTATTTGGCGAGCAACCATCGCCGTAAGGTGGAACGCATCGAAAAGGCGTTTAACTTCGCCAAAAAGGCACATGAAGGCGTGCGCCGGCGTAGCGGTGAGCCGTATATACTGCACCCGCTGTCGGTTGCCGTAATCGTTTGCAAGGAAATGGGGCTCGGCTCCACCAGTATTGTATGCTCGTTGCTGCACGATGTAGTGGAGGATACCGAGTACACCGTGGAGGATATACGCGCTCTGTTTGGTGATAAGGTGGCGCAAATCGTGGAGGGGCTCACCAAAATAAGCGGCGATCTGTTTGCTGACCGCAAGTTGGAGAGCGCGCAGGCGGAAAACTTCCGCAAACTCATTATCACGATGAACGACGATATACGCGTCATTCTGATCAAAATTGCGGATCGGCTCCACAATATGCGCACATTGGATGCCATGCCGGAGCGCAAACAGCTCAAAATAGCGGGCGAAACGCTCTTTGTATATGCGCCCATAGCACACCGTTTGGGGCTGTTTGCCATCAAAACCGAGCTGGAAGAGCTCAGCTTCAAAATAGAGCACCCCGAGGAGTATGCCGAAATAAGCGAAAAAATACGCAACAGCGAGGCGCAACGCAGCGAACTGTTTGAGCATTTTGCTGCGCCGCTGCGTGAACGGTTCGACGCCATCGGGCTAAAGTACGAGATCCGTACCCGCGTGAAAAGCTGCTACTCCATTTGGCGTAAGATGGAACAGAAGAAAATCCCCTTTGAGGAGGTTTATGATCTGTTTGCCGTTCGCATCGTTTTTGAGTCCGATGAGTCGGTTAGCGATAAAAATCGCTGCTGGCAGATCTATGCCATCATCACCGATATATACCGCGTGAAGCCGGATCGTATACGCGATTGGGTCAGCAACCCCAAGAGTAACGGCTATCGCGCCCTGCACCTCACCGTGATGGGCTCCGACGGCGCCTGGGTGGAAGTGCAAATACGCAGTCGTATGATGGACGAAATTGCCGAATTGGGCGTGGCCGCGCATTGGAAGTACAAGAACGATACCATCGAAGAGGACTCCGAATTGGAAAAATGGCTCGAAACCATTCGCAAAATATTGGAACATCCCTCGCCCGATGCGATGGACTTCCTTGATACCATCAAGCTAAACCTCTTTAACGACGAAATAAAGGTATTTACGCCCAAAGGCGATACCATTACGCTGCCGCAGGGCGCTACAGCGCTGGACTTTGCCTACGCCATACACGAGGAAATAGGCATGCACTGCATCGGTGCCAAGGTAAATCACCGATTGGTACCGCTCAGTAGTCCGCTACAAAACGGCGATCAGATCTCCGTTATCACCAGTGCGAAGCAATTCCCCGTGCCGGAGTGGCGCAACTACGTAACTACCGGCAAGGCAAAGAGCTTTATTGATCTATACCTACGCAGGCAACGGCGCGATTTGGCGGCGAAAGGCGAGAAAAAAGTAGTAGAAGTATTCCGCAACGACGGACTTACCGTTACGGCAAGCGAGTTGGACCGCGTAGCCAACTACTACAATTACCACAAACGCGAGGACTTTTTCTACGCCGTGGGGCAAGGATTGGTCTCGCTGCCTGAGAGTTTCAAAAAGTTCGCTAAGGAAGGCGACAAAAAAGATTTCTTCTCCCGTCTGTTTGGCTCCTCACGCCGTAATAAGGATTTCCGCAACAATGCAGCCGAAAATGCGCCCGATGCCACAAAATGCTACGTTCTGGAGGAACATGACTTCAAAACAAACTATACCATTGCCGATTGCTGTCATCCCATTTACGGGGACGAAACCATCGCTTTTATCAATCCTCAGGGCGACGTGGTGCTACATAAGCGCAGCTGCCCGGTAGCTACTCGGCTGAAAAGTAGCTTCGGAAACCGCATTGTGCAAACCGAATGGGGCGATCACTCCCACAGTTTGTTCGAAGGAAGAATTCAAATCAAAGGATTGGATTCTACCGGTATCCTCAACTCGATAGTGCAAAACATTGCTGAGGACTTCAATTTGAGTATCACTAAGGTGGATATGGAATCGCGCGACGGTATTTTTGGCGGTACCATCACGCTGATGGTACACGATACCGATACAATCAAGCGCGTGTGCGAAGGTTTGCGCGCCAATCCCTCTATAACGGAAGTGACCCGCATCTAACCTGCGCGCTTTTATCGGCGCGTGACGGTAACGTGCATGCGTCGCGTGCTTTGGAACGAGAGATTTAGCAGAAGCGCTTTTTGGGTGCCGGTCGATTTATCGCTAATGTTCCCGCTGATCGGGTAGCCGCTCTTGCGTTCCATTTGGTAGGTAAAGTTTCCCTTTCGGTTCAGTGCCATCTTCTTATCTTTCACGCGTTCGCTAAATTGGCCTTGGATGGTAACTTTTGTATCGGTTACGGAGGTCAGCGTGGACGAGACGCTATTCCCAGCTCCATCGCTCTTCTTTCTCTGTTCATCAATAGCAGCCGCTTGTGGTGCATAAGCTCGCGATACGGCATCCTGCAATAGGTCGATAATTCGTTTTGAAGTATCATCCCCAGGAACTTGTACCGGCTTAAAATAGGGCGTAAGTACGGCTATTACCGAGCTTCCGCGTAATTCGTCCGGTTTTAGTGCATCCGAAAGGGCTTGATTGGCTTCCTTTTCGTATTTGCCTATTCCAGCGGTTTTCATGGATACATTTACTTTATTTACGGTGCATTTTACGCGATAATTTGCCCCCTGAATGCCTAATACCTGTAGGGTGATGCCGTACTCTTCGCTCGTGTTAAAGGTGGCTTTGCCCACGATTGGTATTGTTGTCGTTGTTATGGAGTGTATTTTCATCCCAATTCCCAGCTTATCGCCCTCCTTGAGCTGTAAACGGATATCGTATTTCTCCTGAGCCGATAAAGCCGTGCATACGCCAAAGAGCGGCAGAATTAAGCAGCAAAAAAGGAATAGCCGCCTAAAAGCAACCAAACGGATGCTTCCGAAAAACAGATTAATTTGCCGAAACATAGTACTTTCACTCCTCAACAACATAGTAACTTTTCCTCCCATACTACAACAAATGTAGAGAATAATCCGCAACCGCCGTATCGCTCATCGTCCGCGCAGTACGCTTCTTAACACAAAAGCTATCCAAACGTAACAAATGCCTTATGCCCTCCGAGCGAAACTTATATACCTACAGCCCGACGGATCGAACTCGATGCCCCAACAGTGTGAGCAAGCGCGAACCCCCCGTATGCGCGTTTTTCGCTACTTTTGCGGAGGAAAGTGCTTTTCGGGATAGGCTCGTCCACCGAAGAAGGTGAAAGACCAAAAGAGCTTATCTTATCAAAGATAATACCGAGAAGAATTGTTACAATGAGAGAAGGAAGCGTGTAAAATAAAAGAGAGAAGCGGGTGCAACCTGAGCTGTATCCGCTTCTCTTATGGGTGCCACACCTTGATTTGTAGAAACCCCGAATGTAAGGATTATGAGTCCTACAACGATTTCTGTAATCCGGCTACGAGGCCGGCACGCCATTGACCGCTGTCAGTAACTCGAGGCATCGTAGATATTTGATGAGTTTCCCAAAAACCAGTGTGGCATATGTTACGCACTATAAGTGACGTTTTGTAGGGTAGAACCCCATCCGATGCTTCCAATCTGATTTAAAGATCTCCTTTTCTTACACGACAAAGATAGAAATTTAATTTGATATAAGCACAAACGTATAGATACCTCACGCTATTCCACGTATTAATGTACTAATCGGGTTGCCACGTCCACTTTGCTCAAGCAAACCGGCGTTTTATCTTAACCATTGCATCGTTCAGACCAACATCCCTGCCCGAAAAAAAACAGAGGGGCAAGGGGCGAACCTAATGGAATTGGCTGCGATGTGGCTTAAGCGGATGAAGTATGGAAATTATTTCCGGTTCTCTTCCTATTACCCCCTATTCCTCCCGATTACCCCAATTACCTCCGATAATCTCCGATAATCTCCGATAAACTCCGATTAATTCCGATAAGCTCCGATAAACTCCGATAAACTCTGATAAACTCCGATAAATTCCTATTGCCTAAGATACACTATAATACACTTTAATACGTTTCGATACAGTTTAATACGTTTCGATACACTTCGATACACTTTAATACGTTAGGATACGTTACGATACACTTCGATACAGTTTGATACACTTTAATACACTTGGGGGTTATGCCGTGTGCTACCTTTGCACCGTCGCTTTCGAAAAAGTGCATGTAAACAAATAGACCAATATGATGATGAAACCTACTTTATTACCCAACGAACAAATGAGACACATAAATGGTGCGGAGGAGGTTGATGCGGCTGAACGGGAGGAAAAAAGAAGCCCTCCGTTCCTACAACGAGTAGCGGAGGAGGCTGATGCGGCTGAACGAGAGGGGAAAAGACGCCCTCCGTTCCTACAACGAGTAGCGGAGGGCAGATTGATTATGGTGATGAGCGGATAAGGGGATTAGCCCCTGAGAAGGCGCTCTTTAGCGGCAATGTACTGAGCTTCCAAATCGCGGAAAATGGCTTCCACGGATTTCATCTCGGTTACCATCGAGTGAACCTGACCGATTTCGATTTCGCCCTCGTCAATATCGCCTTCAAATATGCCCTTTTTGGCGCGAGCCCGTCCGAGTAGTTGCTGCAACTCCTCCTTTCCGGCACCATGCGTTTCCAATTCGATAACGCGTTGGGTGAATTTGCTCTGCAGGAGCAAGCGCGTTGGGACAAGTTTTTTCAGAACAAGACGCGTATCGCCTTCGCCACCTTCAATACAGACCCGTTTGAAGTTTTCGTGTGCACTGCTCTCTTCGCTGAGGGCAAAGAGGGTACCAATCTGAACGCCTTGAGCGCCCAGAGCTTGCGCCGCCAGTATGGACCTGCCGCTCGCAATGCCTCCGGCAGCCACCACAGGAATGGAAACGGCATCCACAACAGCCGGAACGAGCACCATAGTCGTAGTTTCCTCGCGTCCGTTGTGCCCTCCGGCTTCAAATCCCTCGGCAATAACGGCATCCACGCCCGCTTGCTCGGCTTTAACCGCAAAATAGGAGCTGCTAACCACATGCATCACTTTACAGCCGGCGTCTTTTAGCCGCGCCGTATAAGTTGCAGGATTGCCGGCAGAGGTAACCACTACAGGCACCCGTTCGGAACAGATCACCTCCATCGCCTTTTCGATGTCGGGATAGAGAAGGGGAATATTGACTCCGAAAGGTTTATCCGTAGCCGCTCTACACTTAGCGATATGCTCGCGGAGTACATCGGGATACATCGAGCCGGCACCAAGCATACCGAGCCCACCCTCGCGGCTCACGGCGGCAGCAAGGCGCCACCCGCTGCACCACACCATACCACCGGAAATAACGGGCTTCTCAATACCGAGAAGCCCGCTCAATCCTGTGGAAGTAAACGGGTTATCCGTCATTACTTAATTCCTAATCCTGCTTTTACCTTGTTGGTAATATCCTGCGCGTCCTTACCGGTATAAAGCGTAAGGGAGCTATCCAAAACGTAGGTAAATCCTTCGGCATCGCCCACCTTTTTAATGGCGTCGGAAAGTTTCTGCTGGATGGGAGTAAAGAGTGCTTCCTGCTGCTTTTGCATATCCTGTTGCATCACCATAGCAGATTGCTGGATGCGGTTTTGCATATCGACCAGTTCCTGCTGACGGCTCTTCTTGATAGCATCGGAGAGCTTGTCCTGCTCATTAACAAAGGCTTCCGTCTTTTTGGTGTATTCGTCCTGCATGGTTTGCAGCTCTTTGCTATACTTTTTGTCCAATTCTTGCAAGCGTGTTTGTGCATCCTTGCTTTCGGGCATGGCTGTAAGCAGTACCTGTGAATTGACAATGGCAATCTTTTGCTGTGCAAAAACCATCAAGGGAGAAAGAGCCAAAAGAAGGCTGAAAAGAATTTTCTTCATGATTGTATATTCTCAAATAAAGTTATTGTATCTGTTTAGTGTGCGTATCCCATTTTTTTGAGTACGGTATCGCTTATATCGATTCCGGGGTTGGCATAGATAATGCCTCCGGTGGAGCGGTCCAGCACGAGGTAGAAGTTATTACTTTTGGCAATTTCTTTGATAGCATTCCAAATTTCTTCCTGAATGGGCTTCATCAATTCGTTGCGTTTTTTGTATAGTTCGCCCTCGGGGCCGAAGTACTTTGTTTGTAACTCGGTGGCTTCCTGCTCCTTTTTTACGATGGCTTCCTCGCGCTGCTTCTTTTGCGTTGCGCTGAGATAAACTAAATCGGTTTGGTATTTCTTGTACATAGTTTCCGCATCGAATTGGAGCTTTTTGACCTCTTCGCTCCACTTTTTGGATACGGCATCAAGCTGCTCGTTCATCATTTCGTAATCGGGAATATTCTTCAGGATATACTCCATATCAACGAGCGCATATTTCTGCGCCACAGCAAAGAATGTTGCGGTCAGCAGCAGGGTAATGGTGATCAGTACTTTTCTCATAATTCTATCTGCATTAGTTAGTGCCATTACAAAGATACTAATTCGGCTGGATACGGCACGGCTTTAGGAAGTTAGAACTCTTGACCTAAAATGAAATGTACGTTGCTTCCGCCGCGCTGCATTGATCCGTTAGGACGATCGAACCCATAGCCCCAATCGACACCGAGCAACCCGATCATCGGTAGCGTGATACGCACCCCTACACCGGCAGAACGCTTTAGTGCGAAAGGATTAAAATCGGCAATTTCGCTCCACGCGTTACCCGCTTCAACGAAAGCCAACGCCCATATGTTGGTTTGCCCCTTAAAGAGGATTGGCACGCGGAACTCGGCGGTGAGGCGCAGGAACGAATAGGCATAATCGTAGTTATTACCGGCAATTGCTCCGTTAGCGTAACCGCGCAACCCGATGGTTTCGTTCATATAGCTACCCACATAGCCACTCATGCCGTCGCCACCCATATAGTAGGTGCCGAATGGTGATAGCTTATAACGAGTATAGCTACCGATAAAGCCCATATCGAATCGGGTCATAATTACCGGCGTATACTGAACCAAAGAGGGGTTGAGCAAAGGCGTAAACACTTTTCCGCTAAAACGCCATTTATGATACTCAATAAAACGGTATCGCTCTTTTGAGGAAAGGCGTGGATCGCTGTAGTCCTTTTTATCGAATAGCGAATATGGCGGCGTAGCGGTTAGCGAGAGGGAGAAGTCGCTTCCGCGCCGTGTATAGATAGGATTATCGATAGAGGTACGCGAAAAACGGATTTGGAAACTGATATCATTGGCATTTCCATCGTGGAAGCCGCGGAAGGTATCGTATATCCAATCCTTAAGCATATAGAGGTTATAGTTGGCTGAAAGGTAGAGCTGGAACCAATTGTCCGGCTTATTCAACCTTTTCCCGAAACCGATTGATGCGCCAAGGATCTGCAGAGATTGGTTCGGATTATAGGCATTCTCCATCAGCGCATTATTACCGTAACCGCCATAGCCACCGTACCCGTATCCACCATATCCGTAACCGCCATAACCGCCGTATCCGTATCCATAGGGATCGTAAAAGCCGTAGCCGCCGTAACCAATCTGGTTATTGTAGTAGCGCGTATCCAAAGCGGTTTGGCGCGAATAGAAAATACTGGTACTAAAGTAATTCGGTTTTTTGCCACCAAACCAAGGATCAATAAAGGAAATACCATATTGCTGGTAGTAGCGCCCGTTGGTCATGGCATCAATAGCCAGCGTCTGTCCATCCCCTTGAGGAATAATTCCCTTATACATTTCGGGATGGAAGAGGTTATAGATAGAGAAGTTCGTAAACTTAAGCCCAACGCGCAGAATTAAGCCGGCTTGGCTCCAACCGAGCGAAACTTCAAACTTATCGCTTCGTTTGGGTTCCAGTTTGTACTCGATATCAACAGTACCATCCTGAGGATTGGGAATAGGTGTGGGAACAGACTTTTCCGGGTCGAACTGATCGATTTGGTTGAGTGCCATATAGGAATTCATCAAATCGTCGGTACTGAACAGCTTACCCGGTTTGGTATACAGTTCTCTACGGATAACATTTTCGTACAGGATGTCGTTCCCCTTGATAATTACCTTATTAATCGTTGCTTGTGGCCCTTCCATTATACGCAGGTCCAAAGACACTGAATCATCCTTAACGGCAGTTTCAACCGGATCGATACGGGCAAATATGTACCCATTATTATAGTACAGTTTGGCAACAGCATCCTCATCCGAAACGAGGCGGCTGTCCAACCTCTTTTGATTATACGTATCGCCTGCCTTAATGCCGAGAACGGAGGTTAGGAAATCCGACGGATACTTGGTATTGCCCACAAAGCGCAAGGAAGAGATATAGTACTTTTTTCCTTCGTTCAGAGTTATCTCAATTTTGATCCGTTTATTGCCGTCTCTGTAAATCGTATCGGACAAAATTTCGGCATCCCGATAGCCGGCTTCCTGATAGCGTTTGATGATGTTGTTCAGATCCTCACGATACTCTTTTTCGATAAACTTTTTGGAACTGAATATCTCAAGGATACTACTCCAAGCCCGACCTTTGCTCAGGCTGAATACCTCATTCGTCTTTTTCATTGCTTTACGCAACTGAGCATCCGAAAGAGCCTTATTTCCTTTGAAAATAATTTCAGCCACTTTTATCTTGCTCTTTTTGTCAATCACGATTAGCATATTAACGTGATTGCGCTGCGAAAGATCGTCCGAAGTACTTATATCTACGGACACATCGCTGAAGCCCTTCTCATTAAAGTACTTAGTAATGAGCTGGCGTGTGCGGTTAGCCGTGTTAGGCGTAACCTGCGCACCGGGCTTTAAGCCTAACCGCTCGTCCAGTTCCTTTTTTTCGCTCTGCTTGATACCTTTATAGGTAACGGCACTCACTTTGGGGCGTTGCCGCAAAACGATTTCCAGCCACGCTTGGTTACCTACCGTTTTAACCAACTTGATGGTAGCATTCTGAAAGTATCCGTTTCGCATAAAGCGCCTTACGGCATCGCTAATAGCCATACCGGGTATTTCCACCTCATCGCCCACACTTAATCCCGATAGACTTAACAAAACGGCATCATCGTATCCTTCGCCTCCTTTTATTGAGATTCCCACTATGCGGTATATATGTGGGGAGGCGTAATTCACCTCAGGCGAGGGAACGGCTACTTGCAAGCTATCCGCTTGTTGGGCTCGGAGCGAAAAAGTGACCGGTAGCAACAGCAGTGCCAGCAAAACGATTCGATAAGGGGCTCTCATGGATAAGTATGTACTCATAGGGTTGTTTCGGTATCGGGAAGTGCGCCAAAACGACGCTCACGACTATTAAAGAATTGTACGGCTTTCATAAGATCATCATTGCAAAAATCAGGCCAAAGAACATCCGTAAAGTATAGTTCGGTATAAGCCGTTTGGTAGAGCAAAAAGTTACTCAAACGTTGCTCGCCACCGGTGCGAATCAATAGATCGGGATCGGGAATCCCAGCCGTTTGTAAAAAGGGCACTATGGGATCGTCGTACGGATTAGGCACTTCGCGCTGCCGATAGGCTTCCACTCCTTTGGCAAAAGCGTTATTCAGCTCCCAGCGAGCCGAGTAACTCAACGCAACAATTAGGGTAATTCCGTTGCACACTTCCGTAGCTTTTATGGATTCACGTATGCGGCTACGCGTTTCCTCGCTTAAACGGCTCAAATCGCCAATAAAGCGGAGTTGCACGTTTGATGTGATAAACTCAGGGGTATATTTGGCAAGGCTTTCCGCAAAAAGACTCATCAAATAGGCAACCTCCTCATCGGGGCGACCCCAATTTTCCGTACTAAACGCATATACGGTCAGATATTTCACCCCCAAAGCATCCGCATTTTTCAGCGTATCGTGTAGCGCCTGCACTCCGTGGGCATGCCCCTCGGAACGTTTTTTGCCCCGCTGCTGTGCCCAGCGGCCATTTCCATCCATTATTACGGCTATGTGATTAGGCACGTTCATAGATTATTGCATTGGGGTTTAATGTAACCAAACTCATAGGTAACCGATACGCATACGGCAAGCCCTCCGTCCCCACCTTTCCAGGGCAACTTACTAGTGCCGTAAGGATTATTGAGGAATTCAGTTTGTTGATTAGGGGTATCTAACCGATCGGCAAAAAAGTGCATTCCCTGCAATTCCACCAATAGGTTCCATCGATTTGCCATTTTGTATTTTACCCCGAAAGATGCCGCCAATCCGGGTAAAAAGGCGACCGATTTTTCCGCAAAAGTAAGCCCCAAAGGGATACTTAACGACAAAAAGGGTACCAGTCGCTTTGTGGAGAGAAACGAGAACTTATCGCTATAGGGATAGAAGTTATACTCAAAACGGGGTTGAAACATTACCGCCGAGCTGTTAAACGATACTTCGGGCATTCCGGGGAATTGCTCCGGATGACGCTTTGTGGAGCCACGGAAGAGATAGTAACCCATTGTGCCGCTGAACGACATCCACAGATTCATATTGTATCGTCCCACCACCTGCAGGGTAGCACCGGGTGAAGCCATCGGTATTGCCGGATTGGCATCGCCCAAATAACCTACCATACCGACGGAAGCACCGGCATCATAGCGATATTCCTGAGCAGCGAGGCAACTACTGCTCAACAAAATCAGTACAGCGATACTAAGGTTGCGCATAGATTTTGGGGAATCCCCTCCATACCTCTTGCTTCCATTCGCCTTGCGATGTTTTACCGCCCAAAAGCCACATCCGATGCCCCGGGGCTATCCATCCCACCGGTGCAAAGCGCCCTCCTTCGCGGAAATCGCCTTCCGGCAGAGCCAACTCACGATTCATCTCGTGCCAAATAACGGCATCTTTACTGCTAAGCATCTTATTTCCTGCGATATAGTAGTAGGAATCCGCTTCGCTATCGTACAAAAAGAGCGGTTGCCCCTCCATTACGGGTAATGCTTGTTCCTGAGGGCGATCCAAACAGAGCCAATCCAGACCGGTAGTTGTAGACCAAACTCCTGCTACATAGGTGCCTTGCATCGTTTTGCCTCCGGCCACCAGTAGGAGCGGATAATTAGCTTGTGTACGAAGCAACCGTCCGTATGATTCCATAGGAAATGCCTGAGGAACAGGCTCTCCGCGTTTTATTGTTATGGCGTTGCCGTTCACTACCGAAGCCAATCCAAAATAAAGCGAGCCTTTCTGCCTAAGAATCACGGCAGCAGAGGGATATCGCTCTCCCGGCTTAATAAATCCACCGATAAGTTTGTAAAGCGATGGATCCTTTACCTCTACTGAAAGCGCGGCGCTTTCGCCGAATTGTTTCCACGCACTCAAGGATAGTGTGAGCTTTTCGGCTGAGCCGTTCTGTGCTTCATTGATCAACGCATAACGATAATCCGCGTCACTTCCCTCTATATAAACCACATCTTTCGCGTGGAGCAACCCTTCAGCAGGTTCCAATACTATGGGTGTATTTCGGTTAGGATACGAAACGCTGTATACGTCCGTCCGATCGCCCTTATAACAGAGATAACGCCCCTCGTTATCCGCTTGGAACGATGGAAAGTAATCCACTTGCGCTACGCCGCTCATATCGGGGAAGCCGAGCGCATCCGCCCGTTCCCAAACAAAGGTTTCGGGATCAAATTCGTACCGGTTTATTTCCACCCGGTAGCGCTTAGTCATAGTGGAATCTTTATCGGAAACCACTATTTCCATACCTTTTTCCCAACCTGCCAATTTAATCGAATCGGTGCCAAAAGAGGTGCGTTCCTCGCCGCCCACAAGCACTTTAATGTTGTTTTTCCCGTAAACCGAAAGGGTCAGCTTCACGGTATCGAATGAACTCTTGTACGGCAGCGGTACGGCATTGTAGATACGCCCCGAGCGATGATCTATCGAGAAGAACGTTTTGCCCAACTCGGGCAGATTTTTGCTTTCCATTTTGAAAGCGGTTATCTGCACGGAAACCACGTTGTTTGTGGTCACTTTTTTATCCTCAAAGCATCCCGTGGCAAGCAGCATCAAAGCGAGCAGTGCCGGGAGGGTATTCCACAATAGTCTCTTCATATAGCGACAAGCAGTCATGTTGGCTACAAAGATAGGAAAAACGGCTCTATTGCACTATCGTACAGTATCCGCTGTGCGCACTTTCCCACTTTGTAGCACTCTCTACTCATATAGACGATTAAGCGGGGCAATTATTGCACGTTCCCATTTAAGCTACAAAAAGCACCCCTCTAACGAGAGATGCTCCACCACTATTAGGCAAGTAGCCCCTGGGGGAATCGAACCCCCCTTTCGAGGATGAAAACCTCGCGTCCTAACCGATAGACGAAAGGGCCCCTAATTTATCTCACTCGTGCTTATGCCTGCAACGAATTTACGTGCAGTGCGAGTTTGCTCTTTATGTTTGCAGCTTTGTTCTTATGGATAACTCCGCGTTTTGCCAACTTATCCAACATTGAACTAACACGCGGCAGTGCTTCAAGCGCTTCCTTGTAATCGGTCATTGCTCTGAGCTTTCTAACCGAGGTGCGTGCCGTTTTCCCGTGGTACCGGTTTGTGATACGGCGGGTTGAGGTTTGTCTAATCCTTTTTTCTGACGACTTATGGTTTGCCATTATAGCGTTTCTTTCTTTTATCGGCACGTGGCGGTTTTATTTTGCGCCCGCACCCTTGTACGTTAAACTAAATATCTCTTTGCCGCTGAGTAGCCCCTGGGGGAATCGAACCCCCCTTTCGAGGATGAAAACCTCGCGTCCTAACCGATAGACGAAAGGGCCTCAACCGCCCTACCCCTGAATACTTCAAGGGCGTTGCGGATGCAAAGGTACTACTTTATTTCTAATCTACAATCAAGCCTGCCAATTTGGTTACACCGGCTTGGAAATAAGCCCCTGTTTATTGAGCTTCTTGGCTATCTTATCCAAAAGCCCGTTCACAAAAGCGCCGCTTTTTCCCGTTGAAAAAGCTTTTGCCAGCTCCACGTACTCATTGATAGTAACCGAGATAGGAATGTTCGGAAAGGTAAGCATTTCCGCCGTTCCCATACCAATCAGCACCGTATCGCATGCGGTTAACCGGTCACTATCCCAATTTTCCAGAAACTCCTCTATAAGAGCGGCATTCCGATCCTTATGGCAAAGCGATGCACGAAGCAGTTCGTACGGGAATGATTCATCCTCTCCATCGTGATACATGGGCATAATGGCTTCAGCGAACGGCTCTTCTTCGGAGGTACGCTTGAGCGTTTTCAGCACAAAATCCTTTTGTACCTCAACCGGAGCTATATCCAGCCGCACGGCGCTATACGCAGTGCCTTCCGTTTTCAATTGCTCTATGGTTTGCTCCAGTTCATCGGCACCGGGCATCTCCTCTACCTCCATTTTCTCCGTATAGTCGTAGCTCCGATCCCAATAGATATTGATATCCTGCAGCAGATCGTCCAATTGACGGCTCCGGAACAGATAACGCGTTAGCGCGGAAAGCCAAAAGGATACATCTTCTTTATAGGCATGTGTTTTCTTTGTGGCGTATGTGGCGTAAAGCTTTGTAGAAAGAAGTTCGTCCAGCATGAGCCGAAGCGTTTCGTCGTACCGACGCCACGACAGATCGCGCTCGCGCAGCTGATCCGAAAGAACCCGGCATTGATCAATTTTGGCGGCAAGACGGTTCTCTGCCAGCACCATATTGGGGTTACGGTCCTCTTCGCTTTGTATCAGACGCTTCTTACGTCGTTCCATCTGCTCCGTATAGAGCGCGGTGAGCGATGGTACCAAATCCAACAGAAATAGGTATAGGTTTTGCGTTTCCTCCAAGGAGCGGCGCAGCTCTGCCTCACTTTCCGCAGCGGTTTCGCCCTCATTCAGACTTTGCGCGTATAATGCCTGAAATACCCTTATGCGTGCCAATGATCGATTTATCATATCCGTGTTTCCTTCATCCTTTCGGCGCTGCAAAGGTAACTATTTGGATGAATATCACCCGCCCCTACTACCCCGGTCGGGAAATTGTTGATGAACAAAAGTACGATGCCGCCTGTTGTATCTTATACAAGCAAAAAAACTATGAAGCGGGCACTCTTTATTATACCGGCAGGAGGGAGCGGCACACGCTTCGGCTGCTTACTTCCCAAACAATTTGTATCTCTGGGCGGTGAGCCGCTAATTTGCCGTACCATAAAAGCCGTGGCGCCATTCGCTTCGGGAATTATCGTATCCGTTTCCGCCGATTACCTCTCCTACGCACAGGAGCTATTTGCAGCATACCTTTGTGATATACCCATCCGTTGCATTGAGGGAGGCGATACCCGCTTTGCATCGGTACGAAACGCACTTATGGCGGCTCCGGAGGAAGAACTGGTTGCCGTGCACGATGCCGTGCGGCCGCTAATTGCTCCGGATGTGATAATCCGCTTGATTGAAGCTGCCGATTCGCAAGGCGCATCGGTACCTTTTCTGCCGATGCGCGACAGCATACGTATGCGTACCGACCACGGTTCGCAAGCGGTTGAACGCAGCAGCTATATCACGGTTCAAACGCCGCAAGTGTTTCGTTACGAACTACTTCGTAAAGCGTACGAACAAACGTACACACCTGCCTTTACAGACGATTGTTCTGTGTTCGAAGCAGCCTATCCCCATAGGGAAATTGCTCTGATAGAGGGGAATGAGGAAAATATCAAGATTACCACTCCGGGCGATGCCCTTTTCTTTACGGCTCTATGCCAAAAACAGTAGCGTATGGGCTTGGAGAACAATTACTTAGATACGTCGCTGCAACATCTGCCTGCGTTGGGGGCAAAACGAGCCGAATTATTGGAAAAAGAATTGGGACTCCGGACGTATCGGGACCTCATTTTCTACTTTCCCTACCGATACGCGGATCGCACCGTAATTACGCCCATTCGCGCTTTGGCTACTACACACGGCGAAGTGCAGCTTAAAGGCTATATAACCGGATACAGAAGTGAAGGAGTTGGTAGCAAAAAACGACTTAAAGCAGACTTTCGGGACGAAACCGGAACCATTGAGTTAGTTTGGTTTCAGGGCAACGATTGGGTCACTCGGCGCTACCCGCCCGGCAAAGTGTATATACTTTTTGGTCAGCCGAGGCTGTTCAACGGAACCTATTCCGTATCCCATCCCGAGCTAACCCTTGCCGATTCGGCAGCTCCGGCTGTAGGCGCGCTCTACGGCGTGTACAACACAACGGACAAAATGAAGCGGAGCCGCCTTTCGGGCAAAGCATTGGGCAAAATAATCGAATCCCTATTACCCATCGTACCCAAGTACATCGAGGAAACGCTCACGCCCGATATTATCGCCGGACAACGCCTTATCCCGCTCGCCGATGCTCTGCGGCAAATTCATATTCCCCGCAATGCAAAAGAGCTGAACGAAGCCGTAACACGGCTAAAATTCGATGAGCTTTTCTTCCTACAACTAATGTTGCGCCAAACAAAGCTCGAACGCAATAAACGCTTCGAAGGATACCGGTTCGAAACAGTTGGCTACTCGTTTAACCGGTTGTACGAATCTCTTCCCTTTGAGCTTACTCGTGCGCAAAAAAGAGTAATACGCGAAATTCGCACAGATTGCAATACGGGGCACCAGATGAATCGATTGTTGCAGGGAGATGTAGGCTCAGGCAAAACGTTGGTAGCCGCTTTTTCAATGCTACTGGCCATCGATAACGGCTTCCAAGCGTGCCTTATGGCTCCAACCGAGATTCTTGCCGCACAACACTACGCCACGCTGAGCCGACTGCTCGCCCCAATAGGTATAGAAGTAGCGCTTCTTACCGGTAGCTCTACACCTAAGGAGCGCCGTCCCATCTTGGAAGCTGCGGCAAACGGCTCCCTACCGATTTTGGTAGGTACCCATGCACTGATCGAAGAGGGAGTACGCTTTGAGCGGCTCGGAATAGCCGTAATTGACGAACAGCACCGTTTTGGCGTGGCGCAGCGCGCTCGGCTGTGGAGCAAAGCTGCGGAAGTGCTACCGCATATTCTCATTATGAGTGCCACCCCTATTCCGAGAACGCTCGCCATGACTCTATATGGTGATCTGGACATATCTACCATTGATGAGCTACCTCCCGGGCGCAAACCGATTACTACTATACATCTCTACGAAGATCAGCGCGAACGGGCTTACGATTTTATCCGCGACCGTATAGCCGAAGGTCGACAAGTTTACGTCGTTTTCCCTATGATTGAAGGCACGGAGGCTAGCGACTATGCCAATTTGGAAACCGGCTACAAGTACTTTGCCTATATGTTTGGCGAGCGCAATGTTACATGGGTGCACGGCAAACTGCCGGCAAAGGATAAACAGGAGCGTATGGATGCCTTTTCGCGCAACGAGGTGCCTATACTCCTTTCCACTACAGTGATTGAAGTGGGGGTAGATGTGCCCAACGCCACTGTTATGGTAATTGAGAATGCCGATCGCTTTGGGCTGAGCCAACTCCACCAGCTCCGTGGTCGCGTGGGGCGCGGTGCCAATCAGAGCTTTTGCCTATTAGTTACGCCACGCGAACTATCCTTTACCGCAAAACGACGCATCGAAGTGATGACGCACTCCACAGACGGATTCGTTATTGCTGAAGAGGATATGAAGCTCCGTGGCTCGGGAGATATTGAAGGCACTAAACAGAGTGGCGATTTAAGTCGACTTCGTCTTGCCAAACCGACCGAAGATGTGCTCCTTATGCGCCTATCC
>ERZ1031273.281-NODE-281-length-23114-cov-8.756841_pt1 | contig 23114 bp, 18 predicted proteins | sample MGYA00516575_ERZ1031273 | MGnify/ENA primary metagenome ERZ1031273 (study PRJEB33718, sample SAMN03159816) | human skin metagenome | collected 2014-02-25 | study: EMG produced TPA metagenomics assembly of the PRJNA266117 data set (Human skin bacterial metagenome... | reverse complement strand
TTCAAAAGGCACGGTCGCATACGCCGTCTGTGCCCACTTTCTGACCGTGCCTTTGCCTGTTTTTTTCAAAAGGCACGGTCGCACACGCCGTTTGCGCCCACTTTCTGACCGTGCCTTTGCCCAATTTTGTTAAAAGGCACGGTCGCACACGCCGTTTGCACCCACCTTCTGACCGTGCCTTTGGCTGTTTTTTGCAAAAGGCACGGTCGGGGACGACTGCTTCGCTCCGGTTTTGACCGTGCCTTTGATGACTTTTTGTAAAAGGCACGGTCGGACATGATCTATTTGCTCCGGTTTCGACCGTGCCTTTGCTCAATTTTTTCAAAAGGCACGGTCGCACACGCCGTCTGTGCCGACTTTCTGACCGTGCCTTTGCCTGTTTTTTTCAAAAGGCACGGTCGCACACGCCGTTTGCGCCCACTTTCTGACCGTGCCTTTGGCTAATTTTTGCAAAAGGCACGGTCGTGCGCATGGTGAGCGACAAGCCGCAAATCGCTAAGGACGACACGCCGGCACCGTCGACAATAGCCGCCCGATAAGCCTGCGACTCCTGTGCAGGAAAACGGCAGAAAGCAGCCAAAAAGGAGAAGAAAGCCCCTAAGTAAGAGGGCATTACGCAAAGAAAGCCGTCCGCTTGGCATATGACAAGCGGACGGCTTTCTTTTGTGGCATGGCCACAGCACATACGGGGATGGCGATGCCGGCATCGCCGAGAGACAAATTCTTCCGTCTGAGTAGAAAAGACGGTTCAGTGTGCGTATTTTTCAGGTCCCTGCAGCAAGGGATAGACATGGGGCAGGGCAATTTTAGCAACGATAAAGGCGATGCCAGCTTTGATCAGATCGCCGGGGATAAAGGGAATGAGACCGACCTGGAGAATTTTCATGAGATTCATGGATTTGCCGTTGAGGACGTTAAGCACATAGGCCATATAGGGAAGGCCGATGAGATAGCAGGCAGCCGCGGTGACCAGCGTTGCTACGAGCAAACCGACAGTGGTCCTTCCGAAGGCGGTGCGATGGGCAATCAGTGAGCCCAACACAGCGGCAACGATGAAGCTGATGAGAAAACCGGAAGAGGGCGATACAAAGAGCGCGCCACCCTTTAAGGCCAGCATCAATACGAAGTGAACGGCCATTGCCAGGCCGGCATCCACCGGGTTCAGGAACAGCGCGGTAAGAATGACGAATATCGTCTGGAATGTGATAGGGATGGGCCCGATGGGGATGCGGATCAGGGATCCGACAAAAGTCAGGGCAGCCATAATAGCAATGCGGGTAATGCGTCTAGCGTTCATAAAGTACCTTCCTTCTAGCGATAATAATGGCACACATAAATTGACAACCTAAAAAAAATATAGGTTAACAAGCTCCGCTACAGTCTAACAAAAGGGATTCACGCATGCAAGGGGAAGAGAGAGAAAAGCTGTTCTTCGGCAGCACGCAGCTATTCTGCTTACCGGCAATTTGTGCATCGCTAACGAGAGCGGCATGAAGGAACAGCAATATGTCTTGCCGGTAGAACTTGTTAAGCTTGATGTGTTTCATTTCGATTGACAAAGGAATTTTCACGCCTTAAAATGACACTGTGTCACAAATGACGCAGTGTCATTTTTGTAGCTGGATTTATGCTCAAATCGAACGTTGCATTGTATGTATATACGGCAAGGATGATGGCTACCTCATCCATGTCGATGATCGAAAGGAGGCATTATGCCGACAGGAACCTATTTTCGTTTGCGGGAAGATAAACGCCGGGCGATTTACCGTGTTTTGGTAGATGAATTTGAGTCTCATCCGCTGGAGGAGATCACGATAAAGCGCATTGTGGAACGGCTGCATCTTCCGCGCGGCAGTTTCTATCAATATTTCCCCTCGTTAAATGATTGCTACTTCTACGTATTGGACAAGGAGCTGACAGAGGTGCATGCGCTTTTTGCCGCCTTAATCAAGAAAAAAGGGGGAGATCTTTTTGCGGCGTTGGATGCGTTTGGCGATGCGGCAGCGGATCTTTTGTATGATCCCAAGCATTATGGTCTTTATCGGCAACGCTATCTGTTCATGAACGCTGCTTTGGAGCGGGAATGGCACCGTTACCGTGAAGAGAGCAATGACTACATCCGGGACATGGAACCCTGGGTGAATCCGGAAAAAGCTGATTTTCTCGGCGCTGTGGTGCATCACCTGATTCGGCGTTTATTTGCCGAAGAATGGAGTCGGAAGGAATTTCTTTCGCAGTATCGTTGTTATCTTTGTTGGTTGAAGGGAGGATTAAACAATGATGTATTTGATGGAACCGTTCTTTGATATTGCCTATTTGGGCGTTGTGCTTGCCATGGGGCTTCGCCTTTTGATGGAAGAGGGAAAAGAAGCTAAAACATTCGGGCTGATGGCTGTTCTGCTCGGTCTTGGCGATGCTTTTCATCTGATCCCGCGTGTGATGAGCAATCTTACCCCCGATGGCTTCAACCGCTATATTCCGTTGCTTTCTTGGGGAGAATTTGTCACCAGTATCACGATGACCATCTTTTATCTTCTCTTTTATCGCTACTATCAGAGCATGAGCGGCGATAAGGATCAACGAAAGAGCCGGCTGGTATATGTTCTGGTTGCGCTTCGCCTTCTTCTTGTCCTCTTACCGCAAAATGAATGGGGAACAGTAGGCAATTACTTTTTCGGCCTTCTCCGCAATGTTCCCTTTGCGCTTCTTGGCCTGGTGCTTGTGATCTGGACGGCCAAGGCCAAGGAAAAGCCGGGCCTTCAGCACACCGCTCTGTTGATTGCTGCGAGCTTTCTGTTCTATGCCCCCGTCGTCATCGGCGCGCGCTTTGTTCCCCTCCTCGGCCTTCTGATGATTCCAAAAACCGTTGCCTATGTGCTTCTGGTGAGTGTCGGCTATCGCCACTTTATTCCGCAGCTTCATCCTTCGGCATTGCTTAAGCAGGCGATCACGTTCTTAGTGCTCGGCCTTTCCGGCGGCGTCTTTTACCGCGAATTTACGAAAGCCTTCGGATGGACGGCACATACCGCGCTAAGCGTTGTACATGTCCACCTTCTGGTCTTGGGCTTTCTATTTTTCTTGTTGCTTTTTGTTCTACTACAGCAGGAGAAGTCACTAAAGGGCTATGTGCGGCCGCTTGTCGTCTACGTTATCGGCCTAACCGGGACGATCGTTGCCTTTATGGTGCGCGGCATCTATTCTATTACGGCGGAAGGCGTTGCCCTCTTTCCGGATGCCATGCTTTCCGGCATGGCGGGTATCGGTCACATTCTCTTAGGTATCGGCGTGGTTTGGATGATGCTTCGTATGCTGAAAGAGAAAACACATACATTGCCACAGGAGAAATCGGCTTGAAAAACTTCGGTGGAGGTCTGAGGATGCCTGGCGCGCGTCTTTCGCTATGTTTTGCAAGCGCTTAGGTATCGATTCGAGGCGGCGGTTTGGGACGCGTTATCAGATTTTGGCTTTTCGGTGGACGGAAGTCTGAAAGTTCTGTAGAATAACAGAGAAGGCTTACTACAATGAAAAACCTTTGCAAATGAAATGAGGAGGGAATCATGTCGGACAAAGTGATGTCCATGAAGGATGCCGTCGCTAAGTATGTCGAGAGTGGCGATGTCATGTGCTTCGGTGGTTTTACCACGAACCGCAAGCCGTATGCTGCAGTATTTGAGATTCTTCGTCAGGGACAGAAGGATTTCATCGGTTGGTCCAGTCCTGCCGGCGGAGACTGGGATCTGTTGATTGGCGAAGGCCGTGTAAAAGCGTATATTAACTGCTATACGGCAAACTCCGGATTCACGAACGTTTCTCGTCGCTTCCGCGAGGCCATTGAAAAAGGCGAAATTCTTTTTGAAGATTATTCGCAGGACGTGCTGATGCTGCAGTTGCATGCCGCCGCATTGGGCCTTCCGTTCTTACCGACCCGTTTTATGGCAGCCAGTGGTTTAACGAAATACTGGGGCATGTCAGAAGAAGTACGAAAGAAATTGGAAAAAGTAGATGATTTGAAACTGGTGGAAATGGACAATCCGTTCCATCCGGGCGAAAAATGCGTCGCTGTACCGGTACCGAAGCTGGATACGGCGATTATTCATGTGCAAAAAGCCAGCCCGGACGGCACCGCCATCATTTATGGCGATGAATTCCATGATGTAGATATTGCTATGGCGGCGCGCAAGACAATCGTGACGTGCGAAGAGCTCGTCAGCAATGAAGAGATCCGCAAGGATCCGTCACTGCCGAATGTGTTTGCTGGTTGCGTGGATGCGGTGGTGCATGTGCCGTTTGGCGCATGGCCGTCACAGTGCTATGACTACTACGATGACGATCCGGACCTGCTTCGTGAATACGACAAAGCATCCAAGTATCTGGATGACAACGATGCAAAGGCCAAAATGGACAAGAAGAAGATCCCCTATGATCCGGACCATATGCCGGAGAACTTCAAGGACTTCTGCGAAAAATGGATCTACAGCTTAGAGAACCATGAGCAGTTGCTGGATAAGATCGGCGGTAGCCGTCTTGCTAAGCTAAAAGTTGTGCCGGGTCTCGGTTACTCGACCTACGTGAAATAAGCAGGAGGGGAATCGACATGTCAGATTACACAAAGTACACCAAACAGGAAATGCAGGCCTATGCCATTGCGAAATCCATTAAACCGGATATGATCGTTACCATCGGTACAGGACTTCCGCTGATCGGCGGAACCCTTGCCAAGCGCGTGATTCAGCCGAGTTGTCATTTGATCGTAGAGAGCGGTCTGATGGACTGCGCTCCGGTCGAAGTACCGCGCAGCGTCGGCGACTGCCGTTTCATGGCGCATTGCGCTGTACAGTGGCCGAACGTTCGCTTCGTCGGCTTTGAAACCAATATGTACCTGCACGGATTCGATAACGCTATCGCCTTCATCGGCGGCGCCGAAATCGACCCGTATGGCAACGTGAACTCCACATCCATCGGCGATTACAATCATCCGAAAACACGCTTTACCGGTTCGGGCGGTGCGAACGGCATTGCCACCTATCAGAACACGGTATTGATGATGCAACATCAGAAGCGTCGCTTCACGGAACACATTGACTACGTGACGAGCCCGGGTTGGGTTACCGGACCGGGAACCCGTGCTGCTGCCGGCTTGCCGGAGGATCGCGGCCCGCAGATGGTTGTAACGGATCTGGGCATCATGAAGTTTGATGAGCAGACGAAGAGAATGTATCTGGCGTACTACTATCCGTACACAACGCCGGAAGAAATTCAGGAAAATACCGGATTTGAGATTGACCTCAGCCGTGCAGAGAAGATGGAGGGACCGGATCCCGAAATCATCCGCATCATCCGTGAGGAAATCGACCCGGGTCAGGTCTTCATTAAAGTACCAAAGGAAAGCAAATAGTCCCGACGCACGGGAGAACAGAGAAGGGAACTTGAGAAACGATGAGCGAGTATATGTATTCCATGCCCGGCTATTTTCAGACGATGCCGACGGTCGGTCGACCGTTGAATCGTCCCAATCCGGAGAATGAAAAAGAATTAAAGGACATTGAAGCAGACATTGCTAAGCGCGTCAAAGAAGCGGCCGATGCCGGAAAATCGGACGAAGGTATTCATAAATCCGGCCAGATGACGGCTTGGGAGCGCGTATTGTCATTAGTGGATGATGGAATTTTCCTTCCGCTGAACAGCCTGTACAATCCGATGAACAACAAGAACGGATCGACGGGCATTATCAAGGGCTTGGGTCGCATCTCGGGCCGCTGGACAGTGGTTGTTGCGTCGGATAACAAGAAGCTGGCGGGTGCTTGGGTACCGGGACAGTCCGAGAACTTGATTCGCGCCTCCGATACAGCAAAAATGCTGCACATCCCACTGGTATACGTGCTGAACTGCTCCGGCGTTAAGCTGGACGAGCAGGAACTGGTATACGGTAACCGTCGCGGCGGCGGCGCTCCGTTCTACCGCAACTCGGAATTGAACCAGCTGGGCGTTCCGGTCATTGTCGGCATCTTCGGCACGAACCCGGCAGGCGGTGGCTATCACTCCATCAGCCCGACGATTTTGATTGCACATCAGGATGCTAACATGGCCGTTGGTGGAGCTGGTATTTTGGGCGGTATGAACCCGAAGGGCTACATGGACATGGAAGGCGCTGAGCAACTGATCGAAGCGACCAAGCGCGACACCTCGACACCGCCGGGAACGGTTGGCGTTCACTACAACGAGACGGGCTTCTTCCGTGAAGTTTATGCCGATGAACAGGGCGTTTTAGCAGGCATCCGCAAATATGTGGGCTTCCTGCCCTGCTACGACCCGCAGTTCTTCCGCGTAGACGATCCGAAGGAACCGCTGTATTCGTCGGAAGATCTGTATTCGATCGTTCCGCTGAACAAAAAGAAACAGTACAAACCGGCCGATGTGCTGGGACGTCTGTTTGACGGCTCAGAATTCATGGAATTCAAGAAGAGCTATGGTCCGGAAATCATCTGCGGTCTGGCAAAAGTTAATGGTTTGCTGGTTGGCGTTGTGACGAATAACCAGGGTCTTCTGATGAACTATCCTGAGTACAAAGAGGGATCCGTTGGTATCGGCGGTAAACTGTATCGCCAGGGCTTGATCAAAATGAACGAGTTCGTGACGCTGTGTGCTCGCGATCGTGTGCCTCTGGTATGGATTCAGGATACGACCGGTATTGATGTCGGCGATCCGGCCGAACGCGCGGAATTGCTGGGTTTGGGACAGTCTTTGATCTATTCCATCCAGGATACGCACATGGCATCGCTGGAAATCACCCTGCGCAAGGGTACCGCTGCGGCACACTATGTCATGGGCGGCCCGCAGGGACATACCTCGAACGTCTTCTCCCTGGGCACTGCTGCTACAGAGATGAACGTTATGACCGGCGAAACCGCTGCGGCAGCAATGTATAGCCGTCGTCTGGTGAAAGAGCAGAAAGCAGGCAACGATCTGGAACCGGTCATTGATAAGATGAACCAGCTGATCAATGATTACACAGAAAAGTCCACGCCGCAGTACTGCGCAAAATTGGGTCTGGTGGACGAAGTGGTGAACATGGTTCATCTGCGCTCCTACATCCAGGCCTTTACGGAGAGCTATTATCAGAATCCGCAATCGATCGCACCGGTCCATCAAATGATGACCCCGCGCATCATTCGCGATTTTGACGCCATTCAAAAATAAGGTACCGTCGAGTGTGGAGCTCGGCTTGTACTCATGGCAACATCTATGGAGGAAAGGAGATTATTGTGACGGAACAAAAAGAAACGTTACAGGATAAAACCGTAACGGAGGCCCCGAAAGCAGAGGGGACGCAGGAAGCTCCGAAGAAAAAGAGGGAAGTATTACCCGGTGTCAAAATGCTTCAGGACATCGTGACCGATGTGTATCAGGCGGCGTGGGACGCAAAAAAAGCGGGCCGTCCGGTAGGCTGGTCGTCATCGAAGTTCCCGTGCGAATTGGCCGAAGTATTTGATCTGGCCGTTGTGTATCCGGAAAACCAGGCAGCCGGCATTGCGGCGCGTCACGACGGAGAACGCATGTGCCAAGAAGCCGAGAACATGGGCTTTGATAACGATATTTGCGGCTATGCCCGTATCAGCTTGGCCTACTCGGCCGGCGTTGAGACGACGAACGAGAGTCGTCGCGTGCCGGAACCGGATTTCGTGCTCTGCTGCAACAATATTTGCAACTGCATGACCAAATGGTATGAGAACATTGCGCGTATGCACAATATTCCGCTGATCATGATCGATATTCCGTATCGTAATGAAATCGGCGTGTCCGAAGACAATGTCGCCTATATTAAGGGACAGTTCATGGACGCCATCGAACAGCTGGAGAAGATCTCGGGCAAGAAGTTTGATGAGAAGAAATTCGAGGAAGTCTGCGCCAACGCCAACCGTACTTCTAAGGCTTGGTTAAAGGTGTGTGATTTCCAGAAGTATGTGCCGTCTCCGATGTCGGGCTTTGATCTGTTTAACCACATGGCAGATATTGTTACGGCTCGTGCCAAGAAGACGACAGCTGCTGCCTTCGATCAGCTGGCCGTGGACCTCGAACGCTATCGCCAGGAAGGCAAATCCACAGCGCCGTTTGAAGAACAGTACCGTATCCTCTTTGAGGGTATTCCGTGCTGGCCGGCTCTGCGTGATCTGTTTAAGCCGTTAAAGAAGGACGGACTGAACGTCACCGCCGTTGTGTATGCGCCGGCATTCGGCTTCGTCTATGATGATTTGGACAGCATGTGCGCTGCCTACTGCAAGGCACCGAACAGCGTATGTCTTGAAGAGGGTGTGGAATGGCGCGCTAAGCTCTGCCGCGACAATAAGGTTGACGGCGCCTTGGTACACTACAACCGCAGCTGCAAACCGTGGTCCGGTTATATGCCGGAAATGCAGCGCCGCTGGACAGAAGAACTGGGCATTCCTTGCGTCTCCTTCGATGGTGACCAGGCGGATCCGCGTAACTTCAACGCCGCACAATATGAAACACGTGTGCAGGGACTTGTAGAAGCTATGGCCGATCGTCGTGCGAAGATGAAGGAGGACTAAGATGAGCATGCAGGAACAATTTGATGCTTTTGCTCAGGTTGCTAACAACCCGGCAGCACAGCTGAAGAAATATAAAGCCGAAGGTCGTAAAGCCATTGGCGTTATGCCGTACTACGCACCGGAAGAATTGGTCTTCGCAGCCGATATGGTACCGATGGGTATGTGGGGAACGAATGATAAGAACATTAAAGAAGCTAAGGAATACTGCGCTTCGTTCTATTGCTCCCTGGCGCAACTGGACCTGGAAATGTTGTTGGACGGTACGCTGGACGACTTAGACGGCGTGATCATGACCGTGCTGTGCGATACACTGCGCCCGATGAGCCAGAATATTCGTGTGGCGATGGACAAATTGGGGAAAATGCCGACCATCTTCTTGGCACATCCGCAAAACCGTCGTCCGGAATACGGCATCCAATACACCATTTCCCAATACAATAACGTGAAAGAGCAATTGGAAGAGATTGCCGGTAAAAAAATTACCGATGAAGCATTGAAAGAAGCCATTAAGGTTTACAATCGCAGCCGTGAAGAACGTCGTCGCTTTGTGAAATTGGCCGGCGAGCATCCGGAAGCGGTATCTGCTGTCAACCGTAGCGCTGTCTTGAAGGCTTCGTACTTCATGCTGAAAGATGAATACACGGACAAACTGACCGCATTAAATGACGAGCTGGAGAAATTGCCGGCTTCCGATTGGAACGGTGTACGCATCGTTACGTCCGGTATCATCTGCGATAATCCGGATCTGTTGCAAATTTTGGATGACAACAAGATTGCCATTGCTATGGATGATGTGGCTCATGAGAGCCGCAGCTTCCGCACCGATGTGCCGGAAGATGATGATCCGATGCGTGCCCTGGCACAGCAATTTGCGGATCAGGATTACGATGTATTGCTCTACGATGAAGCATCGGCAGAAAATCGCCGTGCCGAATACGTCTGCGACTTAGTGCGCGACAGTAAGGCACAGGGTATTGTCGTATTTATGCAGAACTTCTGTGACCCGGAGGAAATGGAATATCCTTCTCTGCGCCAGGAGTTTGATAAACAGAATATTCGTCATATTCGTTTGGGCATTGATCATCAGATGCGCGACTTTGGCCAAGCCAAGACAGCTCTGCAAGCTTTTGCAGATGTTTTGGCTGATGAAATGGCCTAAGGTTTCGTCAAGAATTAGAAACAGTGAGGAAATCCGTGACATATACTATGGGAATTGATATCGGTTCCTCGGCCTGTAAAGCGGTTATCTTGAAGGATGGCGACGAGATCGTCGGCACCTTCAAGGTGGCTGTGGGCACAGGTACTACCGGGCCGAATCGTGCGTTTGAAGGCGTACTGGAATCCGCCGGGCTTTCGGCTGACGAAATCGATTATGTCTTAGCGACAGGGTATGGCAGAAATACCTTTGAACGTGCGGATGCCCAAATGAGCGAATTAAGCTGTCACGCCAAAGGCGCGAATCATCTCTTTCCGGATGTGCGCACTGTCATTGATATCGGTGGGCAGGATGTGAAAGTCATTCAGATTGATCATGGTGCCATGGTCAACTTTCAGATGAATGATAAATGCGCCGCCGGAACCGGACGCTTTTTGGATGTCATGGCGCGTATTTTGGAAGTCGATGTATCCGACTTGGCTTCTTTAGCGGCTAAATCGACAAAGAAAATTGCGATCAGCTCGACTTGCACCGTGTTTGCGGAGTCGGAAGTTATTAGTCAGCTGGCAAACGGAGAAAAGAAAGAAGATGTGGTTAACGGCATTCATTATGCCATTACCGCACGTGTGGTCGGCTTGGCACGACGCGTGGGCATTCGTGACCGTGTTGTCATGACCGGCGGCGTCGCACAAAACGCCGGTGTCGTAAAAGCCTTGCAGGATCAGCTTGAACACGAAGTTTCCACCTCTCCTTTATCGCAATATGTCGGATCGCTGGGCGCTGCACTATATGCCTATTCGAAAGCCAATCGCAAATAGTGGACGATTTATTGATTTTGTTGGATAATGCTAAAGAGGCACATACGGAAGGAGAAATCTATGCAAAAAACTTATCACGTCACAGTAGAGGGAAAAACCTATGAAGTGACTCTGGAAGAAGTCGGCAGCGCAAACGGCCCCGTAACGCGCGCACCGCAGGCTTTCGCGCCGGTGGCACCGGTTGCTCCCGCAGCTCCTAAGCCGGCAGCAGCTCCCGCTGCTCCTGCGGCACAGAAAAAACCGGCAGAACACCATGCCGCCGCATCCGGTGAGGGTGAGGACCAGGAAGCACCCTTACAGGGCAACATTTGGAAGATCGTAGCGTCGGAAGGCGATGAAGTCGCCGCTGGTGATACGGTTATCATCTTGGAAGCTATGAAGATGGAAAACGAAATTGTCGCACCGCGTGATGGCGTCATCGGTAAGATCTATGTCACCGAAGGTCAGACGGTCGACACCGGTGAGGCGCTTTATTCGCTTAAGTAAAGGAGTCTGCCATGATTGATATGCTGATTTCCTTTTTTAAAAGCAGCGGTTTCATGGCACTGGATCTCGGATCGATCATTATGCTCGGCGTGGCTTGCTTGTTTTTATACCTGGCCATTGCGAAAGGGTATGAACCATACCTCTTAATTCCGATTTCCTTTGGCATGTTGCTTGCCAACCTGCCATTAGCAGGGCTGATGGATCAGGGCGGCTTGCTGAACCTCCTCTATGAAGGCGTTCACTTAGGCATTTATCCGCCACTGATTTTCTTGGGCGTTGGCGCGTCTACGGACTTTTCACCGTTGATTGCAAACCCCAAGAGCCTTCTATTAGGCGCTGCAGCACAGTTGGGCATCTTCTTCGCCTTCACGGGCGCAATCCTGCTGGGCTTTAATCAGCAGGAAGCCGGCTCCATCGGTATCATCGGTGGTGCAGACGGCCCGACTGCACTGTATTTAACCAGTCGCATGGCGCCTCATCTTCTGGGGGCGATCGCGATTGCCGCGTACTCCTATATGGCGCTAGTTCCGGTTATTCAGCCGCCCATCATGAAGTTGTTGACTACGAAGGAAGAACGCCGCATCAAGATGACGACGCTGCGTCCGGTAAGCAAACGGGAGAAGATTCTCTTTCCGATTATCGTAACGATTGTCGTTACGCTTATCGTTCCTGCCGCAGGACCGCTGATTGGTATGCTGATGCTCGGAAACTTGTTTAAAGAAGTCGGCGTCGTACCGCATCTGGTCACGGCTGCGAAGGATACCATTATGTACACGGTTACCATTCTTCTGGGCACGACGGTCGGTGCGACTGCACGTGCGGAGAATTTCCTTACGGCGCAGACGCTTGGCATTCTGGCTATGGGCTTGGTTGCTTTTGCCATTGGCACGGCAGGCGGTGTAATTTTCGGTAAAATCATGTGCAAGCTTTCGGGTGGTAAGATTAACCCGTTGATCGGCGCTGCCGGCGTTTCGGCTGTTCCGATGGCAGCACGTGTGGTACAAAAAGTGGGACAGAAAGAAGATCCCTCGAATTTCCTGTTGATGCATGCGATGGGACCGAATGTAGCAGGCGTTATCGGTTCGGCTGTTGCCGCCGGTCTGCTGCTCAATATGTTTGGATGACGGGAAGCCCGGGTAACCGGGCACCCGGTATGAAGTAGCAAACGCCTTGCTACTTCGGCCAAGAGGAAAACGTTATTACTTATACGAACGTTACATTTCCAATTAGTAGACGTTCAGAAGACGTTTTTGGGAAAACCTTTCTAAACTGAAGCGAGGGCTGAATAGTCCAGTGAGGCTTACGTTTTTTATCCTTCACGTAAGCGTGTTTCGGAAAGCAGGAGGCGGGATTCGACGTGACAGCTCAGGCGTCGGAAACTGTTACACATAGTTGACGATTTTCTTGCGCAGCAAGAAGCAAGAGGGCAGATCTTGTCCTCAGCTCCTGCCGGCGTACTTGATGGCGGCGGCAGTATGAAAGGAGAGCTTTATGAAAAAAACACTTGGTATCTTTTTAGCTTTGGCGTTGGCCGTTGGTCTGACAGCCTGCGGCGGCAAAGGCAGCGAAAAACCGGCTGAAGAGTCAAAGGCCGGAACCGCTTCAACGGCGGCGCCGGCAGCTTCTACCGGGAAAGCAGTAAACTGGAATTTTGCCACCGGCGGATCCACCGGTACGTATTATGCTTTTGGCGGCGTCATTGCGAACGTCTTTAGTGAAAAAGTTCCTGATATCAAATTAACCGTGCAATCCACCGGTGCCTCCAAGGCAAACATCTTCTCGTTGGACGACAATGAAGCCCAGATCGGCTTTGTACAGAACGACGTTATGGACTATGCCATGAAGGGCGAAAGCCTCTTTAAGAAAGATGGCAAATTTGACAGCTTCGCTACCGTTGCTGCTCTGTATCCGGAAACCTGCCAAATCATCGGTGCCAAAGGATTAAAATCCGTTGCCGATCTGAAGGGCAAGAACGTCTCTGTTGGTGATGCCGGCTCGGGCGTTGAATTCAACGCAACGCAGATCCTTGCTGCTTACGGCATTGATATCAATAAAGACATTAAGAAACATAACCTTTCCTTCGGCGATTCCGCAGAAGCGTTGAAAGATGGCAAAATTGATGCATTCTTCATCGTTGCCGGTGCGCCGACCACGGCTGTGACCGAATTAGCAACGACCAACGACATCTCCCTTGTAAGCATTGATAAAGAACATGCCGACAAGCTGATGAAAGACTATCCGTTCTATTCGGAAATGAACATTCCTAAAGACACCTATAAGGGCCTGGAGGGTGATGTGTCAACCGTTGCTGTAAAAGCAACCATCATCTGCCGCAAGGATTTACCGGAAGATGCCGTCTACAAACTGACCAAGGGCATTTTCGAGAACAAAGACACCATTGCTGAATCCCATGCGAAGGGTAAATTGTTGGATCCGAAGTATGCTACCGAGTCCATTTCTGTTCCGTTCCATCCGGGTGCTGAGAAGTACTTCAAAGAGATTGGAGTCATGAAATAACCGATGACATCACGTCAAGGGATTATTAGTCGAGCGACGGCCGTGGCCGTGTTCATGGCCGTCCTCTTGCTTCTGATCGGGGGCTGCGCTACAAAGGAGTCTGAGCTGGTCCTGCGCAGCGGAAAAACGGGCGAGGTTTTCGCCCGTTACCCCCTCTCAGAAGGCGATCGATTTACCGTTACCTTTATTCATTCGGTCAATCAAAAACCTTACAGCGATACTTACCAAATTGAGCAGGGCAAGATTTATGTGGAGGAGACACGTTACGCCGAGTTTGGCGCGGGCGTGCAAACCGAACTGAATGCAGGAGAGACGCTTTCTACCGGCAAAAACGGTGAAATTGTGGTCTCCAACATTCATAAAGAAATCCCGCATCTTTCCTATATTGTGGGAACGGTCTCGGATCATATCCTGACGATGGGAAAGAAAAAGGTCAGTTTGCGAGACCTATGCGGGCGCAATGCGAATGTAGTTTTTACGTTTGAAAACAAATAGAGGAATCCGCTACGGATCAAAGGGGCGAACGGTAACACTGCCACTTCCTTCCTTGCGTTTGTCCTCTATATCAAAAAGAAACAAGAAAGGAGAAGCGGCGATGACTGATGATTTCAAAGACACCTCCGCCCCAACACCGGAATCGGATGATACCAGTACCGGCACCATGGCGGACGTGGAAGAAATTATGAAAAAGTACGACCGTGAGTCCAATACCCGTATTTGGACCGGAACGCCGGGAAAAATTATTAAGTACGTGATGGCGGCATTTGCCCTGTTAATGATTTGGCTGAACCTGTTTGCCAACTGGGATGAACGTATCCGCCGTTGCTTGTTCCTCGGTACCATCATTATCTTTGCCTTCCTGATGTATCCTTTACGCAAAAAGGATGCCGGAAAAGTGAACCACATGCCCTTCTATGATGTGATTCTGATGCTCTTGGGAGCAGGAAGCTTTTTCTATTACATTATGAACTTTAAAGCGGTCATTGATCAGGCTACCCGTATCGGACAATTGGAAGTTGTCCTAGGTATCATCGGTATTGTTATCCTTGCAGAAGCATGCCGCCGTGTCGTCGGCTTGCCGATTCTCTTTGTGGCCGGCTTCTTTGTTATCTATTCCTTTGCTCAAGGCAAGGCCTTGCGCGTGATCATCTATAACCTCTTCTATACTACGACGGGCGTTATCGGTACGCCGATTGGCGTTTGCTCCACTTACATTGTGTTGTTCATCATCTTCGGGGCGTTCCTCGAAGGAACCGGTATTTCCGATTTTTTCATTCAAGTGGCTAACTCCATTGCCGGCGCATCGAAAGGCGGTCCGGCAAAGGTTGCGGTTATTTCTTCCGCTCTCTGCGGTATGGTTTCCGGCTCGTCCGTTGCCAATACGGTTACCACCGGTTCGGTTACGATCCCACTGATGAAGAAAACCGGTTATCGTTCCGAATTCGCGGGTGCTGTTGAAGCCTCCGCTTCGACCGGTGGACAGATCATGCCGCCGATCATGGGTGCTGCTGCCTTCCTGATGGCAGAGATGGTTGGCGTGCCTTATGCGGATATTGCTGTTAAGGCAATCCTGCCCGCATTCCTGTACTTCTTGGGCATCTTCATCGCCGTTCATCTGGAAGCGTTACGTACCGGACTGCGCGGCTTGAAGAAAGAAGATTTGCCGCATTTCGGTAAATTGGTGCTGAAACAGGGCTATTTGCTGTTACCCTTGATCATCCTCGTTTGGATGGTAATGGCGGGCTTTACGATGGCTCGTTCGGCGGTTATTGCTACCTTGGTGGCCATCGTCGTCAGTATGTTCCGTAAAGAAACGCGTATGACGCCGAGTGGCTTTATCACTGTGTTGGAAAATGGTACGAAGAATACGATCTCCGTGGCCATCGCCTGCGGCGTTGCCGGTATCATTGCCGGTGTCGTCACGATGACGGGTCTCGGCCAGGTTCTGATTTCGGCCATCGTCGGCATGTCTAACGGCAATTTGTTGATCGCTTTAATGCTGACGATGCTCACCTGCATCGTCTTGGGCATGGGCGTTCCGACAACGGCAAACTACATCATTATGGCAACGACCTGCGCGCCGATCCTAGTCTCCGGTATGGGCGTCAATGCGATTGCTGCGAATATGTTTGTTTTCTACTTCGGCATTATCGCCGACATCACGCCGCCGGTTGCTTTGGCAGCTTACGCCGGCAGTGCGATTGCGCGTTCGAACCCGATGAAGACTGCTTTTACGGCCACTCGTCTGGCGATTGCGGCATTTATCGTACCGTACATCTTTGTCATGAGTCCTGCGCTGCTCTTCATTGAGACTACACCGCTGGAGATCATTCTGATCGTGTTGACTTCGATTGTCGGTCTCTTCGGCGTATCGGCCGGTTTGGCGGGCTTCATCTATAGCAAGATGCCGATTTGGCAGCGTATCCTTTCGGTCGTGGGCGGTCTGCTTCTGATTTACCCGGGGCTTGTGACGGATATCGCCGGTGTGGCTATGGTTGGTGTTGTGATTGCCTTGCAATTCGTAGGCAGAAAAAAGAACGGGGAAACGCCTGTGGCCGCCTAAGCGCGGAGCAGGTAACCGAATCCTTTTAAGAATGAACTGCCCCATGGCTAAGAAATTTTTAGCCATGGGGCGTTTTTTTGCTTTTTGCTCATGGTTGAAAAATGATGAATGAATCGTCAAAAGTTGAGAAAATATGTTTTCGATTTATCAAGAAAAAGGGTTAAAAATTGTCGACAGGGGGATTCCCTATAGACGTTCTATGCGTCTATAATGAGTGGCCTGTCTGAAGAAAGGAGGACGTTTTGTCCGTTCCAAGGTCACGTTCCTGGTGAACTGGTCCATTCCGGAAGCGGTGGTAGGTGGAACGCTTTTTGCGATCTTGACTCTGATTCTGCATTCCACGGGAATGTTGGAATTTAAGTTTGATACAAAGCTGCAGAGTTTTTTCATGCGATGCGGAAGCACTCGAAGAAGCCGGTAAAGTGATTCCGCTTGACGGCAAGCGCTTTGCCTTAGGCTGCGCTTTAACGCTGATTGCCTTTGGCATCGGTGCCTATTTAATGAATCTTTTCAGTCTCATATTCCCGGGATTGAATTTCCCCATCCACGTCATGGGCATGGTGGGCGGTGCCATCGTTCGCATTATCTACGACGCTTTGAAGAAATCGTCCAAAGCAACGCCGGAGAAGGAGATTGACATTCTGGGTTCCGTTTGTCTTTCCATGTTCGTCTCCATGGCGGTTATGACGATGCGCTTATGGGAATTGGCATCCTTGGCGATTCCACTGGTGTTGCTCTCGATCGCCGGTACCCTTGTCACCATTCTCTTCACCTATTTCATCACCTTCCGTGCCCTCGGCAAAGACTACGATGCCGCTGTCATGGTGGCTGGACATATCGGTTTTGGTCTGGGCGCAGTACCGGCCTCTATGGCCAACATGAATGCCTTAACCGATGTCTATCGCTATTCTAAGTTGGCCTTTATCATTGTTCCCGTGGTCGGAGGTATGTTCTCCAACTTCACCAATGCGGCCAACATCATGTTCTTCATGAATTTAGTGGGAATTCATTAGTGACACTTTCGAAAATAAACAGGCAGTCGGGGCGGATACGCCCCGACTTTTTTTGGACATAGTTTCAATACATGAATAATTCATAGAGACTCTAATTCATACAATTTAAAATTCAATTAATCGAAATAGTTGATGTAGGCCAATCATATTAATTTAACAAGCCACAATCAAAATAAAGAATTGAAAATAAATACGGAGTGTTACATAATAGTATTGTAAATACACTAAGCTTGAAGAAGGATGAGGGCGTTCTTTCTGAGAAGAAAACGATTGCGCCAGATGAAGACGTGGAAGAATTTTGTTTCGTGTTGAGTAAGGAGGAAATGATGAGGAGATCGTGGAAGAAGTTGTTGGCTTTCACCTTAGCATTGTTCATGCTTCTGCCAGGTACGGCTTTGGCAGGTACAGATCTTTTGGAGGAGAAACATCAAAGCGAAGAAGCATTAGAGGCGACGAAGGCGGCACCTCTAGACGCAGTCAAGGCAGAAAGAGGAGAACCGAATACCAATACATCGCATACTTTTGTCGTTTCCAAGAAAAAGAAAAATGATCCAAATGCAAAAGAAGAGGTTATCCAAGAGTTTGATCAACTCAAGGACTGCTATCCTTTTTTTAGCGATGCCGATCGTGCAAAGTATGTGTACTATATTACTATGCTAAAGGACTATGACCTAGATTACATGGATCATGTTCAACAAGTGATTGAAAACATTGATATGGTTTTCCGTTCCCCGGAAGGAGAACCTCACACCATGACCATAGGGCTGGTGGATGCGATTTTTCAAACAGGAAGTAATTCCAGCATTCGGCTCGAGAATGTCATTATTGATGCGAAGAATGGTGGCTCGGTAGCACATATAGCTGGGACTAATTCTGTTTTTACAGTGGGTAAAGGCACCACACTGCGAAATTTTACAGGGAGAAAAAAAACAGGAGAGAATCTGTACTTGAGTATATTAGGTGTTTCCGATACGGCCACATTAAACATCGAAGCTGGAAGTACAATAGAAAATAATAAATCGATAGTAACCGGTGGCGTGATAAGTACGCACCCCGGTGCCACCGTTAACATTAAAGGAGGCACCTTTAAAAACAATACTGCTCCCGGTGGCAGTGTTTTATCTGCCAACGGGAAGAATTGTGTTGTTACTATTTCCGGCGGCACGTTCATTGATAATAGCGCTACCAGTAATGGTGGCGTGATCTGGGCTTATGATCAGAGCACATTGAGAATTAGCGGTGGGGAGTTTGAAAAGAATCGTTCAACATCTAAAGGTGGTGTGGTTTTTGCAGATGCGACCAGTCAAATAACTATCGGCAAAGCCAATTTTAATAATAACGCTGCGGTCTCGGGTGGAGCGCTGTATCTCAAAAATGGCGCTACAATTTCGAACGCAATGTTCAACAGCAATTACGCATCATCGCAGGGAGGCGGTATCTATCTTTCTGCAGGCAACTTGTCGCTTGATAATTCTACGTTGAACCAAAATCAAGCGAAAAGTGGCGGAGGCGCCCTCTTCATTGCACATAATGGGAAGGGAGAGACAAAAATCAAAAAATCCACCTTTGAAGAAAATGGGTCACCTTACGGCGGCGGGATTTATCAAGGTATTAATACTAAGCTGAACGTAAGCGATTCTTCCTTTAACAAAAATGAAGCTGCCTACGGAGCAGGACTTTATGCGGCCAGTTACAAATTTGATCCAAAACTGACAAATCTAGCCATTGAAACCTCAACATTTTCAGAAAATCAATGTTTCAAAGGAGGCGGTGTCTTTACCGGCATACCCACAAGCATTAAGAAAAGCACCTTTACCAAGAATGAGGCAATTTTGGCAAAGGGGGATGATAAAAACAATCCCCATTCCAGTGGCGTCGGCGGAGCCATAAATGTCATGGATCAAAAAACGACGGTAGAGGAAAGTATCTTTAAGGAAAACAAAGCCTACGGCTCTGGCGGCGCCATTGGCATCAACGGCTGGAAGCGGGGAGATGATGGAAAAATCAATAGTGTAAAACCCGACATTGCGGTGCATATTACGAAGAATTCCAAATTCCTGAATAATACAGTACAAGTCGGGCAGGGTGGCGCAATCTATGTGAATCCCTATGGGCCTGTTTCGAAAGACAAACTTACTGGTATATGGGAATCCCCTATTACTGATAAGAATGCCTATAAACCACTGACAACGGATAATACGACGCTGTTTACCGGAAACAAATCCGACGAAGGTCTTTTCGTACCCCCGTCAAACTATAAGGATTATGCTGCAAAGCTGGCATTTGATGCAAATTCCGACGTCCAGCACGGCGTCCTTTCTGTAAGGAGCCTGCTGAACAACTACGACGTGAACTATAAAAACCCGAATCAGGTATTCGTCACCTTTGATGCCAATGGCGGGCAGTTTGCGGACAAAACGGCCAAAACGGTTAAACCGGCTATTAAAGGTGAAAAAATCAACTTAATTACCGCTCCGACCAAAGACGGCTTTACGTTCAACGGTTGGAATACCAAAGCCGATGGTAAGGGCACGAAAGTGGATGCCAATACAGTGGTACAGGCCGACCTGACGGTTTTTGCCCAGTGGAAAAAAGTAGAGTCGAAGCCGGATCCCAAGCCCGACCCGAAGCCCACCTATCCCATCCTCCGTATCGTAAAGATTGATGGCGACGGTAACCGTATTACGCTGCCGGTAACCTTTAAGATCACGGACAAAGATTTGCCGATGCTTTCCCAGCAGGTTACCACAAATGGTAAAGGCGTGGCCGAAGTGCACTATCTTACTTCCGGTGACTATTCCTTAAGTGAAAATAAAACGCCGGACGGCTATATTCCTCTGGATAAGCCGCTGTCGTTCTCAGTAACGGATGGCAAACTCATTCGTTACAACAATGACTATGTTCGTACCATTTATGTGACGAACAATAAGAAGACGACGCCGGAAAATCCGAGTAATACGGACATCACGACGATCGGCGGCAAAGATCGTAAGGATGTTGCGACCAATATTTCGAAGAATTACTTTGGCGCGGCAAAGAAAATAATTGTCGTCCAGGATATGGCTTACGCAGATTCCATGAGTGCGATGAATGTCTCGCAGGGCCGCTATCCGATCCTCTATGTCGGAAAAGACACGTTGTATGATGAAACAAAGCAGGAAATTTTGCGTACGCATCGCGATGAAATCATCGTCATGGGTGGCGTAAACACCATTAGCAATAAAGTGTATAAAGAATTAGTGGCGTTATCGGATGCTAAAGTGACACGCGTGGATGGCGTGGATCGTTACGAAGTAAATCGCAACTCCGTGGTACGCTATATGCCGAAGAGCGCAAAGGCCGTTGTGGCCAGCGGCATGTTTTACATGGATGCCCTGTCGTCCGTGCCGTATGCGCATCAAATGCAGGCACCAATCGTGCTGGTAACGAAAAACACCGTCCCGCCGGTGATTGCGGATTTGCTCTCGAAGCAGATGAAGGATGCGATAATTGTAGGGGGAGCGAACACGATTGCGCCGCAGAATAAGGCCAACTTGGAAGCCTTGCTGGGTAAGACGATCGAACGCATTACCGGAGCGGATCGCTATGCGGTCAGTGCGAATGTCTCGAATCGCCTCGTTAAGGTAGAGGACGCTATTGTCACGAGTGGGGAGAAGTGGTCGGATGCGTTGGTAGCGGGTCCACTGGCGCAGAAACGGAACGCGCCGGTGCTCTTGACGGCCAAGAAGTCTCTGCCTAGCCCGATCGTTGCGTACTTGGATACGCATAAGAATCTGAAATCCTTAATCACTGTGGGTGGTTCGGCGTCGATCGGGGAAGGCGTGCGTACACAGCTAAAGGCGCTGTTTCCGGTTGTAATGAAAGAGAAGTAAGGAAAGGAATAAAGCTTAATAATCTTAATAATAAGGAAGCCCGCAACGTTCGTTGCGGGCTTTTCTTCTTTCAGCCCTCTTATCATCGCTAAAAGATAAATTTTTGTTAAGAAAATGTGAGGAAGATAAGAACTTTTCGCCGAATTCATGTACAATAAAAGAGTGGCTTAGCCGTCAAAAATGGCTGCGCCATTTAGAAAAACGGCATGCCGTACCGAAAAACCGGTTAGGAAGAGAACACTCGAAGCGTGAGGGGATACCGCGGTTATGACAGTATTCGATTATTTGGGGTTGTTGGGTGGCGTTGCCATGCTGCTCTTTGGTATGTCACTGATGGGGGATGGGTTAAATGTGATCTCCGGTGGCAAGATGGAGGGACTGCTGAAGCGGCTGGTTTCCAGTAAGATCAAGGGTGTATTACTGGGAGCAGGGGTGACAGCGGTGATCCAAGCGTCGGCGGCGACAACGGTGATGGTGGTGGCGTTGGTAAACTCTGGCGTGCTGCAGTTGCAGCAGGCGGTTTCCATCATCATGGGCGCTAACATTGGTACAACGATTACGGCGTGGATTTTGAGTTTAAGCGGTCTGTCCGGCGAAAACTTTTGGATACAGATGTTAAAACCCAGTTCGTTTTCACCGATATTGGCCTTAGTGGGCGTCATCATATTATTTCGGGCAAAGAACGAGAATCAAAAGGCGAAATCCAGCGTACTTTTGGGCTTTTCCGTGCTGATGTTCGGCATGGAGACCATGATGCGATCGATGGAGCCTTTGCAGACGTCAGCAGCCTTCTTCAAGATTGTGGATTTATTTTCCAATCCGGTGCTGGGATTGTTATTGGGCATGGGCATTACGGCACTAATTCAATCGTCCTCGGCCTTTACGGGTATTTTACAGGCGTTGTCGTCGACAGGAGCTATCACCTTCGGCGCGGCCATTCCGGTCATCATGGGCCAGAATATCGGTACCTGCATTACCGCGTTGCTGTCGGGCATCGGGGCCGAAGTGAACGCTAAGCGCGCCGCGATGATTCACCTGATTTTCAACGTTCTGGGAACGGGACTGTTCCTGTGCGCCTTTTACCTAGGCAATTTGCTTTTCCATTACACGTTTTTAAACGATACCGTCAATGCGGTGAATATTGCGATTATCCATACGACCTTTAACGTAGCAACGACATTGGCGTTGTATCCGTTTTCCGATAAGCTGGTGGAATTATCCGCCAAAATTATTAAAGATAAAAAGCCGACGGTGGTCGAAGATGCCGTGGAGCAGGATCTGAAATTGTTGGAACCGCGTCTATTAAATCGCCCGGACTTTGCCGTGCAGCAAGCCTACTCTGTGCTTTGCGGCATGATGCATCTGGCAACGGAAGAGTTTAATGAAACAGTGCTGTTGATGCAGGAATACACACCGGAGCGCCATGAGAAGATTGAACAGATGGAGCGACAAGTGGATCGCTATGAGGATGCCCTGCAAGATTACAGCGTGCGCATTTCGAAGGCGTCCCTTTCCGATATCGATGTGCATAAATTGACCGTGATCATGTATACCTTGAACGACATCGAACGCATCAGTGATTACGGTATCCATTTGGCAGATCAGGTGCTGAAAAGTGTGGAATCGCCGCAGCAATTCTCGAAAATCTCTCGGATGGAACTCAAGGTATATGCGTCGGCCGTGCAGGAGATTGTTGAAAATACATTCCGTGCGCTGGAGAGTTTGTCCTATGATGAGGCCATTCAGATCGAGCCGTTGGAAGAATGTATCGATGAAATCAATCAGACGCTATCGCATCGCCATATTACACGCTTGCAGAACGGCGCTTGCAATGCGCTGAACGGTCCAATCATTGTCGAAATGTTTAACAGCTTGGAACGCATTGGGGATCACTGTTCCAACATCGGCATCAGCGTAATTCAGTACACGACGAAGAAATACCTGGCGCATGAATATCAATCGCATATTGATAAAACCAGCGAGAGATTCCGTCAGAAATTTGATTACTATGTTGCCAAATATCCTTTGCCGGCGGCGGAAAAATAAAGTAAAAAAGAGAGCCTTAAATAGCGTGACCCCAAAAAGTTGGACCAGAGAGATAAGTACATTCTGTGCTTATCTC
>ERZ1031273.280-NODE-280-length-23132-cov-12.262252_pt1 | contig 23132 bp, 22 predicted proteins | sample MGYA00516575_ERZ1031273 | MGnify/ENA primary metagenome ERZ1031273 (study PRJEB33718, sample SAMN03159816) | human skin metagenome | collected 2014-02-25 | study: EMG produced TPA metagenomics assembly of the PRJNA266117 data set (Human skin bacterial metagenome... | reverse complement strand
TCCCACACCGACACGCGATTCTTACCCGCAGCGGAAGTATCAAACCACAGGTCACCTTTAGTGAAAGACCCGGTAGGTTTAGTGGGTTGGTAATAAGACTGATTCTTCCCATCCGCAGTGGCCTTCACCGTGGACAGGTCCTTCTTCAAGTCCTCTTGGGCCTTCTGTACCGCCTGCACGCGCTCGTCAGCGACGCTCACCCACTTCGACCCGTCCCACCGGTGGGGCGTGTTGTTCTTCGACCCGTCAAACCACAAGTCACCCTGCTTCATGTCCGTCGTGGGTGCAGTCGTAGAATAGAAATTCTTATTCCCACCATCAGCAGACACCACAACAGCGTCCAGCTTCTTCGCCAGCTCAGCCTGCGCAGTCTCCACGACTTGAAGCCGGGAATCCCTCGCCGACACCCACTTCGACCCGTCCCACAGGTTCAAGCCCCACTTCGGCTGCCCAGTTTCAGGGTCAATCGATGTGTCGAACCACACGTCACCATCAGACCCCGTTTCAGGTTTCGTCGGTGAGTAGTAGTTCTTGTTCTTCCCGTTCGCTGAGTCCTTGACAATCTCAATCTCGCCCTCGAGCGAGATCATCGTCACCTCGACAGGCACCGCCTGTGAATAAACCGAAAGCGCTGTGGAAAATGTCTCACTTTTCACAGCAACATAGACTGTGCCATTTCCTGGCGACATGAAGATCGCCTGACCGCCTGACGGAGGTTCAATCGTCGCTACCGGCACCGCATCGGACATGTCAGGAACTAGCCCCGCATACACAATCCGCCGGCGATAATCAGCAGGCAATGGAGCACCGTCGACGTTCGTTCCGTCGTGCTCAACCGTGATAACAACGCCATCCACTGTGACGATCGGCGGTGACGGTTGCGGAGGTGGTGGACCTACCACGTGAACGACCGCGTGCGTACCGTCTTCCTGCAACCCAATCTTCATGACCGTTTTCTGGTGTGCGTCGTTGACCAGAAGCGTTCCGTTCTCGATTGATGAGTGGCGAATCTGGTCTGCTGAGAGTAGGCCGCGCACTTGGTCTTTTACCTTAGAGACTTCACGTATGAGCCTGGTGAGTTCGTCAGCCATGTGTCACTTTCTCCGCTCGTTTTACTGTCACGTCAAGAGTCTGTTTTTCGGGGTGTGTGGTTATCGCCAGGAGCTTCACCCAAATGTTCTGCGGATCCGCCCACCCATCTGCAGTTTGTAGCCGCACGTCGTCGCCGACAGTAAGTGACCCGACAGGCGCTGTGGGGTGATCGATCACGGTGAGCTGGTCAAGGTTCGGGCTACCGACTCGCGAGCGCAGTTCTGCGTCTGCGCGTTTTCTGGCGGCGGTGGGGGTGGTGATGGATTTGTCTATGATGACTGCGTCTCTGGCGAGGTGTTTTTGGGTGGCAGTGGTGGCGGTGTGGTGCATCATTGCTGATCCTTCGCCTGCTCCGATGACGAAGATTTGTGTTGCGTAGTCGTCGGGGCGTGATTCGAATTGTGGGCGTTGTGTTACGTTTACGCCTTCTATGAGTAGTGCGTCGTTGTTGCGTCGGCCGAGTCGTGGGTAGCCGAAGTTGAGTTCGTGTTTGATGTGTTCGCCGTTCCATGCGTGTGTGCATGTCCATTCGAATGGGGCGAGTTCGGCGAGCGCGTCGAATTCTTTTGCGAGGTCGTGGGTGGACCACCAGGTGAGTGTGTATGGGTCTATTTTTTGTGGGGTTGTTCCTGGTTCGATGGTGTCGTCTGCGAGGAACATTTGCCGGCTTTTGGTATCTCCTGTTTGTGTGATGCCGAGGTTGTAGCCGGGTCGTTTTTGGGTGTGTTGCCATAGGTGCCATGCTGTTTTGAGTGGGTCGCCTCGTTCGATTGAGGTGGTTCCGGTGTATCTGGTGTCTGTGAGGTATCCGGTGTGGCCGATGCAGTCGATTGTGAGGTTGGGGCCATCTGCTGTGATGGTTTCGACGATTCCGCCTCCTCGTATGTGGCCGTCTGCTTCGGCGTAGATCGCGTTTCTCCACGTGTCGATTTCGTATTTTTTGACGTGTGGGTGTTCGGGTGTGAGTGTTCCTTTAATACCTCCGTGGCCGTTGAGTGTGGTTTGGATTTCGACTCCGCTCAGTGGGAGGTTGTAGTCGATGGTTGTTTCTGTTCCGTCGCCGTTGAGTTTGGTGAGGATGTAGCGCCATGTGGTTGTCATGTGAGGCTCGCATCTGGGGTTTCAAGGAATCGACATTTGAATGTGATTCCTGATCTGTTGTCGAGTGAGACCTGACCGGTTTGTGCGGTGCTTGCTAGGTCGACGAAGGCGCGGATGTCGAATTGTATCTCTTTGCCTCGTTCGTCTGGCCAGACGTATAGGTTCTCTGCGAGCAACCAGTTGGTTTTGTAAATGGTGTTGTTCTCGAGCACGTCCCATCCGAAATCCTGTGACCAGTGTGGTTCTCCGGATCCGTCGGCGGCTTCGTGTGCGATGTACCATCCTCCCCACGATGATTTCCCGGAGTACCTGACTCCTGTCAGGTGGCATTCGATGATCATTCGTGTCGCCCAGGTTGGGGCTTTGATCTTGAAACCGCCTCCGTGTACGCGGTCTGGGAACTGCTCGCCTCTGAGGACTCCTGTCCCGTTTCGTTTCTGGCGGAGCACGTGTGACCAGGTCTGGATGGCTTGCTGTACGACTGGTCGGGCGATGACATGGTCTTCTACGCGTGGCAGTGCGATCTCTCTGATGTCTTCGATCATGCCGGCGGTGATGGTTGCTGTGTTAGCTGGTTGCACGATCTTCGCTAGAGGCACGTGCGGGTACTGCAACCCGCTGATTGAGGAAACGACTGCGTACCTGTTGTATGGCCCGTTCACTACGTCTTCTGGAGGGTTGCCGGCGTACTGGTCGTCATCGATGCGCACGATCAGGTATCTGGTTGCCCCACCAGATGATCCGGTCGCTGGAATTGGCACGTCTGTCGATGACTCTTCAGTTATCGCGTACGACTGGTTAAAAGCTCCCGGGTAATCGTTCGGAGTCACGGCGCCACCACGATGCACACGCACCGCAGCCCCTGGGACTGGGAGCGCACGCACTGCCATATCCCCCGGCCCGTAGACGCCTCGGGCGCCTTTTGTTGCAGCATGCAGTGACATGCGAGCGCCTTCAACGCTGTTGTCTGCTCCGTGGCCGATTGCCCAGGGGACTGGTATGAGTGCCATCGTTGTTTTCCTTTCAGGCTGTGGCTGGTCGCCAGGTGACGGTGAGACGTGATGTTCCCGAGGTGTCTTCTCCTTCGAAGAAGATTTCCGATTGCCCGGGTGGGATTGTGATGTGGTCTATTCGTGAAGACCTGGTCAGTGCTCCGGCCAGTGATGCACCGTTGTTGCGTAGGACTGTTTGGGTGAGCGCGTTCACGGTGACTGACTGGTCGTGTTTGAGGTTGGTGGTGAACTGCAGGGTCCAGCCCGGGCCTTTGACTTTTGGCCTGTTGATGGGGCCGGTGATTGTGATTGTTACGTCGTTGGTGTGGAGTGTTCCACCGCCGTTGTCGATGATTCCCTGCCGTCTGCCTGCTTCGGTGGTTGACCAGGGGAATTTCACCGGGAATATCAAACCCCCGGCACGGCCGGGGGTGAGAGTGAGTGACACTGATCTGGTTTTGTTTTCGTAGATTTGTGTGCTCGCGGGGTGGAACTCACCTTTTGCTTTCACTGTTTCGAGCACCCACGCGTCGTTGTCGTCTGGTTCGAAGTTTCGTGGGCGCCCATAAATGCGTTGTTCGACTCCATGCCTGTTGAACACAAGCGGGACCGTTTGCAACGGCGACCATGTGCGACGCTGATAGTCCCACGCCGTGGCGAGCGCGTGGAGGTTTTTCGTTGCCTCGGCTGGTGTTTTCCCGGTGATGGTGAATTCGAATTGCCAGGGTGTTGGGCGCCGGTAGTCTCGGCCGAAGTAGATGCCGTCGGCTACTGGGTTTTCGGTGTCTTGGTGTGTCCAGTCGGTTTTTCCCTTTGTCACGCTTGACGGGTAGACGGGGTGGCCATCTCCGAATTGGTAGTCGCCGAGTTGGAATTGGGCGTGTTTGAGTGCCATTACGTGGCTCCTACTATTTTTGATCCTCGGTCAATGGTGTTGCGGGACGCGGTGATTGACTGGTTCACGGTGGTGGTGATGTGTGCGGCCATGGGTTTGCCGTCCACCAGGAGTGTGATACCGAGCCCGTTTATTGCCTTGGCTAGTTCAGCTGACGTGGTCTGATGGGTTCCTGCCTGGAGCTGCGCTACTGTTTCTGGCGATAGAGTCAGTGTCGCTGGTTTTAGTACCTGGTTTTCGATCTGGAACGATTTCTTGGACGGCACCACTTTCTCGCCACCGCGCATGCGCATGAGTTCGGGTCCTGATTCTCCGACCCATGCCCACCCCGGCACTGCTGATTCTGTTCCAGCTTCGTATCCGTGCCCCCAGCCGACGACAGATCTCCACCCTGTCATTCCGTGGTAACGCTTGTGCTTGTGTTGCGCATTAGCTGCACGCATTCCCGCGATCAGGTTCTTTAGTGGGTTGTAGACGTTGGGGATGAATGGGCCCAATCCTTTTCCGAAGTCTGTCCACGTCACTCCTGGAACCTGGACAAGACCGCGGGCAGGGTCACCCCTCAGAACGTTGATGTCGCGTAAGGCCGAAGACTGTACAAGGTTAGGGTTACCGTTTGACTCAGTTTTGATCTGACGCAACCACCGGTTTTCATCATCTGGGCCACTACCAATACCTGTGATGGCGAGCGCTTGGCGTACGAGTCCACGCCATGATTCGATGTTTCCTGGCTGTCCGACTGTGGCTGATGTTTTTGAGAATTCGCCGGCTTTTTTGACTAGTCCCTCGCGCACGTCTTTGAGGACTCCGTGGCCGATTTTTGCGACTATGCCTCCCAGCTGTGAGATCGGAGCGGAAACGTCCTTGATTGCTTTGTCGGCGTGAATGTCGGCGGCTTTTTTGTACATGGCTTCGAAGTTTCCGCCCAAACTGTTGATACCTGCTTTGGACAAGAACGCTGGAATGATAGGTGCGCCAACATCACCACCAACTGGTGCCCCGACTTGGAGGGATTGTAGGCGTGCCCATAGGTCTCCACCTGGTTTTATGTTTCTATTGAAGCTTCCTAATGATCTACGGCCCAGGTCGACGTGTGCGTGGTTATAGTGGCCTGCGTATCTCCAGATCACTCCCCAGCCCAGGGCGTGAAGGATCGGGGCAATCTGGTCGAAGTCACGCATCTCCTTTGCCGATTGGCCCGGTGCTGTGTTCAGGTCTAGGGCCCCTTGCCGGTAGTGCCACGAGTTCGGGGCGTGAACACGGTGCACTGGTCCGAACGGTCCTGGCCCTTCGCTGACTCTGACACCGATTTTTCGTAGCGCGTGGCCAAGCTGAATGAGTCCTTGTGTGTTTCTTGGAACTACACCACCTGTAGCGAACTTTTCGTGTGGTAAGTCTAGAAACTTTTGGACCGCGTCAGTACCGCCATTACGAGCGGCCGCATTAACACCGTCTACCCACTCTCGGCCGAGAACCTTCCCGACCTCAGGGCGAAGGACAGGCTCCCCACCTGACAATTCAAGGACACCGCCAGTTGGTGACACGAACGTGTGCACATCGCGACCTGGGGTGTACCCAGGCATCATCCCACCAGTAGCGAACTTGATGTGTTCAGGTGCAGTCAGTTTCACACCAACCTCACCAAACGTTTTGTTCACACTTCCGGTGAACCTACCGAAAATAGTGATCAGCTGGTTGAGCTTGCCACCAAGATCAGGGCGAGCTGAAGACATTTCAGCGTTCATACCCGAACGAATACCAGCGAACGCTCGCTTCCCTGTCCTTTCAATCGATGCGAACCCATCAAACGCGATACGACCCAATCCAGCTAATCTGCCTGACAGGTCACCTTGCATTCCACGAAGAACACCATCAGCACCAGACCGCAACTGTCGCATCAACGCCAACGACTGATCACGCATAAACGTGTACCCGTCAACAGTACGTTTACCCATCACAGTCAAGTCCGTGTTCGTTGTCGCAACCATCGACTCCATGTGCGCTGTCGTTGCTTCATTGCGTTGGGCAAGTGACACAAGCGTGTCCGTCGTCATCTGCAAATACGCTGAAGTTGTCGACGCCTGCATCGCGGTCAACGCCTCAACAGTCGTGTCCCGCATCAGCTCCCATCCCGACACCACTTCTTTAGAGTTCGGGTTCGCCATAGAGGTTTGCTCCGGAATCGCAGAGGCACCGCCGGCCCGTCCAGAGGCGCCCGTAGCGCCCTCCCACGACGGAGCGGACACTGGCACCGCATCAATGCTTGGAATCGCAGATATACCCAGCTGTTGAGCTGTTTGTGCGACCGCCTCTAGCGAATCTTCAATACCCAGCCGGAAACCCTCAGCCGTGTCCACACCACGGTCACGCATCACCCGTGACGGTGACTTGATACCCAACGCGCTTTTCAGCGAGTTCTCCATGCCTTTGGCGATCTTGTGAATCGCTGACTCAATGTTCTTCTTCTGCGACTCAAGTCCACGCACAATGCCAGCGGCAGCGTCAACACCGCCTTTGTAAAACCCATGGGTCACATACTTACCCGCCTGTGCGGAATACTTTTCAATATCCCTGTACGAAGCGTTCAGCGATGACACGTCACTCTTAGATCCACCAAGAAGCGCGTCCGCCATTTCCAACGACTCATCAATCGACGATGCTTGAGCGACCTCTTGAAGGATCTGCCCCGAGTACCCCATCTTCTGCAGCCGGTTAAGCTTCTGCGAAAGCTCTTTCACCCGTGATGCGGCACGAGACGCATTCTTCACCGCCCCAGAAACACCTTTCGTGTTCTCCCACACACCAGGCTTCGTCTGAGACCACAGCGAAGACACATCAAGCTTGTACGCATTACCAGAAACCGACGACGCCACCGACTCCTGGATCTGCTTCAACTCATCAAGCTTCTTCTTCGCCCCTTCAGTTTTCTTCTCAACCGATTCCAACTGCTTATACAACGACCGCAACGACCGTTCATACCGACTCGCATCACGAGAAGCTCGACGTCTAGCGTCATTCGACAGGTCCTCGTTCTTACCCAAGCCATACAACCTATCGACTGCCGAGTACGCACCAGAAAGCGACCCCGTCACCTGATCGCGCACATCACCACGACGCAGATCAGTACGCAAGTCTCCACGTGCTTCTCCTAAACGGCGTGCACGCTCCTGGGCCTCCTTCACACGCGTTTCAGCAGCAGACAACCTTTCCTTAGCTGAATCCAGACGGTCCTGCGCCTTCTCAACCCGTTCATCAGCCCGGTCTTTATCCTTACCCTTCGCATTCTTAGCAACCTTGCGGGCTTTCTTCACATCCGCTTCAGCATCACGCACACGCTTCTTCGCAGCCTCCACAATTCCGCCCTTGGCGAGCGCCTGCATGTTTGGCATGCGTCTGATCGTTTCGAGCAGGATTTTGCGTGAGCGTACGGATCCGTCTAGGGGAATGTATGCTTCGTCGACGTCGGTTCTGTCCCCGACGATTCGCCACGTGTTCGGGGGGACCATTTGTGCGGTGGCTTCCATGAAACCACCGGAGGCGAAGCGTGAAGATGACCCGCCGGCTCCGCTCTTAGTAGCCCACCGGTCACGTGATTCTTGGGCAAGGTCTCGTCCCTTACCCCATTCTTTGATACCCCGCCAGATTTTTACGAATACGTTGGATTCTTTGCCGTCGATGTCGTCTGCGGCTTTACCAACTGCTTCAACCTGGTTTTTTGCGTCTTTTGCTCCGGGGGTGCGTACTTCAGGGGCAATCAGCGTGTCGTTAAGGTCATCCGCTGCGCCTTTAACCTTATTGATTCCGTCTGTTGCGGAGTCAGCGCCTTCGAGTTTGATCTGGGTGCGGATTTCGTCTGGGGTTTGTAAGGCTGTGTCCGCGTATTTTTCGGCCTCGCGTTTGGTCATGCCGAATGCGATCGCTTGGTTGATTAGTTCGCGACGGTGCTCTTCAAGCGCGCGGGCTACTTCTTCAGCTGAGCGTGCTTCCTCAATCATGTACGCGGCGTGTTCATTACCCGAGCGGGCAAGACCGTCGAGTACGTCTTGGTTGGCACGTCCTGCCTTCGTGGTGATGTCGAGCGTTCTACCGTTCTCTCGTAGCGCTTCGTTCGCGTCGTCAAGTGCCTGTTCAAACCTTCGTGCGGCTGCACGTTCGTCAAGGAACGTTGACCCGAAGTTACGCACTTCATCGGCAAGGTCAGCGATTTTCTCTTGGGTTGTTTTCGCGTCTACACCGAGCTGTTGAAGCTTCTTTGCCTGTTCGTCTGTGGCTGCAGACGCTTCGAGCATTTCAGCTGAGATTTCGCCCGTAGCGAGTTTCATCAGTGTCTGCTCGTCTGCGGTTAGTCCAGCGGCTGTTGCTACATCGGTGAGGTACTTTTTGTACTCTGGGAACTGTTCGAGTAGACGGTCGTTTTCAATGCCGGTTTCTTGGGCGCTTTTCGCTATCTCTTTAAACCCTTCCGTTGCCGTGTCCATTGCTCCACCCTGGGCAAGATCACGTAACGCCACATCGGTTTCTTTGATCGTTTCGGCAACAATGGTTTCGGCACTTCGTGTCCCGAGTAGCTTGTCAAGTTGTTGGTTGAATTTCCCTGCGAAGTCCGATGACCGGTCTATCGCTTTACCCCACGAATCAATTTCTCCGTAGGAGTTGACCCACCACCCGTTAGCTTCTTCCCAGATACTTGGGTCCAGGATGGAGCCCGTCACGTCATGCCTCGTGCTGTCCTGCAACTTAACCAGGGCGTTCATCATTTCCTCTGATGACCGCGACGTCGAATCGATCATCTGATTCATACCCCAAGCAACAGCGCGTGCCCCAGCAAACGCAATCGATACCGCAGCCGCAGCTTTACCGACCTTCCCCAGACCAGCGGACAAGTTCGGGTGTTCCTTGTTCAGCGTCTTAAACGCGTCAATGAGTTCGAACGCTTTAGGTGCAAGCGTGATGAACGCTCCCGCGGCCAGCGTTCCGGCACCGGCAACACCAACAATTCCCACAGTCGCGTTTTTCACCGGTTCAGGAAGCTTTGCGAACCAGTTCGCGAACTCTGCAAGTTTGTCAGCACCTGCAGAGATCGCTGGCAAGAACACCGACCCAATCTCAATACCAGCGTCCTTGATAGAGTTTACCGCGATCTGAACACGCGATTCCGCGGTCTCATACCGCTTGTTAGCCTCCTGGATCAGAGCTATACCCTTTGCATACTCCTCATTTCCACTTGCGAGCGCGTCTTTGAGTACGTCTGATGCGGAGGCGAGGCGTAGCACTGCATCTGATTCTCTGATGCCTGTGATTCCTAACGCGGTGAGGGTTTGGTTGACGTTCTCGCCTTGTTTTTGGGCTTCTCCGAGGTGGGCGACAAACTTTTGGACGGTGCCTGCAGAGTCTTCTCCCCAGGACTGTTTGAACTCGTCTGCGCTCATGCCGGATGCTTTGGCGAATGCGTTCATGGAGTCGCCTCCGTCTTTGACGGCGTTGCCCATTTTCTTCATCACCATTGACATTGCCGTGCCACCTGCTTCAGCTTCTACACCCACTGATGAGAGAGCTGTTGCCAGGCCGAAAACGTCTCCTGCTGACATGTTGGCTTGCTTACCTGCGGCTGCAAGCCTCATCGACATGTCAACGATTTCTGCTTCTGTCGTTGCGAAGTTGTTTCCCAGCCCAACGATGGATGCTCCTAAGCGTCCTACCTCTGAGGTGGGCAGTTGCATGATGTTAGAGAAACGTGCCAGCTCAGTGGCTGCCTGATCTGCGGTGAGGTTTGTCGCTTCTCCCATGTCGATCATCGTTTTGGTAAACGTTGCGACATCTTTCGTTTTCACACCCAGCTGTCCGGCGGCTTCTGCGACGCTAGCGATCTCTGTGTGCGATGCCGGCAAGGTGGTGGTGGCGAGTGTGCGTAACTGTTGTTCAAGCGATGAAAGCTCTGATTCGGTCCCGTCTACGGTTTTCCGCACGCCAGCGAAATCAGACTGCCATTTCATTGCCGCACGCCCGGCCATACCGAATGTGACCGCGACACCAGCCCCGAACGCCAGCGTTGACTTCCCGACAATGTCCCACTCGCGTTCATGGTCTTTAAGGGACTTTTCGAAGCGCTTCAGTTTCTTGTTTGCCGGTTCAATACCTTTATCAGTGACACCTTTAAGAGCCGTGACAGCAGTACGCGCACCTGTCACCACACCCTGGGCATCAAGCACCATGCGTAAAGCAATACGTCGTTCTGCCATCACGGCCCTTTCTTACTTGGTTGTAACTTCTGCAGACCACAACAACGCGTCAGGAACGTCATACTCGTACTCCTGCTGAGCACGCCTGATCGCTGTTGTAGCGTGACACCTTGTTGGCGGTGGCACTGTGAACCTGCCAGCCACCGCCTGATCTTGACACTTCTCTTTCGGAGACCCACACACCGGACACAACGATTTCCGATATTCCGCGAGCGCGCGCATCCAGTCGCGCTGTCGGCTGTCCCATTCCGGATCGTTGGCGGTGGTGGGTGTCCAGCCCCTGAACCGCTTAAGGCTGATTCCTAGGCGTTCTGCTATTTCGAGGTCTTGTCTAAGGTCCGGTTCAGAATGGATGCGGTTCGTGAGAAAGGGATTTCAGACTCACGCTGGTTGAGCCGGAATACTGCGCCTACGAATTCCGCGTACTGGGCATCTGAGATTTCTTCTGCGATCTCTTCCCAGTCTTCCGGGGACCAGTCGACCGTGTCACCTGACTTGGTTGTGACTGCCACAATGGACTCTGGGAGTGCTTCGTTAAACAACGCGTCAGCGTTGAAGCCGAAACGTTGGTCCATGTCGTCATCTTCACGTGCTGGGTGCGCGTCTACGAGCTCGACCCAGCGTTTTCTGGTCAGTGCCCGGAGTTTGAAGACGATGATGGAGGATTCCATTTCGTTTTCGATGTGCTCAACGCGTTTAGCGGCAGCGCGAACACTGGCAGAAGAGTTCAGCCGGTCTGGTGACTCTGTTTTCTGTGCACGTTCCAGCTCATTTGTTGCGACCTCGTGGTCAGCCAGAAGGTCAAGGTTGGTGACGAGCTCCACGTTCGCTGTCGCTCTGGTGATCGTAATTTTTGACATGAGTTTCTCCCTGGTTGGTCTCCCTGGGTGAGTAATAAATGAGCCTGGCCTCGCGCGCCCAGGGAGACCACGCGAGACCAGACAGCTAGATGTTCTTACGCGGTAGCGACTTTCGCGTCACGCACGTCAGCAGAGATGAACTGTGGGATGGTTGACCGGATTACCGAGTTAGCTTCCGGCGCCACACCCTGCTTTTCACCTGCACGGGCTGGGTAGATCGTCACGACCTGACCTTCTTTGAAAGGTTCTTCGTACGGAACGCCTCGGCGCTCAACGAAGTACCCTTCGGCCCCTTCAGTAATGTTTTCTACAGCGTCGTTCGGGTCTTCGGTGTTCGTGTTGTCGATCACGGTGATAGACAATCCTGGGGTCTTACGACCCGGACGGCCGAACTCCTGACGCGAACACAGGCGTGGATCCGAAATCGTTGCCTGTTCCTTCGTTGGATTCCACCCGTCACCTGTCAGATAGCACGAAATGTCAATGACGCTTTCCGCGTTGAGCTCTGTAGAGGTTGGTTTCGTGTAATCTTTAAACGCTTTTACCCAGACGACCTTCATGTTGCCGTCGGCTGGTGTCGATGGGATTTCCGCCATGGTATTCTCCTTTTCTTCTTGTCAGCTCAGCCGATCAGCTAGAGCCTGCACCGACTCACTATGAGACGGCTCATTCATGGGTGGCCCACTCTGGGGCCGTATCTTCGGTTTCGCTGGCCTACACGCCGGCGACTTCTCAAACCTGCCCAAAACCTGCACAACGCCATCGCGCACCAAGCGCGAATCTTCAGGCACATCAAACTGGTGCCCGGTCTGCCGGTCCTTCACTCGAACAAACATTCGAACTCCTATCTCGCAGACACAGTCATCTCGAAACTGACTACCGTGTAACACACCCGCCTGTTCGACCCGATGATCGTCACGTCCGGATCCTCTGCTGGTGGTAATGCCGACACCTCACGCAGAGGTGAACACGCCCAACCGTCAACAACCGGGGTCGCCTGCTCAAGTGCTTGCACTACCCGCGAATACACGACCGCTACAGACTCAAACGTCGCCGCCGCTACCGTGACGTTGACCTCGATCACGTCACCCAACCGTGTGCCTGCAAACGACCTCGGTAACGGCAACGGCGGACGCACCCGCACAACCGTCCACGGCAACGCATCAAATGACGCCTGGCCATCGGACAATTCCACGACCTCGGTAACGGGACTCACATCACCTGGAAGTAAGCCTGCGATCGCTTGGGCAACAGCGAAGTAACTGCTCGTCATCGCAAGTAGCCCTTCAATACCTCGCCGAGGTGCTTCTGGAGGTTGTCTGCTTCCTCCCGTGCGGGACGGTAAAAGTCAAGTGATCCCCCACCGCCATTAGCCCCGCCGAAGTACGCGATGTTGGCGATATGCCCGACAGTTCCCGGCGCATACTTTTTCGTGACGGAACGTTTGCTGTTGCCTCTCACGGTCTTCAATACATCCGGGCCGATCTCGTACTCGGCACCACCAGCAGTAAACGTTTCATCGAAACTCGTCACACGAGCTAACTTCGCGAAATGCTTCGACTTCTTAGCATCGGCAACAAGCTCCTTCTTAATGTTCACCGCGCCCTTCTTCATCACCTTGCGTGCTGAATCAATCACCTTGTTAGGCGCGTACTGAATGTCAGCAATCACCGACGTAAGCTCACCGTCATCGATCTTCATAGTTCCTCCACTTGGTGACGATCAGCCGTGGCATACGCTTTCACAGGCGCAGGTAATGTCACCCGGTACTGCTTGCCCACAAACCGGTCATCTACAGGCGACTGGGTGACCGTGACAATGTCACCCGGGCGCACCTGACACGCACCCACCGGAACATGCACCTCAAGCCTGGCCACCGTGACAGCCAACCCAGCAGTATCAGCACCCACAGGCTGAACCTCAGAAGACTGCACCTTGCACTTACCCGCATACACCCGCGAGCGCACGTTGGTGACTTTTCCGGTGTTCTTGTCGGTTACAAGGTCACCGACTCGTTCTATTTGGCACTGTTGGGTCATGAGGCGTTCTGCAGCGCGTCGACCGCGTGCCACTACTATTTCTGGGCGCATCACAGTGTCCTTAGGACGCGGGCTCCTGAGCCGAAGCGTTCTGACAGCCATGCGCGTGTCCGTTGCGGCAAGCTCATGGGTGTGACTTGTTCGAGTCCTTCTCCGGTGGTTGCGAAGCTTTCGCGGTAGTCATCAATAGCGATAGACGATCGTGCCCCGTTGCGGAGTTCGAACGCCTGGTCAGATACTGCGTTAATGCCTGCGATGGTCATTGCTGCGCACAAGGATTTGATGTCTGCCGGGACTGTGTCGTACCCGTGTGTGTAGGTGATTTCTACCTCTGGTAGGTCCCTGGAGGTGGCCCACCCGCGTGCACGGTATAGTCCTGATGTTGCGACCTTGAAGTCTGTGACCGGAACGCCGTCGCATGTGACGTTGTGAACTTCTCTGATCGGTAGCCCTGGTAGATCCAGGATCCGTTCGTTGACACCGAGCACCACGATTGTTGAGGTGCGTTTCAGGATTGGGCACCCGGCGGCGTCTGTGATTGCGGAGGATGCTGACTCAATCATCGTTGCGATGAGAACGTCCGCATGATCATCAGGTTGGACACCGAAGGCCACGAGATCACTTGGTTGAATCAGCATCACGCATCACCGCCTGTCACTTCACGAAATCGTCGCAGAGTTCACGGATCTGGTCACGGTTTAAGCCCTGCAACTTTTCCTCTGGCACGCCCACCGCGAGCGCGTATTCGACCCACTTGGGTTTTGCTGCGTTACCGGCTGGGGCTTCTACAGTGGTGTGGTCTTCCGTGTCGTCTGGTGTTTGTTGTTCGTCGTTGTGTGTCGTTGGTTGCTGTGGTTCATCTGAACGGTCTTCAGTACAAGTTGGGGCATGTTCAGTAGATTCCCCTGCCAACTGAACATGCCCCGCGTCTAAGAGGCCACGCGCAACCGATTCGTCGACATCAATGACCACTTCGCTCGGTCCGACAATCTTCACCATGAGCTGTGCCCCTTACTCAGCGGTGAAGGACGCGACGGCGGTTGGTCGGATAACCTTCGACCCGTACACGTGCAAGCCACGTAGACGGTCTGCGAACTTGTTCTCCGCGCGCATTGCTTCGGTCTTCTGGATCTGAGAGACAAAAGCGATAGCTGAGCGGTGGAACGCTACCACCTGTGGCTTGTCAGTGACTGGAAGGTTTTCCGACACGTAGCCATCGAATCCAAGCAGACGACCAATTGCGGCTTCCCGCAACCCTTCCGTCGCGCCCAAAGTGTCCGCGTTCGTGATCTTTGAAGAGTACTCAAGCAACAGACCTTCGAACTCGGCGTTGGCGACGAACACACGGTTCTGGTTAGGAACCTTCGCCTTACGCAATGCCTTACGCAGATCACGCAACACGTTCCATGCAGATTCCGCGTCGGTCACGGTAGCAGTAACAGCCGTCGAGTTCGTGACCGCGAGCGCACCTAAGTGCTTGTCTGCGTCATCGACTAGGCCGTGAGCTGCAGAACGTGAGTACTCGTCGAGTGCCCCAGCCGACTGCGCACGGTCGATGTCATCGACGTAGAAGTCGAAGTTCTTCTCCTGGTCAATGACCAGTTCAATTTCGGTGTCGGTGATGTCGTCAGCTGTGGTCGTACGTCCCGCAGCCTTGTAGTCCTTCACCTTTACAGGAACAGGGGACACAATGTGAAGCTTGTTGCCGGCGGTGAGGTTTCCTTCGTACTGACGGTTCGTCAGTCCAGCGAAAACTGCTTCTTCCCGGAAGTCGACAAGCATCTGAGATGACCACAGTTCTGGAATGAACTTAGTGATAGCCATGTCGTTACTCCTTTCGTTTGCCTATCCAAGGCGGGTTACATATCAATGCGACCCTCGCGACGAGCCTTCACAATCTCTTGCGGAGACATGCCTTTCAGGTCTTGTGGAGACAGCTTCTTCTTCACGTGGCGTTTGCCTCTTGCTGAATCGAAACTGCTTGCACCGCCTTGCGCGGCCAAGTGTGGTTTACGCTCCAGCAAATCCTGGAGCGCTTCGTTAATGTCGTCTACGTCAACATCACCGTTGTCGGACACTTCAAACTCGCTTAAGTCCAAGAAGGCGAGCGCGTCGGAAGGATCCCGAAACTGGCCCGTGGCAAGCGATTTGATCTCGCTACGCAGAACGCGCTGGTTAGCTTTCGTGATTGCTTCCGCGCGAGCCTCTGCACGTGCTTTGTCCAACGCCTGCTCGTCTGGTGTTTTGTCCTTAGCATCGAACTCGGCGCGTAACTCATCAAGCTGTTTCTGCAGATCTCTAGCCTTAGCCCGTTCCGCGTTACGTTCCTGCTTCATCGCGCGAAGAGCTTTCCTGCCCTTTTCCATGAGCGCGTCAGCGCCTTCTGGGTCCTTGTCGTCGCTTTCTTCAGAGTCAGCGGTTTCTTCGCTTGCGTCTTCCGAGGTTTCGTTTTCCTCGCCTGCTTCCTCAAGTGTCTTGTCTGTGTCTTCTTTCAAGCCTTCAGACGAGGTCGAGTACTTCAAGGTTGCCATTGCGGTCCCTTCCTATTTCTGGCAATACAAAACCGCCCACGGGCAACCCGTGGACGGTAACAATCAAAAAATTGATTAAATTATCTTCGTGGCTTAATGTACTCGGCAACGATTTCTCGCGCCTCGTCTTCCCACCAAAACTTCTTCTTTGTCTCCATATTGTCAACGCATGTCAAAAGAGACTCAAGCGCGAGTTCAGACCCACCACCATGCAACCTATCCAGTCCGTGTTTCACAAACTCATCGTCTGCAGGTAAATCCTTGAGTGCCTCTTCGAACAGTTCGTCTGATCGCTTCGACATACTAGCTATTTTAGCTCGACTACTTTGGATACATCGAAACTAATCCTGGCCTTTTACTCCTGTGAAGTATTACTGCCCAAACTCTACCCTCGTATGTCACGAGTATTTCAACAGTTCCACTTGTTATTTTTGCTTCAGTTGCGGCACTCTTTGCCTGTACGAGAACATCTTCCAGTTTCGTTTTTATATATGCAGGGTCGCGCCCCCATGTTCGCGGTATCTGCGATTTGCTGGGATCCTTGCTGTAAAGATGCTCGTCGAGAACATGGTGCAATTCGCCATCAGTTAAATGCATAGGGAAGTCCCGTTCTGCGAACGGCATCGTCACACCACCAATTTTCATTGGCTCATCCCAATTATCACTTGAAGAGCTTGGTGCAACTGGGGGTGTGCCGTTTCCACGTCCGCCAGCACCACCGGTGGCAGTTGCAGGCTTGTTCTCTTGCGGCCTAACCGGTCTACGAGACCCCAACGATGGGCTTGGGCCCGGCACTGGCCTGGATGCGTTAACTACGCGTCTGCCCGCTTCAGCGAGCGCTATTGTTTCGTATGCGTGTACGCGTAGTTTGTAGACGCGTTGGCGTTCTAGTGTGCGGGCAACAGCCCGGGTGGCTTGGAGGTCTGCAACACGCTTGTGTAGGTCGGTGAATGCGTCCCATGCTTTCGGTTGTCTCACCGACCTGTCCCACACGCCGTGTGCGGCTTTCCACTCGTTGAGTGCTTTCTGTTTGAGCCATTTCTTGCCAGCGTTTGTCATGTGCAGGCCGGCGTTTAGCCCGTTGGGGTCTTGTGGCCCTAGCAGATACCCGTATTCCCGCATGAGACGTTTGGCAGTGTGAGTGTCTCCGTCTGCTCTGCGGTAAATCTCATGGACCGTCAAGCGTCGTTTACCAGCTTTGCCAGCTGGCGCATGGTTGCGATACCACCCGTGCTTTCCTGCGCCTTCTGAAGTGAACCTGCGTGACCGTCGGTGTGGAAGTGGCCTGGTAAGCGAGTTCCCCACCTGGTAAATGTCGGCTCCGTCCCGGATTGCTTGCGCACCGGCTTTGGTCCAGATCTTGTTCTGCTCTTCCTCAGAAAGAGCGTTGAACAGTTCATACGGGTCATTCGACCGCTTAGGCGCATCAGCAGGATCAAGCACTGGAACGTGGACGCACCGGCAGTGTGGGTGGCGCTTGAACACTTTCGATGTGAAGTACTGGCCAGTAAGCATTGAGCATCGCACGCAACACCCGACCTGCGGGATACGCTGATACGTCAAATGCTGGGACAGCGCTACAGCCAAGGACGCTTCTTCAGCTGTATCAAACGTCACCGCGTGAGTAAGCCTTGCCAGTTCAGCTACACCGGCGTACATGGCAACGTTTGGTGGCTTGGTCTGTCGAACTGCCTCAAGTGTCCGGTACGCAGGCCCAGCGAACGCCGCGTCAAGGTCTGCCCCCGTGTACGGCATCGACCCAACGTAGGAGTCCACATTGATCTGGTCATCAATGTCACGCCCTTGTACAGCTGAGGCGACAGTCATGAACGCGGCCGCGTCAATGACCGAAAACTCTTGAACATCCTCAGCGACCCGCGTTACGCGCGGGAGCTGTTGTTGCCACGAATCAACAACATTATTGAAGTCCACCTGATTCCAGGTAGCAACGTTTCGTCTGAACCCGGACGTTTGCGCCGCTGTCGTTGCTTTACGGTGCTCCTCAGCTAAGCTCTCGAGGACTGTCATCTGCTACCTGGTTTTCAACAGACCGCATAGCGTTCATCGGGTCCAGCGACTGCTCTTCCTGGATCATCAACATGATGCGTTCGATCTGCTCTGGATCCTGCCCGTCTTGCTCAAAGATCCACCGCAACGGGTAACCCATCTGACGCTTCTTGAGCAATGCGTCCGCACGCTGAGCCTCAGACCGATACTGGATATCAGCCCACATGACCTTCCCCGCGGCGAGCGCGTCAATGTCTGACTGTGGTCTGCGCATAGCGATACCCATGAGCTTGTACATGTCGCGTACGTCTGGAGAGATCTGGGTGATTGCCTGTCTGACTTTTGATACGAGGCCAGCTTCTGAGATTGTGAGCGTTTCAGCTGCGGTGTTCGTGAGTCCTGACAGTAGGTAGTGTGGTGGGGTTCTGGTTTGTGCTGCGATGTGCTCTACTGCGCGTTCGATAACCTTCGAAAACGGTTCCAAGAGCGCTTGAGACCATTCCTGAACCTTCGCATTCTGGTTGGGGACCCACAGGATTTTCTCGCCCAGCAGGTCATCTAGCTCTACCGGACGTTTCCCGATGACTTGCCCGTTCTTATCCAAGATCGGGATTGACGGTGGTTCAGCTCCTGTAATGACACGTTGTGGCATTGTCGCAGCGTCAAGAGCGTTCAACAGGTAAGCCCACACGAGGTTGATCGCGTCCTGCATGGCCATGACACCGGAAATGTCAGACATGGGTGCGTCATCGAGCAGGTCACGGTTCTTAAACTCAACCACCGGGACCTCACCGAACGGGTTAGTCGCAAAGGGTTGCGGATCCTCAGAGCGGATCTGCCAACCACCCGTAAGTTCAACATCTTCGCCGTTACGTTCCCAGCGTTCACGATCAGTGGGGCGTGAGAACTTCCAAATCTCGTCCCTGGTGTACAAGGTGGCGTACTCAACCTTGTCGTCAGCCCACACGATCAGCGCAGCCCGACGCTCACGCGTAACCGGGTCATCATCAACAATGGTTGATTCTGGCGACTCAAACGTGATCCGTGGGACATCATCAGTCTTACCGGGTGCAACGAGTGCGAACGAGCGTTTAGCAGCCGCACGCACCACCATCGCCGTATGCATACCCGCAGCCGCATTAGACCGCTCCCACGCCCTGTTCATCACCGCATCAGACTGCACCTGCCCGAACGGGCGGATCCCCAACACGGTCATACGTTCCGGCCCGGCATCAGCCACCGGCTGGCACCAGTTATCCGAGAACCCACGGAACTGGTCAAAAAACTGTTGGTTGAACTTTTCAGACGCAAACCGCAACGCGCCCTGCACGCCACGGTAATAATCCAGTTCGCGCGAAATACCCTCACGCCTATTCGCTAAGGCTTCTGAAAGGCGGTGAACCTTCCTCTGCGCTTCTTCTAACGTGAGCACGGCTCACCTCTTTCCGTAATAGCTCGCACTCGTCGATGTGCCTGTAAAAATCATTGAGTCCACAACCTGACCCGCCCCATCCGCGAGCGCGTCGCACACTGCTGAGTGGGCGAGCACTGAGGACATGGCGAGGTCGATTTTTTGGTGTTCGGTTGGCTTTTCGATGTAGTAGCGTCCGAAGGCGCCGATAGCTTTTTCGACTGCGTTTCGGATGTGTATTGCTGCGGTGTCGTTACCGTCATGAGTAAACGTTGTGTCGGGTTTAAGTACGTCCATGCGGAAGCGTTCGAGTTCTTCCCACATGAGGCCGGTCCGGTTCGTGCGCCACTCGACGAAGATTTCTTTTCCGTATTTGGCTGACCATTCGTCGAGTTCTGTACCCCATCCGAAGGGGTCGACATAGACGCGTCTGACGTCGAATTCCGACATGATTTCTTCAAACGCTGCACTGACCTCAAGGCGGGGTATTTTGCCTCCCCATTCCTGTGGGTTCCACGTCGTTTCACGGTCCCCGTTGTGATAGGTGGGCGTGAACTGGTAGAAGTCAAAAGTTTCAGCGCGAATCCCAGTCCAGTCGTTCGTGACCGACCCGTCAAAGCCCAAACACACGGGGGTTCGTGGCTTCACCAATGCGGGCGAGCGCCGGGCTTCCCATTCGCCGGCTTTGATCCAGGAGGTGTTACCAGCGACGATGCGGTTTCCGTAGAATCGTTCGGCTTCACCTGGATTGGTGACCATGAGTTCTGAGGCTGTCGCTTCGATTGAGCGTAGGTCTACCCATGGTGAGAACTGGTAGTTGAACTCGAAGATCTTTTGCCGGTCGGCTTTCTTTGCGAAGTTCAAGTTGGCTGGTGGTGGGAAGTAGTGGACGTATACGTCTTTGTGTCCTGCTTCCATGGTGGTTTGTAGCCACGAGTTTTCTGTTGGGTCAGGCGGGTTAGATGATTCGGCCATGCGGCCTGACATACCGCCGAGACCACGCAGGAGCGTGTTGTTGAACTTCCGCATACCGTTCTGGTCGGTGTATAGGCCGGTTTCATCGGGGAACGCGGCGGTGATACGGGCACCCAGTTTCGAGTCTGCTTTCGAAGTCACAGTCTCGATGACTGCGTTCTTCCCACCAGAAGGGTGCCTAGCGTACCCGTAACCAATCTTGGGTAACACGTTTGCCAGTGGCCCGTTGTTCACCATGTCCACCAACGCATCCCACGTGTTGGCAACCTGGTCTTCAACGACGGCGGCTAACTGGATCCGTGGCGATGGCCACGGTTTTCCCATCGGTTCGCCTACTGCGTACGGGCGTTCCCACCCGCACGGGCACCCGAAATCTGCGCATTTATACGCTTGCGACCCGTCAGCGTACCCAGCAAAGAGCGCAGGGCCCACGAACTCAATAAGGGCATGCCCTGCAATACCCGGTGATTTTCCCACCTTCTGAGCAGCAACCCACGCCGACCGCCTGTACTTAAACGCCGCCGCACGATCACCCGGCTTAGCCGATTGAGCAACCGCGTAATGGTTAAGCAAAAACACCACATGGTCAACGGTGGGCTCAAACGGTTGACCTTGCAGTTCACCATCAGGCACAACAGCATGTCGAGCCAACCAATCCGACGCCAAATACCCAAGTGTCTCGGTGACCTTCGGCAAATGGTAGTCAGGTGTCTTAACCACGGCCCGTCAACGCGCTAATACGCGCAGCAGTCGGAGTCGCAGACACAACCGCTTTCGCAGTCTGAGTCTCGCTCTCCTGCTCCACCGTCGAAAACTTCCACTTATTACGCAACAGACCTGACAAAGTAATCCCCAGGTCATCTGCCATAATCCGCATCTGCGTCAACCGTGACGCTGGAACATCAAAGTTCATACTCTCAATCGAGACGAACAGTCGAACATAAATAGCCAACGGCACCGACTGACGCTGAGACTCCCACACAATCGACTGGCCCTGACGCCACAACGAACGCCACAACTCGCGCTCACGATCACTAGGAGCAGGACGCAGAGGCCAATTCGGAGTGCGTTTACGGTTCACACCATGCGGCAGCTCAACCCAACCATCAGAATTCCTACGCTGACGATACGAATTCAAATCTGCCGGCGGACCCGACCTCGACCGTGCACCCCCAGACGGCATAACGAACACCCCCTCAAGCTCCATTGCGGAAACCCCGAGACCAGCCAGAAACTACACTCTGACCAGCGCAAACACTGATTTTTTTGAACTATGCGCGCACTATTTACCCCTCCCCGGCGGTCCCGCGTCATTCACCGGTAAGGGGCACCCCCCACCCTGGGGTCAGACAAGACAACTTGCCGTGAGACTGTGCAGTCATCTCACCCGACCACGAGCATTCCACCCTGCCGGCTGATTCAGCACCGTCTCGGCCGAGTGACACCGCTGACATAAACCACGACCAAACACCGGATCGTTAGGATCGCGACCCGACGCTAGCAACTCGTCACGCGACAACGGGAAGTGGTCAGCTTCAGTAGCCGGACGCTTGAAACACAAAACACAAATCGGGTTCTTCGCAAGCACACCCTCACGGAACCGTTTCCTATGCTCCGTGTCATACCCACGCGACCACGACGACCCACGGCGTCGCTCAGCCATACGCCTATGCTCTGCACACCGGCCTTCGCCCTTGTCTACAAGCACCGGGCAACGTGGTTGATTACATTTCTTCATCACCACGATGGCCACCAAACACAAAAGCCCCGGAACCAATCCCGAGGCTTCCTGCCAGCTTTGCTGACGTTACCTCGATGATACGGGACACAATAGGACGTAATCAACTCACATCACGCTTCCGCGCGCCTAACGACGCAAGCACGTCTCCGACCGCATACAACTTCGTTCCGTCCGACCTCACGGCAACATGTGACAGCAAGCGACGACCGTGAGCGTCAGTACGCGTCGTCCACTTCCGCGCCTGCTCGTGTGAGATCTTCACACCAGACGACCGCAACACCTGAACCACTACCGACAATGGAGCACGGAACGCGGAAGCCCTCTTCAACGCCACGTCCATTCGCTCCCTCACATCACACACAGCACCACACAACGGACACTGCACCACCACCTGGTCAGGCTCCCTCCACAACTCCCCCGGACAATCCTCCCCCTCAGCAATGGGTGCACCACACACACCCAGCCGAATACGATCCGGCGGAGTATCCACAACCGACCAACCACGAGCAATCAACCCATCCAACCGAGACGACCACTCACCCGAACGCTTATGCTTATCCACCCACGACGCATGCTCACCCACCCTCACCAACATGCGAGGCAACGAATCCAGCACCACACCACGGCCGTTCTCCAACCCATACGTCACCAACACAGACCGCAACAACGCCTCGATCTCAGACATCACCTCAGCAGCACCCAAGCGAAACACCAACGGACTCTGCCCCGACGCCCGCGAACGCCGGCTAGAAACAACATCCTCACGACGCTTCGTCACCTCCAACTCAGAAAGCAACCCAGGCAACACACGAACACGCTGTCTCCACTCGTCAACACTCACTGTCGCAACTCCCTCTCAACAGCACCAGACAACAGATCCACTGGACGCCACACACCAACGTCAACGCCCGACCTCTCCAACCTCGACACCCACGCTTGCTGAGCAGGCGACAACGAACCAGACGACGACTTCAACTCACGAAACACCGTCCGATCACGCACCAACACCAAATCCGGAAACCCAGCCTCGGACTTACGCGAATCGAACGTGTGATACACCAACCAACCAAGCCTGCGAGCAAGAGCCACAACATGTTCCTGCAACTGCTTCTCAGACATCGACTCAGCTATCTGTGCCCGATACTCACTCACCTTCATCTTCTTCTCCTTTTCGGCACAACAAATCCAGCCCCACCAGGAGCGCGCGCCCGTCCAGACCCAGCCCTACCCGGCTCGACCCTTCCCGGCC
>ERZ1031273.279-NODE-279-length-23214-cov-20.664839_pt1 | contig 23214 bp, 20 predicted proteins | sample MGYA00516575_ERZ1031273 | MGnify/ENA primary metagenome ERZ1031273 (study PRJEB33718, sample SAMN03159816) | human skin metagenome | collected 2014-02-25 | study: EMG produced TPA metagenomics assembly of the PRJNA266117 data set (Human skin bacterial metagenome... | reverse complement strand
CGGTGTCCTGCCACGGCATCTTCTCGTCGAGCTTGCAGGCAAAGAGCTTCATCACAATATTCATCGGCTTGATCCCGTGACCGACATCGTTCGTCAGGTTGGTCCCGATCCCGAAGGTGGCCCTGATCTTCCCGTCGCAGTACTCCTTGATCGCCGCCGCCTTATCCACGTCGAGGGCGTCGGAGAAGACGAGATACTTAGTCTTCGGATCTATCCGCAGCTCCCGGTACTTAGCCAGCACTTTATCGGTGAAGGTCTGAGGGTCGCCGCTGTCCTGACGAAGGGAGGTGAAGAGGGCCGCATGTTTCTTCGAGAAGTTTTGGAGAAAAACGTCGGTCGTAAAGGTATCGGTGAGCACCGTGCCGAGGTCCCCGTCGTAGACATCGATCCAGTCCTCCATCGCCATGTAATTGGCCATCTTGTAGCCGTAGATCGCTGCGTGAAACTGCACCCACTCGTGCGGATGCGTCCCGGTGACGCGGATGCCGTGCTTCATCGCGTAGAAGACGTTGCTGGTGCCGAAGAAGTACTTCCCCCCATGCTCGCAGAGGATCCGTGTCACCAGATCCTCCACCTCGCTGCTGAAGCGTCGCCGCATGCCGAAGAGGCTCACCTGTAGCCCGTGCTCCTGCATGGCCCGAGCCTTCTCAAGCGCCTTTGAGCGCGTAAGCTCCAGATCGGGCTGCTGACCGGTCTCCCGGTAGTAGAGCTCCGACACCATCGCCAGGATCGGCGTCTCCCAGAGCGTGATGCGGTAGAGCAGCCCCTCAGCCGATATGTGGAGGTGACCCTCCGCATCCTGCTCGATCGTCACTTCCTCAGGGTCGTAGGTGTAGCCCTTGAGGTAGTCTATGTAAAGGGGTGGCAGGTAGGGACACTCCTGTCGGAGGAAGTCCGCCTCCTCGCGAGTCAGCCGCAGCTCACTCATCCGCACAATCTCCTGTCGGAGACTCTCTGCAAAGCCTTTCGGGTAGACCAGGTTGTTGCGGTCGATGAACTCAAACCTTCCCCACGCTCTGGGGAAAAGCTTCATATACGCATACCCGGTCGTAAACTTATAGAGGTCCGTATCCAGGATGCTCCGAATGATCATTCCACTCATTATATATAAGAATGAATTTACCTTCTGCCGATACCATCGTATCGCAGTCCCAGTCTCTTTATCTCGGAGGCGTCGTAGATATTACGTCCGTCGATCACCACGTCTCCCCTCATCAGCTCCTTGATCCGGGTCCAATTGGGGAGCCGGAAGATCTTCCACTCCGTCAAGAGCAGCAGCGCATCCGCCCCCTCGACCGACCTGTACAGATCTCTCGTGTACTGCACCCCGTCCGGAAGCACTCGCTTAGCTGTCTCGATCGCAATAGGGTCGCAGGCGACCACTTCCGCCCCAGCCTCGATGAGCTGACGGATCACCACGATAGAGGTCGCCTCCCTCATGTCGTCCGTCTCGGGCTTGAAGGCCAGCCCCCAGACGGCGATCCGCTTACCACTCAGGTCACTACCGATCAGGCGGGTAAGCTTCTCGTAGGGGACTCTCTTCTGAGCTTCATTGACCCGATGCACCTCCTCGACGATGGTCATCGGGACTCCCTCCTCCTCGCCGGTCTTGGCGAGCGCCTGCACATCCTTAGGAAAGCAGGAGCCTCCGTAGCCGCTACCGGCGTAGAGGAAGGCGGAGCCGATCCTGTGGTCGGCGCCCATCCCCTGACGGATCAGATCCACATCGGCACCCAGCTTATCGGCAAGATTTGCCAGCTGATTCATAAAGCTGATCCTCGTGGCCAGCATCGCGTTGCTCGCATACTTCGTCAGCTCCGAGCTAGGTATGTCCATGAAGAGGACCCTGAAATTTCGGATCAAGAAGGGGCGATAAAGTCTCGTCAGCAGCTCCTTCGCCCAGTCGCTCTCCAGCCCGATCACGACTCGGTCGGGACTCATGAAGTCCTTGATCGCATTGCCCTCCTTGAGGAACTCCGGATTATTCGCCACCTCGACCCTCAGGTCGGTCATGCCGCGCGCCTCCAGTCCCTTCCGGATCTCTGCCATCACCTTGGGGCTGGTACCTACCGGCACGGTGCTCTTCGTCACCACAAGCATATCCTTGCGGATCAGCTGTCCCAGCTGCTGAGCAACAGCACGGACATACTTCAAGTCCGCGTCACCGCTCTCCGTGGGCGGCGTACCGACGGCGATGAAGACGATCTCTACCTCATCGATGCACTCCGCAAGATCGGTGTGGAAGGAGAGACGTCCCTCCCCTGTATTGCGACGAACCATCTCGTCCAGTCCCGGCTCATAGATCGGGATCTCCCCGTCCCTGAGCCGCTCTATCTTGGTGGCATCCGTATCGACGCAGTGGACATGGACCCCCATCTCCGCAAAGCAGGTCCCCGTCACCAGACCGACGTAGCCGGTACCTATGATTGCTATCTCCATAGTAGTATTCTACACCATATTATATAAGTGACCCGCCCCCTCATCTCCCACAAATGTACGCAAATAATCCTCTTCCTAGCCCTGTACGCTCTGGCATATGCACTTAGGGGCGAAAAAGGAGAGTCCCCGTAGTAAGCTGACAATCCGGCAGAAGAAATCCACGGATCTAATACCGATAATAGATTTGACTAATACCACTATTAGTGTCGCCTATTACCGGTAATAGATTTGAGTAACATGGATGGCGGTGGAGTCGGCAGCGCATAAGGTGGCTTCGGAGGAGCCTCCGGAGAGGTGTGCCCAGAGGATTAGTTAGGTCTCTTCGTTTTCGTTACTTTTGCAGGTGCGGGGAGCGTAACACCTCAGCTCTATCAGTGAAGAATTTTACCTTAAACAAAGCCTCCACCTCAGACGATAAGCGAGGGGATCGATCGGCGAAGCGCAGCAGCAAACGTAGCAGGGAGAAGGGCAACTTCTTCCGTCAGATACTTCCGCAGAGGGGGGTACCTGGCGACCTCTGGCGCTTCATCGCCGGGGTGACGCTCTTCTTCATAGGACTCTTCCTGGTCTATAATTTCTTCTCCTACTTCGTCACAGGCGCAGAGAATCAGAGCCTGCTGCTGGGGCAGGAGATCACCGCCGAGGAGGCGGCGCAGCGGATCCAGGGCCATGGCGGCATCACCGGGTTTACGCTGATGAATACGCTGGTCAACGAGTGGATCGGTCTCGGGCTGGTCTTCCTCCTCTACCTCGTCGTGATGATGGGCGTCTGGATCACGCTGGTGATGCGGGTCTCATGGTTCCGTCAGATCAGTCTCTGCATCTGTGCGGCGCTCTGGACTTCGATCACCCTGGGACTGATGCCGGCTGAGTGGACCGACGGGTGGTTTTTCCTCCCCGGAGGAGTCTTCGGACGCGAGGCAGCGACCTTCCTGACGATGCATATAGGTATTGTGGGGGCGCTCCTGCTGATGAGCTTCCTCCTGATCCTGCTGCTGGTGATCACCTTTAGCTCCCTCATGCAGCGCTACGCCTCATTCTCTAAGAAACGGAAGGAGGCAAACGCCCTCGCAGACGAGCAGGAGAGTGCGGAGGAAGTGATAGATAATAATGAGAACACCATACCTGAGGACGCCGGCGACGAAGTGACCGGGGCCCAAGAGGAGACGGATGAGGAGAAGATCGAAGAGGTGCCGGAGCCGATCGTGACGACCGCAGGCACCACGGGGAGGGTGAGCGTCAGCAGGCCGGAACCGGTGGCTCCCACAACGCCCTCCGATGAGATCGAGGTGATCGACGCCCGACAGACTGACGAGCTCCCCAGGAGCTCCTCTCTGACGACCGCTCAGCAGCTGGTGCAGGAGCAGGGCGAGTATGACCCGACACGCGACCTCGCAGACTACCACTACCCGACCCTCGACCTGCTCAAGGACTACGGCGGAGACAACGGGGAGATCGACATGGAGGAGATCAATGCGAATAAGCAGATGATCCTCGACACACTCAAGAGCTTCCGGATCGAGGTCAATAAGATCTCCGCTACCGTCGGTCCGGCGATCACGCTCTATGAGATCGTCCCTGCAGCAGGGATCCATATCTCCCGCATCCGGAGTCTGGAGGACAATATATCGATGAGTCTCTCTGCTCTCGGCATCCGCATCATTGCGCCGATCCCCGGCAAGGGGACCATCGGCATGGAGGTGCCCAATAAGCGACCCCAGATCGTCAGCATGCGGGGTGTGCTTGCCTCCTCGGTCTATCGGGAGACGAAGATGGAGCTCCCGGTGGCGCTCGGCCGCACGATCACGAATGATGTCCTGCTCTTTGACCTCGCCAAGGTGCCCCACCTCCTCGTGGCGGGTGCTACGGGACAGGGAAAGTCGGTGGGACTCAATGCGATCATCATGTCTCTGCTCTACAAGAAGCATCCATCGGAGCTGAAGTTTGTGATGATCGACCCGAAAATGGTCGAGTTTAGCATGTACTCCCGGGTGGAGAAGCTCTTCATGGCGAAGATCCCGGATGAGGATCAGGTGATCATCACCGACACGAAGCGCGCCGCCGACACCCTCACCTCCCTCTGTCAGGAGATGGACGATCGGTACGAGCTGCTGGCAGCCGCCTCCTGCCGCAATATCGTGGAGTACAATAGGCGATTTAGGAACCGGGAGCTTAATCCTGAGAATGGTCACCGTTTCCTGCCCTACATTGTCCTGATCATAGATGAGTACGGCGATCTGCTGCTGACGGCGGGCAAGGAGATCGAGCTGCCGATCACCCGTCTGGCTCAGAAGGCTCGCGCCATCGGCATCCATGCCATCATCGCGACGCAGCGACCGACGGCGAGCATCATCACCGGTGCGATCAAGGCAAACTTTCCCGGTCGTCTCGCCTTCCGCGTCACCTCGCAGGTGGACTCCCGCATCATCCTCGACTCCGGCGGAGCCAATAGGCTGGTCGGTAAGGGAGACGCACTCTATCAGTCCGGTACGAAGCTGACCCGCGTGCAGTGCGCCTTTGTCGACACACCTGAGGTGAATGGCGTGGTGGACTTCATCGGCGAGCAGCGCGGCTACCCGACGGCGTACGAGCTGCCGGAGGTGAGCCAGGAGGGTGAGGGCGGTGCTGCAGGTGGGGACGGCTCGATCGACCCCAATGAGCGGGACAACCTCTTCGACGTAGTAGCGGAGCGCATCGTGGCTGAGGGGCGTGTCTCCATCTCGCTGATCCAGCAGCTCTTTGCCATAGGATACAACCGCGCTGCCCGGCTCTGCAACCAGCTGGAGGCGGCAGGTATCATCAGTAAGCCGGACGGGCGCGGCTCGCGCGAGCTCTTAGTGACTACACAGGAGCAGCTCGAGCGGATCCTTCATCCGGAGATTTAAGACACACAATATATTATGTCCTTTTCATCCACCCACATATTCTTTTGGCTCCTTTTCGTTGCGTTCTGTGCCACAACCGTAAGGGCACAGACGACAGACGTACTCGATAAGACGATAAGTCGGCTTGAGGCAAAGGAGGGACTGCAGGTCGACTTCCGTATGACCCTCGAGGACGTGACGACAGACTGCAAGTACTACGCCGAGGGACGGCGGTTTTACTACGACTCCGAGGAGGTCAAGGCGTGGTACGACGGGACGGATCTCTGGGTCTATGTCAAGCAGAGCGGGGAGGTCAATCTCTCCACGCCGCACAAGGAGGACCTGATGGAGATCAATCCGCTGCTCAATCTCGAGGGCGTGAGGAAGAATGCCTTCTCCCTCACGAAGAAGAGGGAGGGCAAGAATATCCGCGTCACCGCGGTGCCTCGCACAATGGGGAAAAACCGATACGACGGATCCCTCGCCAAGCTCGAGGCGCTGATCGCACCCGACGGGCGCCCTATCTCCCTTCGTCTGGAGGAGAAGGGACTTATGGAGCCGGTGCTGATAGAGGTGACACGATTTGAAGAGGGACAGTTTAAGGAACTGAAGGATAGATCATTTTTTAGATACACTCCTGAGAAGATCAAGGGAGCAACACTCATAGACTTAAGATAAGATCGTTATGAATACGGACAAGAATACTCAGACAGACATCCTGATCATCGGCTCCGGTCCGGCGGGATACACCGCTGCCATCTATGCTGCGCGCGCCAATCGCTCCCCCATCGTCGTAGAGGGACTGCAGCCGGGCGGACAGCTGACGGAGACTACGTCGATAGAGAACTTTCCCGGTTACCCCGAGGGCGTAGGAGGCTTCGAGATGATGGATGACCTGCGTAAGCAGGCCGAGCGCTATGGGGCAGATATCCGCTCCGGACTGGTCTCCGAGATAGACCTCAGCCAGCGCCCCTTCGTCGCCACTGTGGATAGTGAGTACACCATCACCGCCAAGTCTGTGATCATCGCCACCGGCGCCTCTGCCAAGATGCTCGGACTGCCTGAGGAGAAGAAGTATATGGGTGCCGGCGTGAGCGCCTGCGCTACCTGCGACGGATTCTTCTACAGAGGTAAGACCGTTGCCGTCGTCGGCGGCGGAGACACAGCCTGTGGCGATGCGATCTATCTCTCCAGCCTGGCGAAGAAGGTCTACCTCATCGTCCGCCGAGATGAGCTTCGTGCCAGCCAGGTGATGCAGGACCGGGTCCTGGAGACGGAGAATATCGAAGTGCTCTGGAAGCATCAGGCTGAGGGACTCTTCGGGGAGCCTACCGTACAGGGAGCAAAGTTGGTGGTGAATAAGGGCGAGGCGGACGAGCAGCGCACCGAGATTGCGATCGACGGATTCTTCGAGGCTATCGGACATAAGCCCAATACCGACTTCCTGAATGGTCAACTGAAGCTCGATGAGCATGGGTTTATCCTCACTAAGGACAGCGGCGACCCGGCAACGGAGATCGAGGGCGTCTATGCTGCCGGTGACGTGGCTGACTCAGTCTATCGCCAGGCCGTATCCGCAGCAGGCATCGGCTGCCGTGCGGCTATCGCAGCTGACAGGTTCCTCAAGATGAAAGGCGAGTGATGAAGATCCTGGGAAATATTATCTGGTGGATCTTCGGCGGACTGGAGACCGCCATCGGCTACATGACGGCGGGGCTGGTGCTCTGCCTGACGATTGTAGGGATCCCATTTGGCTTTCAGCTCTTCAAGATCGCTGCCGTAATGGTCTTCCCCTTTGGGAGCAAGGTGAGTGAGTCAAGCGGAGGGTTGGTGAGCACATTCCTCAATGTCATCTGGTTTATCCTCGGAGGTATCTGGATCGCACTCGTGCACTTCCTCTTCGGGATCCTCCTCTGCATCACGATCATCGGGATCCCCTTCGGGAAGCAGCACTTCAAGTTTGCGGGGATTGCACTTCATCCCTTCGGTCGAGAGATAGAGGTGGGTCTATGAGCATAGGCAGGACACCTACCCCATTCCCCTACATGGAGGCTCCGATCGGAGTCTTCGACTCAGGCTACGGAGGGCTGACGATCCTCCGCTACCTACGCAAGCTGCTGCCGGAGTACGACTTCCTCTACCTCGGCGACAACGCCCGTGCACCCTATGGGAAGCACTCCCTCCCGACGATCTACGAGTACGCTCGCGAGGCGGTGTCGCACCTCTTTGCCTGCGGCTGCCCAATGGTGATCATCGCCTGCAATACGGTCTCCGCTCATGCGCTGAGACTACTGCAGCAGGTCGATCTCCCGACGAGCAGCGACCCCTCTCGTCGTATCCTCGGCGTCATTCGCCCCACGGTGGAGCGGCTCGGGGAGCTGACCCGAAATGGGCATGTGGGAATACTCGCAACACCGGCGACGGTGAAGAGTAACACCTATCTCCTGGAGGTGAATCGCCTCCACCCCGAGATACAACTCACGCAGCAGGCGCCCAAGATGTGGGTCTCTCTCATCGAGGGAGGCGAGTATCAGGCCAATGAGGGAGTCAATTACTTCGTGCGGAGAAATATCGAGGAGCTACTGCGGAAGGATCCGCGGATCGACACCATCCAGCTCGCCTGCACGCACTACCCGGTCCTGCTCCCCCGCATACGGGAGTTTGTCCGCGACGACATTGTGATCGCGGAGCAGGGTATGATCGTAGCGGAGTCTACGCAGAAGTACCTGCAGCGTCACCCGGAGATGGAGAGGCGACTGAGTAAGAATGGGATCTCGCACTTCCTCACGACAGAGGAGGATGGCGAGTTTGCGGAGATGGCGGGGCTATTCCTCCATGCAAGACTGGCGGAGGACATGGTCGACCAGGTACAGCTAAGGTGAGCAAGGACGCCAGGATGACGATCCAGAGGTTCCTCAAGGAGTATGGACTCTTCGGGAGCATCCTCCTCGGCATCGTCGCCTACCGACCTCTGTCGGTCCTCAGCCCGATGATCCCTTACGTGCTGATGACCATGCTCTTCTTCACCTTCTCCCGGATCGCACCGCGGGACATACGCCCGAGACCGATCCACCTGACCCTCATCGTCACACAGATAGTGCTGGCACTCGGCGGGTATTTCCTGGTGCGGTACCTCCCGGTGCCATATGCGGAGATCTACGCGCAGGCGGTGCTGATGTGCTTCCTCTGCCCCGTGGCGGCAGCAGCACCGGTGATCGTAGGGCTCCTCGGCGGCTCCATCGCCATCGTCACCTCCTATGTGGTGCTCAATTGTCTGAGCATCATCATCACCGGTCCGCTGATCCTCGGCTGGCTCGGTCATCCCCAGGGGACTCTCCTTGAGTCGATGGCGCACGTGCTTGTGGGCGTGCTTCCGATCGTGATGATCCCGCTGCTGACCGCCTTCGGGATCCGCTGGAAGCTCCCCTCCCTGCACGCCAAGGTTCGCTCCCTCTCCTCCGCCTCCCTATATATTTGGATCTTCCTCCTCTCGCTCGTCATCGCCAATACCGTCCACTTCGTTGCGCAGGAGCGTCAGGGCGTGGCGACGATGATTGTCGTGCTGGTGCTGATCGGCCTCGTCACCTGCATCATCCAGTACACTGTCGGCAAGGCAATGAGTAGAAGGGTGCTCGGCGAGAGCGTCACCATCGGTCAGGCTCTGGGGCAGAAAAACTCATCCATCAGCATATGGATGATCCAGTCGTACCTCAATCCCATCGCCTCCGTGTCGCAAGCGGCCTACTCTATCTTCCAGAACATCTTCAACGCCCTCCAGGTGATCCACCACGACCGACGACAGGTCCGCGAGCAGCGGAGCATACACAAAGAGAGCGTCTGAAGTCAAAATGGTGCTAAAAAGTGCTTAAATATATGGGCAAAGGGGATATCACCTGTGCCAACTCAGGAAATAATTTGTACCTTGCGCCGTGTAAGAGTTCTCTCTCTTGGGAGACTGTTGCCCGTGTGAGCCGATCGTAAGTGTACGGGGCCACTGTGGCGATGAGCTTTCATAGTCAAGAAATGAGGGAAACTCCTACAGAAATTGTGTTTTATATCTTCTCCTGTTTCGTCCTCCGGAGTTGACTTGGTCTTGGCGTCCCGTACTGATGTGGACGATGAGAGCACGCCAAAGCTTGAGGGAGTCTGAGGAGGGGATGTCAACCTTCTTTTATTACAGAATGAGTACACCCAACTCACTACTTCGGAGAGTGGTGGCTGCCGGAGCATTACTCGTCACTTGTGCCCTTGGCTATGCACAGAAGAGTAACGAAACGACCAATCACCACAACCGAAAGTCCACCGAGGTCGTCTCTAAGGACGCGGACAAGAAAACCGGAGCAGCCGCTCAGCTACTCGCTTCTAACCTCAATTACAGAGACACAACGCTGGTCACAAGCTTCGCTAAGGCGATCAATGAGTCTCTCAATCTGGACGAACTGACCGAGGAGGATCTCCTCTACCCCTCTGTCGATCTCTACGGTGAGGAGTCCTGGAACAGCTCCCTAAACCCCATCCACGGGGCGTCTGCTGTCATCCCCTCTCGCTACGAGATCAGTCTCAAGGAATTTGTCTACCCACTGGATGGCATCCGACGTATCAATAGCGGATACGGCTATCGTCGCCGCTTCCGTCGTATGCACTACGGCGTGGACATTGACCTCAATCGCGGCGACACCGTCCGCGCCACCTTCTCCGGTCGCGTACGACTGGTCGACATCGATGGACGAGGCTATGGTAAGTATGTGGTGATCCGTCACCCCAATGGTCTGGAGACCCTCTACGGTCACCTCTCCAAGCAGCTCGTGAAGGAGAATACCGTCGTCCATGCCGGCGACGCGATCGGACTTGGCGGCAGCACCGGACGCTCTACCGGTCCGCACCTCCACTATGAGACACGATTTATGGGCATTGCGCTCAATCCTCAGCAGCTGATCGACTTCGCCAGCGGTGCGCCTCGCAATGAGATGTACGTCTATGCCAAGGGTCGCTCCACCCGGAGCAACTCTGCCGACCAGTACAGAGCAAGCAATACGAAGACGAGGGACAACTCCTTCAAGACCTACCGGGTCCGCAAGGGCGATACTCTGTCTCACATCGCCAAGAAGACCGGCACCTCAGTCGCTCAGATCCGGAGACTCAATCCGAAGCTCCGCAAGAGCAGCATGATCCGACCGGGAGAGGTGATACGCGTCGGTGCATAAGCAGCCCCCCGATAGACGACGTCTTATATGATACATAAGGACTCTTGGCTCAGGTCAAGGGTCCTTTTTTTGTTTGGATGAAAGCGTGAGAAGAGACGAGGGAGAACGAATCAAGCCGGGGAAGCAGATCCGGATCATACAGGGACACCGTCAGACCATACCCGATATTAGTATCCACTATTACCGGTATTAGTCGACACTAATATCGGTAATAGTGGATACTAATATCGGGTATAGAAATAGCGGTTCTCTTCATACTGATAGCCAGATCGTTGCATAACCACAACCTTGACACACTTATAACAGTCTAAAAGTAAGGGGTTTTAATGGAGAAACCGGAAGCGGTGGACCGATCCTGTGTCACGAGGATGAGAGCGGGGTACTAAACCACCACTCGATTGCGTACCTTTGTGGCGCAAAAGGCTAATATTATGACAGCAGATCATACGCAGGACAAGTCTGTCCGGAGACAGGTACTCGGGGTGATCGTCCTCTTCGGCATCATCAGCATGCTGGGAGACATCGTCCACGAGTCGGCGCGAAGTGTCAATGGTCAGTACCTCAGTCTCCTCGGCGTGTCGGCGGCACAGGTGGGGCTGGTCTTTGGGCTGGGTGAGTTCATCGGCTACGCCCTCCGGCTCATCTCCGGCGTCATCCTCGACAAGAGTGGCAAGTACTGGCTCTTCCTCTTCCTCGGCTATGGGGTCCACTTCGTGATCCCGCTGATGGGCTGCACCACCAGCTGGGGTGTACTCATCGTCCTGATCCTGACGGAGCGGATCGGGAAAGCCTTCCGCAGTCCGGCCAAGGATACGCTCCTCTCCGGGATATCCGAGCGGCAGGTGGGACTGGGCTTCGCCTTCGGACTGCAGGAGGCGCTCGACCAGCTCGGGGCGTTCCTCGGACCGCTGATCTTCACCGCCGTCTTCTACTACGCAGGTCAGAGCGGCGTGGAGGAGTTTCAGCTCGGGTACAAGCTCCTGGCGATCCCCTTCGTCGTGTTGATGCTCTTCCTCGTCTACGTCTGGCGGCGGGTGACGCGCCTGGAGCAAGAGCACGGTGGGGTTAGCCCTGCCGGCGAGCCGGGTAAGCTGAGCCGGATGTTCTGGATCTACTCCGCCTTCACCTTCTTCACCGCCTTTGGTCTGCTCAATTTCGGGATCATCGGCTATCACCTCAAGGTCCGGTCCGTCATGTCCGACACGATGATCACCATGCTCTACGCCGGCGCTATGGGTGTCGATGCCTTGGTGGCGCTGCTGATCGGGCGAACTTACGACCGACTGAAGGAGCGAACCGGCTCCAGGACCGGCGGCATCCTGGTGCTCCTCATCGTGCCACTCCTCACCCTGCTGCTACCCATCCTTACCCTCAGCACCTCCGTCCCGGTGGTCATCTCCGGTATGGTGATCCTCGGTGTGATCCTCGGCGCTCATGAGACTGTGATGCGCTCGGCGATAGCCGACCTGACGCCGTACAAGAAGCGCGGGCTCGGCTTCGGGCTCTTCAATACCTTCTACGGGCTGGCGCTGCTCGCTGGGTCGGCTCTCAGCGGGCTTCTCTACGACCGGGGGCTGACGATGGTTATCATTATCCTCACCGCCGTCTCGGAGGGGTTTGCACTCTTTTTCTATTGGGTTATGTATCGTAAGGTAAGAGCGACAGCAGCGTGAGACCACTATTCCTCATAGGACTCCCCGGCGTGGGGAAGAGTACCATCGGGCGGATCGTTGCCGAGCGGCTTGGGGTGCGATTTGTCGACACAGACCTCTTCGTCGAGAGCCGGTACCACGCCACCATCTCATCAATGATCGGTTGCTGCGGGATCGATAAGTTTCGCAAGAGAGAGCGGGTGGCGCTGCTGGAGCTGCTGCAGGCCGAGGACATCCTCATCGCCACTGGCGGGGGGCTGCCGACCTGGGAGGACAATATGGACAGGATGCTGGCTCGCGGGCTGGTGGTCTACCTCCGCTCGCCGCTTGACATCCTTGCCGACCGGCTCTACAGCGTCCGAGCGACTCGACCGGCAGTGGCAGAGAAGACGCATAGCGAGGTACGGGACTACCTCGAGGCGATCTCGCTGAAGAGAGACCCCTACTACTCCCGAGCGCATGTGGTGGTACCGATTGGTCACCTGAGGAGCGCAGAGGAGGAGCTCGAGGCGGCGGAGCTGGTCGTAAGTGCAATCCGACGATATCTGGAAGAGCATGACTGAGAAGGAAAAGAGGCAAAGTCTGACGGATCTCCTCAGCGGCTCTGCCCTGATCACGCCCGAAGATGTGACGGAGTACATCCCGATGATGATCCGTACGATCTGGCATCAGGGTACCCCCTTTGACCTCAATACCCCGATCCGGAGAGGACTGCGACCCTCATCACCCATCGGGCGCTCCCCTGCCGGCTGCGCTCCGGTGGCACTGGCACAGCTCCTCACCCGGCTGGCGGTAGATCACAACTCCCGAAACCCTCTCTACCGCTCCCTCGAGCGGGTCTCCGCCCTCGATCCCCGGGTCACCTCCACCGCTGCAGAGCGGGAGATGGCAGGCCGATTTCTCTCTGAGATGGGCGAAGCACTCTCGACGATCTACACGACCGACTTTGGGCTCACTTGGCCCTGGCGCATCCTCCTTCTCCTCAGGCGTATGGGCTTCAGCCGGGCGAGACTCCACTGGTGGGGGCTGAGAGGGACGATCGAGCAGAGCCTCCGAAGTGGATTACCTGTAATCCTCACCGCCGGGCGGGAGGACCTCACCTTCCACACCTGGCTCGTGGATGGACTCCTCCGCACGAGGGACACTCTCTACCTCCACTGCAACTTTGGCTGGGGCGGCAGAGCCAACGGCTACTACCGCTTCGGTCACTACGATGTCGCCGAGGGACCGCTCTTCCGCAACCCTGAGGAGCGAAGGCTACCCCGCACCTCCACCGGACGATACCACCTCCTCCCCAGCGTCATCACCTTATGAAGCAGAAGGATAGTACGCTATACAGAGCTGAGGCACTTACACTGGGGACGTTTTTCTGCCTCTACGTGGCGCAGTCCATCCCCTCGAGTTTCCTCTCCACAGCACTGCAGGTGATGATGCGAGAGAAGCAGTTCTCCCTCTCCTCCATAGGACTCCTCCAGCTGGTTAAGCTCCCATGGATCCTAAAGTTCCTCTGGGCACCCTTGGTGGACCGCCACTGCCTGACGGTGCGGGACTACAAGCGCTGCATCATCGTCTCGGAGGTGATCTACGCCGGGCTCCTCTGCGCCATAGGTCTGCTGCAGGTGAGCACAGACATCTACCTGATCCTCGGGCTGATCATCCTGGCGCTGATCGCCTCCGGGACACAGGACATCGCCACTGACTCCCTCGCAGCACTGAGTTACGGAGGGCGCGATAAGAGCCTCGTCAATACGATGCAGTCCTCAGGAAGCTTCGCCGGCACACTGGTCGGTAGCGGGCTGCTACTGGTCGTCCTACATCGGTACGGCTGGCAGGTGGTCCTGCTCTGTCTGGCACTCTTCGTGCTGCTGGCGCTGGTTCCCTTAGGTCTGGAGCGACAGATCTCTTTTGAGAAAAAAGATCCCAAGCGACGAGCCGGGATCGGTGACTTCGCCCTATTCTTCTCCCGTAAGGGGATCTGGCGCCAGGTGCTCTTCCTCCTACTCTTCTACTCGGGTCTGATGGCGATACTGCCTATGCTGCGTCCGTGGCTGGTGGACCAGGGGTTTGATATGGGTTCCATAGGCGTCCTGAGCGGACTGCTCGGCACCGGGACCGCCTTTGTCAGTTCGATCGCCGCTGGCTTCATCGTCCGCCGCATCGGGATCTATCGGGCGCGGAAGTACTTCGCCACACTGATCTTAGTCGCCACACTTTACTTCCTCATACTGACGCAGGTCGAGGTCAGCACGCTCCTCGTGAGTATCGGTGTGATGCTGCTGTGGGCGGCTTACGGAAGCGCAACGGTCGTCGTCTACGTCTCTTCCATGGAGACCCTACGAGAGGGTCGCGAGGGGACGGACTTCACGGTGCAGATCGTCATCACCCACCTCTGTGGCATGGGGATGGCGATCCTCGGTGGCGTGGTCGCAGACCATACCGGCTACAGTGGACTCTTTGCTCTTGCCGTACTGCTGGCCCTCATCTCACTTATCTACATTCACCTTGTCTTTAAGAATGAAAAATAGCGATACCCTCCTCGAGAAGTACAATCAACCTGTCCCTAGGTACACCAGCTATCCGCCTGCCAATTTCTTCCACAGCATTGAGCCAAAGAAGTTCCTCGCTGCCGTAGAAGCATCCAATAGGGCCTCGGACAACCACGTCTCCTTCTACATCCACATCCCCTTCTGCCGCCAGCTATGCCACTTCTGCGCCTGCAACTCCTACCCGATGGCTCGCCCGGATCGCATAGAGGCTTACGTGGAGGCGCTGCATAAAGAAATCGACCTGATCGCCACGCACCTCACTCCGGGACGCAAAATCTCACAGATCCACTATGGTGGCGGCAGTCCCACTGCCATACCTGTCCACTACCTCCGCGAGCTCAATGAGCACCTCCTCTCTCTCATGGAGACGATCGACCGACCGGAGATCGCGATCGAGTGCCATCCCGGCTACCTCGATAAGCATGCCTGGGCAGAGCTGACCGACTGCCACTTCAGTCGCTACAGCCTCGGGGTGCAGGACTTCGATGAGGAGGTGCTCAGGATCGTCCACCGTGAGCCTCCACTCCTCCCAGTCAGTGAGATCGTGTCGATGCTGCACGACGCAGGGGCAACGGTCAATATGGATCTCCTCTTCGGTCTGCCGCACCAGACGGCGGAGAGCTTTGCGCGATCAGTCCGGATGGCGGCAGAGATCCATCCGGAGCGGATAGTCACCTTTAGCTACGGTCACGTGCCATGGGTACACAAGCGGCAGCTGATCTTAGAGCGGGCAGGTCTCCCGGAGCCGGGCGAGAAGCAGGCCATGTACCGCCGTGCTGCCGACATACTCCACGGTGAGGGCTACAGATCCATCGGGATGGATCACTTTGTCCTCCCGTCCGATGAGCTCAGCATAGCGCTTGATGAGGGACGACTGAGACGAAATTTCCAAGGGTACTGCACCCTCAGGACCACGGCGCAGGTCTATGCTCTCGGGGTCACCGGCATCAGTCAGCTCGGCACCGCCTATGCGCAGAACGGGCGAGACATCACCGAGTACATCGACACCCTCAGTGCCGGGCAGCTCTACACCGAGAGAGGCTACCTGCTCTCCCCGCGGGAGCAGATCGTCCGTGAGGTGATCGAGACTCTGATGTGCAACTACCGCCTTCGGTGGAGCGAAGTGGCTGAGCGGCTCGGCACCACCACAGAAGAGACTATGCAGGCAGTGATATACGACCGGGACAAACTGCACGAGATGGCAGCGGACGGACTGATAAATCTGACCTCAGAGGGCATCGAGCTGCCTATCGGCTCGCCCTACGTGCGGTACGTGGCTGCCTCACTCGATCCCTTGATGCAGCAGACGGACAGGCGCTTTTCCAAGCCGGTGTGAGCAGGCTCTTTCCTTAGTGGCAGTGGTGCCGATTATTCCTAACTTTGCTCTCAGACTAAACCAAACTCATCGCAACAAAACCTTATGTCAGAGTATTACATACTGAATGGAAGTGAGCAGCAAGGGCCACTCCCGATCGAACAGCTCAGAGGAAGAGTAACCCCGCAGACCCTTGTCTGGAGAGAGGGACTCCCCGACTGGATCCGTGCGGGCGACCTGCCCGAGCTCTCAGGACTACTTGTCCCCGCGGGAACTGTGCCTCCACCGACTCAGGGGCAGACTGTCGGTACTAAGCCCAAGGACTATCTCGTGGAGTCGATCCTGGTGACACTCTTCTGCTGCATGGTCTTCGGGATCCTCGGGATCGTCTACTCCGTACAGGCAAATAGTGCTTTCTCGAGCGGGAACATCACTGCAGCCAACGAATTTTCCGCCAAGGCGAAGCAGTGGGTCACCTACGGCTTCTGGTGCGGCATTGCTGTGGTGGGGGTCTACGCCATCCTGGCACTGATGGGTGCCCTGTCCAGCATTAGCCTGTCCTCCATTAGCGAGTTCTGAGATGCGCCGACGGGTAGGCCCGATCCTGATCGTTATACTCCTCGCAGGGATCGCCGTAGCCTACAAGTACCTCGACCCCGCCGTGGTACCGATCTTCCCGAGGTGTCCCTTTCGGCTCCTCACGGGTTACCTCTGTCCGGGATGCGGTTCCCAGCGAGCGATCCATCGTCTACTCAATCTCGACATCGCCGGCGCCTGGCAGATGAATCCTCTCCTCGTCATCGCCCTACCCTACCTCCTCGCCGGGCTGATCCTGAAGCCTCTGTCTCACCATAACGGTAGAGGTACCCGGCTCTACGACCAGCTCTACGGTTACCGGGCGTCCGTTGTGGTACTGGTGATGATCGTCCTCTTCTGGGTAGGTCGCAACATCGTGGCGTGACCCATAGGAGAGGACAAGTCACTCCACCACAAGGTTTAGTGACAGACCACAAGACTATTTAACGGCGAAAATTTGGCTTGCTGACTATTATATCAGACATTTGTGGGACATAATGTTTCACTAAACAAGCAAGATTATGAAAGTCAAGAATATTCTCATCGCCACTATGGCACTCATCGGTCTCACTCTCTTCGCATCTTCATGCAAGGAGGATGATGAAAACATCCCGGACAATGCTTCATCACTCGCCAATACCACGTGGGTGGCAGAGGTAAAGGACAATAAGACCGACATCGACCCCGTGGCGTGGATCCTCACCTTTGATGGCAACAACCGCTTTACCCTCACGAGCAAGGCGGGTAATCTGGGAGCCATTTCTCGTAATGGCACCTACATCTACAAGCACCCTAAGGTAACCCTCAGTCTCGACAAGGCGTGGGACGCACAGCCTGGAGTCCTCTCCTTTGATCTCACCAGGACCTCAGAGGATACGCTCACAGGCTACCTCTTCACCAAGAAGGTTAAGGTCAACTTTACAAAGGAGAAGAAATAACCTCCTCCCCCAAAAGCCGAAGAGAGCACTGTAGACGACCATCTACGGTGCTCTCTTCGCACATCAAGCAAAAGCCGGATTATTACTCACTATCTATGGAGCGAGTTATCTATAGTCTATATGCCCCATCTGGCGAAACATTATAAGCGATTGAATTTGAAGACACTTAACGCCATTCGACCTTGATATTCTTGAACTGGATCTCATCGATAGAGACACCTGCTAGAGGTGTCAATATTAGCACCTGAGCTTCCTGTAACGTCTCGGGACTTAGATCATCGAAGGTGACTGATGCCTTGACGACTATGCCTTTATAGATATCAAGGAAAGACTCTCCCCCGACTTCACCTTTTGAACAAACGTAACGATTTCCATATAGGTCAATTATAGTATGAGGAGGGTAAGCTGTCCCCATAGAGACACTTACTTTCTTCGCTGATGTCACTATCTGGAGTTGAGCTGTAACAGTTCCACTCTCGATATCACCGGATAGGGACAAAAGGCGATACTCCACCCCACTTTTACCAACCTGTGACACAATAGGTTTACCATAATCCACAGCCTTCCGCAGACGATTGTTTTGCTGGTCAAGCTGATCAAGTCGTAGCGAGAGGGTGGAAAGCTGAGCTGAGAGATCTGCAATGGTCTTCTCAAGTTCAGTGACACGACTTTCAAGTGTCGTCTGTCCAATTGCACTGCAGCAGATTACTAGAAAACTCAGTAGAAGCACAAGTCTCTTCATGTCTTTATTACTCTAAGGTGTGAATGATAATGGCAAGCAATATTACCTAAAATATCTGTTTCTACTCCATCTGTCGAAGAACGCCATTAGTTGTGGTGAATATGTCTAATCTAATGACGCAGAGCCACCACTATTTATGTCACCACGCAGACACAATTAAAACATATGTGGTATGTTTGAGACAGAAATAAATGAGCAATCACACAGATATGAACGAAAGAAACACCATCAAGCTGGTGGCGAGAGCCACCTCAAAGACCGACTGTCGCACAGAGATCAAGGTCCGGCAATTTGTATTTCATACCGATGAACCGACCAACGAAGGCGGGACCGATGATGCTGCCAATCCGGTCGAGGTACTCCTTGGCGCCCTCGCCGGCTGCGTCAATGTCGTCGCACACCGAGCTGCTGAGCGCATCGGCATCGACCTCAGGAGCCTTCGCCTGACTATCATAGGCGAGCTGGAGCCTGAGCTAGGACCAGCGATCCGCAGGATCGACATCCGTATGGAGGCAGACCTCGAGGCTGACGCCGACCAGAAGCGCCGCTGGCTGGAGATGACCGAAGCGAACTGCCCGATCGCCCAGACTCTCATCCATGGCACCGAGGTTCACCTCGACTTGGTCAAGAAGCAGCGGGATATCTGCTGCTGAGAGAGTCCCCCTTTGCCCCTAGTATCGGGAAAAGATAATCGGTCTGTCCACCCCCTGTTATGCTCCCCAGGGGTGACGCATTTGAGCATTGGTGTAATTATATACCCAGGGGGCTCATCCGAGAGGCACCCGAAGGGTGCTCGCTCCATAGGCATCGGTCATCCGCGAAGCGGTGACGAAGTCGCAGGAGACGCACTTTTGTTCAGGAAAAGACAGAAAGAGACACCTAGAGACTCTGAGAGACAACTCCTCCCGGTGAGGATGCTATATTTGCACTGATGGAGCGAACCGCAAGGGGCGTCGCTTTTTAGCTGTAAGTTTGTCACATGATCGTCGAGGGGCGTAGCCCCGAAGACCCGTGGATTAGGCGAAGCAAGCGATCGCGACCCTGCCAGGGTGTCGCACTATCAGACTACTCATCCAGTGCGACGCCCTGGCGGGGTCGTATATCTTAAATACGTCGTTCTTTCCCGGGGTCTTCGGCACCTCGTGCCTCGACACCCGGTCTAAAAAACGATGATCCCTCCGGGGCTTCGCCCCTGCGGGATCGGCAGGCAGTAGCAGCAGGGCGGGGATCAGTCGACAGGATTGCACAGCGACACAGGGATTATCACTTCTTTGCTTTAAAGCTCAAATGCGTCACCCCCCTGTTATGCTCACGGTGCAGGGCGAGGGGTGTGGGTGATTATTAGTACCTTTGACCTTAGGATAAACAGAATCGCATTCATATCGACTTATGACTCATACGGCTAAAGGTTCTGCTCGTAGAGAGCAGGAGAAGGAAGAGGAGGTGGTGCTCGACTTCAGCACCCTCAAGTGGCAGGGCGCTCGTCTCGATCCGATCAAGGAGCACTTGGTCAATCAGATCGACTTGATCTCCAAGGCTCCCGGCGACAGCAGCGCACGGATCGCACGGCTGCTCTCGCGTCGGCTGGAGATCGACGAGGACGAGCTTCTCATCACCGACGGTGGTGATGGTGCGGTTCGGCTGATCGCCGATGCACATCGCGGGGCACGCTCACTGATCCTTCCGCCTACCGGGATGGAGTTTCGCCAAGCGCTTCACCACGCCGGGCACGAAGTGACGGAGGCACCTGAGGGGACGCAGCTCTCGGATCTGGTGACAGACGGGATCGACTTCGTCTGGCTCTCCGTGCCCACCAATCCGGACGGCAAGGTCTACCGCCACAGAGATCTCCTCTCGCTCCTCAAGAAGCATCCCGACACCACGATCATCGTCGACCTCTCTATGCGGAAGTATGTCCTCGAGGAGACGCTGAAGGAGTCGGACATACAGAAGTACCCCAATCTCGTGGTACTCTCGTCCTTCTCCCGCGCCTACAACCTCGCCGGGCTCTGCGTCGGCTATATCTGCGCCCGACCGGACTTCATCAACGGTCTCAGGGAGGACTACGTCCCGACGGGGATCAGTTCGCTTGCGCTGGAGGCGGTTCACTATGTGCTAGTGCATCCTGCTTCCTTCACGATTCCCATACGTAAGTGGCTGAGGGACGCACGACTGCTCGCCAAGGAGATCGACAAGATCGAGGGCTTTGAGAGCAAGCTCAGTGATGCCCCATTCTTCCTCGTAGAGTGCAGCAGTCCCGCTCAGCAGGTGGCGGAATACCTGCTCAAGGAGCACCACATCCTTGTCGGCACGGCAGCCAAGGGTATCGACATCCACGGCAACGAAATTCGCATCGCCCCCCTCCCCCATCAGGCGGAGAACGACGCCCTCATCGAGGGACTCAGAGGCTGGGCAGAGGCAGACCACGCCACACTCTAAGTCGACGATATCGATTTCATCATGAGTGTGCACCCCGATCGTAAGGCTAGACCTTAGGCGGAAGAGGGTGCACACTCTTTTTTACCCCTATACCACAGAGCCCATGAGACACCCAGCGATCACTTTCACCCTTCTTCTCCTCATCCTATCGAGCTGTCGGCTCGGAGGTAAGTCGTCCGACTACCCCACCCTGCTCCCGATGCCCGAGGAGGTGGTATGGCAGGATGGTGGCGTAGTACCGCTCACTAAGGGGCACACGATCGTCCTCCCCTCAGCGGATGAGCGCAATCGCGTGCTGGTCGATGGTCTCAATTCGGATCTCAGCAGGGCTGGGCTACCCACTCTGGATCTCACTCCGGAGTACACCTACGGGTCGGTCGTCTGCACGATTGACGCCAAGGAGCTGACCACGCCCGGGGCCTACACTCTCTCAGTCAAGCGTGGCGGTATCCGGATCACCGCTGCCGACGAGGATGGGATAGGCTACGCCATCCAGACGCTCCGTCAGCTGATCCTACCGAAGGGGATCCCGACGGTAGAGATCAAGGACAGCCCGCGACTGAGCTACCGCGGACTGATGCTCGACGAGAGCCGGCACTTCTTCGGCGTGGAGGAGGTGAAAAAGTTGCTCGACGAGATGCAGCGGTACAAGCTCAATCGGCTCCACTGGCACCTCACTGATGCCGGTGGCTGGCGCTTGGAGATCAAGAGCCGCCCCCGGCTCACTGAGCGGACTGCCTATCGCACAGATAGCGACTGGGTGAAGTGGTGGATAGAGGGCGACCGGCGCTACGCTAAGGAGGGGACATCCGACGCTTATGGCGGATACTACACGCAGGAGCAGGCACGGGAGATCGTTGCCTATGCTGCCGCCCGAGGCATCACGGTGATCCCGGAGATAGAGATGCCGGGCCACAGTGAGGAGGTGCTGCACGCCTATCCGATGCTGAGCTGCAGCGGGAGAGCTCGGCGGGGAGAGAGTGACTTCTGCATCGGAAATCCGATGAGCTACCAGTTCCTCCGCGATGTCCTAAGCGAGGTGTACGACATCTTCCCCTCCGCTTACATCCACCTCGGCGGGGACGAGGCGGGCAAGCAGGCGTGGAAGAGCTGCCCCAAGTGCCGCGAGGTAATGCGCCGTGCAAAGCTCAAGGACGTAGACGAGCTGCAGAGCTACTTCATCCACCGCATAGGCGAGATGATCGAGAAGGACGGCCGCCACTTCATCGGCTGGGACGAGATCCTCGAGGGAGGCTTGGCACCCGGTGCGATCGTAATGTCATGGAGGGGTATGGAGGGCGGACTCCGTGCTGTCCGCAGCGGGCACCAGGTGATCATGTCCCCCAGCCCGCAGTGCTACCTCGACTACTATCAGGAGGACCCGCTCTCAGTCGACTACGAGAGCAACGAGGGCTACTGCGACCTCGCCCAGACCTACGCCCTCGACCCGGTGCCGGAGGAGCTCTCCCTCGAGGAGCGTGAGCTGGTGCTGGGAGTGCAGGGAAATATGTGGACCGAGTATGTCAAGACGAATGATGCACTGGAGTATAAGATATTCCCACGCCTACTCGCCATCGCCGAGATCGGCTGGACACCACAGGAGAAGCGGTCGTGGGAGGACTTCCGTATGCGGGTCAATCGGCACATCCCACTGCTCCACAAGCGGGGCATACAGTCATATGATCTGACCAATGGACTTCGGTCCGAGACCGAGGTCGACCAGGATGCCGGTCTCACCCGCGTCCGCTGGACCACGGAGCTAGATCCCTGCGAGATGAGGTACCGAGTCGATGGCAAGGTCCCCGAGATGAGTGACCCGCAGATCCGGGAGGACGAGACGATCGAGGTGCGAGACAGCGCTGACATCGTCGTCCGGCAGTTCCGCGACGGTGAGCCGGTAGGCGATCCCATCACGCTACGAGTCGATCACCACCGCGCCATAGGCAAACCGATAAAGTGGGAAACGCCCGTGGATGGCAAGTATGACGGTGGGGGCTTTGAGACCGTCCTGACGGACGGCTATCGCGGGTCAGTCTCCTTTGGCGACGGACGCTGGTACGGTAACATCGTCACCCCATCCAATATCGGCATACTCGACATGGGCGAGGAGACGCTGATCGATAAGGTCGCCACCCGCTGCATGCACAATACCATCCCCGGGATCTACGCCCCCGAGTGGGTAGAGCTCTCCGTCAGCAGCGATGGCGAGGAGTGGACGGTGGTCGATCGCATCGAGTCCACGCTCGACCCGGCGGATCGCAAGCTACGCTTCGAGACCTTCACATTCTATCCCCACACCACCTGCCGCTACCTCAGGATCCAGTACGAAGAGGCGCAGCGGGGGAGGTTCCTATTCGCTGATGAGCTGGTGGTCTGGTAAGAGAAGCGTGCGAAGTGAGTACCTTAAGACTTGAGACTACCAACTTTTTCCCCTAAATTTGCTCCAGAATAAAACTACAAAACTTATATACAAAATCAATCAACACATGAGTAACCACT
>ERZ1031273.276-NODE-276-length-23484-cov-20.821418_pt1 | contig 23484 bp, 16 predicted proteins | sample MGYA00516575_ERZ1031273 | MGnify/ENA primary metagenome ERZ1031273 (study PRJEB33718, sample SAMN03159816) | human skin metagenome | collected 2014-02-25 | study: EMG produced TPA metagenomics assembly of the PRJNA266117 data set (Human skin bacterial metagenome... | reverse complement strand
TGTGGAAAAACCTTGGTCGCTTCGAGGGCAAGTCCAAGCTCTCCACCTGGATGTATACCATTGCACTCAATGAAGCACGCTCGCTCCTCAGGCGAAACCGACCCGAGCGTCAGTTGCCCATGGAGACCGACACCTACAGCCTCGCTGAGACGCTGACCAGCGATCCTTATTTCGATGGCGATGAGGCGGAGATCCAGTTAATGGAGGCGATAGAGAAACTCCCCGAGAAGCAGAGGACAACCTTTGAGCTACGGTACTTCGAGGAACTGCCCTATGCCGAGATCTCGGAGATCACCGGCACCAGTGTCGGGGCGCTTAAGGCAAATTATCACCACGCCACTCAGAAGCTGTATAAGTATCTGGGTGTGGTGGAGGATGAGGATTAAACTTTTCTCCCTACGGAGGATCTCACAAATGTACCGGGTAACCAAGAGATACGATTAGAAAAGTCTATCAGATAAATATGAGTATAAAGAAGACTCCCCTAAGAAGCCGCAATATCATTAAGTTCAACGACCCCGCACGGCACTTCTCTGTACCCGATGGGTACTTCGAGGGACTGGCGGATCGCGTCAAGCAACGGATTGAGACGATAGAGCGAGTGGAGGAGCGACTGAATCACCGTAACCGAAGCGAGAGACGGAGGTCCCGCAAGCGCCTCTACATAGCCGTCGCCTCTGTGGTGGCGGTGCTGCTCGCCGTCCCGCTCGTCTATACCACCGGTATCGTGAAGATCCAGGACGAGGAGACGACGCTCTCGGGACGCAATGACGACCTGGAGCGCTACGAGCAGTATAGCGACCAGGACTACAGGGACTACCTCTCCGAGGACATAGCAGACGACTATTACCTCGATGCTACCTACAGCAGCCTCTGATCTCACAGCTCACCCACACCATTCCCATGAATAGACTAATACTCACCCTTATATTCCTCTTTGTCCTCCTTCCCCTGTCACTCGGGAAGGCTCACGGCAGCGCCATGGCACAGTTAGCACCGCAGCGGGTAACCGCCGGAGCCTCAGCAGATGTCATCCCTAAGGCGGAGCAGATACGTCAGGAGTGCGTAGCCTACGTGGTCCGCACCTGTCGACTCAATGCGGATGAGGAGAAAGCTCTGGACACCGAGCTGGCACGCTATGACCGAAAGAAGATGATCCTCTGGAAAGAGCGAGCAGAGCTCCTTGAGCTGCTTGAGGATGAAGACCTGAGCGACTATAAGTATGGGAAGACGCTGGAGAGGGTACTCAATCTGGACGTCGAGCTGAAGAAGTGTCGCCTGCACCTGTATCTCTCACTGAAGCCATACTTCCAGAATAAAAAACTCGGCGAGATCTACATCGCCATCAAGGACTTCAAGCAGGACTTCTCCACCAGACAGGGAGAGCTATAAAGTCACGTTACTATACAGTCCAGCCCGGCAGCTGCTTTCCGCAGTTGCCGGGCTGGACTTTTTTATTAACAGGGGCTCAGAGACGAACTGACCTAAGTCGGAGTGAATTGAGTACTACCAATATGGAGCTGAAGGCCATAGCCGCAGCTGACACCGCCGGATCGATCACCACAGAGGAGAAAAGCCCCGCTGCAAGAGGTATCGCCACGATGTTGTAGATCGATGCCCAGAGGAAATTCTCGTAGATGATCCGTACGGTCGACTTGGAGAGATGAATGGCACGCTCGATGGCAAAGGGAGAGTTACCGAGTGCCGTCACCTGCGCCACGTCCGTTGCGATATCGCTACCATTCCCCATCGCTATGCTCAAGTCGGCAGAGGCGAGCGCCGGAGAGTCATTGATCCCATCGCCCACCATGGCGACCACTTTCCCATCCTTCCGAAGTTCATCGATGTAGCTCTTCTTATCAAGCGGCAGCATACCGCCCTGTGCCCTCTCTATACCGAGAGGAGCGGCTATGGCATCGACCCGAGCCTGCGTGTCGCCCGAGAGGAGGTGCAGATCGACGCCGGTACGCTCACGCAGACGACTGAGAGCTATCTCCGCCTCCGAGTGAAGCTTGTCCTCCAGGACAAGCAGAGCGAGCAGATCTCCATCGCATGTATAGTAGATAAAGGTGCCATCCGGATGACGACTCTCCAGCTGCTGCATCTCCTCCGTCAGCTCAGGGTCACCGACAAATCGTCTCTGACCCGCCCGATAAGTCTTCCCCAGGTATTCGAAGGAGATCCCCCCCCCGGCCGTTTCGGTCACCTCCACCGGCAGATCCTCCTCTACTCGATGACCGTAGCGGGAGACAATCGCACTCGCAAGCGGGTGGGAGGACTTTTCCTCTGCCTGCACGAGGAGTGACTTCTGGAGATGATTATCCTCAGTCGTCCACGTTGCCTGGACCACCTTGGGTCGCCCGACAGTGATGGTCCCGGTCTTGTCGAGCACGACATCAGTTACCTTCCCCAGCTGCTCCAGCGCGACAGCATCCTTGATCAGGAGGCCATTGCGCGAGGCCTTACCCATGGCGACGGTGATGGCGGTGGGTGTAGCCAGACCGAGAGCACAGGGGCAGGCGATCACCAGGACACTGATGGCATGATCCAGCCCCCTCAGCCACGGCTCTGGAGCATCAGAGCAGAGACCCCAGAGGCAGAGCGTCAGAAGCGCGATAACAAGCACGGCAGGAACAAAGATCGAGGCTATCCTGTCCGCGATCCTCTGTATCGGTGCCTTGCTTGCCTGAGCACGACGGACGGTAGCGATGATGCGGCCGAGAAGCGTCTTCCGCCCAACTTGAGTGGCTCGTAGCGTGGCAGCTCTGCCAACGGAGAGCGATCCGGAGAAGACCTCATCTCCTGCTACCTTCTCGACCGGAATAGGCTCGCCCGTGATACTGCTCTCGTCAAACGCACCCTCCGAGAGAAGGACACCATCCACAGGAACTCGATCCCCCTTGCGGAGCATGACCTCATCCCCTACCCTCAGCTCCTTGATATCACGTCGAACGAAGTCTTCTCCTACCCTCACCAGCGCCTCTTGTGGTGCGAGAGACATCAGCTTGCGGATGGAGTCGGTGGTCCGTCGCTTGGCACGCTCCTCTATGTATCGTCCCAGGAGGATAAAGGTCATGATCATCCCGATGACATCGAAGTAGGTATGCATCAGCCCGACTTGTGCCGGCTCCTCAACAAAAATAAAGCGAATGGTACTGTAGACAAAGGCTACCGTCGTACTCATAGCGATGAGAGTATCCATGGTGAAGGTGCCCTTAGTGAGCTGCTTGACAGCCCTGACGAGGTAATCCCCGGAGGCGTAGACATAGATGATTGCTCCGAAGGCAAAGGAGAGAATGTAGGCGAGCTTAGGAGTGATCCCAAGGCTCTCGTAGGTCATCATGAGCCCCATAGCGAGGAGCGCCAGCACAGCAGTGATGACCAACTTACGGAGCAAAAGGCGGAGGGCGCTCTCCTGCGAGTTCATCAGCTCCCGGTCCTGCAGCTCCGTATCCTCATCGATCAGCATGTCGTAGCCGATGGACCGAACAGCCTCCCGAAGCTTGACCGGCGAGGTCTCTCGATCATCGTAGGAGATGAGCGTCCGTCCCTCCATCAGATTGACCTCCGCCTCGCGCACACCCTTCGTCTTGAGGAGCCGCTCCTGCACCGCACTGACGCAAGAAGCACAGTGCATCCCGGTCACGGTGAAGAGGCGCTTCTGCGAGACCTCAGACGTACCTGTGGGATGAGATGGATCGGACTTGTCTGCAGCTGAGTGACCCGCCCCTGAGAGCACCAGTGTGTATCCGGCATCTCGGACAGCAGCAGCAAGATCATTCTCACCGGTCACATCGTCATCGTAGTTAATGGTGACACATCCCTCATCCAGAGAGACCTGCGCAGACTCAACTCCAGAGAGTCTCTCCAGAGCCTCCCGGACATTCTTCGCACATCCCTCGCACATCATTCCCTCCACCCTATACTTTATAGCTTTTCTCATAGGATATCGTCTCTCTTCATTAGTCTTGTCTTACAAATGTACACAAAAGTCCTGCCGTTTCTACATAAGTAGTCAGGGCAATTGCGCTTGAACCACTGGTGGCAGATCCCTGGAACTAATATCGGTATTAGTCCTGACTATTACCGGTAATAGATGACACTAATACCGGTATTAGTTGAGTCTAATACCGGTATTAGTGAGCGTTGATCGCCATCTACTGATTACCAGGGAAGTGTGAGCATCAGCCCGGACTATGACTTTTGTTGCTTATGATGCCTGGTAATTGCGTATTAAAACGGTCTGAATTGTTGCGCAGGTACTACTGTGATGAGCTAAAGCGGGCGACTCCGGATCGGAATGATCGCCGACTGCAGGTGGAAACTTAGGTCAATAATCGGTACCTTTGAGCATCACCATTTGATCACTTCATCACACCTCAATAGTAATGAAAGGAAAAATCCTCAACCGTCTATCATCTCCGGGACTATCAATAGCCGTAGCGACGCTGATGGTCCTCGGGTACTCCTGCTCTCACAGAGACACAGGAGAGACCTTGCCCCAGACCGATGGATTGCAATACAGAGCTGGCTTTCAGTCGGGTCACACTAAGTGGCAGATAAATGATCAGATGGGGGTGACCTCCTTCATAAGTGGAACTGTCCGAGAGGACAATGTCCTGTACCTGGCACAGACTGAGGATGGCATCTTCGGCTCTGTCACCCCGATACAGACATCGCACTCCTTGCAGGAGGATATCATTGCCTACTACCCATATAATTCGGCGGTATCGGAGGGGCTGATTCCAATGAGCTATACCTCACAGAGGGAGGGAAAGGCTCCGGATTACTTCTATGGTCGTCTCAGCAGCACGCCCTCGGGAGATCGTGACTACCCGATGATCACACTCCGACGTATCAATGCCCTCCTGCAGATAGTGATCACTGCTTCTCCTGACTTTGGGGATCTGTCGCACCTTCAGGTCGAGATGGCCGATGTGCCCCTCTCAGGCTGCTTTGACATGAAGTCCGGTCACTTCTCCTTGAGGGGAGCGGTGGGGACCCTTCCCCTTGCGGTCACCGGCAGACGTGGATCTGCCGTAGCAGCAGGTGTGGTAATACCCGATATAAACTATGGAGAGGTAGTGGTAAAGCTCACCTATAACGGACGCTCTGTAGAGTGGCACCCAACACCCTATCAGGGTAAGATGGGGGAGGTAGCCTCATACCATCTGACACTCTCCGGCTCCGGAAGCGGAATCTATGTGGCTGAGACCAAGGGTCCGGGAGAGCTGCCCACAGAGACACCCGAGGGTCCTATTGTCCTGACTCCGGACGGACTCATCGGCGAGCGTTACGATCCCTATGATCCTAAGTATGGAGCAAAGCCGGTGGATCCGACGGCAGGGATAGACCCTACGAAACCCTCTCCCACCCAGCCCTCTGTCAATGACAGGGAAGATGTCCCGATAAGTCCGAGCGCCGGCATCGACCCTCTTGACCCGGCAGATATGGATCCCTCGATTAAGGGAGACGAGACCCCCTCAGAGGGTGTTCCGATCGAGCCAAATACCGGAGAGGTGATTCCACTCAATCCCGGAGGAGACTTTACCGTAAAGGATCAGGAGGATGTGCCGATCGATCCCTCCACTCCGGGTATCGACCCCTCTGATCAGGACGAGCCGACACCGGGCGTGGATCCCAATGACCCTCTGGGCAACGTCCGACCGGGAGTCGTGGCGCAGTACAGAGAAGAGGCTGTCGTCAGAGATGCGACACTCCTTGACCACGCTCTGTTCGTCCGTCACATGGCACCGGACTCGTGGTTTGCCGATGGTGGTAGCGGCACGAGACGAAATTACTCCATCCTTTTTGACACAAAGAATCACAGCCCCAGATATGTTGCCTTCCCGATGTATCCCGGCGTACTGGGTAACACGAAGCGAACCGACCAGTGGGACTTCGATCCTGAGCTCTCGACCACGGTCCAGCCACAGCTCTATAAGTCTTATCTCGGACATTGGTCCAGAGGACACATGCTGGCAAGTAGCTCCAGGACAGCATCCAGGAGGCTCAATGCGACCACCTTCTACTTCACCAACATGGTCCCCCAAAACCAGGATCAGAATGGAGGGCAGTGGAATCAGCTGGAGAATAAGGAGCGCGCCTGGGCTCAGCAGGTCTCAAAGTACGACACCCTGTACGTCGTCTGCGGTCCCGTGTATAGCAAGGAGCCGCTACAGATGACCAAGGATCGCGCGGGGAAGCAAATCCCTGTACCGGATGCCACGTACAAGGTCTTCCTCCGGCAGGAGAAGTCCACAGGGAACTGGCACAGCGTCGGCTTTATCATGCCCAATAGATCCCTCTCGGGGACGAAGTACAGCGCTTATGCCGTGCCGGTGTCAGAGGTGGAGCGTCAGACGGGACTCCAGTTCTTTACCCACCTCCCCAAGGACAAGGCGGTGAGCATTAAGTCACAGAATGATCCCTCGCACTGGCGTTAGTTATAGAAGTCACGACAAGTAGTAACGAATACACTATGATACATCACTCAACACTGCGTACACTCATAGTAGCGATATGCGCACTCACACTGGGGCTCTCCTCCTGCTGTAGAGGACCGGAGCACTGCTCCGCAGGCTGTACGCCCGATGATCAGGAGGATCCATACATCCTGAGGGCAGGCAACCTGAGGGTGGTCGGTATCCTCAGAGACTATGATCCCTCCACTGGTATAATCAGTCCCAGCTGGCGAGATCGTGATGCCATCGGCATCACAGCCATCTCAGGCGGAGTTGCACTGGACACAAATGTCAAGTACACAACCATGCGCTCCCTCGGCAATCACTTCGTCGCTGCCACACGAGGCATACGACTCGGAGAGAGCGAGAGCTGTGACCTGATTGCATACTACCCATATAGCGAAGCACTGCAGGAGGGTAATCTCCTGCCGGTGTCGACGACTTCGCAGCTCTACCTCTCTCGCATCAAGGCTGGCGTAACCGCCGATGCGGAGGCTGTGCTGGAGCTCCACCCTGTACTCTCCCCCTTACTGATCAAACTCTCAGGGGTAGAGGTAGACCTCAGAGGGGCAAAGCTCGAGCTGAAGGGAGTAGCCAAGTCGGGGAAGGTGAATGTAACGGACGGCACGGTGATCATAAGCGAGGAGAAGGGGAACATTGACACCCCACTCTCAGTGTCCGGAGACAATGTCGGAACCGCTTTTCTGCGTCTGATTCCCGGACAAAGCCTCAAGGGGATGACCCTGAGGATCGTTACATCTCAGTATGTTTTTTCCTATCTCATCACACAAGACATAGAGCTGAAGAGTGGTGAGTCCAATATCATCGAGCTTAAGCTAAAGGCTGATGACGGCACTGCCTCCGGCACTGTCACCACCGCCGATGGATCGATCCTCCCGATGGAGGATGTGATCATAGATGCCGGCACGATCCATGTCGACTGAATACCTTAGCTCTGTCAATCAGTGAATCAAGAATATATGTTTAGACGAAAATTAGCAGCGGGACTCGCTATCATACTGGCACTAGCCGGAGTATCCCATGCATCTGCCCAGGAGACAGCGACCGAGCCTGTGGTCATCGGTCGCGTCGTGGATGCGGAGGGAGGTGACCCCGTGGCAGGTGTACGAGTCCATCTTGAGCAAAGCGGTCTGTCGTGGATTACTGCATCGGATGGACGCTTTAGGTTTGTCGTTCCCGCCCCTGGTACAGATCGGCTGACATTGTCGGGTCATGAGATTACTACTCGGAGTCTCGACGTGAGCATTTCCCCTCACGGGGTGACCGATCTCGGGGATCTCACAGTATCGGTCACGATTATGGAGGCTGACCAGTCCCTGGTCGGTGTGGTCGATGCCTTAGAGCTGGGAGAGTCGGGTAATGATCAGACGATCAGCCCGACCGTCATTCTCTCCAATGATATTTTCCTGAAGAATGCCGGATTCAACTTCTCCCAATTCCGTTACCGGACTCGCGGCTACGACAGCCGCTACGAGCAGCGGTACATCAATGGCGTGGCATTCAACGATCTCGTCCGTGGGGTCTTCAACTACTCCTCCATAGGTGCGATCAATGACCTGACGAAGAATGGTAATGCAATCAATTACGTAGGAGCGTCGGACTTCTCTTTCGGGGACCTGGGTGGCTCACAGAACATCAATATGCGCCCATCCGGCTACAGTCGTGGTGGAAAGCTGACTCTCTCCGGGACGAATCGCAACTACTACGCCCGCACAATGGTCAGCTACAATACCGGTCTGATGGATAATGGCTGGGCTTTTACCGGACTACTTGGAGGACGATATGCCCACGAGGGAGTGGTAGAGGGAACCTTCTACAAGAACTTCTCCTACGCCCTCGGGGCTGAGTACCGGTGGGATGAGGGACGTCACGCTCTCAGTCTGATCACCTTCGGATCCCCTGTCCGCCGTGGTCAGCAGGGAGCCTCAGTCGATGAGGCGGTGCAGCTCGCGGGATGCTACACTTATAACCCCAATTGGGGCTGGCAGGATGGCAAGAAGCGCAACTCTCGGGTCGTCACCTCCTACGATCCCACAGCGATCCTTACCTACGACTGGAAGCCCGATATGCTCACCAGCTGGACCACCGCCGTGGGCGTCCACCACAGTCATTATCAGAAGACCTCCCTTGACTGGTTTAATGGTGCAGATCCACGCCCCGACTACTATCGCTATCTGCCCTCGTACTTTGCCGGTGCTCCGGATGTGCAGGACTACTACCGCTATCTCTGGCAGACGGGTCGCACGTCGCAGATCGACTGGGACCGCCTTTATCAGATCAATGAGCTGAGCAATAGGACTGGCGACGGCTCCGCAGTGTATATGGTACAGGGTCGAAACAATGATCTCTTCGAGGTGTCGCTCAACTCGACCCTCACCAAGCAGATCACCTCTACTCTCAAGGTCTCTGGTGGCGTCGGCTACCGGTATGGGCACGCGCGCCAGTACCAGACCGTCGAGGACCTGATGGGTGCTCAGTATGCCCTTGATGTGGATAAGTTTGCCGAGCGAGACTTCCCCGGCGACCATGACCGTATCCAGAATGACCTCAATCGTCCGGACAGACGAGTCTACGAGGGCGATGTCTTCGGTTACGACTATGGCCACGACCTCCACTCTGCTGAGGCGTGGGTACAGAATAGCCATACCTGGGCGCACCTCGACCTCTACTATGGTGGTCGTATCGCCTACACGAATATGCTGCGTGAGGGATATATGCGCAACGGTCGCTATCCCGACAGCTCTTATGGTAAGGGAGAGTCCCACAGCTTCGTCACCGGGGATGCCAAGGTCGGCTTCAACTATAAGTTTAATGGACACCACTTCCTGCTCGGAAATGCGGTCTACCAGTCTCGTCCGCCACTGGTCTGGGATATGTACGTCAATCCTAACGTCACCGATCTCACGGTCGATGACCTCAAGCCGGTCAGTGATGCCTCTGTAGACCTCAGCTACGTCTTCTCCACGCCTCGCGTGTCGGGTCGTCTGGGGCTCTTCTACACCAAGTTCTGGGACGATATGCGCAAGATCGCCTACTACAACGACGTGGAGCGCACCTTCGTCTACCACACTCTCTACGATATGGAGAAGGTGCATCGTGGCATCGAGGCGGGTATCAATGTGAAGGCTACCGACGCACTCAGCTTTGACCTCGTCGGGACGGTCTCCCAGTACTTCTATGCCAATGACCCGATGGGAGTTATGAACTCGACCAACGGCAAGATCCGGAACCGTGAGGAGAAGGTATATATGAAAAACCTCTACCTCGGAGGGATGCCGCAGATGGTTGGCACCTTTGGGATCAATTACTTCATCAATTACTGGTTCCTCAATCTTAATGTCAATGGCTTCGGCTACAACCACATCGACCCGGCACCCATCCGTCGTCTCGCCTCCAATTATACCGGAGTCCGACCCGAGGGCGTCCCGGGACACAATCCCGAGGAGTACGCTGCCTTCAAGAGCATCACTACTCAGGAGCGCTTCAAGGGTGGCTGCACCCTCGACCTAAGCATCGGCAAGATCATCTACCTCCCCGGACGACAGAGGATCAATCTCAACCTCTCCGTCCAGAACCTCACCAACCGCCGAGACATCATCACCGGTGGGTATGAGCAGGGACGTATCAATCTGAAGAACCCTGAGCGATTCGGTAATAAGCACTACTACATGCAGGGCATTAACCTCTTCTTCAATGCCGGCTACATCTTTTAATCACCAGACAATCCGAGATACACTACGATATGAAACAAGGACTAAAATTACTGGCACTCGCCGCAGCCGCCATCGTGACGGTCTCGTCCTGTAGCGACCTAAAGTACGATGCACCACTCCTCACGGAGCCCAAGGTGGAGGGTCTGACGCCAAACGTCACCATCGCTCAGCTCAAGAAAGAGTACTCCGACGTCGCCGACCGCTCCTCCAAGGAGATCGAGTACGAGTACGTCCTCAGGGCGACCGTATCCGCCAACGACGTCTCCGGGAATATCTACAAGCAGATCTACATCCAGGACGAGACAGGCGGCATAGCCGTGAGCATCGACCAGAATGCCATCGCCGGGACCTACCCTGTAGGCCAGGAGGTCTTCATAGATCTCCATGGACTTGCGATCAGCATGTATGGCGGTCAGCCCTCGATTGCCCACCCGACGGCGGAGAAGAATCGGATCCCCTTCGAGATCATAAAGAAGAAGATGCTGCCCAATGGCTGGCCCAATGCTGACCTCGTCCAGCCAAAGACCGTTAGGATCTCTGACCTCACCGATGACCTCGTCGGTCGTCTGATCCGTATCGATAACGTCTACTTCGAGCAGAAGGGGCAGCCCTTCGCACCAGCTCAGGAGACCGTCAATCGTCTCATCACCGACGGCAAGGGTGCATCCATCATAGTCCGTAATAGTGGCTACGCCGACTTCGCTGCCGACAAGCTCCCGGAGGGCACCGGCTCTATCGTGGCGATCCTCTCTAAGTTTGGCAACGACTACCAGCTCTTCCTCCGCTCTCGAGAGGATGTAATCGGCTTCACTCCCGGCACGACCCCCTCTGATCCCTCCGGCGAGGGCGGCAGCGAGGAGCCGACACCCGACTCCGGCAGTACGATCCTTGACGCCCCCTTCAGTAAGGATCTGGCGCCCTTCACCGCAGTGAGCGTTAGCGGCGACCAGTCCTGGAGGATCAAGCACCAGAGCAATAAAGCCGGCGAGGTATACGACCACTTTGCCGTGATGAGTGGCCACGACGGCACCACCGGACACGCCAATGAGGACTGGCTCATCTCTCCGCTCCTCGATCTGACAGGCGTCACCTCGGCCACCCTCACCCTCAAGCAGGCGATCAACTTTGCCGATCCTGCTACGATCAAGGAGTGCCATCAGCTCCTCGTCTCCACCGACTACAAGTCCGGTGCCCCCTCCTCTGCCACCTGGACGCCTGTCACCATCGAGCTGCCCAAGGGGAAGGACTGGAAGTTTATCGACACCACGGTTGACCTCCCCAAGTCAGTCCTCGGTCAGGGTGCCGTCCACTTTGCCTTCAGGTACACCTCCCCCGACGGTCAGACCTCCTCATGGGAGATCAAGGAGCTCAAGTTGAAGACTGTCGGTGGTGGCAAGGTGATCACCGAGGGTTCCGGCTCTACTATCGACTCCATGAAGAACAAGAACTATGATGTCGCCAACTAAGCCAAGGCTCTCGCTCCTCGCGGGGCTTCTCCTCCTCGTCCTCACCACCTCCTGTGGCTCATCCCGCCACACTAGTGACCGGACGGTTGCGTCGGACACCAAGTATGACGCCTATGCGGTCGCCTTCTACAATGTGGAGAACCTCTTCGACGCTGAGGACGATCCGGATAACAAGGGGGATGACGAGTTCCTCCCCTCAGGTCCCTACAATTGGACCCAAGCGAAATATGAGAAGAAGCTCCACAACATCGCCTCTGTGATCTCCAAGCTGGGTCGGGAGGTCACTCCCGCCGGCCCCGCGATCATCGGTCTCGCCGAGGTGGAGAATAAGCGGGTCTGCGATGACCTCGTCGCCCGTCCGGAGATTGCCGACATGGGACTACAGGTGATCGACGTCCCCTCGCCCGACTGGCGAGGCATCGAGACCGCCCTACTCTACAATCCTAAGCTCTTCAAGGTAACCGACTACAAGGCCTACCGCTACCCCGAGGTAGACTTCCGTCCCGACTACCGCACCCGAGACCAGCTCCTCGTCAGCGGGACGCTCGCCGGTGAGCCCTTCCACGTGCTGGTCTGCCACTGGCCTTCCCGCTACGGCGGCAAGTCCTCCAGCATCTACCGAGAGACCGCCGCCAAGCTCTCCAAGCACATCGCTGACTCCCTCTATAATGATAATCCCAAGGCAAAGCTCATCATCATGGGCGACCTCAACGACGACCCGGTGGACAATAGCACCGCCAAGGTCCTCGGTGCCAGGCGCACCATCGAGGAGGTGGGCGAGAGAGGATTCTTCAATGCCACCTGGGAGCCCTACGCCCAGGGCATAGGGACACTGACCTATCAGGGGAAGTGGAACCTCTTCGACCAGATGATCCTCACCGAGCCACTCCTCGACAGTTCTCGGAAGTCACTTAGCTTCTGGAAGGTGGAGATCTTCAATCGACCCTTCCTCATCCGTCAGGAGGGCAGCCGCAAGGGCACTCCACACCGCACCTTTGAGGGAAATACCTTCATCGACGGCTACAGCGACCACCTCCCGGTGATCACCTACCTGATCAAGGAGCGACAGTAGGGTCATCTCGGGACTCACCTCAGACAAAAGCCCTCAGGCATGCCGGTCATGCCTGAGGGCTTTTTGTATTAGGGGCAGACCTTAGCACGAGACGTGACCCACATAATTCGTCCATTGATCTCAGATAAAACTAATACCGGTAATAGATGAGACTAAACCCGCTAATAGTGACGACTAATACCGGTAATAGAGTCAGCCCATCTCCTCCCCTTGACTCCCAGTCTATTACGACACACCCCATTTAGCCCCTCCCTCAGCACTGTTTTCTCACACTCTAGGGACACCAGTAACAGTCCCTTGCGGGTCGCCGGGATAGAGGACGATTTGATCGGCGACACCCTGGCGGGGTCGCAGGATAAAGACAAATCCTCCGCAACCCGGAGTCTTCGGGGCTACGCCCCTCGACTTCCGGGCGAAAAAACGAGCACCCCTTACGGGGTGCAGTCTCCATGACATTCCCGCCTGGCGATCCCGGAGGGGCGAAGCCCCGGAGGGATCATCGTTCTTTAGCCCACATGTCGAGGCACTAAGTGCCGAAGACTGTGGGAAAGAGGATCCCGGGAAAGATATACGACCCCGCCAGGGTGTCGCACTCTCTGGGGTCGACAATCAGTACGTCACCCCGGCATCTCCCCTGAAGCCTATCGGAAAGCAATGATTAAATCTGTAAGTTTGTAGATACTAAGGAAACAGGCAACCAGAGTAGAGTATGGCGAAGAAACAGGGTAAAAAGCAGAAGAGCATCGAGGAGAGCTTATGGGAGTCGGCCAATAAACTACGCGGCTCGGTCGAGCCGTCGGAGTACAAGCATGTGGTGCTGAGTCTTATCTTCCTCAAGTATGCCAATGACTGCTTTATCGAGCGGCGAGAGGAGCTGATAGCTGAGGGCAAGGAGGCGTTTCTAGATCAAGCGGTCTTCTACAACGCCAAGAATGTCTTCTACCTCACTGAGCATAGCCGGTGGAGCTATCTGATGGAGCATGCCAAGCAGGCGGATATCGCCATCAAGATCGATGCGGCACTCGCTGACGTGGAGCGAGAGAATGTCTCCCTGAGAGGTGCCCTCCCCTCCAACTACTATTCCAGTCTCGGACTGGATCAGACCAAGCTCTCTGCGCTACTGGATGAGATCAATAAGATCGACACCCTCAAGGATCGTGAGCACGACCTGATCGGGCGTGTCTACGAGTATTTCCTAAGCAAGTTTGCCATCGCCGAGGGCAAGGGTAAGGGGGAGTACTACACCCCTAAGAGCATCGTCAATCTGATTGCCGAGATGATACAGCCCTACGAGGGGAAGATCTACGACCCCTGCTGCGGCTCGGGAGGTATGTTTGTGCAGAGCATGAAGTTTATCGAGGCACACCATGGGAATAAGAAGAATATCTCAGTCTATGGTCAGGAGTACACCAATACGACTTACAAGCTGGCAAAGATGAACCTCGCTATCCGCGGCATCGCCTCAAACCTCGGAGCTCTGGCAGCAGACACCTTCCACAACGACCAGCATAAAGACCTCAAGGCGGACTTCATCATGGCCAATCCTCCATTCAATCAGAAGGCGTGGCGTGCTGAGAGTGAATTATTAGACGACCCTCGCTGGGCCGGATACGAGGTGCCGCCCACCAGTAATGCCAATTACGGTTGGATCCTCAATATCGTCTCCAAGCTCTCCGCCAACGGAGTGGCGGGCTTCCTCCTCGCCAATGGAGCCCTCAGCGGTGAGGGCACAGAGCAGGCGATCCGCAAGCAGCTGATAGAGAATAGGCTGGTAGAGGCGATCGTGATACTGCCTCGTAATATGTTCTACTCCACTGATATCAGTGTCACCCTGTGGATATTGAATAGGAATAAGAAGGCACGTACTGTCACCCAAAATGAAGTCCTGGTGAAGTACCGCGATCGGGAGCGAGAGGTGCTCTTTATGGATCTGCGCCAGAGGGGAGAGCCCTTTGAGAAGAAGTACATCCAGTTCTCCCCGGAGCAGATTGCGGAGATAGCTGATGACTTCCACACGTGGCAGCAGGATGGCGGCAAGCCGTACCACGATGTGCCTGAGTACTGTTACTCTGCCACTATCGAGGAGATTGCCGAGAGAGGCTACTCCTTAGTGCCGAGTAAGTACATCGAGTTTATCAATCGTGATGAGAGTATCGACTACAATGAGCGACTCCACGAACTCAATGCCGAGCTGATGCAACTGCTCGAGGAGGAGGCAGCTTCACGTAAGGAGCTGATCACCCTAATGTCAAAACTAGCCAAAGGAAAGGCATAATGGGGCGATCAAGCTATAAGAGGCTGGGCGACTATATACAGCCGGTCGATATCCGCAACAAAGATAATGCGGTTGAAAACCTGCTAGGGTTAAGTATGACTAAGCAGTTTCGTCCTTCTACTTCAAACATTGTGGGTGTTGACTTAAGTAAGTATAAGGTCGTTGATAAGCATGTGTTTGCTTTTGATACGATGTCAGTAATTCGTACTGGCAAAGTCCCTATTGCTATTAATCTTACTGATGATCCAATAATCGTATCTCCAGCTTATGTTACTTTTGAATCAATAGATGTTGATCTGCTTGACCCCTTGTACCTTATGATGTGGTTCTCACGATCCGAATTTGACCGATTTGCATTTTTCAAATCTGATGCATCTGTGAGAGGAGGCTACAAATGGGATGAGTTATGTGATACGCTAATCAATTTGCCATCAATCAACAAGCAGCGGAAGATTGTGGCTCAATATGAGACGATCACTCGTCGTATCGCCCTGAATGAGCGCATCTGTGCCAACCTCGAAGAGACTGCCCAAGCCCTCTACAACAAGATGTTTGTCCAGGACATCGACCCCGACGACCTCCCCGACGGCTGGAGAATGGGCACCCTTGATGAAATAGCAGAAATTGTAATGGGGCAATCTCCAGATGGCAGCACTTATAATGAGCTCGGAGAGGGTGTTATATTCTTTCAAGGTAGAACGGACTTTGGGTTCAGGTTCCCTTCAATCCGAATGTATACAACTCAACCAACAAGGATGGCATCGGAAAATGACATTCTAATTAGTGTAAGAGCTCCTGTGGGTGATTTGAATATATCTCTCTATAAATGCTGCATTGGTAGAGGGTTAGCTTCAATTAGAAGCAAAGAGAGCAATACTTCTTTCTTGCTATATACTTTGAAGTACTATGAAGGGTACTTCAGTTCCTTGAATGATGACGGAACGATCTTTGGCAGCATCAACAAGGAGACCCTAAGTGGTATGCCTATTGTTATTCCAACGGGGTGTTTAGTCAAAGAGTTTGAAAGAACAGCTAAGGCAATTGATAGTAAGATTAAGAATGCTCTAATGACAAATAGGGTTTTAGATAACCTCAGGGGATTACTCCCTTCTAAATTATAACACAAGAGATTATGTCAAAAAACTATATAGCACCCAGGAAAGATATAAGTGCATATACGTGTCCTCACTGTAACACTTTAGCTCAAGTTGAAGTTGAGAAATTCAATATGCAAGGAGATGTGTTTGTATCTTCAATGGGTATACCCTCTTGCAAAAGCTATGTAATAATTCATAGGTGTCAATGCTGCGGAAAGAAAATCTTGTGGATTGACAATGAGTATATCTACCCTGATATTATTGCTGAGGAAGCTAACCCAGACATGCCTGAATCGGTAAGAAGGCTGTATGAAGAAGCAGGACTCATTTACAACAAATCGCCACGGGCTGCTTGTGCATTATTACGACTTGCTGTTGAGAATTTATGTCAAGAGCTTGGACAAGTAGATAGAGACATTAACAAGAATATAGCGGCACTAGTACAAAATGGACTTTCCCCAAGTATTCAAAAAGCTCTGGACACAGTTCGAGTAGTGGGGAATAAAGCTGTGCATCCTGGACAAATAGCTATAGATGTGGATGATGTAAATACTGCAAAGATGCTTATGCGTCTACTGAATATGATAGTAGAGAGGATGATAACAGAGCCTAAGGAGTTAGAGGAAGTCTATGGCTTACTGCCAAAATCTACACGAGAGGCAATTGAAAGAAGAGATCAATAGCAATTAAACAGCTTACAAGGTATGTTGAAAGAAGAGAAAGGATTACTGTCGTTAGTATATAAAGATACATTACGACCAAGTGTGCAGGTTATAGGAAAGTCTCTTAAGGCTGTTTTTGAGTTTGTGAGTATCCCATTCATGGCTCTGCAATTACAAAATGACAAGGTGAAATTAAACCTTGAAAAACGACTTGATGAGTATGCTCAAAAGCTACATACTATACCTGAAGACAAGAGGTGTGAGGTCCATCCCCAAATCGGACTACCTATAATTGAGAAGCTGACTTATACAACAAGTGACGAGATAGCCGATCTATTCACAAATCTGCTCGCCAGTGCATCAAGCAGAGACACGGTTAACACCGCACATCCGGCATTTATATCAATGATTGAGAGAATGTCGTCTGATGAAGCCCGAATCCTGGTATACCTGAAAGACAAAGAAGACATTCCATATTGTGACATCAACGCATATCCCAACCAAGACAGAGGCTACATTACACTCTCCGAACATGTTACTATGATTGACGAAGACGTAACCTTATCTTACCCACAGAACATTGATGCATATTTGGCGAATTTTATAAGCCTTGGGATCCTTCTTGATATGAGAGGCGTTTTTAGAATCGACAAAACCCAGTATGATAGAATCAGAAAGAAGTGTCAGGTTGAAGCAATGACTAAAAGTTATGTCCCAGAGTATTTCAAGTCTATTGTAGTTCAAGAATCGTACTATCAGGTGACTTCTTTTGGAAAGCTATTTATCCAAGCTTGTATTAGGTGATTTGATCAAAAAAAATTATGCCACACTTCAATGAGCACGCCTTAGAGCTGGGGATTATGGAGCTATTCCAGGAGGAGGGGTATATCTATAGTCGCGGTGACACCATCCATAAGGAGGTGTCGGATGTACTGCTCAGGGACGACCTGAGGAGCTATCTGAGGAGCTGCTATCCGGACCTCTCTCAGCTGGAGGTGGAGCGGGTGATACTGAAGCTAACGGCAAACGAGGGACTCTCGGACTATGAGGAGAATGCTCGTATGATGCGCTTGATAAGCGATGGATTTAGTATTGAGCGGGAGGATAGTAGCCGGCCCAATATCCATATACGCCCCATCGACTTCGAGAGCGCCCCTAATAACATCTTTAGGATCGTCAATCAGCTGGAGATCGTAGGTCAGGTGCGCCGGATACCGGACGGGGTGGTCTATATCAATGGACTGCCGGTTGTGGTGCTGGAGTTTAAGAGTGCCGTTAAGGAGGACACCACTATCCGTGATGCCTATACACAGCTGACGGTACGCTATCGGAGAGACATCCCTGAGCTATTTAGGTACAACGCCTTTGTGGTCATTAGTGATGGGGTCAATAGCAAGTGTGGCTCTCTCTTCGCTCCTTACGACTATTTCTACGCCTGGCGTAAGGTACAGCCCGACGAGGCGCCAAGGGAGGGTGTGGAGTCGCTCATGACCATGATCCATGGACTATTCCCTAAGGAGCGACTACTTGATGTGATCCACAACTTCGTCTTCTTCCCCGACAGCTCCAAGAGGGAGGAGAAGATCGTCTGTCGCTATCCTCAATACTTTGCGGCTCGCAAGCTCTACAGTAACACCCTAGAGCGATCGCGCATCCATGGCGAGGGTGACGGCAAGGGAGGTACCTACTTCGGCGCTACCGGTAGCGGCAAGAGTCTGACCATGCTTTTCCTCACCCGCCTTCTGATGCGGAGCAAGGTCTTTGCGAGCCCTACGATCCTACTGATCACAGACCGTACCGACCTAGACGAGCAGCTCTCTAAGCTATTCTTGCAGGCAAAGCACTTTATCGGTGATGACTATGTACGACAGGTGGAGAGCAGAGAGGAGCTGGGGCTACAGCTGCGAGGTCGACAGAGCGGAGGTGTTTTCCTCACCACCATCCACAAGTTTACCAAGGAGGCCGGTCTACTCTCCGATCGTGCCAATATCATCTGTATCTCGGACGAGGCACACCGCTCGCAGACCAATCTCCTGGAGCAGGTGGTGCAGACAGAGGAGGGGGTGAAGCGTAGCTTCGGCTTTGCCAGGTACCTGCACGACTCTCTACCGAACGCCACGTATGTGGGCTTTACCGGCACTCCGATAGATGCGACCATTGATGTCTTCGGCAAGGTGGTGGACGCCTATACCATGACAGAGTCAGTCGAGGATGGGATCACTCGCCGTATCGTCTATGAGGGAAGAGCAGCGAAGGTGCTCCTCGACCAAGATAAGCTGGATGAGATAGAGAGGTACTATGAGCAGTGCGCTGAGGAGGGGACCAATGAGTATCAGATAGAGGAGAGCAAGAAGGCGGTGACTCGTATGGAGAGTATCCTCGGCAGCCCCAATAGACTACAAGCGGTGGCGGAGGACTTCCTCCGCCACTATGAGGGACGCATCACAGAGGGTAGCTCGGTCTGCGGGAAGGCGATGATCGTCTGCTCTAACCGGTCTATAGCCTTTGACCTCTATAAGCGGATCGTGGCTCTCCGACCGGAGTGGCTCGAGAAGCGAGGGTCGCAAGCCCGGAAGAGGAGGGAAGTAGGCCTCATCTCCAGTATGCATGTGGCTGATGATCAGATCCCATATGGCGATAAGTCCAAGCCGATAGAGCGGATAAGGCTGGTGATGACCCGCAACAAGGATGATGACAAAGAGCTGTACGACCTGCTGGGTAGTGATGAGGAGCGGAAGGGGCTGGATGAGGAATTTAAGAATCCTGACTCCAACTTCAAGGTGGTGATCGTGGTGGATATGTGGATGACGGGATTTGACGTACCCTGTCTGGACACGATGTACATAGACAAGCCGCTGCAGCAACACACACTGATACAGACTATCTCGAGGGTAAACCGAGTATTCCCGGGTAAGGAGAAAGGCCTGGTGGTGGACTATATCGGCATCAAGAAGAATATGAACGCAGCTCTGAGCAAGTATGCCGCGAGTGGTGACGATATAGATAGCGTGGAGATGGTGGAGGAGTCGGTCGCCATGGTCAAGGACGAGCTGGACATACTTCGCCGTATGTTTCACGGCTTTGATCGCTCCCCATTTACACACGGCAAGCCACTCGAGCAGCTGCATTGCCTCAATAGGGGTGCTGAGTATATACAAGCGACCAAGGAGCTGGAGACCCGCTTCATGGGTCATGTGCGGAAAATGAAGTCTGCCTATAGTCTCTGCTCTAATAGCGACGAGATCAGCTATGAGGAGCGGGAGGATATCCACTTCTTCTCCGGAGTGCGCTCTATTATCTACAAGCTGACCAAGGGGGACACGCCAGACCTCTCTCAGATGAATGCTCGGGTCGATAAGATGATAGAGGAGGCACTCCAGTCGGAGGGCGTAGAGGAGATTATCCAGATGGATAGTAAGACGGAGCACCTCGATCTGCTGAGTGAGCAGTATATGGAGCGACTGCAGAAGCTGAAGCTACCTAATATGAAAGTAAAGCTGATGGAGCGACTCCTGAAGACGGTGATCACAGACTTCAAGAAGGTGAATAAGATCAAAGGAGTGGACTTCTCTGAGCGGCTCAACGCACTTGTGCAGAAGTACAATAGTCGCAAGGATGATGCGGTCTTCGCCAATGACGTCATCAATGAAGTTGCAGCCCAGATGGCACAGCTACTCTCCGAGGTCCATAAGGAGAAGGCATCCTTTAACGACCTGGGGATATCCTATGAGGAGAAAGCTTTTTACGACATTCTGAAAGCGATATCAAGGAAGTTTGGCTTCGAATACCCGGAGGATAAGTTCCTCGCATTGGCTACAAGGATCAAGGCGATCGTCGATGATAAGTCTAAGTACACTGACTGGGCAAATCGCTCCGATATCAAGTCTGAGCTAAAGATGGACCTCATCCTGGTACTTGCCGAGTATGGCTATCCACCTGTAACAAATGATGAAGTATTCAAGGAGATCTTTGAGCAGGCGGAGAACTTCAAGAAGTATAGAGGAGAGTAGCACCTGATAACGGAAAGCACGCCCCTACTGACTGACCCCGTCCGGGGCTGTTCCGTCCCGGTGGTTAGGATTATTTTTGCAGTAAGAGGATCGCAGGAGACTATACGAGACAACGGCTCCTCGTGGGGGTGCTATATTTGCAGCTCCACTCGGGAGTAAACTAGCCGGAGGAAGTCTGGAGGTCAACTGCTCTTGTCGTACACCCGACCGCAAGAAGCTGAGTTCATCTGCCATTCTCAGCGATGAGTCGAGGGCCAAGGTTGTGTGCCGGGCGTATGCGGATCCCGCATTCACCTCCCAGGTCCGGCCCGCTATGCAGGGGTGACGCATTTGAGCATTAAAGCAATGAAGTGATAATCCCTGTCGCTGTGCAATCCCCTTGACTGATCCCTCCCCTGCTGCTACCGACTGCCGATCCCGCAGGGGCAAAGCCCCGGAGGGATCATCGCTGTTTAGCCCGGCGGTCAAGGCACGAAGTGCCGATGACCCCGGGTAAGAAGACGCTCTTTAATATGCACGACCCCGCCAGGGTGTCGCACTTACCAGTCAGGCAATCAGTGCGACACCCTAGCGGGGTCGCCGGGCTAGAGTCTCATCGTAACCCGGAGTCTTCGGGGGTGCGCCCCTCGACATCCGGGCTAAAAAGCGGGCACCCCTATCGGGGTGCTTCGTACCCCACTCTTGCGATGAGTTGAATGACTTATGTAAAGATCAAATGCGTCACCCCAGCTCGCTATGGCAGACAGATCCACCAGCGGCATATTATTTAGTACATTTGTAGTCAGTTAGTACTACATTCACTGAACTTGATCGGCTCTTTTATCGGACTACAATTATGTCAGTAAGGGATTTTTGGCAGAGGGTGAGAGACTTCCTGAGCAAGGTTAATCCTCTCTTCCTCATGACTGGTCTATTTGCGGTTGTACTGGTGGTGCCGGGCCAGCACAGCATCTGGTCTCAGATCAAGACCTCCCGGCAGCTCAAGGAGAAGCAAGAGGAGTATCAGTATTATAAGGATGAGATCAAGAAGTCTCAGAAGCACCTCGACGAAATCAAGTACAAGCGTGACATGCTCGAGAAGTATGCGAGAGAGCGCTATCTGATGAAGGAGGAGGACGAGGATCTCTACTTGCTCACAGACCCGGACAAGAAGTAATGACAGACCTACAGAGTGGCGGTCAGAAGGGACCGCACAATACCATCAGCAGCAGCCTCTACCCGGTCGGCTTGATTGCATGCGCCCTCGGAGCCATCCTCCATATATGGCTTCCCCAGGTGGGCGGCTGGACCCTCTTCGGAGGCGGACTCCTAATCATCATCAGCCACATCGCCGATGCTCGCCGAGTGAGTAACCTCGGCGTACGTGCTAAGCGACTGATGCGGATGAACTTCCTCGGCGCCGCCATGTATATGATCGCCGGGGGCTCCGCCGTCGAGGGGAGGAGCATGTGGATCCTCTTCTTTGTCATAGGCACAGTCTTCGTCGCCTATACGTTTTTTGCCCTCAGTCACACTGATAAAGAGAATAAACTATGACTCGTCAGCTGGTCATCATACCTACCTATAATGAGATAGAGAATATCCGCGCCATCACGGCTGCGGTACTGGAGCTGAGCGATCCCTCTTTCGACATCCTCGTCGTGGACGATGGATCGCCCGACGGCACCGGGACCGAGGTGACCAAGATTGCGGAGGAGCAGCCGGGTCGGGTCTCCCTGCTCAGCCGCAGCGGTAAGCAGGGACTGGGGACAGCCTATATTGCCGGCTTCAAGTGGGCTCTCGAGCATGAATACGACTACATCCTGGAGATGGATGCCGACTTTAGCCACGACCCCAAGTCTCTCCCTAAGCTCTATGAGGCGTGTCACAGCGGAGGGGCTGACGTGGCGGTGGGGTCGAGGTACCTGACCGGGATCAATGTGGTCAATTGGCCCCTTGGTCGTGTGCTGATGAGCTACTTCGCCTCCCTCTACGTTCGTACGGTGACGGGGATGAAGGTTTATGATGCCACGGCCGGCTTTGTCTGCTACCGAGCCGAGGTGCTTCGGACGATCGACCTGGACAAGATTCACTTCAAGGGGTACGCCTTCCAGATCGAGATGAAGTACACCGCGACGCTCTGTGGCTTCAAGATACAGGAGGTGCCGATCATCTTCGTAAATAGGCGACTTGGTGTCAGCAAGATGAGCTCCGGGATCTTTGGCGAAGCCTTCTTCGGTGTGCTAAAGATGCGCTATTGGTCACTCACCCACAAGATACCCAAGACTACAGGATATGAGAAGAGACGAGAAGAGACTACTGATCCACAACGCTGAGATCGTCAATGAGGGCGAGTCCTTCCGCGGCTCTATCCTCATCACCGGGGAGCGCATCACGGAGATCGTCCGCGAGGATGAGCCCCTACCCTCAGCTGATGAGACCATCGAGGCGGAGGGGCTGCTCTGTCTGCCGGGAGTAATCGATATGCATGTCCACTTCCGGGAGCCGGGACTGACCGCCAAGGGCTCGATCACCTCAGAGAGCGGTGCCGCTCTACTGGGAGGGGTCACCTCGTATGCGGAGATGCCCAATACCCTCCCGCAGACCATCACACTGGAGACCTGGGAGGATAAGATGAGACGTGCCGAGGAGGAGTCGATGGGGAATTACTCCTTTATGTTCGGCGCTACGAATGAGAATGTCGACCTGCTCTCAAGGCTTGATC
>ERZ1031273.275-NODE-275-length-23680-cov-8.470434_pt1 | contig 23680 bp, 22 predicted proteins | sample MGYA00516575_ERZ1031273 | MGnify/ENA primary metagenome ERZ1031273 (study PRJEB33718, sample SAMN03159816) | human skin metagenome | collected 2014-02-25 | study: EMG produced TPA metagenomics assembly of the PRJNA266117 data set (Human skin bacterial metagenome... | reverse complement strand
CGGTGGGGGAGTGTGGCTGAAACGCGGGGGGGCATACGAAAGTTTGGGGGATCGGGCGTTTCGGCAGGGCGCCTGTGTGAATCCAGTCACACTCGGGAACTAAAAAATTTCCGATTATTTTCCGAAAGACAGTAGCGGGATTTAGGCGGTTTTCGGTCCGGCGAAGTGTGCTCGTAAGCGTTAGCCGATGACCTGCACCGATGAACGTCGTAAAGCGTGCCGAAATAGTTCCCGCAACTTTTATGTGGACCGACACGCGCAGGAAACGAAAAGAAAACGGCAGGTCCGCGTCGTGCTCACATGAAAAATTCGGGGGTGAACAAGGTGACTTTATGGTTCAAAAAGGCGATACTGTTACGCGTGACGACTGCAACAACGAACCCAGGTATGGCGACAGCGCCCGATCGTCTTCCCGTGCTGAACCGTCCCAACATGGTCAGCGTGGGCACGATCGTGTTCCTCGCCCAAGAATTGATGTTCTTCGCCGGCTTGTTCGCGATGTACTTCACCTCGCGCGCAAACGGCATGTCCACCGGCGATTGGTCGAACCAGACAGACCACCTCAACGTGGTCTTCGGCACGATCATCACCGTCGTCCTGGTGACCTCCTCGGTCACGTCTCAGTTCGGTGTCTTTGCCGCTGAGAAGGGCGATGTCTTCGGTCTGCGCAAGTGGTTCACCGTGACCATCGCGCTCGGCGTGGTCTTCTTGGGCCTCGTCGCATTTGAGTGGACCGAGATGGTCATGGCGGGAATCACCCCGCAGTCCAGTGTTTATGGCTCGGTGTTCTACATCATCACCGGCTTCCACATGGCTCACGTGACCGCGGGCATCCTCGCGTTCGTCGTCGTGATCCTCCGTGTGGCCAAGTCGAAGTTCACCCCGGCGCAGGCAACTGCCGCCATGGTGACCTCCTACTACTGGCACTTCGTCGACGTCGTGTGGATCGGCGTGTTCGTTACTCTCTACCTGGTTCAGTAGCGCGGCCTTTCGGACGTAAGCACTAACCACCGATTTCGCTTAAGGGAACAACATGGATAACACCCCAAAGAAGGCGCGGAACCGCCGCAAGATGCGCCGTTCCGCGGCTGGCGCACTGGCGCTCGGCATCGGTCTCTCGGGTGCCGGCCTGCTGGCTACGGCCCTGACTCCGGATGCGCAGGTTGCCACCGCCCAACGCGATGACCAAGCGCTGATCCAGGAAGGCAAAGACCTCTACGAGCAGGCCTGCATTACCTGCCACGGCGCGAACCTGCAGGGCGTGAAGGACCGTGGTCCTTCTCTGATCGGTACCGGCGAGGGCGCCGTGTACTTCCAGGTCAACTCCGGCCGCATGCCGATGATGTCGAACGACGCGCAGGCTGAGCGCAAGAAGCCGCGCTACTCCGAGGCACAGACGCTGGCTATGGCTGCATATGTTGCAGCAAATGGCGGCGGCCCGGAGCTCGTGTACAACGAGGATGGCTCCATCGCTATGGAAGAGCTGCGCGGTAAGAACTTCGATGGCGACATTCAGGCCGCTGACGTTGCCCGCGGTTCCGAGCTGTTCCGCCTCAACTGCGCGTCCTGCCACAACTTCACGGGCCGCGGTGGCGCCCTGTCCTCCGGTAAGTACGCGCCGTACCTGGATCCCGCGAATGAGCAGGAGATCTACCAGGCGATGCTGACCGGTCCGCAGAACATGCCGAAGTTCTCCGACCGTCAACTGACGGCGGATGAGAAGCGCGACATCATCGCCTTCATCAAGTCGTCGAAGGAGACCCCGAGCCCGGCTGGTTGGGCACTGGGCGGAATCGGCCCGGTGGCTGAGGGTCTGGCTATGTGGATCATTGGCGTCACCCTCATCGGTGCAGCCGCAATGTGGATTGGATCGCGCTCATGAGCAATGAACTAAAGAAGAACTACACCAGCGAAGAGCTGGACAAGATGAGCAACGCTGAGCTCGCTGCACTGGGCACCGAGCTTGACGACGTCACGGTGGCGTACCGCAAGGAACGCTTCCCGATCGAGAACGATCCGGCAGAAAAGCGTGCCGCAGCTGGCATCAATATCTGGCTGGGTCTGTCCATCATCGCGGGTCTCGCTTTCTTGGGTGTGTACCTGTTCTGGCCTTGGGAGGCTCGCTTCCATGGTCAGGAAGGTCTGGGGATGTACAGCCTGTACACCCCGCTGCTGGGGCTGACCTCGGGTCTGTCGCTCGTTTCCCTCGGCGTGGCAATCGTCCAGTACGTGAAGAAGTTCGTGCCGGAGGAGATCGCGGTTCAGCGTCGCCACGACGGCCGTTCTTCCGAGCTGGACCGCCGCACCACGACGGCACTTCTGAACGATGCGTGGCAGACCTCCACCCTTGGTCGTCGCAACGTCATGAAGGGCCTGCTCGGCGGTGCTGGTCTGATGGCTGGTCTGGTCATCATCGCCCCGCTCGGTGGCATCATCAAGAATCCGTGGCGTGTCCGTCACCAGATGAACTACAACGGCGACGGCACCCTGTGGACCCAGGGTTGGTCACTGGCCCGCGAAGGCAAGAAGCTCTACCTGGGTCGCGACACCGCCGCGATCGCCGAGTTGCACGACACCGAGGCCGGTAAGCACTACAGCACCGCAGGCGTGTCGCGTCTGGTGCGTATGCGCCCGGAGGACCTTGACGCAGCGGCCATGGAGACGGTCTTCCCGCTCCTTGAAGAGGACGTCAACGACGGCGATAAGTACGACGCCGAGCGTGACGTGTACGAGAATCACATGCACTCGATTCACGGCCCGCGCAACGCTGTCATGCTGATTCGCCTGCGTTCCTCCGACGCCGCCAAGGTGCTCGAGCGCGAGGGGCAGGAAGACTTCCACTACGGCGATTACTACGCCTACTCGAAGATCTGCACCCACATCGGTTGCCCGACCTCTCTGTACGAGGCACAGACCAACCGCATCCTGTGCCCGTGCCACCAGTCGCAGTTCGACGCTTTGGAGCACGGCAAGCCGGTCTTCGGCCCGGCGGCCCGCGCTCTGCCGCAGCTGCCTATTGAAATCGACGAAGATGGTTACCTCATCGCCCGCGGGGACTTCATTGAGCCCGTCGGCCCGGCATTCTGGGAGCGTAAGTCATAATGAGCACGAAACTGGAACAAGCCGCGGACAACATTGACTCGCGGTACACAATCTCGGGCGTTCTCCGCCCGCAGCTGAACAAGGTCTTCCCGACCCACTGGTCGTTCATGCTGGGTGAAATGGCGCTGTACAGCTTCATCATCCTGCTGCTGACCGGTGTTTACCTGGCCCTGTTCTTCGACCCGTCCATCACCAAGGTCATCTACGACGGCGGTTACCTGCCGCTCAATGGTGTGGAAATGTCGCGCGCATACGCGACGGCACTTGATATTTCCTTCGAGGTCCGCGGCGGTCTGTTCGTCCGCCAGATGCACCACTGGGCCGCCCTGATGTTCATGATGGCGATGTTCGCCCACATGATGCGCATCTTCTTCACCGGCGCGTTCCGTCGCCCGCGTGAGGCTAACTGGATCATCGGTGTCACCCTGATCCTGCTGGGCATGGCTGAGGGCTTCATGGGCTACTCCCTGCCGGACGATCTGCTCTCCGGTGTCGGTCTGCGAATCATGTCCGCCATCATCGTGGGTCTGCCGATCATCGGTACCTGGCTCCACTGGGCAATGTTCGGCGGCGACTTCCCGTCGGACCTCATGCTGGACCGTTTCTACATCCTTCACGTGCTGATCCTGCCGGGCATCATCCTCGCGCTCATTGCAGCGCACTTGCTGCTCGTCTGGTTCCAGAAGCACACCCAGTTCCCGGGCCCGGGTCGCTCCGAGAACAATGTCGTGGGCATCCGCATTATGCCGGTCTTCGCCGTGAAGGCCATGGGCTTCGGCATGCTGGTCTTCGGTGTTCTCGCTTTGATGGCTGGTGTCACCACCATTAACGCCATCTGGAATATCGGCCCGTACAACCCGTCGCAGGTCTCCGCTGGTTCCCAGCCGGATATCTACATGCTGTGGACTGACGGTGCCGCCCGTGTCATGCCGGCGTGGGAGCTCTACCTGGGCAACTACACCATTCCGGGCGTGTTCTGGGTCGCACTGCTGGCAGGCCTGATGGTCGTCCTGCTGCTGACCTACCCGTTCATCGAGAAGAAGGTCACCGGCGATGATGCGCACCACAACCTGCTGCAGCGTCCGCGCGACGTTCCGGTGCGCACCGGCATCGGTGTCATGGGCCTGGTCTTCTTCCTGCTCCTGACGCTGTCCGGCGGTAACGACTTGTTCGCGTACCACTTCCAGATTTCCCTGAATGCGATGACCTGGGTCGGCCGTATCGGCTTGATCGTCCTGCCGCCGCTGGCGTACTTCATCACCTACCGCATTTGCGTTGGTCTGCAGCGCAGCGACCGCGAGGTGCTGGAGCACGGTATTGAGACCGGTATCATCCAGAAGCTGCCGAACGGCGCCTTCGTCGGTGTGCATCAGCCGTTGGGCCCAGTCGACGCCGACGGCCACCAGCTGCCGCTGGAGTACGCCGGTGCACGTGTGCCGAAGCAGCTCAACGAGCTCGGCTATGCCGATTCGGAGACCTCCGGCATATTCTCCCCGGATGATCCGTCGATCACCGCGAAGCGCAACGAGATCAAGCGTGCTAACCACCACGAGGAGGTGGAGACCCTCCGCGCCCTCGAGGCCGAGAAGGATGCCTCCGACCGTGATGCTGGCGCTATTGAGCGCAAGCGCAAGTAGAATCTAGGCGCTACAGCGCTTAAAGCCCCCTTCCGTTTGGGTCCGGTTCAGTCCGGATCAGGGAAGGGGGTTTTCTTCGTGTTTATAGCGTTTTTGTAACGGTGTGACGAGCGTCACACTAAATTTTTTGACGGTATGGGGTCTCTCGTACAGAGGCTACGCAGCGCGTTCACAGATAACAACTGTGCAGGTCAGGCAGTATATTTGCCGTCCGGGAAAAGTTTCTCCCGGGAATCTAGATGTCGAGAAATCGCCTTCGCCGAAGGCACCGATGAAAATTACGAATTGATAACGGGCGCGCCGCTAGACAATGTCCGTGTCCATTTCGTAACCTATCTGAGACCTTGCGGCCACAGAGGCGCAAGCGACAAGACATCTGAACATTAAGCCGAATTTCACTCCGCCCCCCATGGCGGGGATGGAAGCCGGGGAACCGAAAACGTTTCCTGGGGTGAATGGGAAGCAAGGAGCGTGCACCGAGTGCGCCGGAGCGTCCCAAAGGTGATTTCCTGCACCGAACCCGTCAGCTAACCCGGTAGGCGACACTGGAAGATATTGGAGATTGTCCATGGCTAAGCACCGCCGCCAGAACACGACTGCAAAGCGCAGCATCGCTACCGCCTCCGCGATCGTCGCAGGCGCAACCCTTTTTGCACCGGCCACCGCTAACGCGGCTCAGGTCACCGTCCCGAACTCTGGCATCGCTACTGAGGTTCCGGGCATCGAGAACGTTCCGGGCATCGCTAACGTCCCGGGTATTGATCAGTGGATCCCGTCCCTTGCCGGCAAGGCTGACAAGGGTGCGGATGTCCGCGCAGCTATCGACGCTGTGAAGAACGTTCCGGGCGTCAACAACGTCCCGGGCTTCAGCGCTTGGATCGCAGGTGTCGAGGCTAAGTACGCCCCGGCCAAGGCTCAGACCGAGTACCGTGCGGCCGCTGCTAAGCCTGCTCCGAAGCCGGCACCGGCTCCGAAGCCGAAGCAGTCCCAGGGCGAGCGCATCGTGTCCATCGCGAAGTCCAAGATCGGCTCCCCGTACGTCTACGGCGCAGCTGGCCCGAACGCTTTCGACTGCTCCGGCTTCACCTCCTGGGTTCATGCTCAGGCTGGCAAGCAGATCCCGCGTACCTCCGGCGCTCAGGCTGCCGCTGGCCGTAAGGTCGCTATCTCCGACCTGCAGCCGGGCGATGTCGTCGTGTACTACAGCGGCGCTTCCCACGTTGCTATTTACGCTGGCAACGGCCAGATCATCGACGCGCTGAACTCCGGCACCCCGGTCGGCTACCGTCCGCTGAACTACATGCCGATCCACTCGGCAGTCCGCTTCTAAGGCGTAACGTTTTTAAGAGCGATCAACCGGCCGCGGCACCCCGCAGCAACCACGGGGTGTACGCGGCCGGTTTTTTGTCTCGTTTTTCACTTCGATCACACCTGTTTCAGTGGCGGATCTTGTCCGTTCTGGGCGTTTGACCTGCGACTGTTTGCGGATTAGTTTTGTTACAGGTTTGTAATCTTTCCACCCTTTGCTGCGGCCCCGACAGTGTGCGTGGGGGACGTCTGCGTTTTTCGAAAGAAGAGGTTCCCGTGATGGGTACGCACCGCGCTTCTTCCCGTGTGAGCGTTCGTGGCTTCAATGGCACCGCGAAGGCGTTTGCCGCCGCCGGTCTCGCGTCGGCGATCGCAGCAGGCGGCATTGCTACGCCTGCCCAGGCTGATGAGGTCGACGACCTGATCAAGCAGATGAGCGAGATCTCGGACGAGGCCACCTCGAAGGCTGAGGAAGTCAAGGCGATCGAAGACGACATCGCCAAGGGCGAGCGCGAGGTGAAGACGCTGAAGAAGGTGGCGGATGACGCGCGGCGTGATGCCCGCAAGGCCGCTGACGCTCAGGACGGTGCGCAGGGCGAGGTGGATAACCGTGCGCGCGTCCAGTACCGCAACCTGTCGAATGACGCGAATGTGAATGCGTTGGAGTCGGCGAATCCGCAGGAAGCTATTGACCGGGCAGCGTACCTCGGCTCCCTGTCCCGTTCTGCGCAGCGCACGCTCGACGAGTCGCAGAGGCTCAACCAGCGGGCTGCTCAGCGCGCGACCGATGCGAATATCGCGGTGGCAGTGGCGAATTACCGCCAATCCGAGCTTGAGGGCAAACGCAAGAAACTTGAGCGCGAGCGCCGCGACCTCGACGACAAGGTCAAGGATGTGGAGAAGCGCGTGGACGCCTTCACACCGGAGCAGCGTTCCCGTTGGGAAGCGAAGAACGGACCGGTGAGCCTCAATGTTCCGCCGTCCGCGTCCGCGAACGGTGTTGTCGGCTCGGCGCTGTCCAAGATCGGTTCGCCGTACGGCTGGGGCGCTGCGGGCCCGGGTCAGTTCGATTGTTCGGGCCTGATGTACTGGGCGTACCAGCAGAACGGCAAGTCCATTCCACGTACTTCCAGCGCCCAGCTCGCCGGCGGCACTCCGGTGTCGATGTCCGAGCTGCAGCCCGGCGACATCATCGGCTACTACCCGGGGGTCACTCACGTGGGCATGTACGTGGGCAATGGCCAGGTGGTCCACGCTGCGGACTATGGCATTCCGGTCCAGGTCGTGCCTTTGAATTCCATGCCCGTCCAGGGCGCCGTGCGCTACTAGTCGCGCAACGCGTCGAATCGCCCCCTTATTGGGCAGCATGGCAACGCTTCTCGTCACGAATGATTTCCCGCCCACAGTCGGCGGGATTCAGTCGTATCTGCGGGATTTCGCGAGCGAATTCGTGCGTCTGCGTGGGCCGGAGTCGCTCGTCGTCTTCGCCTCCACGCAAGATGCGCATGAAGCATCGCTTTACGACGCTACGTTGCCGTACACCGTCCACCGCCTGCCCGCGAAAATGATGCTGCCGACTCCGGCGACGGTGCGCCGCATGCAAGAACTGATTGAACAGCACGGCATCACCACGGTCTGGTTCGGCGCGGCTGCGCCGTTGGCTGTGATGGCTCCAGCTGCGCGAAGAGCTGGTGCACGCACAATCGTGGCGACGACGCACGGCCACGAAGTGGGATGGTCGATGTTGCCGGGAGCGCGTCAGGTGCTCCGTCTGATCGGCAATACGGCGGATACGGTCACGTATATCTCGGAGTACACGCTCCGTCGTTTTCGGGCCGCATTCGGCGGACGCCCCGCATTCGTGCCGCTGCCCTCTGGTGTGGACACGGACTTCTTCTGTCCCGCAACGAGCGAGCAGCGGGCTGCTGCGCGCGACCGCTACGGATTCGGGTCTGCCCCCTTGGTCGTGGTCGCTTCCCGGCTCGTGCCGCGCAAGGGGCAGGACCGGTTGATCGAGTGCTGGCCGGCTGTGCGCGATGCAGTGCCGGGGGCGACACTCGCCGTCATCGGTGAAGGCCGGTACGAGGCGCGGTTGAAGAAGCTAGCGCGACGCCACGGTGTCGAGGATGCCGTGCGCTTTTTGGGCCGCCTGCCGCGGGAGGACATGCGGGATGTCGTCGCGGCGGCGGATGTGATGGCAATGCCTGCACGCACACGCGGCGGCGGGCTGGATGTTGAGGGGCTGGGCATTGTTTACCTCGAAGCCCAAGCGTGCGGAGTGCCCGTCATCGCAGGACAATCCGGCGGCGCACCGGAAACCGTCACCGCCGAAACAGGCATGGTCGTCGACGGCACCGATAACACCGCGATCGCAGCAGCGGTCATCGAATTATTGCGCAACCCGCAGCAACGTGCCGCAATGGGTGCAGCCGGCCGGAAGTTCGTGGGGGAGAGGTTCTCGTGGACAGTGCTGGTCGAACGCCTCGCGGACGTACTCGAGGATCGTTCGGATCGTGGTGGGGCAACCGGTGGGATATAGACCGCGCCGCCGCGAGGCTAGAATGTTGACCCATGCGTACACAAGACAGTGCCGCCCCGCTCACCATCGGTTTCGATATCGGCGGCACGAATACGCGCGCGGGCGTTGTGGATGCCTCGGGCAGTATTCTCACCACGGTGTCCACGCGCACCCCAGAAGACGAGGACGGCCTGGTCCACGCCATCGTTGAGCTGGTGGAGCAACTGCGCCGGGAGTATTCCGTGGGTGCCGTCGGTGTTGCGGTGGCAGGGTTTTTGGACCCGGAGTGCGAGGTCGTTCGCTTCGCACCTCACCTGCCATGGAAAGACAATGAGCCAGTCCGCGACATTCTCCAGGAGGAACTCGAACTGCCCGTGCGATTAGAGCACGACGCGAACTCAGCTGCCTGGGGCGAATACCGCTTCGGTGCGGCGAAGAATGCTGATACGTGGGTGCTCTTCGCGGTGGGTACCGGAATCGGTGCCACGCTCATGCACCACGGGGAGATCTACCGCGGCTCGTTCGGTACCGCACCGGAATTCGGTCACCTCACTGTCATGCCGGGTGGGCGGGCATGCTCCTGCGGCAAGCGTGGGTGCCTCGAGCGCTATGCCTCCGGCACCGCGCTGGTGGACACCGCCGTGGAGATCGCAGAACGGGGCGGGTTCGACGGTTGTGGGCTGTACCGCCGCGTCGTCGATAAGCGTGCGTCCGGTAACGATGTCGTCGCGGCGGCACGTTCCGGCGATGCGCTCGCGCTGGCGACGATGGATCACTTCGCGGGGTGGCTCGGGCAGGGCCTGTCGATCGTGTGCGATGTCCTCGATCCTGAGCTCATTGTGCTCGGCGGGGGAGTGAGCCTCGATGCTGACATGTTCCTGGATACCGCGCGAAACGAAATGGAAGCTGGCGTGGTCGGTTCCGGGTTCCGTCCCAATCCGCGTCTGGAAACAGCTGAGCTCGGCGCGCAGGCAGGTATGATTGGCGTTGCTGATTTGGCCCGAGACGTGCTGTAAGAGGAAGTATGAACAACAAGTGGTACAAGTTTTTCAAGTACATCCTGATCGGGCCGTGGTTGCGGATCTGGAACCGCCCCGAAACTGAAGGGCTTGAGCACATCCCGCCGGAGGGCAAGCCCGCGCTGATGGTGTCCAACCACCAAGCCGTGATGGATTCCTTCTATTTCCCGCTCGTGTGCCCGCGCCAGCTGGTGCACCCGGCGAAGAAAGAGTACTTCACCGCGCCGGGCTTCGTCGGTCGCGTCCAGAAATTCTTCTTCACCTCCGTGGGCCAGGTGCCCATCGACCGTCAGGCGAAGGATGCTGGCGCGCACCTGCTCGAGGTCGCTCAGAGTGTCTTCGATAAAGGCGATCTGTTCTGCATCTACCCGGAGGGAACGCGCTCCCCGGATGGGCGTATTTACAAGGGCAAGACCGGTATGGCGCGCGTGGCGATGGAATCGGGCGTGCCCTGCATTCCGGTCGCTATGATCGGTACCCGCAACGCGAACCCGATCGGCTCTTGGATTCCGCGGCCGGCGAAGGTGCGAGTGAAGATCGGCGAAGCGATCGACCCGCACAAGTGGGCACGTGAGAACGGATATGATCCGAGCGATTCTGCCGTGTGGCGCCCGTTCACCGATTTCTTCATGGAGCGGCTCGTTGAGCTGTCTGGCTACGACTACGTCGATGCGTACGCCGGGGACGTCAAGAAGTCCCTCGAGGCAGGCAACGGCTACCCGGAGGGCACGGAGCCTGACTGGCAGAACACGCAGTGAGGTACTTCTACGACACCGAATTCATCGAGGACGGCACGACGATCGAGCTGATCTCCATCGGGATCGTCGCCGAGGACGGACGCGAGTACTATGCCGTGTCCACGGACTTCGACGCTTCCCGCGCGAATCCGTGGGTGCGCGAGAACGTTTTGGAGAAACTCCCCAATCCGCAGCGTCCGGAATGGAAGCCGAAACAGACCATCCGCGAGGAGGTCTTCGCCTTTCTCACCGACTCCGATTCGAAGCCCGAGCTGTGGGCGTGGGTGGGCGCGTACGACCATGTCGTACTGGCGCAGCTGTGGGGAGATATGGCCAAATTCCCGAAGGAGATGCCACGGTACACCCGTGAGCTGCGCCAATATTGGGATATGGCCGGGCGTCCGACGCTGCCTCCCGCTCCCCAGGGCAACCACGATGCGCTTGTCGACGCGCGCCACAATCTCCTTAAATTCAAGATCTGCGCGCGCTCGCTGCCCCTCGATCGTCGTGGCCAAGCCATCGCGCGGACGGAATAATCCAAGCTCATTTCACACTTTTGCTACGTCCGGCATCGCAGACGTGCTAGAAGTAAAGGGGTGAGTTGGACAGTAGACATCCCCAAAGAAGTGTTGCCCGATCTGCCGCCGCTTCCCGGTGACATCAATGAGGCGTTCCAGGACGCCGTCAACCGCGACGCGAAGCAGCAGCCGACATGGGATGAGAACTCGTCCCTGTATGTGCGCAAGATTCTCGAGTCGGTCCCGCCGGTGGTGGTGGCACCCGAGATCCACAAGTTGAAGAGCCAGCTGGCCGACGTGGCTAACGGCGAGGCCTTCCTGCTTCAGGGCGGCGACTGCGCCGAGACCTTCGAGTCCAACACTGAGCCGCACATCCGCGCCAATATCAAGACCCTGCTGCAAATGGCAGTGGTGCTGACCTACGGCGCATCCACCCCGGTGGTGAAGCTGGCCCGCATCGCTGGCCAGTACGCCAAGCCGCGCTCCTCCGATCTGGACGAGAACGGTCTGCCGAACTACCGCGGCGACATCGTCAACGGTGTGGAGCCGACCGAGGAATCCCGCCGCCACGACCCGGCCCGCATGATTCGCGCCTACGCGAACTCTTCGGCGGCGATGAACCTGGTCCGTGCGTTGACCACCTCCGGAACGGCCGATCTGTACCGCGTTGAGGCCTGGAACCGCGAGTTCGTTGCAAACTCCGCCGCCGGTGCTCGCTACGAGGCACTGTCGCGCGAGATCACCCGCTCGCTCCACTTCATGGACGCCTGCGGTGTGAACGACCGCGAGCTGCGCACCTCCGAGATCTACGCCTCCCATGAGGCACTCTTGGTCGACTACGAGCGTGCGATGCTCCGCCTCGCCGAGAACGAGAAGGGCGAGACCAAGCTCTACGATCTGTCGGCGCACCAGCTGTGGATCGGTGAGCGCACCCGCGGTCTCGAGGACTTCCACGTCAACTTCGCCGCCCTGATCGATAACCCGATCGGCATCAAGCTCGGGCCGAAGGTCACTCCGGAGGAGGCTGTCGCCTACGCAGAGAAGCTGGATCCGAACCGTGAGCCGGGCCGTCTCACCATGGTCGCGCGCATGGGCCACGAGAATGTCCGCGAGGTCCTGCCGGGCATCGTGGATGCCGTGGAGCGCTCCGGCCACAAGGTGGTCTGGCAGTCCGACCCGATGCACGGCAACACTTTCACTGCATCGAACGGTTACAAGACTCGCCACTTCGACAAGATCATCGATGAAGTCCAGGGCTTCTTCGAGGTGCACCGCCACCTGGGCACCCACCCGGGCGGCATCCACATCGAGCTGACCGGCGAGCACGTCACCGAGTGCCTCGGCGGAGCGCAGGACATCACCGATATCGACCTGCCGGGCCGTTACGAGTCCGCTTGCGATCCGCGCTTGAACACGGAGCAGGCGTTGGAGCTCGCATTCCTCGTCGCGGAGATGCTCCGCAACTAACAGAGCGGAGCGGGGTGAATTCCCTGCTCTACTCAGGCATCCGGAGGATTTCTGGGATCTGCCCGTAGGACCCGGAACCGAACCACCAGCCACCGACAGCGACTGCTGCGGTGGCTGCTGTTATGAGCAGGAGAATCACGACCATCGCAGCCGCCGAGCGGTTCGTGTCCACCGGGGGCTGTTCATCTATTTCGGGCTCCCGCCGGCGATTATCGACGCGCTCCAACGGCGGCACATGCGGTTCGTACGGTGCCGGGACTGGTGCCGGAGCTGGTGCGGCTGCCGGCGGGAGCGGGGCAGCGTACGGCTCGCGCGGCTCGTCGTGATCCCAGTACGTGTGGTCGTCGCGGCGGCCGAACAGGCCTGGTTCCGGTGCCGGGGCAGATTCCGGGGCAGACTGCGGGGAATCAAGGTGAGTGACGCTCGTGGGAATCGCTGCGGCCCGGTTCGCCGCGGACTGAGTGGGCACTGGGACCGTGAACTCCGGCAGCTCCAACTCGGCGGCGACATCGTCGAGAGCCTCGAGAAATTCCCGTGCATCGGCGAAGCGCTCGCGGGGATCGCGGGCGGTGGCGGTGGCCACGAGCTCGTCGAAAAGCATAGGCACGCCCTGCATGCGCGATGACGGTGCCGGGACATCCGACCGCAGGCGCGCCATGGCATGGCCGAGCGAGGTGTCCCCATCGAAGGGGACGGTGCCGGTGAGTAGTTCGAAGAGCACGATGCCGGCGGAATACACGTCGGAGGTCTGGGTGATTTCTGTGCCGTCGACCTGCTCGGGGGAGAGGTACGCGACAGTGCCGACGATCTGATCCGTGGAATGCCGGGCATCGCTCGCTGCGCGCACGAGACCGAAATCTGCGAGCTTCACCGTGCTGTCGCCGTTGATGAGAATATTGTCTGGTTTGATGTCGCGGTGCACCAGACCGCGACGGTGCGCGACGGACAAGCCCGTCAGCATTGCCCGCATGACTGCGGCGGCGGAATGCGGGGGCATTGGGCCGCGCTCGGCGAGCAGCTCCCGGAGTGTGCCGCCGGTGATCAGCTCCATGATGAGGAAGACATCCTCGCCGTCGGCCGCGAAATCGTACACATTGACCAAATTTGGGTGGCTCAGCTGCGCCATCGCGCGGGCCTCGCGCGCGAAACGATCGAGAAAAACGCCGTCGTGGACATAGCGTTCATCCATCACCTTCGCGGCGACTTCACGGCCCAAACGGTCGTCGAGGCAGCGGTACACGGTGGACATGCCGCCGCGCGCAATGGGGCGGTCGATGATGTACCGGCCTTCCAACACGTCGCCGGCTGCGAGGTGAGTCATAGCACCCAGTATGGTGCACGGGACTTCCCGATCGGTAGACGGCATGCGGTGAGTAGAGTGGCGGGCGTGAGTTCTACAGAGCACGACCCCAACGAACATGACCTCGACGCACTGCTGAGCGGGGAAACGCTGCTGTCATTCCCCGAGGTGGCCGAGCGGCTCGGCGTCCCTGTGACAAAGGTCCACGACTACGTCAACGCCGGCAAACTCGTGTCCCACAAAAAGGACGGCACGAAAGTCATCCCCGAGCTCATGCTCGATGGCGGGACGGAGCTGTCCAAATTCATCGCCGGGGCCATCACCGTTCTCCTCGACGGTGGCTTCAACCAGGAGGAAATCCTGGCCTACCTGTTCACGGAAGATGACAGTCTGCCCGGCCGCCCGATCGACGCGTTGCACGGCCATGGGGCCCGTGAAGTGATCAGGCGCGCTCAGGCGATGGCGTTTTAGAGCGCGGCAGGACATACGCGGCCGCGCACCAGCCGGCGATCAAAGCGGCGAGCATCCACGGCCCGTTGTAGAAGTGATGGTTGCCGCTGCCGGAAAACGCGAGCGCCACGATCACTGACAACCCCACTGTCAGGCGCGTTAGCCAGCGCGCCGGGGTGAACGTGCCCGCCACGGACACAGCGGAGGCGAAGTACCACGGCAGCGAGACTGCGTTGAAGACGAATGCGACCATGTACGCCAGCGCCATACCCATGACATTGCGGCGGTCAGTCTTCCGGAAGATCCACCACACCGCCACGAGACCGACCAGCATCAGCACCGAACTGATAGTGCGGGTCACGCCGAGGACGGTGTTGTAGGGGAAGGCTTCGTCGAAAAGCTGCAGGAAGGGCGTGATTGCCTCCGCGGCGAGCGTCGCGCCGGAGAGCGGATTGACCACTTTCGAATTGCCGGAGATCTCCGCCAGCCAGCCCCACGAGGTGCCTGACGCCAGCGTCACCGCCGCGACGGTGGCCACAGCCGTTGCTACGACGGCGAAACCAGCAGCGAAGAAGACGCCCACCCGTCGGGCTGGGCGGGACCCCTCGGGCGCGTAGCGGTGCAGAGCCATCCACACGATGAACGGCAACGTGACCGCAGCAGTCGCCTTGAGGGATACAGCCACCCCGACCAGCACGGTGCCCAGCAGGAAGCGTCGCGACAGGCACGCCACAAGGCCGAGACTGACCAAGCCGACCATGACGGCCTCGTTATGCATGCCGCCGACCATGTGGATGAGCATCACCGGATTGGCTACACCCAGCCACAAAGCGACCGCTGGATCGCCCCCGAGGAAACGCGCGATCTTCGGGACAGCCCACGCAATGGCGGCGAAACCAGCGAGGGAGATGAATTTGTAGCAGATGATGCCCGCCATGACATTGTCGCTGACAAAGCTGGTCACTCCATTGCCGATCCACAGGTGCAGCGGGCCGTAAGGCGTGGTGGTGTTGCGCCAGTCATGGGAGACTTCCAGCAAATACGGGCCGGGATTTACAGCGGCGCCTTCCGAATACGGGTCGAAACCGTCGCGGACCATGGCGCCCTGCATGAGGTAGGAGTAGATGTCGCGCGACATCAGCGGCGCGGCGAGCAGGAGTGGGGCAGTGGCGGACCACAGTGACGCCCGCGCGAATTCACACCGGTCGCGCACGCCAGGCTCGGTGCGGTCAGCCAGCACATACCGGCCGACGGCGACCCAACCGAGCACGAGAAGCACGAGCCCTGCGGTCAATGCGATGTTGAGCAGGCCCCGGCCGTGGCCGTACGACAGGAAGGCGACACCGAAAGCATCGAGCACCCCGCCGCGGTTCCTCGTTGCGCCCGCGCCGAAGGAGCCGACCATCATGAGGACGGCGCCGGCAGTGCCCAACCACAGCGCGGTTTTCGGGGAGAGTCGTACGGTCATCGGACAGACGCCTCTATTTGCGCCGGGCCGTGGACTTGATAGCCAGGGACGTGAGAGTCTCCACGGCGTCATCAGTGATGTGGGCATCCTCCAGATGCTTCAATCCGGACTCGGTCAGACGCGTGATGCGCTCTTCCGTGACGTCCACAGCCCCAGTCGACTCGATGATGCGCGCCAGTTCCGCGATGTCGTCGGGGGCCGTGGCGGTGCCGATTCCAGCACGCAGTTTTTCTGCAGCAGCCGGATCTGATGCGTCCGCGGCTTGTAACGCAAGTGCGTAGAGCACGGTCCGCTTGCCTTCGCGCAGATCGTCGCCTGCCGGCTTACCGGTCACCTCAGGGTCGCCGAAGACACCCAGAAGATCGTCGCGGAGCTGGAAGGCAATGCCGATATCGCGACCGTATCCGCGCAGCGCAGCGATAGTCGTCTCGTCCGCGCCCGCCAGTGCCCCACCGAGGTGGAGCGGACGTTCCACCGTGTAGGCGGCGGTCTTGTAGCGGTTGACGGAATCTGCCATCTCCACGCTTTCGCTGCCGGAGGCTTCCAAGGCGATGTCGAGGATCTGCCCGCCGATGACCTCCGCGCGCATACCGCGCCACGGTTCAGCCGCGCGCAGCAGCGCTGCATCGCTCACGCCGGAGTAGCGCCACATGTCGTCGGCCCAGGCCAGAGCAAGATCGCCAATGAGGATCGCGACATTCTCACCATATATGTCAGCGTCGCCGTGCCAGCCGCGTTGCGCATGTTCCGCAGCGATTGCACGGTGGACCGTGGGCTTGCCACGTCGGGTGTCCGAGGCATCGATGATGTCGTCGTGGACGAGCGCGCACGCTTGAATGAGCTCGAGGGCGCTGACCGCACGAAGTACGTCCGCCGGGTCCTCGCCGCCGTCCGCACCCACGGTCGCCGCGTATCCCACCCAACCGTAGGTGGGACGGATGCGTTTTCCTCCGCCGAGCACGAAATTGCGCAAGTGCCCCACGGCCTCAGCGACGGGAGCGCCGATTTCGCTAATCGACGCCACGTTGTCCCCGAAGAATGCTTCCAGCTCTCGTTCCACTGCTGCTGGGACATCTGCTACCGCAATGTGAGGTGTGCGCTCGCTCAAAAGTGGTGGCTCCTTCTGCCGCACGGAGGGGAGGATGGACGATTACCACTCACTTTACCGGGGTGCTGATCTCCAACGGCAATGTCCGGCCAAGCACCGCGAAGGGGCGCGGATCACCGGTGTAGCGGAAATCGCGGAGCACATCTTCGAAGCCGATAGAGCGGTAGAGGCCGAACGCTGCATTGCCCTCGTTCGGCACTTCGGGAGTGGAGAGCAAGACATGTGGCTGCGATGCCCGGCTGAGCAGTCTTTCAATGAGGGCTCTGCCGATGCCGTGGCCCTGGAGATGCGGTGCGACGTGGATTTCCGCTAACTCGAAATAGTTCTCTACGACAGCGGTCATCTCTGGCGTCATCGCGTGGCTATTCACTAGTCCGCGTCGAAGCTGCTGGTCCCACCAGCGTTTCTGTGAGCCTCGGAAACCATAAGCGACACCGGCGAGCTGCTCCTGGGCGAATGCGGCAACGGCAGTGAAGTCCCGTTCCAGCGAATCGCGGCGCCAGACAGTCACGCGTTGGTCGTGGATGGCAATGGGGTAGCGCATCGCCGTGATGTAGAGGCCCACGAGTTCGGGAGCCATGGCGGTGAATTCGTGCGGGGACAGCTCGCGGATGGTGACGGACACGGTTCCCATCGAACCATGTGGGGCGCGTGGGTGCGTCTGATTCAGCTTATCCACACCCCGACATGGCTGAAGCTGCAGGTCATTACGGGGTATCGATACGAGATGGGCCAGCAGTTCGAAAACCTGTTCGAACTGCTGGCGGGCTGTGTCCGGCTCGGTTTCTAGTGTGAGGCTCACAAAGTAATTGGAAATGAGGGCGCAAACAGGAATGTGAACGCCAGTCGGAACGGTAGCGAAACGAGGAGGAGAGTCAGGTGTCTAGCGTGATCTCAGCGACGACGGGCGCGGTGTACGGGGCGGTGCCCGCGACCTTGCAGCATGATGAATTTCTGGCTTCGGGGCGTGCGCTGCTCGAGGACGCGCATGCGCAGCTCGCTGCCGGCGCATACGACCTGGCTCTGGAAAGTGCGTACCGCGCGGCACTGCGTACCGCAGGGGCCGTGATTGCGCAGTCGGCAGTGGTGGCCAAGCGGAAGCGTCTGCCCACGAGTGCGTGGGACAAGCTTGCACTCACAGGGGCTCGTGGAGCGTATTGGGCGAATGCGTTCTCCGGATTCTCGCGGCTGAGGGGAAGAGTCGCGTCCGGGATCGAGCTGAATCCGCAACGTGGGGATGTCGAACGTCTTGTTCAGTTGGCTTCCGAGTTCTTCGGGGAGGCGGCCGGGGAGGGAAGTGGCATGACCGCTGCCTAGCCTGCTGTGACTGTTCTGCGGTGGTGTCGGGGCGCTATGATGAAGGGAACAAAACGGCGCCGTGGCGCGTTGTAGTTCAGAGAAGACAGCGACCAAACCAGGCTGGGAGTGAAAGTGGCTTTATCTGAGCAGGAACAGAAGTTGCTCCGCGAAATCGAGGAGTCGCTGATGGCCGACGATCCGAAGTTCGGGTCGACGGTGGCTTCTGTGCCTGAGCGTGGATCTGCGGACGGCGGGTTCCGGCCGACCATGCGGGCCGTTGCACTCATCATGCTCGGCCTCGTGCTGCTCATTGCGGGCGTGGCCTTGGCTGCTGAAAGCATCTGGTTTGTGGCACTCAGCATTCTCGGTTTCGTTGTCATGTTCATCGGTGGCATTTGGGGGCTGCGTGCACCGGCCCAGGAGAACGTGCCATCGCGCGCCCAAAGCACTGGACCGCAGTTGCGCCGCGAAGGTCGTAGCTCCCGGATGGAAGAGAATTTCCGCCGCCGCTTCGAAGGCCGGTAAGCCGTCCTCCTAATTCAGTTGTGGCCCTCCCGGCGTGAAGGCCCGTCCATGAGGGCCTTCGCAACTAGGCAATAGAGCCTGCCTATCTAGATAGGTTTCCGACCCTTTAACGGAATAGTTTCAAACCCTCTTACGGAAACGTGAGGGGGAATTTTTGTGCGCGCATCACGGTATCTCGCCTGGGTGGTGCCTTTTTGCTTGGCTTCCCACTTCCCTCCACCTGGGGTTCCCACTTTCCTCCACTTAGGCTCCCCACTTTCACCCACTGGGGCCTCTTGGTCATGGTGTGATCCGTTTATCCTGCGGGAATGTCGATCGGTCGTAGTGGTATTGGTGGTGATGGTGGGGTAATAAAGGGCGATTAGGGGCAGATGTGGTGGAATGTGGCTAGAGGGGGCGGGTGGACGCGCCACGTGTAATCAGTGTGTTGAACTGTGGATTCGTGACACGCGGAAAGAATTTTGTGTTCCAATGTGGCGTTTGTGGGGGAGAGTGGGTTAAAGTGGGGGACAGTGAAGGGCCGGTGTGACGATGCCGGGTCGGATCTGACAAAAATTCACAGCCGGAGTCATTGAGCGAAGGAAGGTAGGGCGCCGGATGTTTCTTGGCACCTATACCCCCAAGCTGGATGACAAAGGGCGCCTGACGCTGCCCGCCAAGTTCCGCGAAGGACTGGCGGACGGGCTGATGGTGACCAAGGGGCAAGACCACTCGCTGGCGGTCTATCCCCGCGAGGAATTCGCGGCACGCGCGCGTAAAGCGGCTGCGGTTTCCCGCACGAATCCGAAGGCGCGCGCCTTTATCCGAAACTTGGCGGCAAGTGCGGATGAGCAGACGCTGGACGGTTCAGGTCGCATCACGTTGTCACCGGCGCACCGGGACTACGCGAACCTGTCCAAGGAATGTGTGGTCATCGGTTCAGTGGATTTCTTGGAAATCTGGGACGCCGAGTCCTGGCAGAAATACCAAGAAAATACGGAGGCCGCTTTCTCGGCGGCCGATGAGGACGACATTCTCTCGGGCCTGCTCTAAGCGGGCGAACGGAGAGCGTGTACGGACTCTGCTCGGGGCGCGAGTCGTTCTGGTGTACTTCCCCGATATCAGAATGACCGCCCCGAGCAGGGCCCTACACGTTCCCCGTTAGAACAGATTCTTTGAACCGCAGTCAGACCTAATCCGCAGCACGGCACACCAGGCACAAGGGGGGTGGACCACATGGCACATGACACGTCTCAGAAGTCGGACATGGACTTCGGTGTCGATGCGAACCATGGTCACGTCCCCGTCATGCGCGACCGCATGGGCGATCTGCTGCGCCCGGCAGTAGAGCGCTTCGGAGCTGAGGCCGTGATCGTCGACGGCACGCTGGGTGCCGGCGGGCACACCGAATATTTCCTCACCGAATTCCCCGACGCCACCGTGATCGGCATTGATCGTGACGGGGCGGCTCTGGAAAACGCCACCAAGCGTCTGGCGCGGTTTGGCGACAGGTTCGTTCCGGTCCGGGGCCGCTTCGATTGCCTCGGCGAGGAATTGGCGAGCAACGAAAACGTTGTGTTCGAGCGCGTCCGCAAGACGGGATTGGCGGGCGCGTTCTTTGATCTTGGCGTGTCATCGATGCAGCTCGACCAGGAGGAGCGTGGTTTCGCCTACCGCGTCGACGCGCCACTGGACATGCGCATGGATCCGAGCATCGGTCTGACGGCCGCGGATGTCTTGAACACGTACAGCCATGGTGATTTGGCGCGTGTGCTTAAGACGTACGGTGACGAGCGTTTCGCCGGCAAGATCGCCTCGGCAGTGATCGAAGAGCGCGAGAAAGAACCGTTCGATCGGTCTGGGCGCCTCGTGGAGCTTCTTTACGATGTGATCCCTGCGGCGACGCGCCGCACGGGCGGACACCCGGCCAAGCGTACGTTCCAGGCCCTCCGCGTCGAGGTCAACCGGGAGCTCGAAGCGCTGGAAAACGTCATCCCGATGGTTGCGGATGCGCTCGGTGAGGGTGGCCGCGCAGTGTTCATGAGTTACCAGTCGCTCGAAGACAAGCTGGTCAAGCGTGCATTCGCGGATATGACGAAGTCGAAGACCCCGCCGGGTCTCCCGACCGAGCTGCCAGACATGGCACCGAAATTCCGCTTGGTCACTCGTGGCGCCGAGCAGGCCTCCGAGGCGGAGATTGAGCTGAACCGCAGAGCAGCTTCGGTGCGTGTTCGGGCGGTGGAGAAGCTCGACAGCGGGCCACCTGGGGGTGCGCGATGAGCATCCGATCGACGCATTCACGCACAGCACGGCAACAAGCGAAGGGAACCACGACCATGGGAGCAAGCCGAGACCTCACCGCCGGTAACACCGCCGGCAACTCGACTGCGCTGTTGGAACGCACCCCGCAGCGTACGACCCGCCATGCTGACCGGCCTGGCACGCGCACAGCACCGGCGCCGTCGGGGCTGAAGCCGCGGATCGCCCCGCACGTCCCACGCGGACCGCGTCGTCTGGGCTCCAAGCAGGTCGTGTCCGTGCGCGGACGTCGCGTGGCCACCACGGAGGCGAAGCGCAAGTTCTCGACGATGTCGATGCTGGCGTTGCCGCTGTTGGTGCTGGGCATCTTTGGTGCGATGCTGCTGTCTGCTCTGTCCACGCAGCAGACATTCACGATCGAACAGCTCCAGAGCAAGGAGCGCACGCTCAACAATGAGATTGAGACGCTGAACCGCAACGTCGAGGACAGCCGTGCAGCTGCAGAAGTCGCTGCGAAGGCCGATGCTGCGGGCATGGTCGTCCCGGTCCAGCCCGGCATCATCGATGTCGCCGCTGACGGGAAGGCGAACGAAACCCGCGAAGCCGACCCAGAAAAGCACGTGCGTGTTGTCGATGTGAATGAGGAGACGATCCGCGCCGACAAGGCGACGAGTGACCGCGAAGCAACGCGCGATATTGCCGATAACCTGTCTGCTCTTCCGCAGAACTCGCTGCCGAACGGACGCGGTGCTGCGCCGTCGCTGCCGACTCCTGGCGGCCAGTCGGGTAATCGCGGGGCTGCTCCGGCGGCACCAGCGCCCGCTGCTGAGGCACCGGCACCAGATGCACCGGCACCTAACGCGCCGGCACCTAGTGCACCGGCTCCAGCACCCGCACCAGCGGAGGGCGCGCTGCCAGCATTGCCTGGCGGTTTCTGAGCGTCTGTCCCGACGCGAATGATTCGTACCGGGATTTAGTCCCGAGTTCGTGTGTGGCGGTCATAACCTTGCCCGGTGATCGGGGCAAGATGAAGGCAATCATTGGGATGAAAGCCTCCTATGGGCGCGACGACACAAGAGAAGTAGGTGAGACTGCGACGTGAGCAGAATGGTCCCGCGGAAGCGGCAGGCACGGGCAGTCCCCGCGCAAAAAGTCATTACTGCCAGTCGCATGCGCATCCTCACAGCCGTCTTCCTGGTCGCCGCCCTCGTCCTCGTCGGGCGTCTCGCCTGGGTCCAGCTCAAGTGGGGCCCGCAATTGCAGACGGTGGCCGCCGAGCAGCGCGAACGGGATTTTGAGGATCCTGCCCGCCGCGGCGCGATCCTGGACCGCGAAGGCAATTACTTGGCCTACACGATGAAGGCCCGCTCCTTGACAGTCTCGCCGGTGACCTTGCGCCGCGAACTCGGCGAGATCGCTCGCAACGAGATGTACGAAAACGGAGCGACCCGCGCTGAAGCGGAAGCGCAGCAGGATGCGCGCGTCGAGGACATTCTGCGCCAGATGGCTAATGAGATTCCCACCATGATCAGCGACGATCAGGTGCAGGATCCGAATGGCGAGAGCTCTGAAGAATCAGACGATAAGGATGAAAAAGCCGACGACAAGAAATCGGCGGGAGAGAAGGACAAGCTGCCCACCCCGCAGGTGAAGTCCAAGGACATCTTGGAGAAGCTCCACGCGGATACCGATTACGAGGTTCTCGTCCGCAATGTCGACCCAGATGTCGCGGCGAAGGTCGCGGAGAAATTCCACGGCGTGGCCGCTGACAGGCAAGACATTCGTGAATACCCGAACGGCGCGATCGGCGAGAATATCGTTGGGCGGGTGTCCATGGATGGCCAGGGCCAGTTCGGGCTCGAAGCGTCCAGCGATTCGATTCTCACGGGCATTGACGGCCGTTCCACCGAAGACGTTTCCGCTAACGGTCAGGCGATCCCGGGCACCTTGCGCGATGTGGTGCCGGTCGTCGATGGCGCACGCGTCGAGCTCACGGTTGACCTGGACCTCCAGGCATATGTTCAGCAGTTGCTGGAACAGTCCAAGGCGAATGCGAAGGCCAAGGAAGCAGAAGCAGTCGTGCTGGACGCCAAGACCGGTGAAGTTCTAGCAATGGCGAATACGAATACGATCGACCCGAACGGCGACCTGGACCGCCAGCTCGATTCCGGGCGAAATTTCGAGAACCCGTCGATTTCTCACCCGTACGAGCCGGGCTCTGTCGCCAAGATCATCACTGCTGCGGCAGCAATCGAGGAAGGTCTGACCACGCCGGACGAGGTTCACCAGGTGCCCGGCTCCATTGAGATGGCTGGCGTGACGGTCGCAGATGCATGGCAGCACGATGTCGTTCCGTACACCACAACCGGCATCTTCGGTAAGTCCTCTAACGTGGGCACCCTGATGCTTGCCCAGAAGGTGGGCGAGGACCGATTCGACGATTATTTGAAGCGATTCGGCGTGGGCCAATCCACCGGCGTTGAATTGCCGAATGAATCCTCAGGTCTGGTCCCGACACGTGAGCAGTGGTCCGGCGGCACCTTTGCCAACCTGCCGATCGGCCAGGGCATGTCCATGACCACGCTGCAGTTGGCCAGCGTCTATCAGGCACTGGCTAATGAAGGAGAGCGAATCGAGCCCCGCGTGGTCAAGACTGTCACGCAGTCCACCGGCGAGGAGATCCCGCAGGATGATCCGCGTCGCACCCGTGTGGTCAGCGAAAAGACTGCGAAGACGATCGTCGACATGTTCCGCGCACCGTTCCAGGACGACCCGAACGGGGTCAACAGCGGTACCGCGCAGGGCAACTCCATTCCGGGCTACCAGCTGTCCGGCAAGACCGGTACAGCACAGAAGGTGAACCCGGACACCGGCGCGTACTCCAATTCGGATTATTGGATCACGTTCGCCGGTATCGCACCGGCGGACGATCCGCGCTTCGTCGTGGCGGTGATGCTCGATGATCCGGAGCGTGGCCCGCTTGAAG
>ERZ1031273.274-NODE-274-length-23794-cov-13.307005_pt1 | contig 23794 bp, 24 predicted proteins | sample MGYA00516575_ERZ1031273 | MGnify/ENA primary metagenome ERZ1031273 (study PRJEB33718, sample SAMN03159816) | human skin metagenome | collected 2014-02-25 | study: EMG produced TPA metagenomics assembly of the PRJNA266117 data set (Human skin bacterial metagenome... | reverse complement strand
CGAACCCACGCGCCAAGATGCAGGGCAACGAAGAAGGATTCATTAAGGTGTTTGCACGCCGCGGATCCGGTTCGGTACTGGGTGGCGTGGTCGTTGGTCCTAAGGCGAGCGAACTCATCACCCCACTTGCGTTGGCTGTTGAAAACCGGTTGACGGTGGATCAGTTGTCGTCCACGTTCATGGTGTACCCGTCGGTGAGTGGTTCGCTGTCAGAAGCTGCACGTCGTTTGCATCACCGACGCGAATTCCGCGACTAAAGGCCACAAACAAAAGGTGGGGCTCGGAATAACTCCGAGCCCCACCTTTGTATACCGCGTGCCTACTGGAACTTCACCAGAGGCGTTCCGGACTTCACTGCCGAACCGGCTTCCACGCATACCTCGCTTACAGTGGCGGTGCGAGTGGCGGTAAGTGGCTGTTCCATCTTCATGGCTTCGATGACTGCCAGGCGGTCACCTTCATTGACGGTGTCACCGGGCTGAACGTCCACAGTCACGATCGTCCCCTGCATGGGAGCGGTCAGGTCACCTGAGTCTGCAGAAACTCGGCTGGATTTCCGTCGCCGAGGTGGTTTCACCTTGGTCTGTTGTCCACCGGTTGTGAGGCTCGCAGGGACCTTCACGGTGAGGCGGTGACCGTCGACTTCCACCACAACGTCGGTGGTGGTGTCTTCGGGGCTCGTTTCTGCCGTGAGTTCTTGCGGTGCTGAGAAGGACGGCATGAACTCTTGTTCTAGCCACAGCGTGTACACCGAAAAGTCGGTGGTAAACGCTGGGGTCCGCACGAGTTCTCGGTGGAGGGGGAGTAGCGTGGCTACGCCGTTGAGAATGTACTCGTCGAGTGCGCGTCGAGCACGTGCAAGAGCCTGCTCACGGTCTTCGCCTGTCACGATTAGCTTGGCAAGCATGGGGTCGAAGTCGGTGCCTACCGTTGTGCCTTCCTTGACCCCGGAGTCCATGCGAATACCGGGCCCTGCTGGTTCGTGGAGTTCAACGATGCGACCGGTAGCTGGAATGAAACGGTTAGCAGGGTTTTCGGCGTTGATGCGGAACTGGAAGGCGTGGCCACGTGGGGCGGGCATGGACGAAGGCAGTTCCTCGCCTCGGGCAATTTTCAGCTGCCACGCCACCAGGTCAACCCCGGTGACTTCTTCCGTGATCGTGTGCTCAACCTGAATGCGGGCGTTTGCTTCCATGAAGGTGATGGTGCCGTCTTGGCCCAAAAGGAATTCACACGTGGCTGCCCCAACGTATCCCACGTGGGACAGAATCTTCTGGGACGCATCAACAAGAATCTGGTTCTGTTCGTCTGTCAAGAACGGAGCAGGGGCTTCTTCAACGACCTTTTGGTGACGACGCTGGAGTGAGCAGTCGCGGGTCGAAACCACGACGACGTTGCCGTGTGAGTCGGCCAAGCACTGGGTTTCAATGTGGCGTGGTCGCACAATCTGCTTTTCCAGCAGGCATTCGCCACGGCCAAAGGCTGCAACCGCTTCGCGGCTGGCGGATTCGAGAGCCGTGGGAAGGTCTTCTCGGTTAGCGGCAGTGCGGAATCCGCGTCCACCGCCACCGTGAACAGCCTTGACGGCGACCGGGTATCCGATTGTGTCGGCAATGTTGAGCGCGTCTTCAATGTCCTTGACCGCACGGCCTGAACCTGGCGTTGTAGGGGCGCCCACAGCTTCGGCAACGGCACGAGCCCCAGCCTTGTCGCCCAACGCTTCCAGCGCCTCTGGAGCGGGACCGATCCACGTGAGTCCTGCCTCGGTTACGGCACGTGCAAACTCAGGGCTTTCGGCAAGGTAACCGTATCCGGGATGGATGGCTTGAGCGCCGGCGCGGTGAGCAATGTCGATAAGCGCCCGCATGTCCAGGTACGTCGTGGCCGCGCCCGTTCCCGGGAGGAGCCACGCGTCATCGGCGAACCGGACGAAATCGGCGTTGGACTCAGCACTGGTGTATACGGCAACCGACTGCAGTCCAAGGTCACGGCATGCACGAACGATGCGTAGTGCGATCTCACCGCGGTTTGCGATAAGAACCTTTGAAAACTGGGCGCTCATTCAATCTCCCGTCACGAAAATCTGACGAAGCAAATCTATGAGAGCTCGCTACTAGCTCCAAATCTTTTGTAGACACGCTACAAAACTACGCGGGAGTTATTTTCCATAAATCTGGCCAAGCGACACCCAGCTTGGTGACCAGAGTTCGTGCGAGTGGAATGCTCAGCCCAATGACGTTCGTGTGGTCACCTTCAAGCGCTTCAACAAAAGCAGATCCGTACCCGTCGATCGTGAGGGCGCCAGCCACGTGGAACGGTTCGCCCGTTTCGCAGTATGCCGCGATTTCATCGTCGCTGATGTGAGCGGTGCGAATCGTCGTAGATCCCACTGCATCTTCCTGGTCAACCAGGCTCCAGCCCGAAGGTCCTCGGCGCAATAGAGCTATTGAGTGTCCTGAGTGAAGGACAGCCGACTTTCCACGCAAACGTTTCCACACCTCGGTCGTGGCCCGCGCGTTACCCGGCTTGCCCACAGCTTTACCGTCTAACTCAAGGAGCGAATCACACGCGATCAGAACGCACGTGTCTGCCGAACCGATGAGCCCCTCATGCGGATCCTGGGCGAGGGCGTCGATGACGGCACTTGCTTTAGTCTGGGCCAGAAGCGCCACTTCTTCGACGACCGACTCCGGAGAGACACGCTCAACCACGGCGTGCTCGTCGACTTCAGGGCGAATGACAACCGGTTCGATTCCCGCCTGCCGTAACAGCGACAGCCTGCTGGGTGAACTGGAGGCAAGGACGGTGACGACGGTGCTCACTTATGCTCCTCGTAGTCGGGCGTGGACACAATGTGCGAATCGAGGTCGGTGGCAATGCGTGCCAGGACGGCCGCCACGATCTGCTTATACCCCAGGGGAGAAGGATTGCGCCGGGAATCGGCAAGCAACCCAACCCTCGACGTTCCCGACAGGACTTGGTTCAGCGAAATAGGTAGCGCGTGCGAACTGACCGCCATGAGCCACTGCGATCCGGACACCACGCGGGAGGACCGCCTGAGAAATGTGCGCAACGGCCTCCGAACACCCGGAAGCAATCCCAGGTTAGGGCATGTGAGAACCACAACCCGGTACCCACCTTCACGTTCTAGGCGGTTCAGCGCGCGACTAAACACTGCCACACCACTCCGGTACACACTGGGGCGAACAATGTCCGCTGAGCCCATCGAAATAACCGCGAAACGCGGTCCGGCTGAGCCCGAACGCGAACGGCGCATCCGCGAATCTGCCAACACTTCAGCCACGTGCTCGCTCATCTCTTCGCCTCGTGCCCCGGGCTGGGTGCAGGCGCGCACCCGGACGCGTTGACCCAGCAACGCAGAAAGACCTCGGCCCATGAGGACGGCTGGGGACGGGGCACCTCGGCCCATTCTCGCGATCCACGAATCACCAACCACCACCAAGGCGGGTAGGTCTTCGGAATGTGTGTCTAAGGGCGCCGAGGTCGTTCCGGCTTCCGCTGACGAGTCGTCTGGACCGATCGTCATGGCGATGTCTTCGCCAGGCAGGTTGAGGTCGCGCTCGAAGAGTTTACGCATCCGGTTTGACTGCATGCGCAACACGGCTGCACCCGCCCCGGCGATCAGGGGGAGTGAGAGCGATGCAACAAGAAGTTTCGTGGAAGCCTTCATCGGTTTGAGTCTATGAATAAAAGCACCGGTAAGCTATTCCATATGAACTCGAAGCGACGTCGAAAGCCCATTCTGGGGAAGTGGTTGCGCAGCGTGAACAACGTTCGCGAAGAAGAACCTCAGGCTACTCAGGCCATCAGTTTGGATGACTTTAGTGATCGTGAAATTGAAGAGGCGCGTGAAGAGAGCCAGAAGCCGCCGTACGTTGCACCAAGTTTGAAGCTGGCAGCGGCATGGAGCTGGCGTTTCTTGGTTGTGGTCGCTGCTGTGTCGATCGCACTGTGGGGACTGTCCAAAGTCTCAATCTTGGTGCTTCCGTGCTTGATCGCGTTGTTGCTCGCCGCTCTGATGGCGCCGGTTGTGAGCTTTCTTGACCGCCACAAATGGCCACATGCGCTCTCGGTGGCGACGACTTTTCTTGGCTTCATTTTGGTGGTCTTGGGGTTGCTTGCATTCACGGGTCAGCAAATCGTCGTAGGTTTCCCAGCGCTGGCTCACCAGGTCGTTCTGGGTGTGAACAAGCTGAACGCGTTTATTCAGAACAACCCGTTTGGCATCGACTCCACGGTCATTACGGGTTACCTGGACGAGTTCAACACCAAGGCGCTTGACTGGCTTCAGAAATCACAGGGCAAGATCGCTTCTGGAGCGCTGGGCGCTGCGTCAAGCATTGGGAACTTTGTTACCGGCTTGCTGATCACGCTGTTTGCCTCCTTCTTCTTCCTGTTTGACGGCGGGCGCATTTTCAACTGGTTCGTACGGTTGCTTCCAAAACCGGCTCAGCCTAAGTCGGTGGCTGCAGCCGTTAACGGTTGGAACTCACTCGTGCAGTACGTGCGCGTTCAAGTGCTGGTAGCGGCAATTGACGCGGTAGGTATTGGCATCGGTGCCTTGGTCCTGGGGATCCCGTTAGCTTTTCCGCTCACCGTGTTGGTGTTCTTGGCCTCGTTCATCCCGTTGGTCGGTGCCGTGCTGACGGGTGTCATCGCTGTGTTGGTGGCGCTGGTGTCCAAGGGGCTGGTGAGTGCCATCATCATGCTCATCGTTGTGGTGGCAGTGCAACAGCTGGAAGGGAACGTGTTGCAACCGTTCCTCATGGGTAAGGCCGTTGCTGTTCACCCACTGGCTGTTGTGCTGGCGGTCACCGGCGGTGGTGTTCTGTTCGGTATCCCGGGCGCCCTGTTTGCTGTTCCGTTCGTCGCCATGCTCAACACGGTGGTACTTACACTCAGCGGGAACGACGAGTACATGAAGAAAGCCCACGAGGCGCTGGCTCATCTCAAAGGAGATAGCGAAGCGCTGACGAAAGCCAAAAAAGCAACATCAGAGCATGTAGAAGCTCAAGAGGCGAAGGAACGCGCGAAAGCCTCTTCCGAGTCATAAATGCGGTGAATGCGAAAAGCCGTGGAACCCTGTTTGGTTCCACGGCTTTTTCGTACGACAGACTCAGTAAGCTTTTGCCGATTCGATGGTGACTTCGATCGTGCGACCGTTAGGAGCTTCGTACTCCACCTTGTCGCCGACCTTCTTGCCATTCACAGCTGCGCCCAATGGGGACTTCTCAGAAAAGACATCGATCTTCTCTTCCTCTGAGATGATTTCGCGTGAACCCAAGAGGAACTCGATTTTGCGACGTCCCATTTTCAGAGTGACGAGCTTGCCGGGGGTGACGGTTGACTCGTCGCCGTCTGGTTCGCTCACGTTCGCGTTCTGAAGCAGGTGCTCGAGTTCGCGAATACGTGCTTCGAGTTTTCCTTGCTCTTCACGCGCTGCGTGGTATCCGCCGTTTTCTTTTAGATCGCCTTCGTCACGAGCAGCTTCAATGCGCTCGGCAATTTCCGTGCGACCGGGACCCGACAGATGCTCGAGCTCCTTAGAGAGACGCTCAAAAGCTTGGGGCGTGAGCCACGTCTGGTCTGCGGTGTTTTCCGCGGTCATAATTGTGCCTTTCTATGCTGCGCCAGTGGTCGTTTGGCTAGCTGGAACAAAACATATCCCGGGTTCCTTTGGTGGAACTCGGGATATATTTAAACCGCTAGTCTACCCTACAAAAACGCAAGATTCCACGTTTCCTTGCGCGCCTTTTTGTGTAGTGCGAACGTCAACGCGGTCGTGGTGCATAGAAGCGGAGTTCGCCTGGGGGTCAGCTGGGATCGTGATTTCCTTATATCCCACGACTGCTTCGTACTGGTTCTTAATAATTGCCGCGCACTTAATGTCCCGGTCAGCGTCAGGGACGATAGAAAAAGTTACAGATGCGTTTCCTGCGTCATGAGCGGTGAAGTTTGACGTCTCAGGCGCGTGCGGGTGAGCGCGTGGTTTGAATGCGAGAAACGCGGCTCCAGCTATCAGGACGATGACGATGCCAGCGAGCGCGAACAGCAGTGGGCGCTTCTTATTGCCCTGAGCCGTGCGACCGTAGCGAGAGTCAAGTGAGTCCATGCCAAGTGAGTCCATGGGAGCTTTCGTAAACGCGAGATAAAAGGACTAATCTATGATAGTTGCTTTCAGAAAAGAACTCTAAGGGGATACATGTATTCGGGCCTCCGGTTGCTTGCCGTTCACGCGCACCCAGACGACGAATCGTCAAAGGGAGCTGCGACAACAGCTCTGTACACCTCCCTGGGTGCCCGTGTCCTGATTGCAACCATGACTGGGGGAGAAGCCGGCGACATTCTCAACCCTGCTTTAGCTGACTCACCGGCAGCAGAACGCGACATTGCGGAACTGCGTCGCCGTGAGATGGCCAACGCGGCCTCAATTCTTGGGGCTGAACACCAGTGGGTCGGCTTTGTCGATTCCGGTCTTCCGGATGGCGACTTCGAAACCCAAGTGCCGCACGGTTGCTTCTATCGGGTTCCTGCGCACGTGGCTGCACGCCCCCTGGTCAACATCATTCGTCGATTTAAGCCACACGTCATCACCACGTATGACGAACTTGGCGGTTACCCACACCCGGACCACATCCACACGCACACCGTGACAATGGAAGCGGTTCGAGCTGCCGCTGATCAAACCGAACGTCCGGAACTGGGTGAACCGTGGAACGTACAAAAGGTGTACTACAACCAGGATCTTGCGCCAGCTAAGTGGATGCGAGTTCACGCTCTGCTGGAGGAAAAAGGACTGGAATCGCCCTTAGAAGGCATGGTCAAGAAGTACCAAGAACGCCCCGGCAGGGAAACTTGGCTGACCGCGCGCATCGAATCGCAAGAATTCATGGATACAGCGCGCCGGGCGCTCTTGGCCCACGCAACTCAAATCGACCCCAACGGTGGGTTCTTCTCTGACATCCGCAAACTCGCCTCGGAGTACTGGCCAACAGAGGAGTTTGAGCTCGCAGTCGATAACACCGGGCGAGACCTCGACCCCCGCACTGACTTTGCCGAAAGCGATCTCTTCGCAGGAGTCACCCAAGAAGACGGTACGGTCGTGGGCGACGACGAACTGAAGAGAGCGTGCGCCCAACGTTCAGGAGAACAGTCATGACAATGGCCACTATTGCTCTGTGGGTAGCGACTGCTCCACCCTCGCAAGCACCCATTCCAGACGAAGAGCTCGTGACGCCTGGGACTATCGGGTTCCTCGTCACGCTCGCAGTTGTCATTGCAGGGGTCGTGCTGGCGAATCTCGCTGCGCGTAAAGTGCGGAAGATCCGTGCCCGTGACGGTGCCGTTGAGTCCAACGTTCTACCTGTGCGTGTGGACCCGCGTCAATCGCGTGAAGAAGCAGAATCGATCATGGAGCAAAAACAGCGGAACCAGAAGGACGAATCCTAGTCGGGAACGACCTCGGCGGCCCTTCACTGAGCCCCAACACGTGGAGCCCACACAAACGACGCCTTAGTACGCCGCCACCGCTGACACGAGGATCGCCGCCAAGTGGCACCCGTAACCAATCACGGTTGCGGTGTGGAAAATTTCGTGGAAACCGAACTGCGCTGGGAACGGGTTGGGGCGTTTCAAACCGTAAATGATAGCGCCCGTAATGTAGGACGCCCCACCGATCACAATGAGGATTCCCGCGGCCAGATTATGCATCCACATGGACGGGATGAAACCAATTCCGGCGATTCCAATACCGATGTAGACAGGGACGAAAAGCCAGCGTGGCGCACCGATCCAGATGAGGCGGAAAATCACGCCCAAGATGGCGCCTGACCAAATGATGCCCAAAAGCCACCACGACGCTGGCGGGTCCAGGAGCAGAACTGCGAGAGGTGTGTACGTTCCGGCCGTGATGAGGAAGATGTTTGCGTGGTCGAGCCGGCGCAACAAGATGCGCACGCGGACACGCCACGAGCCCCTGTGATACATGGCGGACGTGCCGAACAGCATCATGCCTGTGATGGCGAAAATCGCGGAGGCTAAACGTGACAGGACTGTGGGGCACAGAATGACAGCGGCCAGTCCGCCAAGGACGGCCAAAGGAAACGCTCCTGCGTGAATCCAACCGCGCCAACTGGGGCGGATCTCCATGAACCGGGTGATGTCGACGCGCAAATTGCGCAACCGGCGGACGCGTTGAGAATTCGCTGCTGCTAGTTTTCTGTCTTCAACCGGATCGAGTGTGTCATGTGCGCCCATACTTCCATTCTAGGCCGTGGGCCCAGGGCCACAGACCCTGTCCATAATCAGGTTATAAACTAGCCGTAGAGAGTGAGAGGAGGGCGCGTGCGCGGGCAAATCGCAGGCTGGCTGTACCGGTTGTACAACCGTCAGATCGTGCGCGAACTCGCCCCTTCTGACCGGATTCCACGGCATGTGGGTGTGATTACCGATGGCAACCGCAGGTGGGCCAAGGAGTTCGGTGCCACAACCGAACAGGGGCACAGGGCCGGGGCCCAGAAGATCGTTGAGTTCCTGGGCTGGTGCGATGAAATTGGCATTGAAGTGGTCACCCTGTATGTGCTGTCGCGGGAAAACCTGCAGCGCACACCGGAAGAAGTTGAAACCCTGGTCGCCATCATTTCGGACATGGTTGAGCAGATCGCTCAGTCCGACAAGTACGCGGTGAACCTGGTTGGTGATTTGAGCGTTCTTCCCCAGCCGTTGCGCGCCAGGTTGGAAAACGCGCAAGAGAGCTCACGGGGCGGTCATCCCAGCGTCCACGTCAACGTTGCTGTGGGATATGGCGGTCGCCAGGAAATCGTGAACGCGATCAAATCGTATTTACGCGCAGAGTCCGCCGCGGGCACCAGTATGGAAGCCGCCATCAACGCGCTCACGGAAGAACGTCTGGCAGAACACCTGTACACCAAGGGCCAGCCGGACCCCGACCTCATCATCCGATCCTCGGGAGAACAACGGTTGAGCGGGTTCCTCATCTGGCAAAGCGCATACTCCGAATTCTTCTTTTGCGAGGCATACTGGCCGGCCTTCAGGAAGACTGACTTCTTGCGGGCCGTACGCGACTACTCCCAAAGACAGCGTCGCTACGGCAAGTAAACCAGTTCACAACTCATTCATCTAAACGTCACCGACCCGCCGAGGTGCGCCCCACCTCGGGCATGGATTCTCACGTTAGGTTGGAGACAGTTGGTGAGGGACCAACCCGAGGTGTCAGCCTCGTCGGGGAAGGATTGAGTCGGGCACCTTGGAACACGAGTTCAGGGGAGCCTATGACTACCACTGTTCACACGTACGTACTCGATACTTCTGTTCTACTTTCTGACCCGCGTGCGATGTTTCGCTTTGACGAGCACGATGTTGTGATTCCGCTCATCGTTGTTGGTGAGTTGGAAGCGAAACGGCATCATTCAGAACTCGGTTTTACAGCGCGCCGAGCGTTGGGGTTGCTGGATGAGTTGCGCGAGGAGTTCGGCCGTTTGGATGAGCCGATTCCGATTGGGACTGAAGGTGGCACGTTGCGTGTCGAACTCAATCACGTTGATGCGTCTGGTTTGCCGGTGGCTTTCGACCGCGCCGAAAACGACACCCGTATCCTTGCCGTTGCGCGTAATTTGCAGGCTGAGGGGCATTCGGTCGTTGTTGTGACCAAGGACGTGCCTATGCGTGTGAAGGCGTCTGCGCTTGGTCTGGCTGCGGAAGCGTACTTGGCTGAACTGGCCGTCGATTCCGGTTACACGGGTCTGAGTGAGCTCATGTTGGATGAGGCGGAAATGGCGCAGCTGTTTGACTCTGGTTTCGTTGAGACCAAGGCTGCCGGCGCCGAGGTGTTAAATACCGGGTTGGTTTTGTCCTCTCCGCGTGGTTCCGGTTTGGGGCGCGTGGTAGCGCTCAACGAGCAGGCTGGCACGGGGACGGTCAAGCTGGTTCGTGGCGACCGTGACGTGTTTGGGATCCACGGAAGGTCGGCTGAACAGCGGATCGCGTTGGACATGCTCACCGATGAAGAAGTGGGCATTGTGTCCCTGGGTGGGCGTGCTGGGACTGGTAAGTCGGCGATGGCTCTCATGGCCGGTTTGCAAGCGGTCCTGGAGGACCGCACGCACGAAAAAATCATGGTGTTTAGGCCACTGTATGCCGTTGGTGGCCAGAACTTGGGGTACTTGCCTGGCGATGAGTCAGACAAGATGAACCCGTGGGCAGAAGCAGTTTTCGACACTTTGGGAGCACTGGTCTCCCGCAACGTTATTGATGAGGTGATGCACCGTGGCATGTTGGAAGTTCTCCCGCTCACGCACATTCGAGGTCGCTCGTTGCACGACGCGTTCGTCATTGTCGACGAGGCACAGTCGCTGGAACGCACCGTCCTTCTCACTGTGCTTTCACGCTTGGGGCAAAATTCCCGGGTGGTACTCACGCACGATGTAGCACAGCGTGACAACTTGCGGGTGGGTCGTCACGACGGTATTTCCGCAGTCATCGAAAAGCTCAAAGGAAACAAGCTGTTTGCGCACATCACGCTGACCCGTTCGGAGCGTTCCGCGATCGCGGCGCTGGTGACGAGCGTGCTTGAAGACTTCGACCTCGTGTAGCCAAACCTTCCACAGAAATACCCGAGGTGTCCTGCGAAACTGCAGGACACCTCGGGGTGGTTTTATGAAGGTAACTGGACGAGGTTTTGCCGGACACCAGCGAGCATGCGTGAACCGAGGGGAGAAAGCGAAATGACTTTTCGTTTGGCTCCCGTGCGGGGTGCTTCTTCGCTGGTAATAGACAGGAATTCGCTGTCCTCGAGGCGTTTGATAGTGCGGTAGAGTCCGCGTTCGGTGAGTTGCCAGCCCATATCCGCCTCGATGCGGGAGTTGAGTTCTTGAACTGTGAGGGTTTCGTGGGCCTCGACTATGGCGAGAACGGTGGGTGTGAGCATCGCTTTCTTGTACGTTTCGACCCAGGATGACACTTTGTGCTCCAACCATTCGTCTAGTTCGGGCTGATGAGTGGGTGCCATAGGTCAGTCCTCCCAGCCTCGCTGTGCAATGGCCCCGATTAGCGAAGCGACGAAGCCTGCTCCCCACAGTGCGCTCATGCACAGTGTTGCGCCAACCCACGACGTTGTGAAGAACTCTTGGGCTACCGAAGTAGCGTCACCGGCGCGCATTGCGATTGCGAAATGTATCAGCGCGTGCAAATTAAATGACGTGGTGATGGTCCCGAACATCACTGCATGGACGATAGCTTTGCCGAACCGGATTTTTGCAATTGTCTTGATGTTTCGCCATTGCCAGAGCATGCACCCGATGGCCACGGCTGCGGTGAGGAGGGCCCCCAAGACTCCGGGTCCTCCTGGGGTGAAGACGATGATGATTTGGATGATTGTCATGCCTGCGATGAGTGCCACCGTGAATGGGAGAAGTGTTCGAGTTGAGTTGACTAGTTGCGGTTTCATGGTGTTCCTCCTTCTTTGTTCTTACTGGTAGTGTACCACTGGTACAGTATATGTGGCAAGGTTGCTGATGAGGGTCTTGATACCACAGAAATACCCGAGGTATCCTGCGAAACTGCAGGACACCTCGGGTATTTCTTAGGGCGCCGGGCTTTCTGCCGACTGGGCGGTTTTATTAGCGGTTGAACTCACCCAGCATGGTGGTCACGTCGAGGGCCTTGTCCAGGTCCTCTTCCGTGATGGTGCCGTTTTCTACGTAGCCCAGCGCCACCGTTGCTTCCTTCACCGTCATCTTGTTGTTGACGGCGTGCTTAGCGATCTTGGCGGCGGCTTCGTAACCGATGACCTTGTTCAGCGGGGTCACGATCGAAGGGGAAGCCTCTGCGAGGAAGCGGCAACGTTCTTCGTTGGCTTCTAGCCCCTTGATCATCTTGTCTGCCATGACACGGCTGGAGTTAGCCAACAGGCGGATCGACTCAAGCAGGTTCGAAGCCATAACTGGAATACCCACGTTGAGCTCGAAAGCCCCGTTGGTCGAGGACAACGACACGGTGGTGTCGTTACCGATGACCTGCGCGCACACCTGGGTGACAGCCTCACAAATGACCGGGTTGACCTTACCGGGCATGATCGACGAACCAGGCTGCAGGTCAGGAATGTGCAGTTCACCCAGACCCGTGTTGGGGCCCGAGCCCATCCAACGGATGTCGTTGTTGATCTTCATGTACGAGTACGCGATGTTGCGCAGCTGGCCGGATGCTTCGACAAGACCATCGCGGTTGGCCTGCGCTTCGAAGTGGTTGCGTGCTTCCGTGATAGGCAGGCCGGTCTGTTCAGCCAGGTACTTCACAACAGCCTGTGGGAAGCCCTGCGGCGTGTTGATACCAGTACCGGTTGCGGTTCCACCCATGGGAACTTCAGCGACGCGCGGAAGCGAGGATTCGATGCGCTCAATTCCGTTGCGAACCTGTGCTGCGTAACCGGAGAACTCCTGTCCCAGGGTCACTGGGGTGGCGTCCATGAGGTGGGTGCGGCCGGCCTTGACGATGTTGCGGAACTCGGTGGCCTTTTCTTCCAGCGCGCTCGCCAGGTGGTCCATGGCAGGAACCAAGTCGTTGACCAGCGCCTGGGTGACGGCAACGTGTACCGAGGTGGGGTAGACGTCGTTGGACGACTGCGACGCGTTGACGTGGTCGTTGGGGTGGATTTCGCTGTCCTGGCCCTCAAGGGTGCGGTTGGCCAGGGTCGCGATGACCTCGTTGGTGTTCATGTTCGACGAGGTACCTGAACCGGTCTGGAACACGTCGATGGGGAATTCGCCGTTGTGAGTCCCGGCGATGACTTCCTCGGCAGCGGCGATGATCGCCTTGGCGCGGGTGTCGTCAAGAACGCCGAGGTCGTTGTTGGCGCGTGCGCATGCTTTCTTCACGTGCCCCAGGGCGGCGATGTTGGCAGCTTCGAGTGGTTTGCCAGAGATGGGGAAGTTTTCGACTGCGCGCTGGGTCTGAGCACGGTACAGGGCGTTGACGGGGACCTTCACTTCGCCCATGGTGTCGTGTTCAATGCGGAATTCTTGGCTCACTGTGTCTCCTTGCTGTCGGTGTTGAGATCGCCGCGAACGGCAACAACATTCACTTTTCCGTCCGCCAGGGCGTAGGTGAGCCCCACGAGTGCGGTACGGCCTTCGTTTACTGCTTTTCGGATGGTGTAGGAACGTGCGTAGAGGCGTTCCACCGTGTCGACGGTGTTTTGCTCCACAGCTGACCCGATGTCGTTCTTGCCTTGTGAGTGGGCGCGGGCGACGGCGGGAAGGATGTTGGATACGACGTCGTCGACGAAACCGCCGGGGAACGTTCCGTTTTGGTAGGCGTCGACGGACGCGGTGACGGCGCCACACGAGTCGTGCCCAAGAACAATCACCAGAGGTGTTCCCAGTTGTTCGACGCCGTACTCCAGGCTGCCGATGGTGACCGAATCGGTCACCTGCCCGGCGGTGCGAACCACGAACATTTCACCTAGACCAACGTCGAAGATCAGTTCAGCTGCGACACGAGAGTCAGAACAACCGAACAGGGTCGAGTAGGGGAGCTGAATTGTGCGCAGTTCGCGACGCCTCGTGGAGTCTTGCTGGGCGTGTTCAGGGGTGTCGGCCACAAAGCGTTTGTTTCCGTCAATGAGACGGTCGAACGCAGCTTGTGGGGTGGCGTATGCGCGAGAGTTCGGCATTAAACGAGACCCCTGCGGGCTGCTTCGCGCGCAGCTTCTTCGTACGAGTGGGTCTTTTCAATGCGGTGTTCGGCGTACACGTTGCGCACGGTGCCTGACTTGGAACGCATGACCAGCGAGTGGGTCATGACGTGCTGGCCTTCGTAGCGCACACCGTCGAGTAGGTCGCCGGTGGTGATACCCGTTGCGACGAAGTACGAGTTGTCGCTCTTGACCAGGTCGTCGGTGGAGAGGACGGTGTCCAGTGCAAGACCTGCGTCGATTGCGCCTTGGCGTTCTTCGTCAGACTGTGGCCACAGACGTCCTTGGATGACCCCGCCCATGGCTTTCACTGCGCATGCGGTGATGATGCCTTCTGGGGTTCCACCGATTCCCATGAGGAGGTCGGTTCCGGTGTTGGGGCGGCACGCTGCGATCGCACCGGCGACGTCACCGTCTGAGATCAGTTTGATGCGCGCGCCAGCGTCACGGACTTCTTGGATGAGTTCCTTGTGGCGTGGGCGGTCCAGAATAACGACAGTGACGGCCGAAGCGTCCTTGGCGCTACCTTTAATCTTGGCGACGCGACGGATGTTTTCGCCTACGGGCAGGCGCAAGTCAACAACGTCGGCGTACTGGGCGCCGGCGACCAGCTTCTCCATGTAGAACACGGCAGATGGGTCGTACATGGAGCCGCCTTCGGAGACCGCCATCACGGCGATCGCGCCGGGCATACCTTTAGCGGTCAGGGTGGTTCCGTCGATGGGGTCAACGGCGACGTCGACGTGAGCGCCCGTGCCGTCACCGACTTTTTCGCCGTTAAACAGCATGGGGGCTTCGTCTTTTTCACCTTCACCAATGACGACGGTGCCGTCCATGCGAACAGTCGAGATCACATTGCGCATTGCTGCTACGGCAGCCCCGTCAGCGGCGAGCTTTTCACCGCGGCCAGCCCACGGACCAGCGGCGATTGCTGCCGCCTCGGTCACGCGAACGAGTTCGAGCGCGAGGTTACGATCGGGTTCGCCTTCTTCGATACGGAGTCGCTGGGACCATTCGTCGGTCACAGCAACGGGTTCGGTTTCTGCACGCCCGCCATTGTGGTGAGCCTTTTCTTGTGACGCATTCAGCTCTGTCATACCTTCATTGTGCCACTAACGACGCTTCAGTTTGTGGTGGGTGTAAGAGAACGCTGGCAGGAGAGGTTTCTCAGGGTGCGTTTGTCAGTTGTACACAGTGTGGGCACAATACTGGGGTGACTGAAAAATCTGCCCAACCTCAGCCTGGATCGCGCGCAGAAATGCGGAAACTCCGGTTGGAAGCCAACTGGATGAACATGGTGATCGCGTTATTGGCGTGTGTTCTCATCATGGTGCTGGCGCTGATGATCGCGCCTCAGCCTAAGGGCGACCCCATTCGAAAGGTGGACGCTGAGGGTATTGGCAAGACGGCCGATGATGCAGTTGAGTGGCCGGTTGCGTGGTTTGAAACACCGCAGGACTGGCACTCAAATGAGGCCCGACTGGCGCCAATGGGTGAGCCGTCGGTTCAGACGTGGTACGCCTCGTATGTGGGGCCGGATGATCAGTGGTTGTCGATTCGCCAGGCTGAGGCCCAGGAGGACTGGGCGAAGTCATTTGTCAAGGAATTCGCCCCTGTTGGCGAGCAGAATATCCAAGGCGTGAACTTCACAACGTATGAGGGCAAGAACCGTGAACAAGCGTTCGTGGGTCAGGCTAATGGAACCTGGTTTGTGGTTCAGTCGGTTGCAACAGGGGAGTCTGTTGACATGTTTGTGAAGCGCGCGTTGGAGAAGCGTTAGGCGACGTGTGCGCGGTTTGCGCGGGTTGCTCGGTTCGTTGAACTTACTCTGTTTCTTGCTCTGAGTCAGTTTCGTTTTCGCCTGCTTGTTTGGCTTGAGCTTTGTCGAGTGCGTCGCGTGCGCTGTCGAGCCACGCTTGGCACCGGTCAGCGAGTTGTTCGCCGCGTTTCCACAGGGTGAGGGATTCTTCGAGGTTGAGGTTGCCGGCTTCTAGAGACTTGACCGTGTTCATGAGTTCTTCGCGAGCCTGTTCGTAGCTCATTTCGTTGATGTTGGTCATGGTGTGTCCTTTGGTTGGGGCGTGTCTGGCCGTTGTGGGTGGATTGTTGTGACGGTGGCGTCGAAGGTGCCGTTCTCAACAGTGACAGTGAGCTGGTCGCCGGCGTTGAGGTCGTTGGTGTTGCGCACTGCTGTGCCCGAGGTGTCCTGCACGATCGCGTAACCGCGGGCTAGCGTGTTGAGCGGGCTGAGGGCGCGAACCTGGGTGCGCAGGTGCTCGATGGTGGCTTCCCCGTGGTGGAGAGCGCGCCTGGCAAGTGAGGTGGCGCGTGTGCGCCAGTCGGCGATTTCGTCAGCTCGGGTGGTGATCATGGTGTGCGGGTTGGCCAGTACGGGGCGGCTCCGGACACTGTCGAGGCCCCGTTGTTCGTTGGTGATGAAGCGTTCCAGGGTGCCGGTGAGGACGGCTCGGGCGTGCATGATGCCCATGACTTCTTGGTGGAAGTCGGGGACGACGCGTTTGGCGGCATCTGTGGGGGTGGAGGCTCGGAGGTCTGCGACTTCGTCAAGGATTGGGTGGTCGGCTTCGTGACCAATTGCCGAAACGACTGGGGTGCGTGCGGCTGCGACAGCTCGGATGAGGGACTCATTCGAAAAGGGCAGGAGGTCCTCTAAGCTGCCGCCACCTCGGGCGATGATGATGACGTCAACGTCTTGGTGAGCGTCAAGTTCTTCGAGAGCAGCGATCACTTGGGTGACAGCGCCGGTGCCTTGGACGGCGGTGTTGATGATGTCGAATTGAACGGACGGCCAGCGCAGTGTGGCGTTGCGGATGACGTCTTTTTCTGCGTCGGAGTTACGGCCGGTGATGAGCCCGATTTTGGTGGGTAGGAAAGGGATGGGTTTCTTGAGTGCGGGGTCGAAGAGGCCCTCTGAGGCCAGCATGCGTTTGAGGCGTTCGAGGCGGGCGAGGAGTTCGCCGAGTCCAACGTGCCGGATGTCGCGGGCTTGCATAGAGAGGCGACCGGCTTTGATCCAGAAGTTTGCTTTGAGCTGTACGACGACGTGGTCGCCGGCTTTGATGGGGGTTTCGAGTCTGTCGAGGACGTCAGAGAACACTTGAACGGGTAGTGAGACTTGGTCGTTGAGGTCGCGGATGGTGAGGTAGGAGGCGCGTCCGCGGGGGTTGAATTCGATGATTTGGCCTTCGACCCACACGACGGACATGCGGTCGATGTAGTTCTTGATGTTTTGGCTAAGAAGCGAGACGGGCCACGGGTTTTCGGCGGTGGTTTCGAGTGCGGTGGCGGGCAGGTTGGGGGAGGGCTCAGCACCGACTGTGCCGGGTGTGCCGCTGATCCGTGGGGCCATGACTCGTCCGTTCGTGGTGTGAATGTTCGTGTGTGGGCAGTTTAACCTGGCTCTTGGTGCCGGGGTTTCTTAGAATGGTTGTGTGTCTACTGTAACTATGCCAATGCCGTCAATGCCCAGAGCTCGTAAAGCGCCTGATGAGATTGAACAGCCTGATGGTGAGAAGAAGGTTCTTTTGGCAGCACCGCGCGGTTACTGTGCTGGTGTTGACCGGGCCGTGATTGCTGTGGAGCGGGCGCTGGAGCACTATGGTGCGCCGGTGTATGTGCGCAAGGAGATTGTGCACAACCGTCACGTGGTTGAGACGTTGACTGAACGTGGCGCGATTTTCGTGGATGAGACTGAGCAGGTTCCGCAGGGTGAGCGGGTGGTGTTTTCTGCGCATGGTGTTTCGCCGGCAGTGCATGAGGAGGCCGCGGCGCGGGACTTGAAGACGATTGATGCGACGTGCCCGTTGGTGACGAAGGTACACCGGGAAGCTGTGCGGTTCGCTAAGCAGGGGTACACCATTCTGTTGGTGGGGCACGAAGGCCACGAAGAGGTCGAAGGCACCATGGGTGAGGCGCCGGAGTCGATTGTGCTGGTGCAGAACCCGGCTGAGGCGCGTGAGGTTGATCTGGGTGATCCGGAGAAGCTGGTGTGGATTTCGCAGACCACGTTGAGTGTTGACGAGACGATGGAGACGGTGTCGATTCTGCGTGAGCGTTTTCCGCAGTTGATTGATCCGCCCAGTGATGACATTTGTTATGCGACTCAGAACCGTCAGGTGGCGGTGAAGAAGATCGCGCCACAGTGTGACTTGGTGATTGTGGTGGGGTCGAATAACTCGTCGAATACCAAGCGACTTGTTGAGGTTGCTTTGGAGCATGGGGCGAAGGCGTCGTATCGTGTGGATTTTGCGCGTGAGATTGACGAGGACTGGTTTAACGGTGTGGCCACAGTTGGTGTGACGAGTGGTGCGAGTGTCCCGGACTTGTTGGTGAAGAGCGTGTTGGAGCTTTTGGCTGAGTACGGGTATGCCGATGTTGATGAGGTGCGTACTGCTGAGGAGGACTTGATGTTTAGTTTGCCTCGTGAGTTGCGTGCTGATTTGAAGGCGGCTGGTGAGAACACGTCGAATAAGAAGAATGGGGCCAACCGCGAGCACGACTTGCGGTAAGCACCTATCAGACTTTGGGTTTTGAGGAGGAAACGTGAAGCTTGCTGATGCGTTGGAAGCGAAGTTTAATGAGCAGATTACGTTGGAGTTTGAGGCGTCGATGACGTACCGCCAGTTGGCGGTTGTTGCTGATGCGCAGAGCTTCCCGGGTATGGCGCAGTGGTTGCGTGCGCAGGCCGATGAGGAGATTGTGCACGCGAATAAGTTCATTGATCATGTGGTTGACCGTGGTGGTCATGCGCAGATTGGTGACATTCCTGCGCCTAAGGTGGCTGCTGATGTGAAGCCGGTGGATATTTTCAAGGCTGCGTTGGCGCACGAGGAGAAGGTGAGCGAGGCGATTCGTGGGTTGTACCGTGCGGCTGATGCGCAGGGTGATTTGGATTCGCGTCCGTTGTTGAACTGGTTCTTGAATGAGCAGATTGAGGAAGAGGCAACGGTGGGTGAGATTGTCGATCAGCTGGTGTTGGCTGGTGACGATGGTAATGGCTTGTTGCGTTTGGACGCGGAGTTGGGTTCGCGTACGTCTTCTGGAACTGAGTCTGAATAGTTCTGAGTTTTGTGTGGGGCGCCTCCGAGGTTTCGGGGGCGCCCTTTTTGTGTGACGGATCAGGTGCCGGTGTCGCGGTGTTGTGGCAGGGTTTCTGGACTGGTGGGGTAGGCGAGTTCTTGTGCGGTGATGTTGCGCGTGGACGTGGTGATGCTGTTGAGTTCGTCGAGTTGTGTGGTGGTGATGCCGGTGTGGGTGAGTTTGCGGGCGGTGACGAGGAATCTGTTTTCGAATGAGCCGATGAAGTTGTTGTATTCCTGGGTGGCGCGCTCAAGTGCGGTACCGAGTTTGGTAAGTCGGTCGGTGAGTAGTCCGGTGCGTTCGTAGAGCTCGGTGCCCAGTTTGAGGACTTGGGCCGCCGAAGTGGAGATGTTGTAGTGGCGCCAGTTGAGCGCAACGGTTTTGAGGAGGACGAGCAGGGTTGAGGGTGAGGCGATGACGACGTTCTTGCTGAGTGCTTGTTCGATGAGGGCCGGGTAGGTGGTTGCGGCGTGTGAGAGGAGCCCGTCGGTGGGGATGAAGCACACGACGAATTCGGGGGATTGGTCGAAGGATTTCCAGTAGGTTTTGCTGGCGAGTGCGTCGACGTGTCGTAAGAGTGCTTGAGCGTGCTGTTTGGCTGACTCGTTGTTGCCCTCGCTTAGCTGGGAGGAGAGTGGGACTTTCGCGTCGACGACGATGGTGCCTCCGCCGGGTAGGTGGACGACCATGTCGGGGCGACCGTGTTGGGTGGTGACTTGGGTGTCGAAGTCGACGTGGGGGAGTAGGCCGGAGTATTCGACGATGCGTTTGAGCTGTACTTCGCCCCAGTCACCTCGTGCGGACGTGGAGTGTAGCGCGTTTGAAAGTTGTGCGGTTGATGCGTGGAGTTGAGCGTTTTGTTGGGTCAGTGACGTGATGTTTTCTGAGAGGCGAGCGATCTGGTCGATACGTTCGTGGTCTTGTTGGTGCATGTGGGCTTTGAGGTCACGCACGCTCGCGGCGAGTGGACCAACAGCGGCGGTGAGTTCAGCGGCGATCGCTGCGTCAGCCTCGAGGTTGGCAGTTCGTTCGGTGAGTAGCTCTGTTTTTGTTTGAGCTTGTGCAAGTTCAACAGAGTAACGTGACCGTGCCCGTGCTGACCCAGCTAAAAGACCCAGCACGGCCCCGGCAACGAGGCCCAGAATGAGTGCCCCAAATACAACGGCGACAACTGAAATGCTCATGTTCTCACTGTGTCATGAGGCACTGACACAGTTTTTGATTTCCGGGCCCCCCGATTTGCAATACTGTCATTATGCCTGCGCTTAGCTCTGCTCTGGCGTTTAAACGCCTCATGGAGTCGGATAGTGCGTTGTCCATGCTCCGGGCCGACAACCTACCAATCATGGCGACCATCTTGGGCACACACCTCGGGAAACCAGGGGCCGTGATGCCCACGGACGAACTGCACGAACGAATCGAATCAGACCTTGAAGAGCTTCGCGATTACTTTGATACCGGTGACAAGCGCGGAAAAGCGTTCTGCGACGACTGGCGACGAAAAGGCATTCTAGTGCGACGTCCAGCAACAGCCGTTCGTGGCGAAATCTACGAACTGTCTGCAGCCGGATTTGACGCTATCCGCATTCTTGACCAGCTGAGAACGCCTCCTCAAACCACAACACAGTCGCGGCTCAGGAGCCTGTCGCAAGCCGTTCACAACCTGGCACTTGAAACCGACCCAGACCAATCACGCCGGCTTGCCCAGCTGGAAGCAGAAAAACGCCGCATTGACCAGCAGATCGAGCTGATTCAGCAAGGGAACGGCGACGAGGCGATGCTCGACGACCGCATGGCGCGTGAACGTGTGAGCGATATTCTTCAACAGGCAGCAGGCCTCCCCGGTGACTTCGCTCGCGTGAGGGCTCGATTCGAAGAGCTCAACCACGAATTGCGGGTCTCAATCCTCGAATCAGATGAGTCGCAGTCGAGGGTCCTTGACGAGATTTTTCGTGGTGTCGACTTGATCGCGTCATCCGATGAGGGCCGGACATTCGCGGCCTTTGCGAAGTTGTTGCGCGAACCTGAGCATGCCGCGTCCTTTGACGAAGACATTTCGCGCATTTTGGACCGGGACTTCGCAGAACAACTTAACCGGGATGAACGGCAGGCTCTGCGCTTACTCATGCGACACATGAAAACTGGGGCGAGGGACGTTCAACAAACATTGTCGGAGTTCGCGCGAGGCTTACGCAACTACGTGTTTTCGCGTGAGTTTCAAACAGACCGGGTGCTTCTGGCTCTCACCAGGGAGGCGATGTCGCAGGCCGCCAGCATTACGGACGTGTGCAAACCAACGACGGACATAGGCATTACGCTTGAGCTGCCTTCAATGCGAATGACGAGTGTGGGGGACATTCAGCTACACGATCCTGACGAGTACATCACTGGCGACGAACTCGGTGTCGCTGAGGCTGCTGAGGTCGACTACCGAGCTTTGGTTGCGCTGGCCCGTGAATCTGAAATCGATATCGTTGAACTCGTTGGCAACGTCAATGCGGCTGTGGATGAAAGCGGTCCAGTGACCGTCGCCGAGGTGTTAGCCCAGTTTCCGGCCACCCAGGGGGTTGCCAGCGTGGTGGGGTTGGTGTCCTTGGCGGTCAACCATGGTGAGTGTGTGCCAGGTGAGAGTGACACTCTGGAGTGGGTTGGATTGGATGACGTGGCGCGCGCTGCCACTGTCGCGCGTTGGCGCTTTACCGAAAGGATCCGTGCATGAGCGAAGACGCATCAGACGGTGGTCTGTGGAATGGCGACGAAGGACAGCTGGCGTTCGACACTCGCCGGGTGCTTCTCGAACTGTTGAAGGGGCCCTACGTTTCAGGGGAACAAAAACCTCAGCTGTGGGCGGCTTTGGTGGCAGATGAAGGATTGATTAGGTCGCGTTTGAACGATGTGTTTCTCGACCTTGTGATCGACCACAGTGCTTCGTTTGCGTTCACCCGACAGGTTGTGACCAATGAGATCAAAGTTCCGGTCGCACTACGAACTGAAAGCCTCAAGTTTCTTGACACTGCCATGCTCCTAGCGTTGCGCCAACGGTTGCTGGCAGCGCAAGGTGTTCGCCGAGTGATCGTTGATCAGAGCGAAATCTACGAACAGCTTTCAGTCTTCCGGACAGGTGACGAAACAACCTTTCAGCGAAATCTGAACGCTTCGTGGAGGCGGATGATCAACACTGTGCGCGTGCTGCATAAGGCGAGTGAGGACCGCTATGAGATTTCGCCGATCGTACGTTTCCTCGTTGATGAAGACCGGGTACAAGAACTCACTCAGACGTATAAACGAATCGCTCGTGAAAATCAGAAGTCAAAAGAGCAAGGTGATGCACAGTGAGTGAGCACACGGATCCCAGACAGTGGCGGCTGGCTCAAGTGCAACTTGCCAATTGGGGAACGTTCGACAAACAGATCTCCATTGTCAATATTGCGCGCAAAGGTCACCTGATCACTGGACCTTCGGGGTCGGGAAAGTCTTCCCTGCTAGATGCGATCGCGTGTGTGCTCACACCGGACAAATGGCTACGGTTCAACTTGGCGGCACAGGGGTCAACCTCGCGTACCGATCAACGCAGTTTAGTTAGCTACGTCCGAGGTGCGTGGACCAGAGTCACGGATGACGACCAGGACCGGGTGGTAAGTAAGTATTTGCGCCCTGGTTCTACGTGGAGCGGAATCATGTTGCGCTTTCACGACGGTGAGGGCAAGACCCTGAGCCTAGCCCGCCTTTTCTTCCTCAAAGGGTCCAGCGTCAGTGCGCGCGACCTCGGCGATATTTGCGTCCTTGAAGAGGCTGAGCTTGACCTGACTGACCTGCAAAAGTACGCGGCCGGTGGGTTGGAAACCAAAAAACTTAAGGCCGATCACCCCGCCGCAATGGTCACGTCCAATGGCACGCACGGGAAGTTTTATGCCCGGTTACGTCGCACGTTCGGGATCGAAAACGAAACTGCCCTGCAACTCCTCCACAGGACACAGTCAGCAAAAAGCCTCGACAACCTCGACCGGTTATTCCGCGATTTCATGTTGCCTGTGCCGGACACGTTCGCAATTGCTGACACAGCCGTCCAGCAGTTTGGTGACCTGCGGGACGCGCACGCGCACGTTGTCGAGCTACGGAAACAGCGGGACCTTCTTCTCAAACTGCGTACCGCCTCGGAACAGTACGACACCTGCTGGGCCAAACATGTTGATCTGAACACTCTGAACGACTTACTCAGCCCGTTCTTAAAGCGTCGCGAACTTGCGATGCTCAACGAGCAGCAACAGCACCTACGGCGCACGCTCGCGCAGAAACGAGCGCAACTCGAGGAATCTCGCGCAGAAGAAAGCAGAGCGGAGTCAGAACTCCGAACTGCGTCACGGGTTGTTGCTCAAAACGGCGGTGCAGAGGTTGAAGTCTTGCAGGACAGGCTGGACGCCGCCAGGAACAATCACAGGGCGATTGAAAACCGGCGACGTCGGTTCGAATCGCAACTGCAGTCGGTTGGGATTACGCGCGTGCCGCAGACCGCAGAAGAGTTTGCTGAACTCCAAACGGAAATTGCTGCCGAAACCAAGTCTCAAGAGCAGTCGGTAGGTGCGTCTTACGAAGACAATGACCGGCTTGCAAAAGCGAGGCGTGACGTGCGTGAAATCGAGGCCCAGATACGCACGCTCCGACAGTCCGGTTCAACAGTTCCAGACAACTTGCAACGTGTGCGCCAAGCCATTGCAACCCGTATAGGGATTCCCGCCGAGTCGATGCCGTTTGCGGCGGAACTCATTGAAGTGAAACCAGACTTCAAAGAATGGACAGGAGCGATTGAGCGGGTACTACGTCCGTTTGCGCTCACGATGCTCGTGCGGAGCCAGTATCTCCCAGCGGTGCGTGAGTGGGTAGATAACCACGAAATACACGGCCGACTCGTCTACGAAGAGGTTGCTGACGGCATTGAACGACCGCAGCCGGTGCTTCACCGCGACT
>ERZ1031273.273-NODE-273-length-23904-cov-21.915175_pt1 | contig 23904 bp, 18 predicted proteins | sample MGYA00516575_ERZ1031273 | MGnify/ENA primary metagenome ERZ1031273 (study PRJEB33718, sample SAMN03159816) | human skin metagenome | collected 2014-02-25 | study: EMG produced TPA metagenomics assembly of the PRJNA266117 data set (Human skin bacterial metagenome... | reverse complement strand
GAGCTCTTCAATGACATCATGGACGAGCCCTTTGAGCGTCACGAGACCGGCGACATCGAGAAGCGCATAGAGACCAACGTCACCGACTGGATCCGTCAGCATGGCAAGTGAGCCGAGGCGGGAGAGTCCCGCCTTCCCCACTCAGATCCGGCAGATGTTTGACCAGATCGCGCCGCGGTACGATCTGCTGAATAAGCTCAACTCACTCGGCCTTGATCGCTACTGGCGTCGGGTGCTGGTGCAGACTGTCGCCGGCACACACCCGAGGCAGATCCTCGACGTGGCGACCGGCACCGGCGACGTGGCGATAGCGCTGGCGCGTGCCTGTCCTGAGGCTCAGATCACCGGCATGGATCTCTCCCGGGAGATGATGACTGTCGGTGTGCGTAAGGTGGAGGCTGCCGGGCTGGTAGATAGGATCGGATTTGGTGTCGGCGATGCGCTGGACATTGACCTGCCTGACGAGGCTGTCGATGCGGTCACCTGCGCCTTTGGCGTCCGCAACTTCGCCTCTCTGGAGCAGGGCTTCCGAGAGTTTGCCCGGGTGCTCACGCCCGGCGGCATCGTAGCTGTGCTCGAGCTGACAGAGCCGGAGAGTGGACTCCTCCACGCCGGCTACCGGCTCTACACCCGGCTCTACCTCCGACGGGTGGCGCAGCGCTACTCCGACGATCCCGAGGCGTACGACTACCTCCTCCACTCCGTGGGCCTCGTCCCTGCGAGGAAGCGGATGGCCGCACTCATGGAGCAAGCCGGGCTGGAGCAGTGCCATTACAGTATCTTCTTCCCCGGCGTCTGCGGGCTTTACCTGGCGCACAAGGCGTAGTGTCGGAAACAAAAAAAGCTGTCCCCCGCTCGGAGCCTGTGTATTGGCAACCGAGCGAGGGACAGCTTTTTTTTGTCCTAAGAGATAGGGGGAGAGAAAATTTGTGGTACATTTGAAGAAGTGGGCGAGGGCGGGGAGGAGCTATGGACTAAGGTATGATGCAGAGGTCTTGTATAGAGTTCGAGATAGAGTATGATAACGGCTAAGACGATATTTCTCCCGCAGATCAAGCGGAGCCTCGCGACGGAGGAGCTGCTGAGCCCGGCGGAGGTTTTTGACCACTTCCGAAGTGAGTTTGAGGCAGTCGGCATCAGCGATGCCCTTGCCACTACGATGAATAACCACCCCTGGGCACTTCAGCGCCCGATCGTGGAGTCCTGTCGGCTCACCTTCTCCGACTACAGCTCGGAGGAGGGCAGTCGGGCATACATTCGGACGCTGGCGCTCCTGCTGACCGCTGCGGCGAGGGAGCTGAAGCTGCCGACCCTGAAGATCGAATTTGCCCTCGCCAAGGGCTACTACGGCACCATCGGCGACCGACGACCGACGACGGAGGAGCTGAGCCGGGTGCGTGCGTACGTCCAGCGTCTCATCGACGAGGACCTACCGATACAGCGGACGAGGCTCTTTGCCGAGGAGGCGATCCAGTACATGGAGGAGCTGGGCGATGTGGACACAGCTGCCCTGATCAACGACTCCGGGCGCTACTCCGTGGTCCTCTGGGAGCTGAAGGGCTCGTACTACTATATCCTCCATCAGGTGCTGTCGCGGACGGGACAGATCCACCTCTTCGACCTCGAGCCGGCCAATGACGGATTCCTGATCCGGGTGCCGGATCGGAGCGACCCTACCACACTGGCGGAGCGGGAGCTGCAGCCCAAGCTCTTCAAGGCCCTCGACTCGCAGCATAGGCTGATCACCGGTCTGAGTGTGGAGGACGTGACGCCGCTCAATCTCCTGATCCGATCCGGTAGGACGACGCAGATGATCCAGGTGGCAGAGGCGCAGCAGGAGAAGCAGATCGCAGCCATCGCCTCCCACATCGCCCGCCTGCATAGGGACAAGGGAGTGTCGGCGGTGCTGATCTCGGGACCCTCTTCGTCGGGTAAGACCACCTTCTCCCGCCGACTGACGACCCAGCTGCTGACGCATCTGATCCGGCCTTACCCGATCTCTCTGGATGACTTTTATGTCAATCGGGCGATCACCCCGCACAACGAGGCGGGACAGCCGGACTATGAGTCGGTCTATGCGCTCGACCTTCCCTTCCTCCGGGAGACGCTCAGGGGGCTGATCCGCGGAGAGGAGATGCCGATGCCGCGGTACGACTTTACCCTCGGGCAGCGGGTGATGGACTCGAGGAATAACCTCCGACTCTCTGAGCAGGATATGATCATCATCGAGGGGATCCACGGACTCAACCCTATCATCCTCACCGATGCTGTGGAGGCGTCGTCGTATAAGATCTACGTCTCTGCCCTGACAGCCATCTCCTACGATAAGCACAATTGGCTCAGCACAAGCGATAACCGCCTGCTGCGACGGATGGTGAGAGATGTGAAGTATCGTAATAAGCCGCCGGAGGAGACGCTCACCTCCTGGTCTGATGTGCGGGCTGGTGAGGAGAGGTGGGTCTTCCCCTATCAGGAGGAGGCGGACGTGATCTTCAATAGCGCTATGGTCTACGAGCTCGGCGCACTGAGGCAGCAGGCAGAGCTGGCGATCAGTCGGGTGCCGGAGATGAGCCCGGTCTACCCGATCGCGGCTCGGCTGCAGCGGGAGCTCCGGTTCTTCGATCCGATCCCGGAGGAGCTGCTTCCTCACGGTTCGCTCCTGCGAGAGTTCATCGGTGGCAGCAGCTATCGTGACTGGTAATCTTCTTTTCCCTATATGATACAGAAATCAACGGCAGGCGAACTCGTCTTCCACTCCAAGCATATCGACATCCTGCGCTACCGGGTCCCCGGCTGGGAGGCTCTGGAGCCGACGGCTCGGCGGTACGTCTACCACCTCGCAGAGGCGTGCCTCTACGGTCGGGACATCCTCTACCTGCAGCATCACCCGATGGCGCTCGCCGCACGGACGATCCTGGAGGCGATCTGGGAGCAGGGGACCTTCCGCAATCACGATCTGGAGGATTATCTGACACAACTCTGGATGTACTCCGGCTTCCACCACCACTACAAGGAGACTAAGACGATCCCCGCCTTTAGCCAGACCTACTTCCACGAGGCGGTGCTGCAGCTGCCTTACGATGTGGAGGCGTATCTCGAGGCGCAGGGCTTTACCCTCGACGCGCTGGAGGAGATGATCTTCGACCCGACTAAGGACCCGCTTCGCCGGGCGGACGGCGACCGTGAGACACTGGTGGAGCGGTCAGCGGTTAACTTCTACGGACCGGGCGTCACCACAGAAGAGGCACTGAGATTTTATGAGGAAAGGAAGGACAAGTACCGAATTGCCCCGGGACTCAATAGCCGGCTCATTAAGAATGAAAGGGGTGAGCTACGGGAGCTGACCGCCTACACCGATGGGCTCTACGGCGACGCGCTACAGGCAATCGTCCGGCAGCTCACAGCCGCACTCTCTTACGCCCCGAGCGAAGCGGCGAGTGAGACCCTCCGGACACTAATCGCCTACTACGAGAGCGGCGACATAAATGCCTTTGCCGACTACAGTGAGCTGTGGGTGAGACTGCTGGAGCCGGTGGATCTGATCCACGGCTTCATCGAGACCTACGACGATCCGCTTGGGCTGAAGGGCTCCTACGAGGGGATCGTGGAGCTGGAGGATCCTGAGGGGACGGAGAGGGTGAGACAGATCGTCGGACTGGCGGGCTACTTCGAGCAGCAGTCGCCCATCGACGAAGCCTATAAGCGGACGGAGCCCCTCGGGCGTGCCGCCCGTGCCATCGATGTGGTGATGCTAGCGGGAGACAGCTACCCCGCCTCGCCACTTGGGATCAACCTCCCCAATGACGAGCGGATGCGCGCCGAGGTGGGGAGTAAGAGCGTCACGCTCTCCAATATCGCCCTCGCTATAGACCGCTACCGCAGTGCCGTCTCGATAGACCTTTTCTACCACGGTGAGCAGGTGAAGGAGCGGCTGAGACGCTATGGCGCCGAGGCAGATATGCTCCACACCGATCTCCACGAGATCATCGGTCACGGCTCAGGGAAGCTCCTCCCCGGCATCTCAGGCGCCGACCTGAGGGAGTACGACTCTTGCATCGAGGAGGCGCGGGCGGACATCAATGCCCTCTACTTCATTGCCGACCCGAAGTTGGTCGAGCTGGGCATCCTGCCTTCGCCCGACGCTTACCGGGCGGAGTATGACCGCTACCTCACTTCCGCCCTCATCACTCAGCTCTCCCGCCTCGGCGACGACACCGTGCTGCGTGAGGCACATATGCAAAACCGCGCCCTGATCGCCCGCTACGCCCTGCAGTACCCTGAGACGGTGACTATGGAGAAGATCAATGGAGAGCACTTTGTCCTCATCCACGACTACGAGCGACTGCGAGAGATATTTGGCGAACTATTGAGGGAGCTGCAGCGCATCAAGAGCTGCGGAGACTACGAGGCGGCAGCCGACCTGGTTGCCCGCTTTGGCACCAAGGTGGATCCCGAGCTGAAGGAGGAGGCGATCCGTCGCGACCGAGCCACCGGCATGGCGCCATATATCGGCTTTGTCAATCCCCGCCTCTCGCTAAAGGGTGACAGCGTGGAGATCGACTACACCGAGGGATTTATAGAGCAAAACCTCCGCTACAGCGAGCAGTACCGCACGCTGGCGCTGCCCCTAGAGGGCTACCTCCGCAAGGAACACAAGGTCTACGGCGAGGGAAAGTGGCACGACCGGCTCAATGCGATCCGGCAGCGACTCCGCAAGCGGATGAATGGCGACGTCTCGAAGAGCATGCGCGACAAGGGGCTGCAGTACGGGATCAACTTCGGCGTCAGCCTCCCCGACCTACGGGAGATCGCCGCCGAGCAACCGCGCGACCGCTCACTCGCCGACCTGATGTGGACGAAGGAGGTGCGCGAGATGCGTCTCCTCTCCCTGATGATCCGCCCCCGGGAGGAGCTGACCCGCAAGGATCTCCTCACACTTGCCTCTCAGTGTCGCACGATCGAGGAGTCGGAGCAGCTGGTGGTCCTTTTGCTGATCGGTTCCGGCGAGGAGGAGCGTGTGGCACTGGAGGTGGCGAAGCAGTCTCCCGACTCCGTCCTGCCGTGGGTGGTGCTGACCCGACTCGCCGTTGCCGGCACCGCCTCGTCCCGATTCGTCAAGCACTCTCTCGACTCCGCCGCGGAGGTTCTCTCTGAGGAGCGCCCGCTCCAGGCGACCTTTATCCTGCGCGGCCTCTCCCGACTCGCTGAGCGGCAGCCTGAGATGCGGCAGCGGATCGCCCGCTTCGCCCATGCACGTGCTGAGGAGACAGACCCATTCCGCAAGGGGGTGGGGGAAGAGCTGACTGACCTGCTGGATTACTTGAGACAATGAATGTACAGATAGAGAGATCCTGGAAGGAGGTGCTGAGGGATGACTTCGAGCAGCCTTACTTCAGACAGCTGACCGACCGAGTGCGGCAGGCTTACGCCGAGGGGCAGTGCTTCCCTCCGCCACCACTGATCTTTAACGCCTTCAACCTCTGCCCCTTTGACCGAGTCAAGGTGGTGATCGTCGGGCAGGACCCCTACCACAACGTCGGGCAGGCGATGGGTCTAGCTTTCTCCGTCCCCGACGGGGTGATGATCCCGCCCTCGCTTGACAATATATATAAGGAGCTGGCCGACGACCTCGAGGTGAAGAAGCCCCTCTCCGGGGATCTGACTCACTGGGCTCGGCAGGGCGTCTTCCTCCCCAATGCGACCCTCACCGTCACGGCCCACCGACCACGAAGCCACCACGGCTGGGGTTGGGAGCACTTCACGGACAGGGCGATAGAGCTCCTCGCTGAGCAGAGAGAGCACCTCGTCTTCATCCTCTGGGGCTCGGATGCGCAGCAGAAGGCGCGCCTCATCGACCCGGAGCGGCATCTGATCCTGCGGGCACCGCACCCCTCGCCCCTCAGTGCCTACAGGGGTTTCTTCGGCAGCAAGCCTTTCTCCAGGACCAACGACTACCTCCTCCGCCACCAGATCCCCCTCATCCGCTGGGTGGAGGGCTGAGAGTACCAGGAAGCACCTGAGCCGATTAGAGTGCCTAATCGGCTCACTTAGCTTATGAAGTATATCTGGCATAGCGGGGAAATTGTCTTATCTTTGTCATCTAAAGACAGATAACTACAGACGAGATATGTCGCACGAACTAAGCGCTAAGTACGATCCCTCCCAGGTGGAGGATAAGTGGTATGGATACTGGACGGAGCATAAGCTTTTCGCCTCTCATCCGGACAATAGACCTCCCTACACCGTCGTCATCCCCCCGCCCAACGTCACCGGCGTGCTCCATATGGGGCATATGCTCAATAACACCCTCCAGGACATCCTCGTCCGCCGGGCACGGATGACCGGCTTCAACGCCTGCTGGGTCCCCGGCACCGATCACGCCTCCATAGCTACGGAGGCGAAGGTGGTGGCTAAGCTGGCCAAGAAGGGGATCAAGAAGAGCGACCTCACTCGCGAGCAATTCCTCGACGAGGTGTGGGACTGGACGCACGAGCACGGCGGGATCATCATCAGCCAGCTCAAGAAGATCGGCGCCTCCTGCGACTGGGACCGCCTCGCCTTCACCATGGACGAGCAGCGGAGCGAGACGGTGAATGATGTCTTCTGCGACCTCTATCGCAAGGGGCTGATCTACCGTGGTATCCGGATGGTGAATTGGGATCCGGCAGCTAAGACGGCGATCTCTGACGAGGAGGTGATCCATAAGGCGGAGCACTCCAAGCTCTACTACGTCCGCTATCCGATCGTGGAGGATCCGGAGCAGTACGTCCTCGTGGCGACGACTCGTCCGGAGACGATCTTTGGCGATGCAGCGGTCTGCATCAATCCCTCCGACGAGCGGTACACCCACCTCAAGGGCAAGCATGTCATCGTGCCGGGCGTGGGTCGCGAGATCCCCATCATCATGGATGACTACGTGGACATAGACTTCGGTACCGGCTGCCTCAAGATCACCCCCTGTCACGACATCAACGACTACGCCATCGGGGAGCGGTATCGTCTGCCTAAGTACGACGTCTTCAATGACGACGGGACGCTGAATGGCTTTGGGGGAAAGTATGAGGGGCGTGACCGCTTCGAGGTGCGCGACGCTTTTGCCACTGAGCTGGAGGAGATCGGGGCGATGGATCACGTGGAGGACTACGACAATACGGTCGGCTTCTCGGAGCGGACCGATGTCCCGATTGAGCCAAAGCTCTCCACCCAGTGGTTCCTCCGAATGGATCACTTCGTCAAGCCGGCCTACGAGGCGGTGATGAAGGATGAGGTGAGCCTGGTGCCGCCAAAGTTTAAGAGCATCTATGCGCACTGGATGGAGAATATCCACGACTGGAATATCTCCCGTCAGCTCTACTGGGGGCACCGCATCCCCGCCTACTACCTGCCTGATGGGCAGATCGTCGTGGGCGAGAGCCGCGCCGTGGCGCTGGAGGAGGCTCACAAGATTGACTCCGCCCTCACTGATGCTGACCTGAAGCAGGATGAGGACACACTGGACACCTGGTTCTCCTCCTGGCTCTGGCCGATGAGCGTCTTCGCCAATCCGATCAAGGATCCGGATAATGCGGAGCTGCAGTACTACTACCCGACCTCCACCCTCGTCTCTGGGCCGGACATCCTCTTCTTCTGGGTCGCCCGCATGATCATGGCAGGGTATGAGTATATGGGGAAGAAGCCCTTCGGCGACGTCTACCTCACCGGCATCGTCCGCGACCACCAGGGACGCAAGATGAGCAAGCAGCTTGGAAATAGCCCGGATCCGCTCCTGCTGATCAAGGAGTATGGCGCCGATGGCGTCCGGATGGGGCTGATGAGCTGCACCAATGCCGGCAACGATATCCTCTTCGACGAGTCAATGTGCGAGCAGGGGCGCAACTTCAGCAATAAGATCTGGAATTCGTACCGCCTCGTACAGGGCTGGGAGGAGAGTGAGACGGCGGAGCAGAGCGCTGCTCAGGCTGCCGCTGTGCGGTGGTTTGCCGAGGTGCTGAGCGACACCCGCAAGACGCTCGACGACCACTTCGCCAAGTACCGCATCAGCGATGCAATGATGCTGCTCTACCGCGTGGTCAAGGACGACTTCTCCGGCACCTACCTCGAGCTGGTGAAGCCCGACTACGGTAAGCCGATCGACAGCGCTACGCTTGCCGCTACGAAGGACTACCTCGAGCAGTTGCTCCTCCTTCTGCACCCCTTCATGCCCTTCATCACTGAGGAGCTGTGGCAAAACCTTGCCGACCGCGCCGACGGGGAGAGCATCATGATGCAGCAGCTGCCTGCCGAGGCGGAGCCTGACCGGGAGATCCTCCACCAGATGGCGCTCTCGAGCGACATCATCACCGGCGTCCGCGGACTGCGCGCCCATCATGGCGTATCACCCCGCGAGGCGGTGGAGCTGCTGATGCCGGAGGATCGCCTGACGGATGCCTCCAAGGCGGTGATCCGCAAGCTCGCCAATATCTCCGACTTCACCATCGCACCGACGAGCGGAGACGCAGAGGTGGAGACCTTCCTCGTGGAGACGACCGTCTATGGCGTCCCCTTCCGTGGGCTGATCGACATCTCTGGTGAGATCGAGAAGCTTCGCAAGGACATCAAGCACTACACCGGATTCATCGCCGGGATAGAGAAGAAGCTAAGCAACCCGGGCTTTGTCAACAACGCCCCGCAGGCTGTCGTCGATATGGAGCGGAAGAAGGTCTCCGATGCGACCGAGAAGCTGAAGAGTGCCCAGGAGCGTCTCGACCTCCTCGAGCAACAGAAGTAAACTGATCTCCCCAAACAATCAGCGTGAGATATGGAGCCGGAAATTCATGACAAGGTGATGAGCACCGCCACGATCGTTGCAGAGTTTTTCAGCCATTTCCGTGAGACGTTGCTGACGGGCGGCTGCCTGTCGGTCCACAAGGTGACCACCAGCTTTGACCTCGTCGAGGGAGAGATCCTACTCTCCTCGGACAGCGGTCAGAGCGATAGCGAGGTGATCTATGGCTGGCTCTCCGAGGATGGCGAGCGGGCCATGGTGACGGAGCAGGAGGCGCTCCTGACGGTCCGGGAGGCGCTGCGTCGGCTGGCGTCGGCCGGGTTCTTCGAGCAGCACCCCTTTGCGATGGACATCACGATCGACTATCAGAGTGGGGGAGCGAAGGACAAGACGCTCTACTCCCACAGCGACAGCACCTGGGACGAGGTTCGCCACGACAAGCTCCTCAAGGGAGCCTCCGAGGAGCTGGATCTCTTCTTCGCCAAGCTGATGGAGTAAACGTGACCGCAAGATACGACAAGAGGATGACCTCCGTGGAGATCATCCTCTTGTCGTATTATGGATTATAGTGTATTAGCGATTGGTGAGTCGGTCCTTGAGCTTCTTCAGCTGGATCTCGAGCGCCTCGCACGCCTCATCGGTAGCCTGCTCAAAGCTGTCCGCCGTCTTCTCAGAGAAGAGATCCGGTCCCTTGACAGAGAGGGTGATGCGGACTTTCTTGTTGCGCTTCGTCTCCGGCTTGATCAGCGTCATGACCACATCAGCATCTAAGATATCTGCATAGTAGCGCTCCAGCTTTTGGACCTTGGTGGTGACAAAGTTCTGCAGGTCGTTGGAGGCCTTAAAGTCTACGTCTTGGATCTTTACGTTCATAATAATCGTAAGTAGTTGGTTGGTGATTTATTCCTTGGATGGCTTCTGAGCCCTTGGGTGGGCGCGGTACATCCTCTGCAGTTCCTCGAAGGTGGTGTGGGCGTAGATAGAGGTGGTGGATATCTCCTCATGTCCGAGGAGTTCCTTGACGCTTATCAGTCCCGCACCGTCATTAAGGAGCGCTGTGGCAAAGCTGTGGCGCAGCACGTGGGGACTCTTGCGAGAGTAGCCCGAGAGTGGCCCGAGGGCCTCCATGACGTAGCTGCGGAGCCGGCCGGCGCTGACCGGTATTCCTCGCTCAGTGGTGAGGAAGTGCGTCACCTCCGGACGCGTACTGCGGTCCCTGTAGGACAAATATAGAGCTATTTTCTGATCAAGCAAAGCACCATAGGGGATATATCGCTCCTTATTTCGCTTCCCGAGGACGCGGATCCGCCGACCGGACCGATCCACGTCGCTGACCTGCAGCCCTCGCACCTCTGCCGACCGCATACCGGTCTGGAAGAGCAGGTCGGTCACAAAGGCGACCCGTAGCAGATGCTCCCTCTCCTCCTCCCGCTCCGCAGCCTCAGCATCGGCGTAGAGCTGCTCTATCCGTCCGGTGAGCGTCTCCGCGTCGACAAAGGGCGGCAGGCTGTGCTCCATCTTGGGGAGCTGGACTGCAGCAAAGGGATCCGTCTCTACTACGCCCTGCTTCAGGAGGTAGGTAAAGAAGGTCCGCAGGGATGACAGTCGCCGATGGACCGTGCGTGGGCTGTCCCCTCGCGCCATCAGCTGCATCGCCTGTCTCCGGGCGCCCCTCAGATCGATCGACTGCAGGCTCTCCGCCGTCGGATCCACCCCACAGGTCTCCCCCCACACCTCCAGGTCACGCCGGTAGGCAGTGACGGTGTGCGGCGAAGCCCCACGCTCATAGGTGAGATAGTCGACGAAGTCCTCGATAAGGTCGCTCATGCTGCTCTCTTCTTTTTTGTTCAGATAAAGATAGTGACAATTCTCGAGAGTTACTTCTCCTTATTACGATACACATAGTCGATCCCCACCAGCCCGCCCACAAAGGTCATCACCTCCCCGTACGCCACCAGCACGCTCGCATCGATGATCCCCTGCGGCGGCATCCAGAGGGCGGTAAAGAGGAGCGTCATGCCGCAGGTGCAGAGCATAGACGCCCACAGAAGTCTAAATCGATTGTTCTTCTCATTCATAATAGGATTACTTAGATAGTTTCGAGATCGCTACCTGCAACAGCACCGCAAGGGTCAGCCCCAGTGCGATACCGATCAGGAGGGGCTTGCGGCGATTGTTTTTGGGCAAAGGGGGAGCGGGTACAGTGACTTCGTGAGTCGACTGCTCCTCTCGGGCCGTCCGGTCTGCCGTCCGAGCCCGGTGCCGGGTCACCACCACACGTCTCGTCTCAGGCGGGAGGATCTGAGGTGTGTCCGGCAGGTCGCCGACCGGACCCTCCCACCACCGGATCGTCACCGTGTCACGCAGATCGTCACGACTCAGGCACTCCACCACGTCGTGCCTCTCCCTCTGTACCGCTCTCCCCCTGCTCCTGCAGCCGGACGTGAGACAGAGGGAGAGACAGAGCACCAGCCACCCGCTCCTCATGGCGCCACGACCCACTCCCGATTGTACAGCTTGGCGTCGAAGCAGGGACAGAGCTTGATCCACTCGTCGGGCGTGATGACCCCGTCCCCATTTCGGTCCCTCGAGAGATCCCGATGACCCACCACGTAGGCATTGGGATGGAGCTCGAGCAGCCGATGGATCAGCTGAGAGAGCGACTGACGCTGCATTGGCGTCCGGGTATCTGCCGGCATATACTTATGATCCAGGCCTCCCTCGTAGCAGATGCCGATCGAGTGGCGGTTGTGCCCCTGTACGTGTGCTCCGACGAGATCCACCGGACGCATGGCGTAGATCATACCGTCCTTCGTGATGTAGTAGTGGTATCCGCAGCCCCTAAATCCCCGCCGCACATGGTCTCGGATCAGCTGCTCAGGCGTGTAGTCGTCGCAGTTGCGCGTGGCGCTGCAGTGGACCACCAGCAGATGGATCGCCCTCCGAGAGCGCCGGATCTCCTCCGCTCCGGTCACCGGTCGGGGCCCGCTGTAGTCCTCCAGAGGGTGAGGTGCCAGCTTATCGACCATAGACGGTTGCATATAGATTTGTGTCATGATATGGGTAATAAATGGTTTGTAAAGGTGTGATCTGTGAGGAGGAGAAACACCCGATGGTGTCTTCCTCATAAAGACCTTTGCAAAATGGTCTTTCGCCGAAAAAGCACCGCTTTTTCGGCAGGGACTTTGCAGAATACCCCAGATGCAAGGAACTGAGAGTGAGGGCGAAGGGAGTGTGCTTACGCACATGACCAAGCCCGAATCTCGAAAGTGACGCCGCAGATGGGGTATTATGCAAAGGTCTCTCATAGTGAGATGACGAAGTGTCACCCTCGTCATCCCCGGAGGAGCCTTTACCTCAGCCGAGGTGTCGGCTCCTCACGCTTAGTTGATCTCGCTACCGCCGGTCTCCTTCCCGCCGGTCTCGCCACTCGGATCGGTCGGCTCCTCCTGCTCCTTCCGCTCTGCCACCAGGGAGGCAAAGCTGCGGACAGGCACCTCGGCCATCGATGCGAGCATCAGGGTACTGGGGGTGTATCGGATGTGGACTTTCTTCACATTATCAGAGGTAAAGTCCTTCACCGACGCGGCCGCCTTGCTCCTGAAGCGGAGCGCAAAGGATCCCAGCTCTCCCAGCCGAACCGACAGACCATGGGAGAGATACTCCATGATCACCTCCGGGAGTACGGTGAGCACCGCATTGACGTCGGCGCGGTGGACAGTCGATCGCACGGAGATACTCTTGGCGATCTGGTGGAGCGGCACCACACCCATCATGCGCGAGGTGGCGACAGCCACGCGGGGCATCTTGGCGTTAGGGATGGTGTTCTTTCGCTCAGTGACGTTGTAGATAAATGCCATAAGTCATTCTTTATTGCTAAGTGGTTAGATAAGTTGTACACGACCCTGCGGGGATCTCCGGGTCGGATGGGCGCCTGCAGTACGCTCTCCGAGTCGGTGTTACCCGGATCGTGATGCAAAAGTACGATGCCACTCAGACCGAAAGTCTCTTCCGATCCCCTTCTGTCTCTTAGCTGAAAATCGGGGCGACTTTTGCGCAATGAATGAATAATATATACCTTTGCAACAATTACAGTTGATACTATGACGATGAAGAAAGAGAATCACAGCCCGACGCCTGCACTCTCGCCGTCCGATCTCCAGCTACTGGAGCAGATCGAGACCTGGGAGCCGCTCCGAGGAGAGCTCAGCGGGATCGTCCCCGTCAAGCAGGTCGCCCTGCAGTACTATCCCGACTACAATCCTCAGAGTGCCTCCCGGGCGCTCCGTATGTCGATCAAGACCTATCCCCTCCTGAGCCATGCGCTCTCGCTCGTCGGCTGGACCAGTCCCAAGCGCAATTTCACCCCGCGCCAGACTGCCGTCCTCGCTCACTACCTCGGCACCCCATAGTCCCTATATATAAGGACTACTCCTCCTCCCCCGATCGGATGTAAGGGTGGTACCTCGGAGAGGTACGTCTAATGCTCAAATGCGTCACCCTGAGAGACCTATAGAAAACCGGCTGTTGGCGTGGAATTATTGTTATTGTCACAGTAAATGGTTAGTATTGTAAAGTTGCTTAAGCCAGACGGGATAGGCTTTATGGTCCAATGGATCTCTGTGACGTGAGCAGACGAAGACTGTCTCTTGCGATGCCCGCTCTTAGGCGACAGACGCTTAACCTTTTTGCTGATCAAAAAACTCAGTCTGTATCTACTTCTTCACTTTCGGAGTATTGTAGAACCCTACTTGGTCTCTGCTGTAGGAGGGGGATACTTGTCCGAGTCTTCAATCCCAAATGAAAACTAGAATCTTATTTCACGCCATTCTGCTGCTTCTGCTGAGCCTCTCTGCACAGGGTCAGATCATCAAGGACTACAGCGATGCAGAGCTGGAGGTGTACTACAATAAGCGAGACGTTCAGGACACCCTGAATATAGACACAAGGTATCAGGATACCAAGATGTCGCTTCGCATCGGAGGGGGACATTCCCTCTTCGCTTCCACAAAAACTATGTGGGCTGACTCGCTGGAGATCTACAATCATGACCTGTACATGGAGATATACTTCAAGCTTAATCCCTTAGGATCCGGTGTATGGACCCCTATGGGTAGCTATGAGAGTGAGTATCTCTTCAAGAATATGCCGGAGGGGAAGAATACGGTTTATCGGAGTTTCGGGTTTGACAGATATACCTATGAGGAGGATATCGAGCCGCAGGAGTGGATCCTTGGTGATAGCGTCCGTTCGATCCTCGGGTACGAGTGCCGACTGGCGGAGTGTGACTACCGCGGTCGTCACTGGATTGCCTGGTATGCTCCTGAGATTGCGGTGTCGGAGGGTCCGTGGAAGCTGGGTGGTCTGCCGGGTCTGATACTGGAGGCGTACGACTCAAGGCGTCACTATGTCTTCACTGCCCTCGGGATGACCACCGATGTGCCGGGCAAGGTGGGAATACACATCTTCACAACGCTTGATATCTCGACGATTCCGAGGGAGGAGTATCTTCGTCTCCGGTGGAGAAAAATGAACTCCCGAGAGGATCCGTCCGAGAAGCTTCGCGCTGCCGGCATCATCAAGTCGAAGAAGAAGCAGGAGAAGCCTGTTAAGCAGCTTGATTGGCGCCAAGACTTCGAGGAGACCGACTATCCACATGTGATGTATCTAAAGAAGAAGTAATGTGTGGTGCTTAGCACCTTATGAGTCAAAAAGTAAGACGATGAATACAAGAGCTCTATTACTTGCTACTCTGCTGTCACTGCTCGGTATTTCCGGGCAGGGTCAGATCATCAAGGACTACAGCGATGCGGAGCTGGAGGTGTACTACAATAAGCACTTAGAGATAGACACCACGCAGATGGGTGCCCAGGCGCAGGACACCAAAATGTCGCTTCGTATCGGGGGTGGTCATGCCCTCTTCGCCTCGACTAAACGAATGTGGGCTGACTCACTGAGGACGTACAACTTTGCGCTACACGAGACACTTTACTACAAGCTCAATCCTATAGGTGGCAATCAGCCGTGGAGACCCTTGGGTAGTGCGGAGGGAGAGTATCTCTTCAAGAATATGCCGGAGGGGAAGAATACGGTATACCATAATTTTGGCTTTGACAACTATGTATACGAGGAGGATATCGAGCCGCAGGAGTGGATCCTTGGTGATAGCGTCCAGTCGATCCTCGGATACGAGTGCCGCCAAGCGGAGTGCGACTACCGTGGTCGCCACTGGATCGCCTGGTATGCCCCTGAGATTGCGGTGCCTGGGGGCCCGTGGAAGCTGGGCGGTCTGCCGGGGCTGATACTTGAGGCGTACGACTCGAGGCGTCACTATGTCTTCACCGCTCTCGGGATGACTACAGAGGTGCCCGGCAAGGTGGGGATTCACATCTTCTCCAAGAGTGATCTGAGTGAAATCTCGAGAGAGAAATATCTTCACTTTCGATGGAAGCGTATGAATGAACATCAAGATCCCTCTGAGAAGCTCCGTGCTGCCGGCATCATCGAGTCTAAAAAGAAGCAGGAGGAGTCAGTCGAGACGGTCTACCCGCACTACGACTTTGAGGAGACCGACTATCCGCATGTGATGGATCTGGAGAAGAAGTAAGCTGTCGTATAAGTATGATAGTTTCTTGGGAAAGGTCTACGGGCTTAAGACATATACTGACTGATATTATCCTCTCTTCGCTACTCCTCTTGGTGCTGCCGATGACGGTGTCTGCGCAGGTGCGCGGACGGGTCATCAGCGCCTCGGACGGGGAGCCCCTCCCCGGGGCAACCATCCTCCTGGAGAGCGCCTCGAGGAAGCACCTCGCCTACTGCATCGCCGGGAGCGATGGGCAGTTTTCGTTCAAGTCCACGCCCGATGGTGCGACGCAGATCTCCGTCTCTCTGATGAGCTATGCCACTGAGCGGATCCCGCTGGAGGGGGTCTCCTTCCCCCTCACCATTCGCCTGAGGGAGGAGGCGTTTCAGCTGAAGGAGGTGGCGGTCCAAGCGAAGAGTATCATCGCCGATGGAGACACGGTGACCTACTTAGTCTCCTCTTTTTCCCAGAAGAGTGATCGGAACATCGGTGATGTGCTCAAGCGGATGCCGGGACTCCAGGTGGAGTCCTCCGGGAAGGTGCTCTATCAGGGCAAGGAGATCAATCGCTTCTACATCGAGGGGCAGGATCTCCTCGGAAGTAAGTACGGCGTCGCCACGAAGGGGGTCTCTCCGGACGATATCGGTGCCGTGGAGGTGATGGAGAATCATCAGCCGATGCAGGTGCTGCAGGGGATCTCCCTTTCGGATCAGGCGGCACTGAACCTGAAGCTCAAGGAAGGACGCAAGTCAGCCTGGCTGATCCACGGCTCGGCAGGAGGCGGGTATATGAGGTCTCCTCGACAGGGGCTGTGGCAGGGGGATCTCTTTGCGCTTCGCGCCGCTGCGACGACGCAGACACTCCTGTCGCTCAAGGGGAATAACACCGGGGTCGACTTCTCCGAGGACCAGATGGAGTTTGGGCTCGCTCCTCGTGCCACCGCGCTCCACTCACCCTTAGAGCTGAGCCTCCTCCCGGCAGTGTCGCTCCTCCCCAAGCGGACCCTGCTCAATAAGGGCGGGATCGCTTCCGTCAATCATCTGTGGAGCGTCACACCGACTCTGCAGGCGCGCCTAATGGGAGACTACCTCGAGGATCATCGTGTCGCCTCCGGTGAGGTACGGACCACTTATCTTAGTCCGACGGGAGACCGGGAGTTCATCGAGAGACGGGACGACCGATCGACGCACAGGATGCTCCGCGGTCGTCTCGTGCTGGAGGCCAATCAGCCCGCCTATTATCTCAGCAATACCGCAAGGGTACAGCTGGACAAGGAGCGCCCCGACCTGCATACCTCGGGTACCTTTACCAACAGACAGGTCGGCGAGCTCTCGGACCTCTACCTCTCTAATGACCTACAGTGTATCCGACGGATCGCCGGGGATCATCTGCTCTTCCTCCGCAGCCGAAACGAGTGGGAGACTCTGCCCTCTCGGCTTCTCCTGACGAGTGGGGGAGGGGAGGGTGTGGAGCAGATCAGAGATCGTGCTCTCGCTACGGATGAGACCCTCTCCTACGACTACCTCCTCGGACAGGTCTTCATCGGCGTGGAGGGTGGCGTGAGAGGACTCTTCCGTCGGCTCGAGAGCGAGGGATCGGGTGCCCTTCCCGTAGAGATCACCGCCGCTCAGCGGTTGGATATGGTGGCTGTCTCCCTCTCGCCAAAGCTGAAGTGGCATCGGCAGTCCACAGAGATTACACTCGGTCTGCCCCTGGAGTACAGCCACTATGCCTTCGGCTCAGCCCGTCCCTCGATCCACTATATCCTCCTGTCGCCCTCTCTCTCCCTGACGATGCGCCCGATCTATGGCCTCTCCCTCTCTCTCCGTGCCGGCGGGGGAAGGAGTCCGATCGTGCCAGGGGATCTCTTCCAGGGGCAGTGGATGACCGACTACAGGACGGTCTCATCGGGGTACGAGGAGTTGCTCCTCAAGCCCTCCTATAGAGTATCCGCCTCCGCCTCTTACAGAGACCTCTCGCGAGGACTCTTCTCTCACCTCATGATCATGCATCACGGGAGCGAGTCTCCATATAAGACACGCCGAGAGCTGGAGGATAGCGGGCTGATCCGTCTCTACAATGACCGGGAGCGGAGTCGGATGAGGTCGACCATGGTGAGCGGTCGGGTCAATCTCGCCATAGGAGCCATCCACGGTGGTGGCTCCCTCGCGACGGTCTACTCTCACACGGAGAGCGAGGCGGTCGCTGAGGAGGTGGCTGTGCGCTATGGGACCGACCTCCTGACGATAAAGGGAATGCTGAACTCAAATATCACCTCCCGCCTCTTCCTCCTCTACGAGATGAGCTACAATGGCAACCGCCTCTCCCTCCCCATGGCGGATCGGAAGCCTACTCGACTATACGGCATGACTCATGCGCTCGAGGCAACCTATACCCCTGTCGACCCACTCACGATGACCCTCCGAGGGGAGTACTACCGCTCCCGGATCACCTCCGACCTGACGAAGCAGATGGTCATGCTGGATCTCGACCTTACCTGGAGCATCAGCCGGAGGATCGAGCTGGAGGCCGGGCTACACAACCTGCTCAATAATGACCGCTGGGACTACACCACATATGGGCTCCTGACTCGTCAGACCGTAAGTCGACAGCTCCGCGGCCGCTCCCTCCTCCTCACCCTCCGTCTCAAGTGACATGCTATTTAGCGCTTAGCCGTCAGAAGTGGCCGTTTCTGAGTGCCGATGACCCTATATTAAAAGAAGGTTGTATAAGGACTATACAGATATCACTCCTGTAATTGTTCGTGAAAATCGCCACGGAAATAGGGATATCTGTGCACCACCTTGCAGAGAATAATAGTGATGGAATGGTATCTATTGATCATCGCTGACGAAATGACCAACGGACTGCTACACCGCTGCGCCCTTCCGTTCTATTCACTGTGGAGATTTGAGATGATTGCTTAGTTGGTATGTGATTTTTCTAAGGTACTCTCGAGAAAATTTGCTACTATTGTACACTTGCCTAAGCCAGACGGGATAGGTGTCGGGACTTTGTCATCCCATGTGACGTGATGAGGTGGACTCTTCCTCTCGCTATACCCGCTCTTAGGTAGGGAGTGCCTCAGCAGGGAGGCACCAGATCATACTTAACCACATTAGTCAGCAGACATGAGGTATGCCACCAATAGTTCGGCTTGAGTCACGCCGTAGTGAAGAGGTACAGACCTATGAGTAACAACAGCTATTATGAAAACCATTGATCAGATCCGATGGGTGATCGTTCTGCTTTCTGCATGGATCGCCCTCTCTACCGCAAGCGCACAGGAGATCCGGGGTGTTACCCTGCGCGAGGATGGTAACCCTGTCCCCTACGTGGGTGTCGTCCTCCGCACGACTGCCGACTCTACCCTCATAGTCGGCACCTATAGCGATGAGGAGGGGCGCTTTCTGCTGACACCAAGTGGAGACTACCCGGAGGGTGTCCCTCTCAGTCTCTACTGCTCAGCGATCGGCTACGAGTCCCGCACGCTGCCTGTCACACTCTCCGATGAGCCGATCAGGATAGTACTCCGAGAGCAGTCTGAGACCCTCTCAGAGACGGTGGTCTTCGGAAGCCGTATCAAGCGAAGTGCTGCAGGGTACGTGGCTCAGGTCAGCGATGACCTGATCACCAAGGGGGTCAATATCGACAAAACGCTCACGTTCCTCCCCGGCATCACCCATAATCCCACGGGGTACTATCTGAATGGTATGCCCATTGCTCAATTCTATATCGATGATCGCAAGGCTTCTGTCAGTGAGCTGGAGACGATCCCCGGAAGTATGGTACAGTCCATCGAGGTCTCCTTCATCGACCGTACCGGGGTGGAGAAGACCGGAAGTGTCGTACACATCCGCCTAAAGGCTCCGGAGACAGGTGGCTACTATGGGAACGTGCGTACTCAAGCCATTGCCAGGGGAAAGTACTTTGACGGGGTCTACCCAGGGGCGATACTCAACCTCCGCAAGGGGAAGACAGAGGTCTATGCCAACGTCAGTGGATTCTATGGTTATGACACAAATAAGCAACGAGACGACACCGACTGGACAAGTGGAAAGTACCTCCACACCATAACGACCCAAAAGGGGAAAGATGCCGGGATGAACTCCGAGCTTAATGTGAATTACAACTTCACTGACGAGCATCGTCTCGGGGCTGTGATCTCAGCATCCTATGGTAAGTGGGATCTCCGGTCGGAGGAAGTGAATAGCTCGAGCGACAAAGCTCACGAGTATGATGCCTCGACGACCGGGGATAGTCATCGCACTATATGGCAGGGGAGGCTGAAGTACAGCTATACCCCCAAGAGCAATAAGTTTGACATCCAGACGTGGGCAGAGATCCTAAGCAGAGATCGCGACATGAGTAAGCGGTACAGTGCTCCGTCCCGTATCGGCAGTGGCGACGAGGATCTGCATCAGGATACTAAAATGTGGGAGCTGGTCGCCACCTCATCACAGAGATGGAGTGACCGCCTCTCCTCCGATATTGCGCTCGTGCTGAAAGGGTCTCGGGAGCAGATCCTCTCTCAGTCCACACTCCACCGGAGGCAGGAGGCAAGTACAGCGGCGCTGGTCCAGAATCCCTATCTCATGGCGGGAGTCTCCTATGACTTAGATCAGCTGTCACTCTCCGGACGACTCTCGTACCAGGGCTCTTTTGTGACCTATGAGGATCGGGAGAGCGAGGTCGTCAGCCACCACAATACTCAGGGACCGGAGGTGAATGTCAGCAGCTCCTATTACTTCAGTCCCAAGAGGGAGAGCGGTCTGACACTCAGCTATGCCCATAGGGTCTACACCTTTAATTACGGTATGATCAATTCGACCAAGACCTGGCAGGATCGATACCACTACTATATGGGCAATCCGGATATCAAGGCTCCCACAGATGATGACATCAGACTCTCCGGGAACTATCGCAACCTCGTCAATGCATGGATCGGTTACTCGGTGGAGACGAATCCGGTCACCGTGGGGACATTTATTGACCCGGATCACCCTGAGCTCTCCTACACCACTCCCGTCAACGGTGAAACGGAGCGGTGGTGGAACTTTGGTCTCCAGGCAAGCTATAGACCGGCTTCGTGGTGGCAGACCCGGCTGAATCTCAATGGTGGGATCGGAAGACAGTGGGGTGAGATAACGCCGGGAGAGAAGATCAGTGTCCTCAGCAAGCGTCTCTGGGCTGACTGGAACCACAACATCTCCCTCCCCCGGGACTGGTCACTCTTTGCCATGCTCTACTGTGAGCCGACTTACCGAACCTATAATCAAGAGTATGTCGCTGTCTATGGGTTTGACACAAGTGTCACAAAGAAAATAACTCCGACCATAGAGGTCTCCCTCTATGCATCCTATGGAAACTTGCGAATACTTCACACCTACCTGACAGACGCAGTGCAGACCTATGAGAACCTCATCCCTCACCCATATGTTTCACTGACCTTCCGGTGGAGCTTCCGCAAGGGCCGAGATGTCAACGTTCGGCGCGAGTACACCACCCAGAGGTATCAAGGCTGGCAGCCCCGCTGAGTTGGTCATCTGCAGCTGTCTGGTATTGATCAAAGAGGTAATTTAGTCTCGTTTTTCTCTACATCTGTCGAGTACTTGATCTAGTGATCATCATGTGTGGGTACTACATCATTTTGAAGAAGAATAGACGCTTTTATAACGTTCAATCATCTTTTTGTTACTATCATATTATGAGAAGATTACTATTGTCGGCAGTTATTGCCGTATGCCTTGCCCCCCTCTCGGGGCGAGCTCAGGTAGTATTCTTGGACGATGTGACGTCATCCCCCATATCGGAGGTTATGCTGATGGGTGGAGATGGACACCTGATCGGGCTATCCGATCGTGGGGGCAGGGTACTGCCGGATAGCTATCCGTCCGGTGTGCATGAAAGAGCATATAGAGGAGGAGATACATCAGTACATTCACTCTGAATTGTCTTGATATGAAAGAGAAACTTTACCTAGTACTATTAGCCACCGTACTGATGTCGCTCGGAGCCGGAGCGCAGCAGGTGGCGACGATCCAAGGAGTGATCACGGACAGCGCGGGGCGACCTCTCGCGAGTGCCGGCATCACCGCCCTCACTCTTCCCGACTCCGTCCGGGTCGGGACTGCGATCAGCGATGACGAAGGTCGATACGTCCTGCAGGATCTCCGGAAGACTCCGGACTGTCTGCGGGTGAGTCTTCCGGGCTTTGTCCGGAGGGTGGTTCCCATTACCGAAGCCGATCGTATTGTCCTGGAGGAAGATCCGACCCTCCTTGCTGAGGTGGAGGTGGTCAGTCGCTTTACCCGTAGAGATCCCTCCGGCACGCTTCATGTCACGATGCAGGGCAATCCGATTGCCAAGGGGAATATCACAACTGATGCACTCCGACTGGTACAGGGGGTGGAGCTGTCGGGAGAGGAGTTGCTCATCGGCGGGAAGCCGGGGACCCTGATCTACATAGACGGTCGGCGGTCTTCGCTAAAGGAGCTGTCCTCCCTCCCCGCTACTTCAGTCAAGGCTCTCGAGATCATCCCGCACCCCGGTGCCTCTTATGGAAGGGAGGCGATCGGTGGTGTGGTCAAGGTGACCCTCCGCAAGAAGGAGGGTGTCATGGGCTCCCTCGTCGGTCGGGGACAGCTGGATCGGGAGGCACCCGTGGATGGACTGGTCACATCCACAACCAGGTATCAGAGAGGGCGCTTCTCCCTCTATAACAGTCTCAGTCTCGGTGTCGGGTCTTTCCGCTCCCGTCATCTATGGAGTCGTGAGGACGGGGAGGAGTACAAGGTGAGCCGTGACAAGAGGCAGCGGGTGCTTATGGACAACATTGACCTGGCGTTCGCCTTCGGCAAGGCTCATGACCTGCACCTCTACGGTGGACTTTACCTTTTGGACGATCGGATCGACCGGTCGATCGACCGGGAGGGCTCCTTAAGGCAGGAGGAGGACATCAAGTCTACCAACGCACACGCCGGACTGCTTCACTCGATAACGCTGCCGGTGGCCAAGGGGATGAGAGTCAGGACACTGGTGGAGTATACGCATCAGCAGCAGTCCGATGATATGCTCTACCGTACAGTCAGAGAGGAGAGTGCCCGCATGAGCGAGAAGATGGACTACCTCCGCGTCGAGCCCACGGTACGTCTCTCGCTCCCCGAGGGAGCCACCCTGAGTGGGGGTATTCGGTATCATCTGGCGCAGGATCAGAACGAGCTCTCCGGGCTTGAGACCTCTCTCCTTCCGGGACTGGTCAATCACCATTACAAGATATGGGGAAGTGACATCGACCCGTGGATCGAGTATTCCCGGATGATTGGTCAGCGGTGTTATGCCATGATGGGGCTCAACTATCTCCGCACCGAGATGAATTTCTCTGATCTGTCGGCGAAGGATAATGATTATCATATCGTTCATCAGGGGCTTCTGGCCTCGCTGCAGCTTCAGTACCTCATCAATCCGGCAAAGCAGTCGGGCGTGGGTCTTAGCTACAAGAGGCAACTCTCCCTCCCCAACTACGGTTACTACAGCCCCATCTCCTACTATCAGGCGGACGGTCTCTACAGCAGGGGAAACCAAAAGCTGAGAGCTGAGGTGTACCATAACATCGGGATAGAGTACCATATCAGTCCCGAGTGGCTGCTCACCTACGACCTGAGGATGGGAAATGACCTGATCCGCCTGATGACCCACAGAGATCCGGAGCGTCCGGAGATCCTCTACACGATGCCGGAGAATGTGGCTCGGATGATGCGCCATACACTGGCTCTCTCGTACACCGCACGCCCCACGAAGCAGTGGAATACAAATACCCGTGTCTACATCCGCCACGGACGAGAGAGTATGCCGGAGCTGACGGTCTCTTACCCCGGCATCGGCTGGAGCTCCTCCAACCAGTATCGCCTCCGGAACAACCTCGGTCTGTCCCTCAACCTTGCCGGTCAGACCCTCGAGAGACATCTCGATAGTGAACTCGGCACTCGGGCGTCGATGGACCTCGGTGCTTACCTTATCCTGCTTCGAAACCAGCTGACAATAAATCTGTCAGCGGACAATCTCCTCCACACAAGGGATGTTATGCGGGTCACCACCGGTCCCGTGGACGTAACGAGGGTCGATGTCTCACCACGCACTCGCCTCCGACTCACCGTCACCTGGCGCTTCAGCTCAGGGGATAAGGTTCGGCAGGGAAGCGCCTCGACCGTCTCCACGCCGACGAAGGAGAGACCGATCCTCTAAGTCCTCTAACCCATGATCCCCTGCCCGCTTTGGGAGTCTGCTGGATGAGGATACAGATGAGAGCCACAGCAATGAAGGAGAGAACGCCTGTGGTGAGCATTTCGAGTATATCCTTCCACCCCACCTCCTGGCCACTGTCCTTACGAATGGGGCAGTGCTTTGTAGAGTTCGTTTTTATGATATTCAGCCATCTTTTTGTTGCATAGTATGATACGAAGATGGCTTTTATCGGCAGTTATTGCCGTATGACTTGCTCAGGGGTGACGCATTTGAGTGGTACAGAAACCATTCAACTCATTGTAAAGAGTGG
>ERZ1031273.271-NODE-271-length-23959-cov-7.649055_pt1 | contig 23959 bp, 20 predicted proteins | sample MGYA00516575_ERZ1031273 | MGnify/ENA primary metagenome ERZ1031273 (study PRJEB33718, sample SAMN03159816) | human skin metagenome | collected 2014-02-25 | study: EMG produced TPA metagenomics assembly of the PRJNA266117 data set (Human skin bacterial metagenome... | reverse complement strand
CGTGCACGACAGCGTGCGAAAGCGCCTTATCGACGATCACCGCGTAGAGCTCTTCCCGCCGCTTCGCCGTGAGCTTCTTGGAGTCAGTCAGCCCCTCAAGCGCCGCGATCGGCTGCGGCGGGAGAACGCACGCCGCAATGGTGATGGGGCCGAAACACGCGCCGCGGCCCGCCTCGTCGACTCCCGCGACGGGCCCGAGCCCCGCTTTGTCCAGCGCGACCTCGAAGGTGCGCAGCTGCTTCAGCCGGCGCATGTGCCAAGCGCGCTGTTACTGCTGCTGCAGCTCAACGTCGCCGTTCTTCACCGGCCCGATGCGGGTCAGCGGCAGGATGATGAAGGAGACCTTGCCGCGGATATTGTCCGTCGGGATCGTGCCCTGGAATTCATCGCCGGAGTGGTAGCGCGAATCTGCGGAATTGGTGCGGTTGTCGCCCATGACGAAGACATTGTCTTCCGGCACCGTGATCGGGCCGAAGAATTTGCCACCGCACTCGGCGGAGCCGTCCTCGCCGATGACCGGGTTCGCCGGCGGGTCGAGAATGTACGACTGGTCGATCGGTGCGCCGTCCACCATCACTGCCGGGTCGCCTGCCTGGCACGAGACCGTCTGGCCGCCAGTCGCGACAACGCGCTTGACCAGATCATTCTCGTCCGGTGCGACCAACCCGACGTACGAGCCGAGCTGCTGCAGACCCGCCACGAAACCATTATCGGAACGGTTGGACACGTAATCGGTGTTCCACGACGGCGTGCCCTCGAAGACCACGACATCGCCCGGCTCCGGGTCGGAGAAGTAGTAGCTGACCTTCTGCACGAAAATACGGTCGCCGTTGCAGCCGTCGCAGCCGTGCAGCGTCGGCTCCATCGATGCCGACGGAATCAAGTACACGCGCCCCACGAACGTCTGCAGGACGAAGATGAGCGCCAAGGTCAACAGGACGACCAGGGGGATCTCGATGTACCACGGTGTGGCATTGTCCTCTTCGTCGCGCTTGCGGCGCGCGGGACGGGGGCGGGGACGAGGGCGGGCGTATTCAGTCACGGCACATCACCTTATCAGCGTGAAAACGAAACGCCCCCTCCCGTTCACCGTGAGTTCGGTGGGAGTGGGAGGGGGCGCGGGACGTCGACTAGCGACGCTCCTTGATACGGGCTGCCTTACCGCGCAGATCGCGCATGTAGTACAGCTTCGCGCGGCGGACGCGGCCGCGACGCAGAACCTCGATGCGGTCGATGTTCGGGGAGTGAACCGGGAAGGTACGCTCCACACCGATGCCGAAGGAGATCTTGCGGACGGTGAAGGTCTCGCGGATGCCAGAGCCCTGGCGGCGGACAACGAAGCCCTCGAAGAGCTGGGTACGGGTGACGTTGCCCTCGATGACCTTGACGTGGACGCCAAGGGTGTCGCCGGGGCGGAAGTCCGGGATGTCGTCGCGCAGCTGGCCTGCGTCGACCTTGTCGATAATGCCGTTGGACATGGCAGAATTCCTTTTCAGATTTGGACAGAGGACCCTAGCGGCGCAAAGCGCTCGACTGGTTCGTGTCGGCTACATGACCCAAACATTCTTGCATAAGGGCCGGTAGCTTCCAAAATCCGCTTATCGACGTTCCACTGTCGACCCATACCAATATTCGACCCCGGGCAAAGCGCTCACCACAGCCTGCGTGGCCTGCTGCGGCGTCAGCGTCGTCCGGCCCTGCACAACAACGCGGTAGACGGGGTCAAGCAGCGGCCCGTCTTCGGCCGCGAGGAACTGGTTGACCACCACGTTGTCGGGCTGGCAGCTGGTGTCCATGACTTGGGCGTCGATACGCTCCGCCGGGTAGCCCGCGCGCCGGAGCTTCTTTGCAACCTTGTTCTGGTTCTTCTCCCACGCGGTGGCGCTCATGATCACGCCGATATCTGTGGACATCTCGCGCGCATCGAGCGTGAACAGGTCGTCTTTGTCAAGCGTGCCTTCTGCGCGTGCACGCTCGATCAGGTCAGGGCGCACGCGCTGGGTGCGCCCCAGCGACTGGTCGCGGCGCCACCGCGCGATCTTGCCGTGGTCGCCTGACAGGAGAATCTCCGGCGCATCGATCCCGCGCCACGTCCGCGGCTTCGTGTACGACGGTCCTTCGAGCAGCCCGTCGGAGAAACTGTCCTCCTCGTGGCTTACCGTGTTGCCCAGCACCCCGGGGATGAGACGGGTGACCGCCTCCGCGATGACCAGCACCGCGACCTCTCCCCCGATGAGCACATAGTCGCCGATGGAGACCTCCCGCACCCGGTAGTTCTTTTCCGCGTCCTCGAAGACCCGCTGATCGATGCCCTCGTAGCGGCCGCACGCGAAGACGATGTGCTCCTCGCGCGACCACGCCTGCGCGTCGGCCTGCGTGAAGGGTTGTCCCGCCGGCGTCGGGACGAGCAGCAGCGGCTTGTCCGCGTCAGCCTCAGCGTTGCCGTCCGCGTCGTACGGGCGAGGCGCGATTTTCGCGACATCGTCGTGGCGCAGCTTGTCGTTGCGGTGGGTAGCCGCGGAATCGAGCTCCGTCCCAGCACGGCCGGCGGCGACATCGTCGAGGGCGCTACCCCACACCTCGGGCAGCATGACCATGCCCGGTCCCCCGCCAAGCGGCGGCGCGTCGACGGATTTGTGGTTGCCCGTCGCCCAGTCGCGCAGATCGTGCACGCCGACGGAGAGAATCCCCTGCTCGATCGCCTTGCCCAGCAGGGCGTGGCGCAACGGGTCGAGATAGTCCGGGAAAATCGTGACCACATCCAGCCTCATCGCACTCACAGCTCCAGCAGCCCCTCCGGCGGGGTGGCCACCAGGTAGCCCTCGTCCAAGTCGATCTCCGGCACGATATCCATGACGAACGGGATCAGGACCTCCTTGCCGTTGTAGTCCACCTCGAGCAGCTTCCGGTTCGGCATCGTGGTCACACCGGTGACATCGCCTACGTGGGAGCCGCCAATAAGCACGCGCAAGCCAATGAGCTCGTGGTCGTAGTACTCGTCCGAATCCTCGTCGCGCTCGAGCGGCTCCGCGAAAAACTGCGTGCCCCGCAACGAGTCCGCGCCCGTGCGGTCGGCGACCTCCTCGAATGTGACCAGCAGGCGCTTCTGGTGCGGGCGCACCGCCGCAATGGTCAGGTCCTGCTCCTTGCCCGCCTGGCGGCCGTGCAGTACCTCGCCTACCGCGAAGAAGACGTCCTCGTCGTCCGCGAGCGGCTCCACGACGACCTCGCCGCGCACGCCGTGCGACTTCACAACCCTGCCAATCCGGATTTCCATGCAGCTCAGGCTACCAGCGCGGACGTCACACGCCTGGGCGGCTACCCGAAGTGGGTGAATGACTGCATCCTCTCCCCCGACGATCTGGCCGCGCGCAATTTCGACCGGGTCATCTTCGGCTGGGACTGCGGGTAGCCCGCCCCAGGACGGAGATCACAGTTTAAAGAGACCTGCTTCCGTCAAGACCTGGTCCATATCACCCGCGACAAAGGCGGATACGGCACGCATTGCGAACTGGAGGTCGGCGAAACGGAATGAATAATTGCAGGTCACGTCGTCATCGCCGACGTAATGGGCCTCGACGATATACGGCAAGGCCTCCTCTTGGTCGACGCGGCGAATCTCGACGAAGGCGTCATCGCCGGTGACGTCGAGAATGCAGTACCGGTCACCAGCGTTGTTCAACCCGTAACTCAGGATTCTCTCTATCGCAACGGGGTGGAATCTTCCGGCAGACTCAGTGGGCCCGATCTTCAGAACCTGCAGTAGACGGCGATTTTCCTCTACCTGCACTTTGCCGGACCGCTCCCACAGGGACGGGTCCGTGATGCGTTTGAAATCTCCTGCGATGGAGAAGATCCACGAGGCATCGTCGAGGCTGATGTTGTCGCGCTCGAAGAAGGTGCCGTCCGGGTAAAGCAATGTGGTGGTGAGCTGCCCGTCTTTCTCAAAGATCATCGTCTGGTAATCAGCGCGGTGCCCGCGGGTGCCGAAGGTGCCCTCGACAAGGACGGAGAGAACGCACCCAGCGGCGACTTTCCCGATTCCCTCCATAAACGCGTTCAGTGAAGGGACTCTCCACCCGAGAAACGGCAGGCCGTTGTTGAACACCACGACTGGATCGGGTTCATGCCCTTCCTCGTACTCGCCGGAGGAGTTGTATAAGACGTGGTCGCCGTGAACCACGACAGAAACGCCACTTCTTTTAGCGAGGGCGTAAAGCTGAGGTATGGCGCCGGGATTGCGCAACCGCAGACTCGTCAGGTCTGCTGGCTCTGCAGGGCCGTCAACGAGAAAGTCAGCCAGTTCACGGTTGACCCTGTCGACGAAGTCGCGCATCTGCGCTGAGGCGGGACGGTTACGGCAGGCACGGTTGTGGTGGAGAAAGCGGATGGTCGAATTCATGAACGGGGCGCTGCGTTCAGGAAGCACCATGGCGGTGGCCTCCACCACGTCTTTATCCCAGACGAATTCGGTACGCGCCCGGGAATGATTCTGCATCATCTCTGAAACTTCGCTGCCTTGTCCGGTCACGTATGCGTAGACAAGCGCCATCAATTCATCGAGCGTGTCGAAATCTCGGCTGATACGCACACCCAAAAGGCCGGTTTCTGTGGCGTTCCATGCACCACTGGCGTCACGGCCGTATCGCAGTTCGCCCCAACTCAATTTGTGGAGCCGCATCATGGTGCCTGCGGGCAGGTCGGCGACGGCGTCGAGGCGACGCAGCGGCATGTTCTGCTGGTACGCCATCGGGCGGAGCGTGGCCTCGCCGGGCGCGGCGTCCCGCCAGTCGAGCTCGTGGATCTCCTCGCAGATGTCGGCGAACGCCAGCAGGATGGCCCGCGCCTCCTCGTAGGTGGGCACACGCAGGGTCCGGGCGGGCTTCTGCCCACCGGATTCGCTCGGTGCGTAGCGCAGGGTCAGGGTCCACTGCCCATCGGACTCAAGCCGCATGCTGAGCGAACCGCCGTAGGTGTCCGCCTTTCCGTACGTCGTCACGACGAGAATCCACGCGCCGACAGGATCCGGTGCGCGCAAAGCGTCCTCGAAAGCAATGTCGACGGTGCGCTCCCCGACCTGGCGCCACACCGTGCCAGTCGAGCTGGTCATCTGGACCGGCACGAACGTCTCCTGGAGATCCTCGCCGGACGCGTTAACGTACAAGCCCGCATCGCCGAGAAAAACGAGGAGCTTATCGACGAACGCCAGATGCTCAATCTGCCCGATCTGCTGGTCTGCGTTTGCCGGATCGATCTCGAGGGTGATGACTTTCTGGGCGGGGACCTCGTACCCCACGATCTGGCTCAGCTTCGCGGCGGCATCCCGCATTGACGGGTCGGGAACGTGTTGTAGATCGAGGTCAGCGGAATAAAGGGCGTTGACCAGTTCGTAGTGCACGGCGATGACGGACGCAGGCGGTTTCAAGATGTGCAGCGTGATCGGCATGTCTGCCACGGTACGTGGGCGGGACGAGGCGTGACGTCGATAAGCAAAATGCCCGCACACCGTGCGGTGTACGGGCACGAGAGCGGGGAGCTTAGTTCTCCTCAGACTCCTCAGCCTTCTCTTCCTCGGCCTCAGACTCAGCAGCCTCAGCGGCCTCGGCTTCTTCCTTAGCCTTGGCCTCAGCCTCAGCTTCAGCAGCTGCCTTAGCTTCTGCCTCTTCCTTGGCCTTCTTGCGCTTCTCGGTGATGGCCTCGGCGGTCGGGCCGTTGGAAGCCTCCTCGAGAGCCTGGTTGAACAGGTCGAGCTTGGACGGCTTCTCCTCGGCAACCTTGAGGGTGCCCTCGGCACCATCGAGGCCCTTGTGCTTCTGCCAGTCGCCGGTCACCTTGAGCAGTGCGAGCACCGGCTCGGTCGGCTGGGCACCGACGCCGAGCCAGTACTGTGTGCGCTCGGAATCGATCTTGATGAGCGACGGCTCTTCCTTCGGGTGGTAGATGCCGATGTTCTCGATGACGCGGCCATCGCGGCGGGTGCGGGCATCAGCGACGACAACGCGGTACTGGGCGTTGCGGATCTTGCCCACACGCTGCAGCTTGATCTTTACAGCCATGTTGAAAGTCCTTTACTTAGGTCACTGGGCAGTTCAGACACCCGCCGCTTATCGACGGGCCGGTTCAACCCTTGAGTTTCACCTGCGTGTGACTACGGCCGGGCGGTGGGACTTCCTCTTTTTTAGGGAAGTGTGCCGGATCCGGCGCTAACGCAGCTTGGTGTTTCAGCGCGCACCTGGCGCGCGTCAACCTGCAATACACTACCCCCGCGTGCACCGCCACACCAAAACGACGTGGGAGTTAACGGATTTCCGCCTTCCCGGCGGTAAGGTCTTCCCAGGAACATCCAGAAAGAAAAAGAGGCAACCAGCTTCGATAGCGAAACTATGTCTCTTCCTCTTCCCCTACATTACGGATTTTTGACGCAATGACGACCACGGTTACCGCTCAGCAGCCCACGGACTCGAAACCGGCACCGAAAAAGCAGGCGTACCGCAACGATCTTGACGGATTGCGCGGAATCGCCATCGGCTTGGTGGTGCTGTTCCACGTGTTCGTCGGTCGCGTCTCCGGCGGCGTCGACGTCTTCTTGTTGCTGTCGGGCTACTTCTTCATGGGGTCGCAGCTGCGTTACGCGATGCGACCGCACCCTTCGCTGAATCCGTGGTGGCCGTTCTGGCGCACGGCGCGCCGCCTGCTGCCAGCGCTCGCGGTAGTGCTGGCGGCGATCTACGCGGGCATCCGGTTCCTGACACCGGAGATCATGAGCGAGGATTTGGCGAAACAGTTCACCGCTGCGGTGCTGTATTTCCAAAACTATGAGCTCGCCGCCCAAAACCTCGACTATGCGGCGGCTGGCGCGGAGACTTCTCCCCTGCAGCACCTGTGGTCGATGTCCGTGCAGGGGCAGTTCTACGTCTTCGCCATCACGGTGGGTGTGATCGTGGCTTTCCTCGCCTCCCGCGTGGGGGTCAGCAATGAGAAGCTGCGCCGCGGAATCATCGCTGTGCTGGCGGTGCTCGCAGTGGCATCGTTCGCCTACGCGTCCCGCTACGGGCTGGTAGGCACGCCGCAGAACTACTACGAATTCCCGTCCCGCCTGTGGGAGTTGGCCTTCGGCGCGCTGCTGGCCATGCTTCCGGTGACGACTTTGATCCCGGAGAAATTCCGTGGTTTCGCCGCCGGGCTCGGCGTGGCCGCGATTGCCGCGACGGGCGCGATTATCACCACCTCCCTGGCGTTTCCGGGCCCGGCCGCATTGATCCCGTTGTTGGGCGCGGCTTTGGTGGTCATGGCGGGCCCCGACCAGCCGGTTGCGCGTGTGCTGTCCTCGGGCCCGATCCTGTGGCTGGGCAAGGTCGCGTACTCGCTGTACCTGTGGCACTGGCCGCTGCTGATTCTCTTCACCGTGAAGTCGGGCCGCCCGACACCGACGGTGGGGCTGGGCATCCTCGTCATCGCCCTGTCGCTGTGCCTCGCACACCTCACGTACACCTTGGTTGAGGATCCGCTACGCCAGCACGGCAAGCGTCCGAAGGCGACTGACACGCCGGTGCGCACCGCGCGAGCAAGCTTAACGACGCCCGAAGGCCGCGGCCGCGCCGTCGGTGGCGCCCTCATCGGAGCCATTCTGCTCGGGGTTTTGTCGATCCAGCCGCTCTACGCCCGCCAGGTGAATGACGCGGACCTCACGCTCGCCTCTGACAGCTACCCGGGCGCGATGGCGCACTTCGGCGCGGAAGTCCCCGAGGCACCGCCGCAGCCGGACCCGAACCTGATCGCGGACATCTGGCCGCCGACTGCCGACGATAACTGCGTCATCTTCATGGATCAGCCGGCGGACATGCTGCCGGGGCCGCATTGCGTGTGGGGTGACCCAGAAGCGGAGACCACCGTCGTGCTCTTCGGCGGCTCCCACTCGGAGCCCTGGCTGATCCCGCTCGACCAACTAGGTAAAGAGCACGGTTTCAAGGTGATGCCGATGGTGCGCCAGTCGTGCCCGCTAATCCTCGACGACCTCGACACCGTGAGCCCGGAGTGCGCAGAGTGGTCGCGTCTGGCGTTTGACCGGATCATCGAGATGGACCCGGATCTGACCATTTCCACCGCCACGCGCCCTGAGGGCCGGGCCGGTGAGGGCAGCCCCGGCCCCGACATCGTGCCGAGCTCCTATGCCACCGTCTGGGAGGAACTCCAGGCCAACGACATTCCGTTCCTCGGTCTGCGCGATAACCCATGGGTATTCAGCCGCGAAGGCCAGCACATGGATCCGAACGAGTGCCTGATCGCCGGCAACGACTTCGAAGCCTGCTCGACACTGCGCGACACCGTCTACGGAGGAGCCGACCCGTCAATCGAGTACCTCTTCCCGGAGAATAAGCAATGGGGTCTCGATACCGCCGACTGGTTCTGCGACGACGAATTCTGCCCGCCGATCATCGGCAACGTGTACGTCTACCGCGACCAGAATCACGTCTCGAACGCGTACGCGGCGACCACTGCCCCACTACTGTGGGCCAAGCTCCAAGAGGTCTTCGCGGCTCTGGGGACCCAGGTCGAGGGACTCGAGGACGGCCCCGCGCTCGATCCGGAACAGGGTGTCCCTGCGGGGAAGCAGGAAAACGGGGTGGACGCGGGAGACGTCGGCAAGCCAAGCGTTGAAGCGAACCCCGACCTTTTGCCTGAGCTCGGCGACCAATAAAAAATCCTCCCGCATGGCGCGGAAGGATATGGCTGGGACTTATTTGCCCTTGCCCATGCGCTTCATGGCTTCGCCGAAGTCGAGGTTGTTCAGGTCGATGCCGTCCATGCCCGGCGGAAGCTGCTCCTGCATCTTCTTCAGCTGGGCCGGATCGAGCTGATCCATGCCCGGCATTCCCGGCATTCCGCCCATTCCCGGCATCTTCGGGCCGCCGCCGCGCTTCTTCGCGGGCTTACGCTTGCCGTTTTTGCCCTTGCGTCCCTTCGGCTTCTTCTTCGTCGCGGAACGGCCGCCCATGCCCGGCATGCCTGGCATTCCGCCCATGCCGAATTGGCTGGCCATCTTGCCCATCATCTTCTTCGCCTCGAAGAAGCGCTCGACGAGCTGGTTGACCTCGGCGACGGTGACGCCCGAACCGTTCGCGATGCGCTTGCGACGCGACGCGTTGAGGATCTTCGGGTTCTCGCGCTCCGCCGGCGTCATGCCGCGGATGATGGCCTGGATGCGGTCGAGCTGCTTCTCGTCGACCATGTCGGCCATCTGGTTCATCTGCTTGCCGCCCGGCATCATCTTCAGCAGGTTGCCGATCGGGCCCATGCGGCGGATCATCAGCAGCTGGTCGAGGAAGTCCTCGAGTGTCAGCTCACCGGAGCCCAGCTTCATGGCGGCTTCTTCCGCCTTCTGCTGGTCCATCGTCGCCTCGGCCTGCTCGATGAGCGAGAGCAGGTCGCCCATGCCGAGGATGCGGCTGGACATGCGGTCCGGGTGGAAGATGTCGAAGTCCTCGAGCTTCTCGCCCGTGGACGCGTACAGGATCGGCTTGCCCGTGACCTCGCGAATGGACAGGGCGGCACCGCCACGGGCATCGCCGTCGAGCTTCGTCAGCACAACGCCAGTGAAGTCGACGCCGTCGGCGAAGGCCTGCGCGGTGGCGACGGCGTCCTGGCCGATCATGGAGTCGATGACGAAGAGGACCTCGTCCGGGTTGACGGCATCGCGGATATTGCGCGCCTGCGTCATCAACGTCTCGTCGATGCCGAGTCGGCCGGCGGTATCGATGATGACCACGTCCGCATGCGTGCGGCGGGCCTCTTCGATCGACTCGGTGGCCACCGCGACCGGGTCGCCGTGGGAGGTGCCCATTTCATGTTCGCCCGAGTCCAGGGAGGTGCCCGGGTCCGGCGCGAAGGTGGGAACGCCAGCTCGCTTGCCGACGATCTCCAGCTGCTGCACCGCCCCCGGACGCTGCAAATCGCAGGCCACCAGCATCGGAGTGTGGCCCTGCTTGGACAGGTGCATGGCGAGCTTGCCCGCCAGCGTCGTCTTACCAGCACCCTGCAGACCGGCGAGCATGATCACGGTCGGCGGGTTCTTCGCCAGGTTAAGGCGGCGGGTCTCACCGCCGAGGATATTGGTGAGTTCCTCGTCGACGATCTTGATGACCTGCTGCGCCGGGTTCAGCGCCTCCGAGACATCCGCGCCGAGCGCACGCTCCTTGACGCGCTTGATGAATGCGCGGACAACAGGCAGGGAGACATCGGCCTCGAGCAGGGCGATGCGGATCTCACGGGCGGTGGCGTTGATGTCCTCTTCCGTGAGTTTGCCCTTGCCGCGCAGACCTTTGAGCGCTGTTTGCAAGCGGTCGGACAATGACTCGAACACGAAAAAGCTCCCTTAAATATCGAAAAAGTGGTGGGAACCAGCCTAGCTGTTCCCCACCACCTGAATCACATTGCCTGTGCTCTAGCCGAGCAACGCGTCGACAAAGCCCTCCACCTCGAACGGTGCGAGGTCGTCCGCACCCTCGCCAAGGCCGACGAGCTTGACCGGCACGCCGAGTTCCTCCTGGACCTGGAAGACGATGCCGCCCTTGGCGGTGCCGTCCAGCTTGGTCAGGACGACACCGGTGATCTCGACGACGTCCTTGAACACGCGCGCCTGGGTCAGGCCATTCTGGCCGACGGTGGCGTCGAGCACCAGCAGAACCTCGTCGACCTGAGACTTCTTCTCCACAACGCGCTTGACCTTGCCCAGCTGGTCCATCAGGCCGGTGGAGGTGTGCAGGCGGCCTGCGGTGTCGACGAGCACGACGTCAGCCTGCTGCTCCACACCGGTCTTGACCGCGTCGAAGGCGACGGACGCGGGGTCTGCGCCTTCCTTGCCGCGGACGGTGGAAGCGCCCACGCGGCGGCCCCAGGTCTCCAGCTGGTCTGCTGCGGCTGCACGGAAGGTGTCCGCCGCGCCGAGCACCACGCTGTGACCCATGGAGATGAGCACGCGCGCCAGCTTGCCGGTCGTGGTGGTCTTGCCGGTGCCGTTGACACCGACGACGAGGATGACTGCTGGCTTGCCGTTATTCGGCATCGCCTTGATGGAGCGGTCCAGTTCCGGCTTGCCTGCCTCGATGAGGGTCTCGCGCAGCATGGCGCGCGCTTCTTCCTCGCTGGATACGCCGCGCTCGGCGATCTTCTCGCGAAGGGATTCGGTGACCTTCATGGTCAGTTCCGCGCCGAGGTCCGCCATGATCAGCGTGTCCTCGATTTCCTCCCATGCGTCCTCGTCGAGATCGCCCGCGGAGAGAATGCCCAGCAGACCCTGGCCGATCGCGTTCTGGGAGCGCGACAGGCGCCCACGCAGCTTGCCGATGCGGCCCGCCGCCGGCTCGATGTCGTCGAGCTGCTCGTCCGGCACCGGCTCCGTCTCGATGACGCTGGCCTCGGTCTCTTCGGCGGGCGATTCCTCGGCAGCTGCCGCAGCACCGGCGGCGCCAGCTGCACCAGCAGCTGCTCCCCCAGCCGCGGCCGCGCCTGCACCCGTCTCCGGCGACGGCGTTTGCTCGCGTGCTTCCTCGGCGGCCTCGGCAGTCGAACGCGCGGCCTCAGCCGCTTCCTGCGCTTCCGCCTCGGTGTCAGCCTGGGAGGCATCGGAGGACTCTTCGGACTCGACTGAGTCGTCGGCCCCGGCAACCTCGCCGGTCTTGTCCTCCGGCTCGACCTGCTCGACCGGTTCAACCGGATCGCTCGGCTCAACTTCAGCCGGATCGGGCTCAATCACTTGCGTCTCGGTCTCGCCGAGCTCGACGGGGTCGACCTCGTCCGCGGGAGTCGGTGCAGGTGCGATCTGCTCGGTCTCGGCGGTATCGGATACGTCAGAAGAATCCGTTGTTTCAGCAGGCTTTGCGGACGCGGCGGCGCCAGCAGCGCCTGCTGCAGCAACACCGGCCTCACCAGCGCCCGCTGCCTTAGCGGAGGTGGAGGGGGTGTCGCGCTTCAACGGCTCGTCGACACGCACTGGCTCTTTTTCTGCTGTCGGCGCACCGGCGGGCGCGAAATTGAAACCGCCCTTGGCCTGGTAGTTGCCGGATTTCTCCTGCTGGGTGAGTTCCTTTTGCTGTTCCGGCTCCTTCTTTTCAAAGGAGACGGTCTTCGACTTTTTCCGGTTGTTGCCGACGACAATGACGATGCCCAGGATGATGAGCAGCGCCACGACGACGGCGATAACGACCCACAGAACAGTTGAATTCATCATGTCCCCCATAGTGCCACCAGTTGGCGGCGCGGGGCACGGCTAGTCGGCAGTCTCGCGCGGCGCGGGGTTCATGCGCTGGGAAATCACGCGGGTCACGCCATCGCCGCGCATGGTGACGCCGTAGAGCACATTCGCCACATCCATCGTGGGTTTCTGGTGGGTGATCACGATGAGCTGCGAGTCCTCGCGGAGTTCTTCGAGGAGGGCGATAAGGCGACGGAGGTTGACGTCGTCAAGCGCGGCTTCAACTTCGTCGAGGACGTAGAACGGGCTGGGGCGCGCGCGGAAGATGGCCACGAGCATCGCGAGCGCGGTGAGCGATTTCTCGCCGCCGGACAGCAGCGACAGACGCTTGACTTTCTTGCCGGGCGGGCGCGCCTCGATCTCGATGCCGGTGGTGAGCATGTCGGAGGGGTCGGTGAGCAGCAGACGCGCTTCGCCGCCGGGGAACAAGGTCTGGAACACGCGCGGGAATTCGCGTTCGACGTCATGCCACGCGTCGGTGAACAATTGCAGGATTTGCTTATCGACGTCGTCGATCACCCCCGCCAGGTCCTTCCTCGCCTGGACCACGTCGGCGAGTTGGGTGGATAGGAAGCTGTAGCGTTCCTCGAGCGCCTTGTACTCCTCGAGCGCGAGCGGGTTGACCTTGCCGAGCGCGGCGAGATCCTTCTCCGCTTTCTTGAGGCGCTTTTTCTCTTCCGCTTCGTCGAAGTCCTCCGCTGGGGTGTAGTCGGCGAGCAAGTCGTCGATAGCGATGCCGAGCTGCTCGACAATCTTGGCTTCAGCTTCGTCGATGCGGACCTGCGCTTGCTCGCGCGCGATATCCGCGGCGTGCGAAGTGTCGCCGAGACGGGCGAGCTGCTGACGCAACGCGCTGACCTTGTCGCGGGCCTGGGATTGGCGCGCGGCGAGCTGCTTCACATCGGCGGAAAGTGTGTCGCGGCGCTGCGTGGCGCGCTCGAGCGATTCTCCGATTTTCGCGGCGAGGTCGCGCGCGTGTTCCGCGACCGCCTGGGCGAGCTCGGCTTGCGCGCGCTTGCGTGCCATCGCCGCGTCATGCCGCGCTTTCGCTTGTCGCTCGTGTTCCGCTTGACGACGCAGCGCCGCTCCCCTTCCCGCCACGTTATCCACCGCCTGCTGAGCAGAACGGGCGGCAAGTGTCGCTTCCATTTCCTGCGACCGGGCTTTAGTCAGCGCAGCATTGGCTTCGTCGCGTGCAGTGGCATCGGCCTCTTCATCGGAATCGGGGCGTTCAACGCGCGAGAGCCGGTCGCGGGTCTCGGCGAGAGATTTCTCGCGGCCACTGAGCCGGATATCCGCCTCGTTGGCCTGCTTCGCGGAAGTGGCGTGCTGTTTCTGCGCCTGCTCGGCCTGTTTGACCAAGCGCTGGTGGTCGCGCTTCCACGACTCGGCCTGCGCGTCGTGTTCCTTCAGCGCAGCCTTCGCCGACGCAGCGACGACGCGCGCTTCCTCAGCCGCGATCTTCGCTCCTTCGAAGGTGCCGGACAGCTCATCGAGCCCGGCCTGGGCCTGCTCGAGTTCCGCCGTGGCGGCCTCGATGTGGGCAGCGACCTCCACGCTCGATGCGCCACCGGAACCCGCGGCGAGCCATCCTTCGCCGACAACGACACCGTCGGGAGTGACTGCGCGTAGACGTGGATCATCGGCAACCGCCTGGCGCGCGGAGGCGACATCGTCGGCAAGCACGACATCGACGAGGATGCGGGTGATGGGTCCCACGACGTCGTCGTTGAGGCTGACGTGGTCGAGCAACCACGTGGTGCCTGCCGGCGGTGTTCCTTCGAGGCGCCACGACTGTCCGCCAGCAGATGTATCCACCACGACGGCGCGGGAGGCGTTGCCGAGGTCGTCGGTAATAACGCTTTCGTCGATCTCGCCTGCGAGTGCTTCCGCATGGGGCCCGAGTGCCGCGGCGAGCGCTTTCTCGATGCCTTTCTCCGGCTTCATGCGGTCGGCGACGGGAGAGAATGTCTCGCCCAGAACGTCGGCGGCCTCAGCGACAGGGGCGGTCTCGCTGAGAGTGGCGATGCGGGCTGAGAGCGAATACACCGTTTTCTCTCGTGTCTTCTGCTCCGCGCGCAGCTGCTCCAAACGCTGCTCGGCGGCATCGGCCTCGGCGGCGGCGCGGACGTGGGCATTCTCAAGGGGTTCGCGGCCACGGGCGATCTCGGCGACCTTCTCGGCGGCGGCTTGTGCTTCTGCGTCGGCGTCCTGGGCACGCCGGCGTGTCTCGTCGGCAGCGGCTGCAAGGCGCTCAATTTCCTGCTTCGCACTCTCGACTGCCGCGACCTGGCTCTCCTCCTGGGCGAGCAGACGCACGACGCCCTCGCGGCGGTCGGCGATCGCGCGGACCTGCGCCATGTGCTCCGCTTCGGCGGCGCGGGCTTTTTCTGCGAGCTCCTCGACCTGGGCTGCAATCTCTGCGCGGCGGGCTTCCGCTTTGTCGTATTCGGCGAGTGCGTCGGCGTGCTGCTGTTCAGCACGCTCCGCACGGGCGATCAGCTCGTCGGGGTCTTGACCGCGGTATTCGGTGGTGTCGCCGACGTGGGACGCTCGCTCGGTGGCGATGCGCAGTGTCGCAGACGTGCGCTCAGCAAGAGATGACAGCCCGAACCAGAGCTGCTGTGCGCGCTCCGAATTCGCGGAGGCTACCGAGTGCAGCTTTTCGACTTCGCCCTGATTCGATTCGGCTTCGGCCAGCTCTTCTGTCACGGATTCGACGTGTTGGGCGTGAAGGTGGGCGGCACGGGCGGCGTCGTCAAGCGATGCCCTGAGAGTGACCACCTTGTGGCCCGCAAGGCGCAGACGTGCGTCGCGGACATCCGCCTGGACGGTCGCGGCGCGTTGCGCGGCTTCGGCCTGGCGTGCGAGGGGTTTGAGCTGCTTGCCCAGCTCGTCGGTGAGGTCGGTCAGGCGGTCGAGATTCGCCTGCATGCCGGTCAGTTTGCGCTGCGCTTTCTCGCGGCGCCGGCGGTGCTTCAGCACACCCGCGGCTTCCTCGATGAACGCGCGACGGTCCTCCGGTCGGGATTCGAGGATCTCGTTGAGCTTGCCCTGGCCGACGATGATGTGCATCTCGCGGCCGATGCCCGAATCGCTCAGCAGCTCCTGAATGTCCATGAGGCGCGCTTTGGAGCCGTTGATCTCGTACTCGCTGGCACCGTCACGGAACATGCGGCGCGTGATAGCTACCTGCGTGTACTCGATCGGTAGACGACCGTCCGTGTTGTCGAATGTCAGCGTCACTTCCGCGCGGCCGAGCTGCTTGCGCTCCCCCGCGCCTGCGAAGATGACGTCCTCCATCTTTCCGCCGCGCAGATTCTTCGCGCCCTGCTCGCCCATCACCCAGGCGAGCGCATCGACCACATTGGACTTGCCTGAGCCGTTCGGCCCGACGACCGCGCAGATGCCCGGCTCGAATTTCATCGTCGTCGCAGACGCAAAGGACTTGAAGCCTTTGAGCGTCAGCGATGTCAGGTGCATTGTGCTGATATTACCGAACCGGCTCCGCCCTTCGGGGCTGTCATCCCAGGGCGAGCAGGCTGTGTCGCAGTCGTTTTGTAAGCTCTGCCCTAAAGCTGGCCGAGACGTTCCGCGGGAGGTGAAAGGTGCCGAGAAACCAGATCCGTTGGTTCGCCCCGGGCGGTGAATCGGAAGCCGTGAGCAAACGGGAGTTCAAGGCGCTGTCGAAAGAGGGCCAGGGTGCTCTCGCCGCCCGCATTAAGCAGCTCGCCCAGGCGAAAATTGGGCTCAGCGATCTCCGGCACCTGCGCGGGGACCTGTATGAGATCCGGGCCCAGGTAGGCAATAACCATTACCGGGCGATCGTCATCCAAGACTCCCCGGTGCACTTCATCATCTTGTCGTGCTTTTTCAAGAACCAGCAGAAAACACCAAAGCACGAACTGGACAAAGCGGAGAAGCGGTTGAAGCGTTGGCGGCAGTGAATTGCAGTATCGGTCTGAGGCGATTAAATTGTGCTTTATCGGTCACAGCCGATAGCAAAGGAGCTGCCATGAATATCGACGACTACAGCGAGCACCGCGCGGACGATTCCGAGGAATTCGACTTCGACGAACTCCTCGACGACCCGGAAGTGCGCGCTGCGATGAGCGAAGCCGAAGAACGCCTCGCCGTCACAGAAACGCTCCGCGACGGGCGGAAGCAGTCTGGTCTGTCGCAGAAGCAGGTGGCCGCTGCCATGAGCACGACCCAGTCCGCAGTATCCGACTTCGAGCGCGGGGAGACTGACCCGCAGCTGTCCACGATTCAGCGTTATGCGCGCGCGACGGGCGCGCGCGTGCGCATCCTCGTCGATCAGCCGGGCAGCAATGTCACACGCGTGGCATCGCCGTATGTCTCGGTGTCGAAGACGGTCGCGGCACCGTCGACGTCGTCGGGGCGTCGCCCGGCGCTGCGCGTGGTGCCCTCCTACCAGGACATTCAGGTGAGTTAAGCCATGTCTGATGCCAAAGACCACGCGGAACTTCGGGTGCGCGCGGGCGAGATCGCGGGCACCAGCAATCTCTTCGACGTCCGCCTCGTGCAGTCGACCGCGCGCCTCGAGCGGGTCCCCTCCCCTGACGCGCAATTGAGCGTGAGCGTCGAGATGACGCCGTCGGGAAGCATCTCGCTCGACGCGGGGACGAACGGTCTGCTCCTCATCAACGCCGATTTCACCGTCACCATCGTGGACGCGGGAAACGATTCGGAGCCGGTCGCCTCGGTCGAGTGCACCTTCGTCGCCGCTTTCGAACCGCACATGGACTCGGAGCCGGCGCAGGAGGCGCTAGATGCTTTCGCCGAGACCACCGGGTTGTTCGCGATCTATCCGTATGCGCGCGAGTACATTTCGGATGCCACGCGCCGGATGGGCCTTCCGGCGCTGGTTCTGGACTTATTGAAGCGGTAGGCCTACCGCTCTTCGAAGCCTGTCGCGCCGCGCGGTTCGCTGTACTGCGGCACGACGGCGCGCACGTCACCGGGGCGCTTGGCGGTCGAGGGTTGCTCTTCAAGCAGAGCAAGAAGCTTATCGACGTCTGCCTGCTCCCCCTCCGCCACCACTTCCACGCGGCCGTCGCGCAGGTTCTTCGCATAACCGGCCAGCCCGAGTTCGAGGGCGCGGCTGCGCGTCCACCAGCGGAAGCCGACGCCTTGAACGTGGCCGGTGACGAAAGCTGTCATGCGTGTGGTGCTCATGGGCACCACACTAGCTTTCGCCGCGTTAAATGCGGGTCAGGCCGCCTTCGTCGGTGTCTTCTGCGGCGCCGTCGCGGCGTGCTTGATCGACCGTGACTCGGTCTTCCGCGCTGCGGCGGGTGACCGGATCAGAGCCGTCCCAGTACTCGACGTTCTTCAGCTCCGGCAGCATATCGCGGTGGAAGACCGGGTCGATGCCCTGAGCACGCTGCTCACTGAAGTTCTTGAGCAGCTTGAAGGCGATGCCGCCGAGCGGGACGATCGCGATCAGGTTGATGAAGACCATGGTGGCGGTCATCGTGTCGCCGAGAGCCCACACCAGCGGCAGGGAGCCGAAGGCACCGAAGATGACGAAGCCGATCACGCCGAGACGGAAAATGGTGAGAACGGACTTGCTGTCGGTCAGGTACTCGATATTCGCCTGCGCGAGGTAGTAATTGCCGATCACGGAGGAAAACGCCAGGAAGAACAGGATGAACGTGATGAAGTGGGCACCCCACGTTCCGACTGAGTCAGACAGAGAGGACTGCGTCAGCGTGGCGCCCTGCACTTCTTCGCCGTACATAGGCGCGGGACCGAGGAGAATGATGAACGCGGTGATGGAGCAGACGACGAGGGTATCGAAGTAGACGCCCAAGGTCTGTACCAGGCCCTGCTTGACCGGGTGGGACACCGTCGCGGTGGCGGCGGCATTCGGGGCGGAACCCTGGCCAGCCTCGTTGGAGAACAGACCGCGGCGCATGCCGTTCATGAATGCGGCGCCAACGGCCGCACCGGCGATCTCCTTGAAGCCGAGCGCGTGCTCGACGATGAGGGTGAACATGCCGGGGATCTCTCTGGCGTTCACGGTGAGCACGATGATGCCGAGAATGATGTACGCGAGGGCCATGAACGGGACGACGACCTGGGTGACATTGGCGATGCGGGTGACACCGCCGAAGATGATCAACGCGGTCACAACGGCGACGATGCCAGCGACGACTGCCTTCATCATGTTCGAGTCGGTGCCCAAGGAACCGCCGACTGCCTCGACAATCGAGTTGGTCTGGATGGCGTTGTAGATGAAGCCGTACGTGAAAGAGATAGCCACAGCGAAGATGACAGCCAGGGGCTTCCACTTCTCACCGAGGCCGCGGGTGATGTAGTACGCCGGGCCGCCGTGGTAGTTGCCATCGGCGTCCTTGGTCTTCCACAGCTGTGCCAGCGTGGACTCGACAAAAGCAGTCGCGCCACCGACCAGGGCGATGATCCACATCCAGAACACGGCGCCCGGGCCACCCATCGTGATCGCCACGGCCACACCGGCGATATTGCCGGTGCCCACGCGCGAGGCTGCGGAGATGGTGAACGCCTTGAAGGCGGAAATGCCGCCGTATTCCTCATCGAGGTCCCGGCCTTCGCGGTCTTTGCCCTTCGGGCTTTCCGCCACTGCCTTGAACATGTCGGGGACCATGCGCAGCTGAACGAAGATGGTGCGCAGACCGAAGTAGGCACCCGCCGCCAGAAGCAGGAACGGGATGACCTTCCACAGGTTGTCGTTGACGATGTCCGTCACGAACAGCTCGAGTTTTTCCATGCAGGAAATTCTATATGCCAGTGGGGCCCGCCAACGATTTTTGGTGGCGCTATGTCGTGTGTCAGCGCGTTTGGCACACCGGGCAGTAGTAGCTCGATCGGCCGTTGACGACGGTGCGCTCAATTGGAGTTCCGCAGCGCAGACACGGTTTGCCTGCCTGCCCGTAGGCATTGAGCGAGCGGGAGAAATAGCCGGAGGCACCGTTGACATTGACGTAGAGCGAATCGAAGCTCGTTCCGCCGGCTTCAAGCGCACGGGCCATGACAGCGCGGGATTCGTCGAGTACCGCCACAGTATCGCGCTGGCGCATCGCTTTGCCCCTGCGGGTGGGTTTCACGCCGGCGGCCCACATCGCTTCGTCGGCGTAGATGGAGCCGATCCCGCTGACCAAGGACTGGTCAAGAAGAAGCGTCTTCGCCGCGACGTTCTTTTTGCGCATTGCGCGGGCGGTGGCCACGACATCGAAATCGGGCTCGAAGGGGTCGGGCGCGATATGAGGGATGGTCGCGGGAACGGGTCGGCCAGCACCGGGGTCCGGGGCGGTGAGCGGAACATACTGCCACGAACCGAAGGTGCGCTGGTCGACGAAGGCGAGCTCCTGCACGCCGCTTGCCGACGACAGGTGCGCGCGGATACGCAAGTGCGGACTATCGACGAGACCAGGCTTTCCGACGAGCATCTGGCCGGACATGCGCAGGTGAACTAACAGCGCGGCGCCGTCGGAGAGCGTGAGCCAGAGGAACTTGCCGCGGCGGTCAGTACCGGTAATGGTCAGGCCCGGCAAGACCTCGGCGAGATCGACATCGTTGCCGCGGACAGCGCGCGGGTGCAAAACCTCGACGGCACCGAATGTCGCACCAACAACGTGGGTGTCGAGCCCACGGCGCACCACTTCCACTTCCGGGAGTTCAGGCACGTCCCTTCCCTACCCTTTACGCAATGCGACGGTTTCCGGGTGGTCTTTGAGGAAGAAGAACGCCTCGCGGGCGGCGTTTTGTTCCGCAGTCTTTTTGTTGTGGCCGCGTCCGGTACCGCGGTCGGTGCCGTCGATAAGCGCGTGCGCGGTGAAGACTTGCTCGTGCTCTGGGCCCTCAGCCGTAGCGGAGTAAACGGGCGGGTTGCCGCCGAGCTCCGCGACGCGTTCCTGGAGCTCCGTCTTCCAGTCCTGGATCCAGTGGGCGTTGTCGATCTTGTCTGCGAAAAGGCGCAAGATGACGTCGCGGGTGGGGTTGAAACCGTGCTGGCGGTAGATGGCACCGAGCACTGCCTCAGTGGTATCCGCCAGGATGGAGTCCTTATCGCGGCCGCCGGTCGTCTCCTCGCCTTTGCCCAGCAGAATGTGCGCGCCAAGGCCGATTTCGCGGGCGACCTCCGCGAGCCCGTAGCGCGACACGATGCGGGCGCGCATCGGTGACAAGTCCGACTCCGGCCGCGACGGGAATTTCTCGAATAGCGCATTCGCAATGGTCAGACCAAGCACTGCGTCGCCGACGAACTCGAGGCGTTCGTTATTCGGCAGCGTGCCGTGCTCGTTCGCGAACGAGCGGTGCGTCAATGCGAGACGTAGCTTGTCCGGTTCGATGTCGACGCCGAGCTTGTCTAGCAGCGGCGTGTGGTCGACAGCCGCGAATGCCTCAGCCAAGGCTTGATCGCCTGGGATCTTGTTCTTTTTCGCGCGTGGCACATGACCCCCAGCTATTTCTCGGAGCCGGATTCGGCCCCGCCGAGGAATTTCTCCAGACCAGCCCAGCGCGGGTCCACAAGGTCGTTCTGTTCGCCGGACACGCCGTCGGGAGAAGGAACATCGGAGTCTTCCGGGCAAGCGGGCTCGCACACCGGGTTGAAGGGCAAGTTCAGGCCGACTTCGTCAATGAAGGCCTGCTCGAGGTTGACAGTGTCGTCGACAATCACCGGGACATCGTCGCCTGACCCGTCATCTTCTTCACCGGAGTCGTCTCCCGTGATGAAGTCGTCGGAGCCGGAGAACACCTGGGAGACGGAAATCTCCTCGGTGGGCGTGAGCTCACGGAGACAACGGACGCAGTGGCCCTGGAGCTGGACGTTCGCCGCAGCGTCCACGAGCACGCCCCCGCCGAGCGGAGTCACGGTCGCTTCGACGGTGATCTCTTGGCCTTCGGGGATGGCGATCATTTCCGGGCCGATGCGCGACGGCGACGGGCCGGTCAAGGTGGTGGTCACCGGAAGCCCGTCGCCACGCTGGGCTTCCGACACGTCCACAACAAAGGGATTAGTAGCCATAACGCACCCCACAATACATCGCGGTCGATACTGCGGGCCGGGGAGAGTTAACGAGCGTAACCGCCGCGGTCATCGCGTTCGACGCGCTCGACACGCTCGACTCGGACATCGCGTGCGCCGCGGTCGTAGCGGCCAGACGCACCAGCACCCTGACGCAATGCGGAACGGTCGGAGGTGACGGTGCGCAGCACCCCGCTCAAGGTCTCCTCGAATTCGGCGAGCTTGCCGTCGACGTAGTCGTCGCATTCGCCGCGCAGACGGCTGGACTCGGCATGCGCGGATTCGACGATGCGGTGCGCTTCTTCGTCGGCACGGCGGGTGACCTCGGCCTCGGAGACGAGACGCTGCTGCTCCTGGAGGCCTTCAGCGACGGAGCGATCGTAGGATTCGTTACCGTCGGCGACCAGACGTTCCGCTTCTCGACGAGCGCGCTCCACCATCTGCTCCGCCTCATCCCGCGCGCGGGTGACGGTGTTGTTGGCATCTTCTTCAGCATTGGCGACCATGACGGTCGAACGCTGCTGAGCATCGCTCAACATGGAATCGGATTCATTGCGAGCATCGGTAACGAGGCGTTGGGCCTCCCCTTCCGCATCGCCGATAATCGCGTCCGCGCGGTCCTCGGCGCCGCGCAGGATCTCGTCCTGCTTATCCAGAACGTCTTGCGCATCGTCGATCTCGACGGGGAAGGCATTACGGATGTCGTCGAGAAGCGCGAGCACTTCGTTACGGGGAACCATGCAGTTCGACGTCATCGGAACGCCGTAGGCCTGTTCGACGGTGTTAACAAGTTCATCGAGAGCTTCAAATACGCGGTACATGAGCCCAACTGTACTGGCGAAACGACGAACGCCCCGGCAAGCCGGGGCGCGTGTCCTGCATTAGCTCGGCAGAAAGCCGACCTGGAATGAACCAGCCTAAATGATGCCCTGGGCGAGCATTGCGTCGGCAACCTTCTTGAAGCCGGCGATATTCGCGCCCACCACGTAGTCACCCTCGTGGCCGTATTCGGCGGCGGTGGCAGAGGTGTTGCTGAAAATATCTTCCATGATCTGCTTCAGGCGGGAGTCCGTGTACTTGAAATTCCACGAGTCGCGCGATGCATTCTGCTGCATCTCCAGCGCGGACGTGGCCACGCCGCCGGCGTTCGCAGCCTTGCCCGGCAGGAAGTGGATCTTGTTCTCACGGAAGATCTCGATAGCTTCGGCGGTGGACGGCATATTCGCGCCCTCCGCGACGTACTTCACGCCGTTATCGACGAGCTTCTGCGCGTGCGCGCCCTCGAGCTCGTTCTGGGTCGCGCACGGCAGCGCGACATCGGCTTCAAGGTCCCAGATGGAGCCGTCGCTGTGGAAGGTCGCGCCCTCGATCTGCTCGGCATATTCGGAGACGCGGCCGCGGCGAACCTCCTTGATTTCCTTGAGCAGCTCAAGGTCGACGCCGTTGGGAGTTTCCACCCAGCCAGACGAGTCAGAGAACCCGACGACGGTCGCACCGAGCTCCTGCGCCTTAGCAATGGCGTAAATAGCCACGTTGCCGGAACCGGAGACAATCACCTTGGCACCGCTGAGGGACTCGCCGTTTTCTTCCATCATCTGGTTGGTGATGTAGACGGTGCCGAAACCGGTGGCCTCGGTACGGACAAGGGATCCACCCCAGGCCAAGCCCTTACCGGTGAGGACACCAGACTCGTGCTCGTTGGTCAGACGACGGTACTGGCCGAACAGGTAACCGATCTCGCGGCCGCCGACGCCGATATCGCCGGCGGGGACGTCACGGTACTCGCCGATGTGGCGGTGCAGCTCTGTCATAAAGGACTGGCAGAAACGCATGACTTCGGCCTCGGACTTGCCCTTCGGGTCAAAGTCGGAGCCGCCCTTGCCGCCGCCAATCGGCAGCCCGGTCAGGGAATTCTTGAAGATCTGCTCGAAGCCAAGGAATTTGATGATGCCGAGGTTCACACTCGGGTGAAAGCGCAGGCCGCCCTTGTACGGGCCGAGCGCGGAGTTGAACTGCACGCGGAAGCCGCGGTTGACGCGCACTTCCCCGTCGTCCGCGATCCACGGGACACGGAAGATGATCTGGCGCTCCGGCTCGCAGAGACGCTCGATCAGTCCGTAGTCGTTGTAGTGAGAATCTTTCTGCAGAACGATCTTGAGCGAATCAAGAACCTCCGCAACCGCTTGGTGGAATTCCGGCTCCCCTGCATTACGCTTCAGAAGCTTGTTGTAGTACCCCGAGATCTGGTCTTCGTTCGACGTCACCATCGATCCTTTCTTCCGACTGCTCGATAATTAGAAAACTATAGTCCGGGAAAGAGTGATTGAATCCGCTTCTCAACTGAATTGATAACGTCTGGGGCGCCAAACGCAATGATTGACCGCGACCGATTCCGCCGCGCCCCGCAGGAAAATAAAGGAGCACTCCCACCATGGTGAATACTCGCCCGATGACCGCCGGTTCTTCGGCAGACGAAGAGACTGCGGGCTTACCAGCGAATTTCGTAGCCGACGCAAAGACGGTCCGCGTCGTCGTCGCGCCGGACTCTTTCAAAGGATCAGCGAGCGCCCACGACGCGGCGGAGTGGATCGCGGAAGGCATTCAATCCGTAATTATTGACTGTGACGTTGATCACATACCCATGGCTGATGGGGGCCTGTCTCTTATACACATCT
>ERZ1031273.270-NODE-270-length-23981-cov-19.414654_pt1 | contig 23981 bp, 29 predicted proteins | sample MGYA00516575_ERZ1031273 | MGnify/ENA primary metagenome ERZ1031273 (study PRJEB33718, sample SAMN03159816) | human skin metagenome | collected 2014-02-25 | study: EMG produced TPA metagenomics assembly of the PRJNA266117 data set (Human skin bacterial metagenome... | reverse complement strand
TACGGGTGTGAAGCCCGGTACGGGTGTGAAGCCCGGTACGGGTGTGAAGCCCGGTGACAGCACTGGAGACGTAGGCAACCCTGGTGGGGGTACCACTGACCCGGTTGATCCGGTAGACCCAGTCGAACCAGTCGATCCTGTCGATCCAGTCGACCCGGTTGATCCAGTCGAACCAGTCGATCCTGTCGATCCAGTCGACCCGGTTGATCCTGATGACACTGAGACGCCTGCGGAAGATGTAAAAATCATTCGTCCTGACGGTCTGTCGCAGTACGATGTAACTCACATGTACATTTACGAGTGGGTTCAGGCATACCACAAGGTTCAGGCCGAGCGGGGTATGGAACTTACTCCGATTAACAAGATCTACATTGGTCTGGACGAGTGGTCGCAGGTGCTTGATGCACACATGGTTGCAGGTATTAGCGGAACTCCGCTTCCTCCGCACGAAGGCTTCCTTGGTCAGGGTGAGGTTGACTACGGTAACGGTGGTTCGCTAACTTCAACAATGGATAAGCACCTGATGACCTCGGTTGCAGAAAGTTTCTACAACTCAGATGGTCACCGACAGTACCTATACGCAAATGAGGTAGACGGGTTCGGTGGCCCTGCTAACTGGATCAACACTGAAAACGGCGCAATGATTGTCAACATTGGTAAGAGCTACCGAGGTGACAATAACTGGAGTATGAACTGGGATGTTCGTATTAACTTCGTTGTTGATGGTACTAAGTACAACAACATTGTTAGCCTTGACCAGGTAGATAGCCGTTTTAAGGACTACGAATACATGCCGGTACGAGAAACTCCATTCTCGGCTGAGGATGTGAAGCCTGAGGTTCACGGGTACACCTACACGTTTAAGCAGAACGAAGAGGATCTTCAAAAGCTGATTAACGACGAACCATACGATGTACCTGAAATTATCACTGAGGAAACTCAGGTTGACCGTGGCTACAAGACCGCAGAGGAAATGGCCGCTGCGGAAGCAACTACTGCACAGGATGAAGTAGTTACTAAGGAAGCCCCGGTTGAAGCCCAGGCTGAGACCTTCCTGGTTGAGGAAGCCGACTACTCTGTAGAGGTTCCACAGGAGTACATCGAATCGCTTACAGCCGAAGAGACCGCTGAAACTGCGGTTGAGGTTGTTGAAGAGACCTCCGCGGAGGACGTCATAGCACCAGTAGAGAATGTAGTCGAGGCTGAGACCGCAGTCGAGGCTGAGACCGCAGTCGAGGCTGAGACCGCAGTCGAGGCTGAGAACGCAGTCGAGGCTGAGACCGTCGTAGAGGTGGACAGCATCCCTACTGGCTACGAACACTGGGATAACGCCGGTGCCTAACTATAACTAAATAGATGAGTGGCCGGTTGGTATTATACTGACCGGCCACTTGTGATTGCACTAGTTGTGTTGAAAGCCAGGTTAGTTAATGGCTTTCAGCCAAACCTATCAAACTACCAGGAGATTCTAAGTGAGTAACAACGAGATTAAGATTGATGAAACCGCCCCCGAAGAGATCATTATCACCGAAGAGGATAATGTTGAGGCGGTAACGGACGGAGAACACAAGGATACTGCATCGCAGGTACTAGAGGCAACTTCTCCAGAGGAAATCGATACTATCGGTGAAACCAACGGAGTAGATCCGGTTGTAGAAGAGCCTGTAGAAGATCACCCTGGGGACAACAGCCCAGAAGATGAGGGGGTACAAGAGGATACTGTTGTAGAAGACGAAGACTACATCAAAGAAGACGAAACCACCTCTGAACCTGAAGAGGTAACTACCAAGGAAAGGGGTACTGGTGAGAAAGAAAACAAGGTACTGTACTACCTGTCCGAGGTTGGTATCTTTGTAACCGGCGGTGTATTTGGGGTACTTCTCGGATATATGTTGTTTGGTTAAGAGATGGGAAGTGGGTCATTGACCCACTTCCCTCTTTGCTTCCCTGTGCTAAAATTGATAACAACCAATAATTAACAATATGGACTGTAAAGAGATTAACTATGTTGTCTGTTTCTGAATTGACTGAGTACGATGGACTACCGCAAGAGTTTCTAGATGTGCTTCCAGTCGAGTGCATTGATTGCGGTGCTGAGACTGTAATTACCGAGGCCTTGACAGGTCTATCATGTGTAAATCCGGTATGTACTGGCAAGATAGCTATCCGAGTAAAGGCGTTGCTTACAGACACAGGGGTAAAGGACTTTGGCGATGCCAGAATTGATGAGTTTGTAGACTACTTTCAACTCACTAATCCGATCAACGTATTGGACTTCCGTGAAGAGCATCTTTGGGAGGGTGCTTCCACCAAAACTTGGGGTAAAATACTTCGACAGATTGAGAAGGTGCGAAACACCCCAATAGAACTGTACAAGTTTGTTCAGCTTTGCCACCTCCCCGGTATTCAAAGTAGTGCTAAGGATCTATTTGGTGATTATACTGAACTAGATTCGTTTTATAGTGATATGGAAGATGGCGGAATCGAGTGGGTAGCTAACAAACTAGGTATCCAAACTGATTCAAGTATCCGATCATTCAAGGTCTACTCCACTTTGCTAGAGTACAAGGATGATCTTTATGAGGGTATCGACATTGTAACCATTGATGTACCGAACTTGGAGTTACCGCAACTAGTGGTGGTTTGCTCAGACCAAGTAGGTGGGGGGTACAGCACGAAGAGGGAGTTTTACACCGATGTTGAACAACGTGCAGTTGGTAAGTACAGGGTGGAGTTCAAGGGATCAGTAACGAAAAGTATTGACTGCCTGGTTTGGGCAGGTGCCGATGGAAGTCCAGCCCGGTACACAAGTAAGGTACAAAAGGTTGAGGGGTGGAATAACGAGGCTGAGGCAAATAACGGGAGGGGTATCCCCATCGTTACCGCCGGGCAGTTTCTTGCGCGCTATGGCCTCGCATAACCGCCAGTTGCTTACACCAGTGCCAAGCCGCCAAGGTAGGCCACCGCAGGCCCGCAACCGCCCCGTACAGGCCCGCAACCCGCAAACCCTAGTCCCAAATCCAAACGTTAAACAAGCCCCGCAAAACGGCGCACAGCGGCTCTCAGCAATGCTCGGCCATAGGGCAAGGGCAGGCGGCCGCAGGCTGGCAGGCAGCTTGGCAGCGCGGCACAACGATGAAAGGAAAGAACCATGACAGATGTAATAGAGCTACAACTAGGTACTGAGAGCTACGGGTACTCAATTGTAATTGATGGCGGGTTGCCAGTGAAGAAAGTGTACAACATTGCTGGTAGGTCTAAGGAAGAGTGTTGCAGACAAGCTTTTATGGCAGCCATTCCGGCATATCGGGCAGGGGTACAAGGAGGTGACGGCAGGGAAGTAATTATCGTATTCCCAAATAAGACGGCATTCAACGGCTTCACAAAGACGGGTAATGCAAAGTGGGATAGGGCACATGAAGAGCTCAGAACACTTAACGCAGTTCCAAACCCAGTATTCAGGGCAACGAGAGTAGGCCCTGCTATAATCGATAAAGACCTGACGGGGTACAAAGAGAAGCCAGTTTTGGTGTCTATGGCAGATATTGTTGCAATGGAAGAGAATAAATAGTGTCAGTAGCAGATGTATTTGATAGCGTATTCCACCTCACGGGGTACGATAACCAGACAATCAAGCGCTTAGTTGAGACACCTGACGGCAGTCCGCAATCCGAGTATATTGAACGTGCTCTACGGGAGTGTGAAAAGTTTGATATGCCGAGGTCGAGGGTTCTTGCACAATGGTTCAACATTCTTGTTGATATTGATAAGCTTCGACTAGATAAAGGTCTTGGGGGTATGAGTAGTAGGTTCTCCCAGGAGTACGAGACATGTCGAAATGGTGATATTGTATACTTAACAGATACGTCTCACGGCAAGGCTGATGTAGATAAATCCTGGTTTACCTATGTTGATATTAGTTCTGAGAAAGGTAACATTACTTCTGAGGTAGATGTTAATTGCTGGTCGACCCTGTATCAAGGTGGGGGTATCACATTTAATGCATTTCTTGATTCAAATTATAAGACAAGAGATACAGCAAAGGGTAGCTTCAAGGAGTTCTGCAAGGCAAACAACGTAGGGGGTACACCGACAAGCGGTATCGCAGTGCTGATGAGAGTGTACCAGTTCGCAAAGCTTTATCCCAATGCAAAGATCAGGGGTATTTTTGAGTCAAGCACTGACTTCTTTATGAAAAGCGACAACAGGGTTGCTATTGAGCTATTTAGTACATATTTTGAACCTGTAAGGGTGGCAGTAGTACGGGGTACGGACTATAACAAAGCCACTGTTCTTGGTGAGGACAGGCTGTTTACCGTTTGGGATAACTATTCCGGTACTGAAGATACCCAAAAGGCAAAAGAGAATCTAGCATGGTACTGCCCCCACTATTTTGCAGACAAGAGTCCACAGCACAGAGAGCTAGCTTCGCAGTTTGAGTCGGTTCTAAACACCCACGTAGACGGGGTACTTCGATACAAAAACAAGTACAAGCAAGCTGTGGAATCTGTACGGACCTATCTTCACGCAATCGGAGAGTACAATGGTGATATTGATAAAACGTATATCTCCTTTGAGGGCCGTTCTGTACTAGATTCACTTGAATCAGGGGAAGGTCTAGAAGCCTGCCTGAACATGCTCCATAACCATATTTTGGATCAATTTGTGGGTTTGACAACATGGCAGTAAGAGACCTAGAAAACCCGAAACAGTTTGTACATATTATCAATGCAACAGATGATGTGTATGACTATTTGGAGATGCTTGTTCGATCAGCCCACGGGGTACGACCAACCTCTATCGAAGAAGTAAAGAATAAAGCTGACATCAGTTCGATGATCAGTATGCTCTCTCTGGAACCGGCAGGAGGGGGTAAGTGGTTATTTAGAGTCAGTAACAGGGTTCGTATTGACCAATTAAAGAAAGTCTTTAGCTCACCGGATTTGTGGATAGAGAACCCGGTAATCATCCGCACAAAGGGGTACAAAGGGTATTTAGATGCAGTTTCTGCCATACCTGGAGCTAACACTGTCTCCGCTAATTTCTTTAGCAAGGAAGAGGCCGGATGGCTTCTGAGAAAATGGTCTGTTAGTGACACAGTTAAGAGTCAGGTAGTCAACGCATACAGAAGTGATGCCGAAAAATGTATTAAACTGGCTAGGCTGATCGACAACGGGGTACATCCGAAGAGCAAGGCTGAGGTAGTTAAATTAGTAGGTTTGGCAGTTGGGTCTGATACTTTTCTTTTGATGGATCTCCTAACAGGTAAGTCTACAAAGTCTTTGGTACAAGAGTTTATAGAGTACGATAAGTCTCTCGGTACACAGGTGCTGCAACGGCGTTTAATTGATGCGTTAAAGCACGTTATTGATCTGAAGATACTTTACATGACGGGCAGGGTATATACGAGGTTAACTTCGTCGTTACCGGAGGGGTACGATGCAACAAAATTGGCTAAGTATGAGTGGCTTTTAAAAAGCAATTTGCATGATATACCTTATGAACGTATGATAGCATTGTCAAATCAGTTAACAGCGGTAAAATGGACAACAACAATGGATGCAATAGAGAGCGTCTATAAATGGAATAGTGAGTTGTGCAAATGAAGGTAGTTAAGATCAATGTAGATACGGCCAAAGAAATAAAGGGTAAGGACCTTTATTTAGGCAAAGAGGTGCTTATTCCGATTGTTGAAGCTATGTCCACAAAGGATCTAGCAGACGGAGTAGGTAGTGTTAAGATTTGTGTAGTTGAAGATGTGGACGAGGAGTTTCAAGGATTAGCTGGCGTAGATGTATATACAACACGCAGTAATAAGGGTAACTCAAATGTAGTGGAATTAGTAGAGATCAGTACACTAGACGAGCTAATCAAAGCCGAAGAGGACGGGGTACGATACATCTCTACTGTTCCGGTAATCGTGAAACACCCGATGAACTACGGAGTACTAGGGATACCAAAACCAAAGTCATACAAAGGGGTATCTGAGGGTTTGGTGTATGGTTACGATACAATTCCTTGGACTGATGAGATCAGGGTAGTTGATAAGAAACCTGCATCGACAAGGGCGGTAGTCAAGACACCTAAGAAGCAAGTGTTCCAGACAAATCTCGTAGAATTCTGATAATGGAGGTTTAATGTGGATGTAATAATTAGCTTATTGATAATAGGCTTTGTGCTATTTCTGCTACTCTCGATGTTATTTAGGGCTGTTACGAATAACTCCATTGTTCGATGGTTCTTCGGTGGCTTGGCTGGAGGGGCTGGAGCCGGGCTAGGATGGAATTGGTCACAGAAGAGACGTCAAAAGCAGGAGTTGGAACAATATCAAAGAAAGCTTGATATCGAGTACTTCCACGCACAACGAATGGCTGCTTTGCATGGCCAAAGGCCAGACCAGGGGTACGATCAAACTGAAGAGGTTCAATACCTTGAAGTAATCGACGATTCAAGCGGTACGGATAACGGCACAACTGTGACAGAGAGCAACCACGGGGTACGAGAATCACGCAATAACTGGCATCCTGACTGGAAATGATGCGGTTGCAAAATGCTAAAACCGCACTAAGATAGAAAGAAATTAGTTTGCATCCGGTAAATAAAGCAGAGAATAACCTGAATAAGCAACGAGCAGTTTTTCTGGCAAATCTTGTCAAGGAGGAAGAGGGTACGATGACTCACACAAGGTTACTTGAACGTTATAGCGAAGTTAGTTACAGTCTAAAGGACTGCTATCTCGAACAAATTGAGCTTATTGAGGTTGATAAGAATCGTACAGCTCCGGTACAGATTTACAAGGACCACGATAACCTTATTGCAGATATTGAGAGTAAGCTCAATGAGTTAGAAAACGACCCTTGGTGGATTAGGTAGATGCTAAACTTCTACTCCAGACCTGAAAGACTAGATGATAAGGAACGTGCTCGCACGTTCATGCACTTTCATGACTTGTATAGGGAGGGTGCTAGACGTGAACATGATCCATATTTGCAAGAAGTTGGTAACGCCCAGGAAATCATAAGAGCGATATCCAGGGGTACATCAACACCAGAGACCTTTAAGCTCCGGGCGTATGCAAATACGTCAAACAAGAATAAGATCAACAGCAAGATAAAAGAGAAGAAAAAGTACGGGCTACGTTCACTTTCTAGTGATGGTTCTCAAACAGAGGAAGATCGTACTGACAGGAATCAGATATCTGAGGGTGAGGTTCATCGTAAAACATCTCACCAGGGTATTAAAGATCCTTTTTCCTTGATAGATGACAACGATAGTATTCGGCACAGTATTACTGTGCTAGTTGCTAATGAGGATAAGATTATTGCTGAGAAGGGCGTCTCAATAACACGAGCCCTTAAAGTACTTTCAGATGATGACGAAATGTCAATCCAGGTCATCCAAACAGCAATCGAGGGGTACGAAGATATTCAAGAAGCGCTGAAAACACTTCTTGAATCTTGTACCAGTACAAATCAGCTACTTAGTGAAGTTATTTCGGGGATTTAAATGCTTTCAGGTAAAATCAAAATTGACGGCCATGACATTACTGTCACAGGGTATGACATCGCTAATACAATCTATCTGACTATACACGCAGACCGAGAGATTTGCCGGTATTTCGACAACGGTGTCACCACAGAAGATGGGGTATTCGCACCCGTATGGGACAAAAGGTCGTTAGAGATCTATCTTTCAAATGCTAAGTTTGAGGCAGATAAAGTAGATAATGTTTTATCTGATGTAAATGTTGATGCTATCACCAGAATCGCTTCCCTGCTCCGAGGGGTAAAGAATCAGTGTACAAATAGACGAATTGTAGATTCTGACACTGATTCTGTAGCATACCTAACACCGAAGGGTGGTATGGTATTGAAGAATGGATCGATTGCCGCCTGCGACATCGAACATAACGGAGTACAGATTTATCTAAATGAGACTGATACAGATGCACCAATCCCGTATCTGGCTAACCGTGTTTTGGTGAAACTGCAACTAGCAGACTTTGCAGAAGAGGTTGAATTACCCCCACTGCCGCAAAGCAGATTCTACACCTTAGACGAGATTAGGGCGTCAAATACACACAAGAATTATGATTGGCTCACTGATCGTAGTTACGAAATTGTAACCCCTGATACACTAAAAGATGTACTCTATAGGATTTGGAACCATAAGGGTCTGATTGGATTCGACACCGAGACAACGGGCCTTGACATTACATTCAAGAGCCGAACAGGCGAGGGTGATCAACTTGTGGGTATGGTATTTACCCTAGAAGAGGGGCAAGCTTACTATATTCCACTTCGTCACGTGGGTATCAGAAACATTTGTTCGGAAGATAAGATCCCATATGTAATTGAGAAGTTCTTTAAGCCTATCCTCAACAAGAAGCAATTCATCACACACAATGGGTCATTTGACTGGAAAGTGATGCACATCTACGGTATTAATCTGAATATCGTAGAGGATACACTGGTGTATGCGAGGCTTACTGTTTGGAACGATACACAAGAGTCACTGGGTTTGAAGTCTTTGACAGAGACATATCTCCATCGCGATAGCTTGGAGCTATCAGACTTCACAGGCGGAGAGTGGGGTACAGGAGACCTGGATTTCCGGCACCTTGGTGAAGAAGAAACAAAACTTTATGCTTGTGCTGATACAGATAATACTGTCAGCCTATTGAACTACTTTGACAGTTGTAACTACAGGTCTAGGTATGGCATTGATACTGTCTACAAACTAGAGTGTCTATTCATGCGAGCCATTGGGTATCAAGAGTTCTATGGTCACCATGTAGATATGAACAGTATTGACGATCTTAAAATTGAGATCGCAACCAACAAAGACAGAACGTACAACCTCATGAAAAACCTCGTGGGGTACGACTTCAACCCAGGCTCTACAAAAGATCTACGGCAGATCGTGTATGAAAACCTACAGATGCCAGTTCTGAAAAGAACTGAAAAAGGGGCAGAGTCAACAGATAAGAACACGCTCAAGAGACTAGCAGACATGAAGGATGAAAATGGGGAACCAAAACACCCCTTCGTGAGCTATCTCCTTGAGTACAGAGTATATCAGCAGCTTGAGTCAAACTTTGTGAAGAATATCCCAGTACACGGAACCACTGATGGGTACTTCTTCTCCAGTGTTAACCAGTTCCTTGAGACTGGTCGTGTGTCGGTGAACAAACCAAACTACCAGTCTTACAATGACACAGTGAAAAAGTACATCACACCCAGGCCGGGGTACTTCACACTCGATGCGGACTATTCTTCGGTTGAGTATAGAATCCTTGCCTCAATGTCAGGTGAGCAATCGCTTATTGAATCGTTCCACGATCCAGATAACGATTACCACACGACACAGGCTTCCCGCATGTTCGGGGTACCATACGAGTTGGTTACAAAGTCTATGCGATCCCAATCAAAGGGTATTAACTTCGGTATTCCTTATGGGATGGGTGATGAGCATCTAGGTGAGTCAGTATTCGGCGTGAGAAATGATGAGAATACTGCAAAAGCAAGAATACTCAGGGAGAAGTACTTCCACGGTCAGGATAACGTCCGTGGGTTCTTCATGAACAGGCAAGCGCTCGGGGTACAAAACGGGTACGCTGAGACCTTTTACGGTCGACGGAGATACTTTAACCGGAACCTGGTAAGAGCAGACAGCATCCGACGTCAGGCAGGTAACCACCCAATTCAGGGTACCGCGGCGGATATATACAAGACAGCAATGAACAACCTATTCATAGAGATTTTCAAACGTGGGTGGGAGGGTAAACTACTTCTTACAGCATTTGTACACGATGAGGTTGTTCTGGAGGTTCACAACAGTATTAACCCGGTCGAGGCACTTTCTGTTCTAAGTGATGCAATGAAGGTGAAAAACGAGGGCTGGTGCCCGCTGTACATCGGTGCGGGGTACGGGGATACCTGGTACCAGGCAAAGAATACAGAAATCCCAATTCAGGTACAAGACTGGATGGTTAATGAGTTAGGGAAGTGGGATGGCTGGACAGGTGATATCAAAGAGCTGACCACCTGGGTAGTTAACCTGATCAATACCTACAAGGCGAAGAGGGTTCTCGACTACATTGACAACCAAAGCACTTGGGGTAAAGTTCTATCGCCGGTAGAGAATACATATGCACACGAGGTTCTAGAGGAGCTAACTGACGGGTGGGTTCCCAGCACTGATGGAACACCTTGGGTGTTACCAGAGGTGGTAGTCCAAGGGGTACCTGACAAAAACCCGGTGAAGAACATCGCAGAGTTCGGTAAGGTGTTTGGGGTACAGGAGAAGGTTGATAAGGCAAATTACCAAGAACCGGTTGCAGTAGAGTCTAATCTTTCGGTAGATACTAATGTTGAAGTACCTGATATGGAACCAGATATTGATGAAGTCAGGGCTGTAGCTATTGAACGGGTTAAGCTTTCGGGGGCTGTGGTAAACAGCAAGGAGAATAGTATCTACTACCGGAGGGTAGCTAACCCAAGGTTAAAAGAGTTGATTACAGATCTTATTAGTAAGTACCCTGGTAGCTTAACACTCTATGAATATGATGAAAAAACAGGTGAGCTGGATCAGGTAGGAACCGCATCCCCAGTACTGACAGGCCAACTCATCCGACTATTCAACCTTCACAAGGGAATTAACTAATGGACGCTGAATTTGAAGATATTTTCTCCGACGAGGATTTCGAGTACTTAAAGAAGTACTCGGGGGAGAGTTCTGAGGACGGGAATCCAGGGGCTTCGGAGGAGAGTTCTGAGGACGGGAATCCAGGGGCTTCGGAGGAGAGTTCTGAGGACGGAAACCGTGGAGAATCTTCTGTAGAGGATTCTGAGGGCGGGGCCTTGGTAGAAGGTGAAGATTCTAACTCCGAGACCCAGGGTACGGGTGCAGTTGAAGAAGGCATTTCCGGAGCACTCGATGCCAGCACAGAGGTTAAAGAGGGCCTTAGCCCCGATATAAGTGTTCATCCGTACATTGCTGAGTGGTTAAAAGCAAATAGGGGTACAAATAAAGAAGAGGTGGCTATTGACTACGATCCGTTTGATGGTGAGGATCACGAGCCACCAAGTGCTGCTGAAAGTAAACCCGGAATGAGATACCCTAACATCATTTTTGATAATGTAGAAAACCTGAAGGGTCACCAAGTTGAGACAATTAAAGAAATGCTCAACTCAGGTACTGATAAAACAATAGCAGTGTATTTCAACATTGATGGAGATATGGGCGAGGCGGGACTAATTAGTCAGAGGCAGGTAATTCCACTAATAGAGCTAGTTGGTCGTGAAACCATACGGGGGTACTATACAGAAAATATAGAATTGTCTAACGATCTAATATATGCGCTGGGAACGTAACAGAGATCAAGTTGCCAAAACCATAAACAGGCTATAGGATTAAAATAAAAAACAACTAATGGAGGACTCCACAATGAAAATATACAACAAGATTGTAAATGAAAAGATTAAGTCTGGCGATAGGGTAATTTTATACAACAAGGTAGATAACGTACCTGCCCAAACTGAGGGTACAGTAGTTCGAGTACTTCCAAATGGTGATTTTGAGGCCGATTTTGGCGAGTACGGAACTGCAACTCTAGATTACGTAAAATCGCCATTCTTCACTATTTAGGATAACAGATGAAAGTACTGCGACGTTCAGATGTAGAAGTACCGAAGAACGAAATCATTCAGGGGTACGCACTACTTCGAGATATTAAACTAGCCAAGACAAAAAATGGTGATCCGTATTTCCGAGGTTCTGTAGTTCTCGGAGATGGGGATATTGTACCCTTTAATGCATGGGGTTCTGGGGGTCGAAATGAGGCCTTTGAAGAACTCGGAAAGTTTAATTATGAGGATGAAACAGTACTTCTGACAGGTAGCGTGGATATTTATAAAGGATTCCGCTCACTTGTACTGGATAGCGTTGCAGCAGTCGAGTTAGATTCAAGTACCATAAGTTCATTCTATAAGGAACCACCTCTCTCTGAAGAGAAGCTAGAATCGCTGGTACTAAAGAATCTACAAGAGTTGATTCACGACGAAGAAGGTCTTGAGACACTATCTGCCCTCCTAGAAAACGTGAGAATCAAGCGGAACTGTAATGGCATTCGTCTTGGATTAATGCTAAAGGTATATACAGTTCTACGAGTAATTAAAACGATCTATGCACTATACCCTGAGATCCGAAGTGATGCACTGGCCCTCGGGGTACTTGTGCTTGCCGAAAAGGATGGCGATGGCCGTAAGGGGTACGAGTCTGTTCGAGTAGTGCGGTATTTGCCTGATAACAAATACCGTAGTGTGCTAGAAGAGATTGCACACGGAACCCCGTGCACATACATGGCTGGAGTTGTTCACACAATCTACAACATGGTGACTGACTTAGATGCTATTTCCGAATCAAAAGAAGATGGTACCACACTGGCCCTTGGCTCCCTGGTTCTGAACTAACATGTTTATTTCTCTGAGCCAGCTTGTCGAGCAAGAAGAGACTGTAAAGGACATCTGGCTATACGGATACTTGCAAGAACGAGCAGTGTATGAAAGTACGGTTCCCTTAGAGAGAAGCCAGTATGTCTGGTGGGTCATGGCAGTCCACGCGGTAAAAATGGGCGGTGCATCTTACCAGACAAGGGGTACGATACTGGTTCTGGTGGACCCTGGACTAATGGTGATAGATACCGATAGGGTGGTACGGGTAGGCAACAAACCTACCAGAGGGGTAACAGTGCGGGAAGATAGTTCTGGTAACCTTTACTGCCCGGTGTTTATGAAGTCAAAGCGTTGGGTGCTAAGGGGTAACTTCTTTGATTACAAAGATAGTGTATCCTTAGAACGTGAACTAGGTTTCACGATTGCTGAGATTGGAACTTCCCCCTATAAAGACTTTATTTCCAACGGGGTAGGGGTAGCCAGTAAACCAACAACGGGGCACTGGAAAGTACTATCAGAATACATTCTCTCTCAGTATGAAATTTGTAACACTGACGCAGGTGTATATACAACGCTAGTAGAAGAGTATAAGCATCTCAAAGAAGTAGAACAAGAAGATGCAACGCTAGTAACGGCCGCAGAAACACTAGGGTATTTGGTTGTTCTTGAAGATGGTGGAAAGACCTACGCACAAAGCACGCTAACCGCATATCTAGAGTACTTCTATAGTGAAAATGAACCGTTTAGTAAAGGTTCGATGAGTAGTAAAGATTGGGAAGCAGTAGCGAAGGCGCTCCAACGGGGGTACGGAAATGCTGAGCTGGTGCGTATAGCGGAGAAAGATGACTGGGTCGTCGATACACTAAGCAACGTAGATTCGTATCGTGATGGCGGGTATGCATTTAGCCCAACAGAGGATGGGGTATATACTTGGGAGTTCTTAGAAGAGGCGGGTTTCGTGGATACTGAGGGGGGTACCCTTGTTGTGTTGAATCCCTCTGAACAGCTAGATGAGTTTCTTCCAAGAGTTTACAGTAAAGAAGATGTTATTCTATGCACGACTACCGGAGTATTTGATGTAAAACCAGGTCACGGGGGAAGTGTTCTAGATTGGCGATGAAGAAGTGGTTGCGACGGTTAAACATAGCTGCTACATTAACGGATAGGTTTGATAAGCATCTTGAACAGGTATCAATTACCAAGCCAAAAATGCTGTTGTGGTATGCGATACTCATGGTCACGCTGATTATTGTACTGGTTGTCATTTACAGCGAGATACTTAGATATGCATACGAGTTACCTGATCCAACAGCTCCAACAGACTGGATAACACAAAATGGATTACGATAAATACGTTCTTGATGCCAACAAGGCTTGGGGGTACATCAGATCAGTGGGTGACACCAAAAAGTCGATCCAAGAAGTAGCAGACAAGCGGGGGTACGTTAATGGTAACCCTATCCTGAACGTACTTAAGCGTATCCAGATAACTTATGCAAGTTCTGATTCAAATTGGGAACCACTGAGAACAATTACAACAGACCTAGCACTATTTGCTGATAGTGGTAGGTTTCTTCTTGAGGATCGGTATATCCTTCCAGTAAGGAATTTCAATGGTGATATTCTTGCGTTCATTGGGTGGTATCCAGACAAGAAGAAATACATCACTACGCCAAGTAAGTATATCAAGAAGGATACGCTGTTTTTCAACATGGAAACAGTTTTCGATGAAACGAAGAACAGTGTAGTTGTCATCACTGAGGGTATTTTTGACACACTTTCCGCCGAAGCCCTGGGGTACAGAGCCGTAGGCATGATGGGTACAACACTTGGCAGGCCAAAGGAGATACTTTACAAGTGCTTTGGAGATAGATTCATAGCAATTCCAGATGCCGATAAGCAGGGGCGGAGAATCATTGCAAATGATGATTGGAAACTGCCCTCCACTGGGAAGTATGTAAAGTGGTCTGGTTTGACAGCAGATATTGGAACAGGTGAGAGCATACATATCAAAGACTTGGATGATATGCTGAAGTACTATAATGCTGAGTCGATTAGGTTTATCATGGATAAGGCGCTTCTCAGTTCGCACTATCAAAAAGTTGTCACACTTTAGAAAGAGATTGTAATGGTTGCGAGATACTCAGTGTTTGCCTCAATAACAGTCTATGAGAAAAAAAGTAGGCGGATAGATAAAATTATTCTTGCACTACGAAGTATTTTGGAAGGTGGCGCTGATCCTGAAAAGTTTAGTTCTTTATCGGCTTTCTTTGGTACTGATTTATTTGCACAGTTGCTTACCAATGAGAAAGAACTTGAACCAGTAAATAAGACGTTGTTCGGTAAGAACTTTGTGGCAATTAAGGAAAACCAACATCTCGGTCAGAAGGTATCACTAAGCGGCACAGTCATCACTACAAAGAAAGAGATTTTAGCATTTGAAAAGTTTATCAAGGAACTAGGTCTGAACATGTTTAAGCACGAGAATCGGCATAAAGTCCTTGGTTATTGGATGTCAGCGGTAGATAAAAAACTAAATCTAATCACAACGAAAGGTAACTAATGAACAAGAAAACACTAGGTATTGCAACCATCGCCCTCGGGGGTACTGGAGAGTTAGTAACAATCATCCGCCAGGTGCTTCTAAGTGTAAACGATGCATCCATCGGACATTTCGATGCACTGATGACCTGGATTGGGGTGCCTGCATTCGCAGGTATCATCGCAGTAGGGGTACTATTTTTACTAGGTAAGAAGATTGCTAAAACAACAGTGAAACTATTACTTGCGGTAGGAGCTGTTTTATTCATTCTTTATGCAATTCGTTTGTACCAAGCTGGCGAAATTATTGAATATGTAGGTGGGCTGACGGATGCACTTGTTGGATAACCTCAACAAAAAACTCTACAAGGTGAGCCAAACCGGAGTAAGTGATTACAAGATCACAGAACAACAGCAGCAGCAAATCTTATACAAGTTAAAAGAACTTGGTCTACCAGTTGTTTCTGTTAAGTTTGGAAAGAGATCCTGGCTGTTTCTAGAGAAGGTACATGATGTCTGGGACATTTCCTCTATTACAGAGGCCGATAAATTACTAGATGAATACATTGTTTACTAGGTAGATTTACAATTTCGGATGAAACATTTATTGTTGTTTCATCACAACTTTGTTCAACTTAAAGGATTTCTAGTGTCCACAGACAGAATTAATTATCAAGCAATCGAAATGCTGGCATACACGGCTGGTAAGAAGATTGAGCAAACATTCCCAGCATACTACGTAGATCGTTGTTCCGTGATTGGGAACGAAGATAAGATGCTGTTACTATTGTATCTTTCGGATGAGTTTGGTACGGAGTTCATCCAACGAATCAAGTATTGCTTTGAGACAGACGAGGTAAGTATTGATGCAACATCAACCCATGAGAAGCCAACTGACAAGCAGTACAAGGTTGCTGTGAGTATCATGTTTGACGTTGCTAGGATGTTTTCTGATACAGAAGTATTCCCTTACTCAGTTGATAGGGTAGATTTCGCGCCATGTCGGGTATGTAAGTTCAAAGGGGTACAAAAGAACGAATTCGGACAAGTGACCGCAGTATTCACATGTATCGGTCGGCCACTAAAGGACTAACGGAGTAGTTTATGTGATGGTCTCAAGGTATATATTGAAATGGAAGAAATATACCGCAAGGGGTACAGGTAGGCTGATTGGAGTACATGGTCTACCAAGAGTACAGGGGAGGTAAGCAAGAAATGGTTTACTCGACGACAAACCTGTTTGACGCCCTAGGATACCACCTAGAGATGTACCGTAACGGTGCCGTATCGCTTGTATATGACCACAACGGCTATATAATTAGCCGATACAATGAAAATGTGTACGGAACCAACGGTGAAGCCCTACTCAGGGGAATAGTTTCTTTCGAGAACGAGACTACCGACTACTTTGCATAACCTCTCCGATACGATTATGAAAACCCTCTCTAGATTAACCCAGAGAACTACTTTCCGTACAAATCAAACATGCTACAATAGTAGTTGTAACCAATCTTCCGATCACCGATCGGATGCCTCCATCTAACTGATGGTTGTAAACCCCCTCTGAAGCTTAAAGCCATTTCAGAGGCTTAACAAAGGAAACAAAATATGTCATTTAACGCGCTGAAGCCACGAAAGTTCAGCCAGGACGAGATCAAGAAGGTTGCTGAAGCCGCTCAGGCGCAGCAAATCCAGCGAGGTACACCGAAGTCATTTGACCCGGTAAACTTCCCGGTCTTTACTCTACCGGCTGAAAAGAAGCTTCTTATCTATGTTCCGAATCACGTTGAGGAAACTGCTGATGGTTTCGAGGTACGAAACGATCACGCATACTACCACACGATTCAGGACGGACGTACATTCCGCAAGATTCGCTCGCTGAGCGGTCTTGACCTGGAGGGGTACAGCGGAAACTGCCCGATGCAGGAAGCTGTTTCGGATTGCTTTGAGCTGGCAAATCTGCGTATTGATCGTGAGCTTCGTGCCCGTGGTCTTAACGGCGCAGATGGCGAGAACCAAGATGTCCGGGACATTAAGCGCAACAACTATCAGAAGAACGTAATCTCAAACATTAATGAAGCATGGACTTTCCCCATTGCTGTGTTTGAGTACAGCGAAGATGGTCGTAGCATTGATCCTGAATACAAGCTGTACTGGCTTGTAGCAGGTAAGTCGGTCTGGGATAAGCTTCACACCGTTGTTGATGCAGGTGACTTTGATAACCCTGAGGACGCAACCATTGCGGGTAAGATTTTCGTCTACAATGCACTGAAGGTGACTAGCCTGCGTGATGCACCCCGTAATGCGGCGTTCCTCCTGAAGGATCGGGCTAAGTTCGATCAGGACCTTCTCAAGAAGATCGATAACGAGACGGTTGAGTGGAACCAGGAAAAGTCCATCGAGACCGTTATTCAGAACGCTTACTTCCCTGAGGAAGACCTGATTTCGTACATCGAGGATCTTATGGCTCCGGTACGTCAGCAGATTGAGGTTCTGAAGGCCGAAGGCGATCACACAAGGGGTACGGACACTGACACCGAAGGTGACCTAGTACTCTCAGACGAGACGGACGAAATGCCCGCTCTTGAGGCCACTAATCGGGACATTGGCCTGGATGACGAAGATGAGATGGTGCTTAAGTAACCAACCAATCTGATCACATGAAAGGGCGGGGATTTTAACCGATCCCCGCCCTTCTTCAAGAGAGATGGGCTAATGTCAGCAATCACGACAATTCGAGTCAAGAATTTCATGTCGATTGAGGATGCAACACTCACATTCGATAACCGGAATATCCTCAACATCAAGGGGTACAATGACTCCGGTAAGAGTGCTATCTTGAAAGCGGTTGAAGTTGCACTCTTTGATAAATATAAGACAAAGCAATCGAAGTTCATTAGAGATGGTCAAGATTACTTCCGGGTAGTGATCACGTTTGATGACGGTATTTCCATCGTTCGTGATAAGTACCGTACAGGTCAATCCCTATACGAGATGTACTCCCAAAAGGAGAAGGTGTTTACCACAGCCGTAGGCGAAACACTATCCAAGGTAGATGGGGTACCGAAGACTATCTCAGATTATCTGAACTTGGCCGTCAGCAATTCAGTCATTCTAAACTCTAGGATTAATACTGATAAGCAACTCTTGGTAGAAACATCCGGCAGTGAGAACTTTTCAGCCCTGAACGAGATCCTTAGAACATCTGAGATCAGCCGTGCGGTGGCAATGGTCAACGTTGATCGGAATAAGCTCACAACACAACTTCGGGACGATGAGGTTGATATCCGGTCAATCGAGATGCAAATACTTGATCTGAGAGGCCTCGATGAGCAACTAGTCAAAACACTCGGGGTACATGAGGCAACACACCGGGCAACAGCGGCACGCCATGATGACCTGAAGAGACTTACCGCAGCGGCAACCGGGGCACAACAGGTATATGACGCGGCTACCAAGATGGTAGAAATCGACACAACGGGGGTACAGGTGGCCGGGCAACAACTCAGGCAAGCAACGGCCATTCACCACACGGCTACTCGCGCGGCTACGGCGGCAATACCTGCCACCCTAGTCTCCCTACCCACAGCACAGGTTCAGGCCGTCTATCAGGCGCACAGGGCCGCACAGGCGGTACATCGCAGCACCTCGGCGCAATATGCCGGGGTTGTCGTTCCGCAGGTGCCTGCCACTCAGGCACAGTCAGTAGGCAACCTTATCGGGGTACAGGCAGTGCTCAACGGGGTACTTGAGATAACTTCAAAGTACATGAACGCACAACGTAAGTATGAGCAGTGCAAAACGGCGTTGAACAATCTAGTACGAGAGAGTAACATTGATATTTATGAGTGCGGTCATTGCGGTGAGATCAATCTTGCTGAACACAAACACGACGGAGACAACTAATGCTCGGTAATGGATCAGTATTAATCCTGGGTGATTTGCACCTATCCGCGAAGTATCAAGGTAGTCATGTTGATTACATGGATAACTGTATCAAAGTGATGCACCAGATCAAAGAGGTGGTTGCCAGTAGGGATGATCTAGAAGCAGTAATTCTGCTAGGTGACGTCATCGGGGTACAGGAGAGGATTATCCACAATCGGGTGTTTCTCAATGAAGTGATGACATTCTTTGAGTTTATTGTCAACGCGACAAAGCAACCAGTAATCTCGGTTCGGGGTAATCATGATCTGGGTGATTACACGGACTTTGACTTTCTGATTTCTAGAGGGTTGCTCACCAACCCCAAAGAGGTCGATCACCAGATCGGGGTACGTTACCACATTGTGAATTACGGTGAGGAAGCACGTGACCTGGATTTGGGAGATAAGTCGAACATCATTCTCGCACATGCAGATTTCCAAATCCCCGGGGTAACTAACTGGTATCCCAGCAGAGACGGTATTTTACTGGACAAGAGAAAAAACTTCGCCGGTGCAGAGATGGTAATTTCTGGGCATATTCACAACCCCAGCCCTACAGTGTATACGACGATGATTGGCTCAGATGAGATCAGTCTGTTCTATCCAGGATGCCCTACCCGTGTTGCACAGCGGTACGATGAGTGCTGGTATGTCGTAATCGAGCCAGATAATCGGGGTAATCCAGTATTTCAGACGGGGAAGTTTGAATTGGAGCCTGTCGAGGTAACATTCCTCCCCGAGGAGAAAGAGGATAAAAGAATCCATGAGGATGAGCTGGCTAAACTACACAAGAAAACACTCCAGGACATCCTTGTAGATGTTCGTAGTCCGTTATATCATCAGAAAGATGTAATTGGTCAAGTTAAATCATTCAGGAATGTTAAGCAAGATGTGAAAGATCTTGCAGTAACCTATCTAGAACAAGCAATCACAAGGGAAGAGAAGTAGATATGTCAGACTTGCTAGACCGAATTAATGAGATAAACAAGGCGGCCAGTGCTTGGAACCAGAAAGCACGAGACGCTAAGGCTAGACAAGAGTTGCTACTTGAGCAGCTGAAAGACCAATGTTCAGCATACAAAGATGAGTATGGAATCAACCTATGGGGTACTGGAGATGTTAATGAAATTGTTCTGACAGTACAAGCAGAACTAGGTAAGGTTTCTGCCGAAGTTGAGAAGCAGATTGACCTAGCTGAGAAGATTCTCCACCTCAACGAAACGGGTAATTACCAGGAGGCCAGAGCACTACTCGGATTGCACGAAAAGTCTGAGCAGATGGAGAAGGTCTCAACTAAGGGGCCGGTATTTGATGCAGACGGTGATGCAGTGCTCGGTGAGGAGGGTCCAGAGGACGCTGGAGAGGTTACAGAGAGCGATGGGGTAGTGGATGCTACGGAGGAGCCTGAAGCTTCTGTAGTGAAGTCCGTGGGAGAAGCTTCCGTGGACGATGACCATACCGGGGCACTTGAAGACATTGCAGTGGCTAAGCCAAAGCCAGTGCTGAAGAATGACAAGGGGATGCTGATCCTTGACGAAGATGATGTCGATGACGATGTTATTCTCAATGAGGATGGTACCGCGTCTACTTGGGCTTCAACAGGGGTACAGGTAGATTACGATGAGGATGCTATCGATGGAGGAGTATATGCACCCGCAGCCAATAGTATTCAAATCGAAGATACTGAAGAAAAAGATAGCAAGCCAAAGAGTATTTTCATAGATGACGATGACGATGACGACGATGAGGACCTTGAAGAGTTCAAGAACTTGCTTGTAGGCTCCCCATTTAAGATCGAGGATTAAAGATGACTATTGAGATTTCGTTCAAGGAACTAAACGAAGCGTTCGGATACCTAAACACAGTATTCAATGACAAGAAGATCAAGGATACTGCAAAGGACGTCTATTTCATCCCCACAGAGGATGGGGTAAAGCTGGGAGTGGTAACCCCGGAGATTATTACCCGAGTTCCGCTTGCAGACGCAGAGGTAACTAAAGAGTTCGATACCTTTGCAATCAATGCCCCAGCACTATGGGGTATTCTGAATACATACAAAGGACTGTCTAAAACAGAAGCAACCAGTGTTATCTTAGATATGAGAGGTAATCGGGTAGCTATTGATGTCCTAGAAGAGCCAATCGATCCAGAAGATGTGCATCTACAGCAGGTAGGCCACTTTTTCTTGAACAAAACACCTGAGCGTAGCAAAACACTCGAACAGGTGCTAAAAGAGGCCGAAGATGTTGAACTGAGTCTAGTAGACACAGATTCACTGTCCCTGACAACAGATACAATGATGGGGCAGATGGCGGACAGTTCAGTCGGGGGTCTAATGGGGGTAATGCAGTGCTTCGAGGAGCATATTGCGGTACAACCACCGAACAGTGTTACGCTGATGAAGAACACTCTAGGTGAGGTCTTTACGGATATTAGCCTAGATATTACCAGTGTGCGTTATCTGAAGTATCTCTCCTCAATCGAGGGTGATCTACAGGCAGCCAAGGCGGTTGAAGGTTCACTGTATTGTACCCAAGGAGGGGTAGAAGCCTTTATTCGTACTAAGTCAGTACGTATGGATTACCAGAAGCTTATTAACCACTCTAAGGATAATGGTTTCGTGGTCAATCGGGGGTACTTCATGGATGTTATCCGCAGAGCATCAAGTATCCAAGAAACATTTGACCTAACTATCCGCGATGGGGTACTGGAAATCCGAGCAGGTGAATTTAACCAGGGTGTATATCTAGAGAATACAAAGGGCGATCTACTTAATGTTTGCCTTAAACTCCCGGCTAACGTCTTGATGGGGGTAATTCTCCCATTTGATGACACACTTTTTGTGTACGCTGAGAAAGTTGGTCGAAGCTATTCTCTGTTCTTCCAGGATAGTACTGGGGCGTGGTTCTCTAACATCAAGGCACGTGGAGAAGTGGTTGCAGAGCGTGGAGAAGAAGATGTTTAATCTTATCGGACTAACTGGTAAAGCGGGATCAGGAAAAGATACCGCTGCAACGATTTTTGTGAAGAACGGATTCCGCATGGTCGCTATTGGTGACTTCATTCGAGAGGCTGCTTTAGCATTAGATCCGTTAATCCGCGGTTATGATACATATGAACCGCTTTCGTACTTTGTTGATAAGCTTGGCTGGGATGAAGCAAAGGCGATTCCAGATGTTCGGCGTACACTGCAACGTTTAGGGACTGAGGCCGGAACTGATCTGCATGGACCAAATCTTTGGCTAGATAAGATCAATTACCGTGACGGTGAAAAGGTGGTCATCTCAGATATTCGTAAACCAAGTGAGACTGAGTGGTTGCAAAACAACGGCGGGGTACTGATCGAGATTTTCCGTAATGATCTACCTGATCTAGGCTTGAATGCAGACCATGTCACGGAGCAAGGTGCAGGCGTTGCCAACCTCTACCTATACAACAACGGAACTATAGCTGATCTAGAAGAGAACATTAAAGCGATGTTTTTTGACTAATATGGTAATCAAGACTATTTTGGCTGGTTTTGGGATACTAGATATCCAAGTGGCGGGTTAACAAGAAAAGAACGAGAGTCGTTGTGCTTGCAGGCGAAATTGCACAACTTTCCGAATTTGTTGACAAACGCTGACCTGGATCAGTTAATTCGTGCTAATTTAGATTGGCTTGATGTTGCGGATAATTAATCAAACGAGAACAGTCACACGGTGGAATAGCTTTACGGACCTTGTTACTGAAGTGAGAGTTGTTGCTGCACCAGTAGATCATTCACGGTCGTATGTTGCTGAGGCGGTGAAGATTCCCAAAGGTGCGGCACTTGTTAAATCAACAAGAGATCAAATAGCATATAAAAGGAACTTAGTTTTGCTTCGCGATAAGCAAAAATGCGGATACTGTGGAGGCCGTGCTACCACGGTTGATCACATTATCCCCAAGGCGTACGGGGGTAAATCAAATTGGTTGAATACTATTGCGTGTTGCGTTCGGTGCAATAATGAAAAAGCGGATAAGTTGTTGATGGATTATCATCGGAAGTTGCGATTTGCACCGACATACTGTTACAGAGAAACACTGACCTATATTGTGTTCCGCAACAAGATTCAACTAGTTTAGATCTAAGGTTGTTTTATTTAGTTCCGAGAAAATATTGATGGATTCAAGATGCCTAAAACACGAGTAGTTGTACTAAACGCTTCCTATGAAGTACTAGGTTTGGTACCGCTTCAAAGGGCGATTAACTTTTTGGTGGCAGAGAGGGTTGATGTGGTAGTTGCAGACGAGACACGTCTGTTCAACCAAGAGATCCCTTTGCCACTCGTTGTCGTGTTCAAAGATTACATCAAAGTCCCAATAGGGGGTACAAGGAACCTCGCAAAATGGTCTAGAGCACTTTTGCTGCAACGGGATAACTATAAATGCGGTTACTGTGGCAAGAAGGCAACTACGGCAGATCACATTCTGCCAAAGTGTAGAGGTGGCGAGAATACCTGGCTTAACACGGTTGCAGCATGTTTCCCTTGCAACAATAAAAAGTGTTCCAGGACACCCGCTGAAGCAAAGATGCCACTTCTGATTACCCCACGTAATGTTTACCGCGAAGAAACCTTATGGTTGGCAATCGAACGTGTTGCTAGGCAAAACGGAAGGCTACCTGATTACCAACTCGTTATTCCGCAGCTTGCAAAAACTACCTGTTATAGTTGAGGCGCTTCTGGTAAACGAGAGGTGCTTGAAAACAAGGTTGCAGCGTGCTAAGCTATAAACAAGGTTCGGCCACATTTCGTATGATACCCGTGGAATGATTGCCGAACCACTTAACTTAACTTAATAGACTTGGTTCGGCCAAAACAGCAGTGATACCCATCTGGGTTTTGCCGAGCTACCTAACTTAATTTAATAGACTTGGTTCGGCCACGGGGACTTTGATACCCAATAGCCATATGCCGAGCCACCTAACTCAATAGACTTGGTTCGGCCAACGGAAACGTGATACCCAAGAAATGGTTGCCGAGCCACCTAACTCAATAGACTTGGTTCGGCCAACGGAAACGTGATACCCAAGAAA